>JAAUYH010094108.1_pt1 | contig 13476 bp, 11 predicted proteins | sample 7278061 | NCBI WGS metagenome assembly JAAUYH01 (sample SAMN14350203, study PRJNA611818) | marine sediment metagenome | isolation source: surface marine sediment (0.6m) | place: French Polynesia: Moorea | collected 2018-08
GGATGCCAATGGTCGTTTTACGCCCCAGACTATACCAGGGACAGAAAAAGTCATCCCCGCTCAGTTAGTGTTGTTGGCAATGGGATTTGTCAGTCCCGAACAACCCCTCCTAGATGCTTTCGGACTAGAAAAAGATGCCCGCAATAATATCAAAGCAGAGCATGAGCAATACACTACCAATATTCCTGGTGTATTCGCCGCAGGAGATTGCCGTCGCGGTCAAAGTCTTGTCGTGTGGGCGTTTAACGAAGGACGGGGAGTAGCGAGAGAATGCGATCGCTTTTTAATGGGTAGTACAGACTTACCGTAAGGTGGACAAAAAATCACTAGAATATACAAACTTTTTCAGAATAGTATATTGCCCACCAAACCATTAAACAATGGTGGGCTGAAAAGCACAGTCAACGAGAAGTACTCAATTGCGATCGCATTTTATCTAATTGCTTGAAAAACAGTTGTTCCCTTTCCCCTTGTCCCCGCGTCAGCCACAATAATCAAATTAAATGCGTGACAGCTTAACTAACAGCTCTTCCTGTGATAAAGCCTACTAATCCGCTAACAATTGCCGTAATTAGAGTAAATGCAAACTTGATTCTGTCGGGATTAGATTCAGGATTCATAACTATTCCCCAGCAGAAGTATAGAGTAAGAGTCAAAGTAAATAGTGTAAAAATAAACAGGATATTAGTTCGATAGCGTTGATGAACTGTATTGCGGATATTCTCTTGTTCTTGGGCTAAATCTGAATCAGTATGGCTATAAGGTTGAAAAAGCTGCTTAAATCCCAGAAAATTGATTGAATAAATCATATTAAAGTACTTTTTACATTTAGCTTTTGCATTACTCCTATATAATCCCTGAGACTTCCGTTAAAAATGTCAAACTATAGCGTAGAGTTGTGTCAAACTTCTGTAAAACTAAGCAATAAGATCTTTCCGTAGGATGAGTGTCTGGAGAAGTCACTAGAATCAAAATCTCAGCAGATCGAAACAAGATAATCTTCTGTCACAACTTAGTACATAAATATCATACGATACCGTTTGAGAAATCCAATACTAGTACAAAAAAATCATACGATGTTGTTTTAGATCAGAGTAAAAAGTCAGAAACTTGATTCTTTCCTGATTTTTCTATCTACTGAATCTGTATTAAGCTTGAAATTGACAACGATGGCACATGATTCATGGAAAGGTCTTACATTGCTTCCACAACAGGGCTAAAGATAGCCGAAAAAGCATTTCAAAAGAAAGGTTGGAAACAACAAACTCTGGCAGATTTAGCTGATAATATTTCTCGCCCTACTGTAATTAGCTTTTTTCATAGAAAACCCATTCGTAAAGATAACTTTATTGCTATTTGCAAAGCATTAAACCTTGAATGGTTAGAAATCGCTGAAATAGAAGCATCAGACCAAACTCAATTACAAGAAGTAGAAATATTAGAACTTGTAACAGAAATTCGTGCAGCAATTAGAGATAGTATAGAAAAAGAATGCGGTACGATGCGGGTGCTGGATATGACCAGACCAATCGAACTGAATGATATCTATACCCAGATCAATATTTTAGAGAAAATCATCGGACGTAGAGGATTTGGCATAGACCAACTATTACAAGACTGCAATTTAGAAGAGTTTGATCGCTTTGGCTTAGGTAGAATTAAACAAACAAGAGTATCTGGTTTAGATGCAGTCAAGCTTCATAGCAAGTTGATGATCTTGGGTAAGCCTGGAGTGGGAAAAACTACTTTTCTTAAATATTTGGCAATTCAGTGTAACAGGGGAGAATTTGCCAAGACTGAATTTGCCAAGACTAAAGTACCAATTTTTATTCCCCTCAAAAAATTTGCCGAAACCAAAGATCAGCCAGATCTACCAACATATATTACTCAGTGTTTTACGGATTGCCAAATACAAGATGCTAAGGACAAAGTACAGGAAGTATTAAAACAAGGACGAGGATTAATTTTACTGGATGGGTTAGATGAAGTCAGGGAAGAAGACAACCAACGAGTGATTAGGAATATTGAGGATTTTTATCAGTCCTTTTCTGATAATCAGTTTGCGATAACATGTCGCATTGCAGCCAGGGAATATACTTTTACTCAATTTACCGAGGTGGAAGTAGCGGATTTTGACGAACAACAAATCAAGACTTTTGTAACTAGCTGGTTTGAGATTAAAGAGTTACCAGAATATCCACAACTGTTTATTGAACAGTTAAAAGCTAATCCGACTATTAAAGAATTAGCGAATAATCCCTTGCTGTTAACCCTTTTATGCCTGGAATTTGAAGATTCTGGTAGTTTTCCTTCTGATAGAGCTGATTTATACGCTAGAGCGACGAATACTTTACTCAGGAAATGGGACGATAAACGCCATATCTATCGAGAACAAGTTTATAAAGAATTGAACGTCAAGCGCAAAGAAGGTTTACTGAGTCAAGTTGCTTTCCAGACTTTTGATCACAAGGAATATTTTTTTAAACAGAGGACTATCGAGAATTATATCGGGGAATATATTTGCAATTTACCCAACGCACCGCAAGAACAAACTGCTTTAGATATAGATAGTCAGGCGGTATTGAAATCCATAGAAGCACAACACGGCTTACTAGTGGAAAGAGCCAGGGGAATTTATTCCTTTTCTCATTTAACCTTTCAGGAATATTTTACTGCTCGTAAAATTGCTACTACTTCTAACCCCGATGCTTTAGAAACCGCATTAGTTAACTTGTCAAGTCATGTTGCAGAAAAGCGCTGGCGCGAAGTATTTTTGCTTACCGCAACTTTATTAGAACCTGCGGATCTTTTGTTGCAGTTAATGAAACAAAAAATTGATCAACTAGTGGCTCATGACCCAGACATTCAAAAGCTTTTAACTTGGGCAAGAAGAAAAAGCGCATCTGTAAAGGCTAATTACAAGATTGCAGCTATCAGAGCATTTTATCTCCACCTCTTCCTCGACCGAACCCTCGACCTCTCCCTCAAACTTGCGATCGACCTCTCCCTCGACCGAACCCTCGACCTCTCCCTCGAACTTGCGATCGACCTCTCCCTCAAACTTGCGATCGCAAAATGTGAAGATGATCAACTACGACAAATCTTAGAAAAATTAAAACAGCAATTGCCTAATCGCCAAGAAAACAAAGAGGAATGGCAGAAATGGCGGAAAGAAAATGGTTTAGCTTGGACTGAAGAGCTGAGAAAGGCGATGATTAAATATCGCAATATTGGTCATAACTGGGAATTTAACCAGGAACAAGTTGATTTACTCAATCAATATCTAACTGCCAATAAATTGTTAGTGCATTGTTTGAATAGTGAGTGTTATGTTAGTCGGGAAGTTAGGGAAGAGATTGAAAATACGTTGTTATTGGCGATCGCTGATTTGAATTAACTTGAGTTCGGAGTTCGTAATTAGAGAAACAGGTAAATTATTTAGATAATTACTAACGAGCTTTTTGCAGAAAATCTTCAGAAGTAATATTAGCTTGTTTGAGGATAGCCCGTAGTGTTCCTTCGGGTAAATCTCCTGTATGTTTAGGAATTGTTGTGTAGCGATTTGTCTTAGCATTAAACCAAATTTCATGACTACCAGCAGCTTGCCGATGAAATTCAAATCCAAACTCTTTTAAAATTTTAATAATTTTACGATACTTAAATCCAGATAACCTTCCCATGAATAATCAATTATTGACCAATTACTAAAGGATAGTCAAAAGACTCTGCAATAGGAGTTAAAGCTATGTTTTCTTGAGATTCAATTAATTTTTGGGCAATATCTCGGGCAATTTCTAAAGTTTCGCTAATAGTTTTACCCTGAACAACAAGTCCTTGCAAATCATCAGTAGTAGCTAAGTAATAACCTTCTGGTAACTTCTGAATATGCAAGTTAATTATCCTTTCCATTTTATTTAACTCCATTTGATAGTGTTATCTTTGTTTTTTAAATGCTTTTATGGCATCTTTTTCTGAAATTCTGGGTAATTTAGGCATTAACTGGAACTTCTACTTCAAAATACTCACTTGTTAGAGGCAATCCTTTTTCTTTACGCACCTCCAGACATAGTTGTATTGCTTCTTGAATATTAAGCAAGGCTTCTTCTTGTGTTTCTCCTTGACTCATGCAACCTGGGATATTTGGACATTCCACGATATACCACCCTTCTTCGTCTTGATAAAGTGTTACTGGAAATTTCATAATCCTATGTATTTGCTTCTGAGAAATTTTTTAAAGTAGAACTAGAGATTTAGCCTATATGGAGTGTGTTTCTTCAAACCATGACGCTCTTAACATTAGATTATATCTTGGGAAAGAAAATACAAGTTTCGTATTAAGTAAATTTTGTAGCATGCGATCGCGATAATACTCAAATTGTTTGCGATCGCCAAATAATAGATCAAGAGCTATAATTTAAGTATTCAATCTTATGGAAGACATGGTTTGTGAATGCGATCCGAAGGCTACGGGTCACGTAATCGCTTTTTGATGGGCAGTACCGATTTACCGTAACCAATTTTATAGTTTTGTAGGGTAGGCGAGGGTGAGCGAAAAAATGTGTGGAAACTTGGGGATTTAGGGACTTGGGGAATAATGATCTCCCTACTTCCCTACTTCCCTATCTCCCTATCTCCCTAATTCTTACCACAGTAAATTTCGCTCACCCGGTAGGCGACGCGAAGCTAGTACTTTAAGGTTAATTTTTTGATCGCAAGTAGCAAAAATTTCTTTCCAAACAGTATTGTGAAATGAAGATATATTACAGCAATACTTTTAGGTAAAAGCTATGGTTAATCCGATTAAATATCTCAGTCAGCCTTTAGCTGTTTTAGGAATAATTTTAGCAGCAGCTACTACAGCATCAGCCGAACTATCAATCGAAGAAATCAACTCCATTGCCAGCCAAACTACAGTTTTAATTGCCCCAGGGTTAACACCAGAGTTAATTGAAGACTTAGAAGAAAATCGTAATAATCCTCTAGCAAGCGATCGCGACCCAGACGGAGTTTGGAATCCTGGTTCGGGAGCTATCGTCGGCAGAGACAAAAATAATTACTACGTCCTGACTGTTACTCACAATTTCAAACAAAGGCATTTAAAGCTCAATATTCCCTACGGCATTCGTACTAACGACGGTAAGATTCATGCGATTTCTGAAGTGGATGATGGCAGAAATTGCCCACTGCAAGAAGAGATCGACTCTCAAAATTTAATTAGATTTGGCTGCTATTCGATCGCAATTCCTGGAAGAGTAGCAGGTACAGATTTGGCGGTAGTAAGTTTTCAAAGTGATGTGGAATATCCGATCGCTTCTTTAGGCGATGTTGATCGGCTTAATTTAGGTGACAGGGTTTACATTTCAGGTTGGCCCGATCCTGAAAAAGAAAAAGATGCCGAGACTGGTCGATGTCGCGGAAAAGTTTCTCGTAGAAAACGCCGTTTGGCTTGGGGACCAATTACTAGAACTATCGAACCTCAACAAGGGGAAAATGGCTATAGTCTTTTTTATGTGGACTCAACCCGTCCTGGTATGAGTGGTGGACCCGTCTTCGATAGCAATGGATTTATCGTTGGGGTCCACGGTCGCGGTTCCGCTGATAAAGGGAAACTGGTGCAACAATATTGCTCGGTACAAGAGGAAAGAACTCGTCAGTTCGAGTCTGAAGAAATTGCCAAGGTAGTTTCCGAGGCTGTTAATTACGAACCACCTATTCTACACTCTCAGTTTAGTAGCGGTCAGAATGCTAATAATTTTAAATCTTTGTGGGAGCAGGTCAAAATCAAAGTATTGTTCAATTCACAGCCTCCAGGACAAACTTTTATTGAAGCAGCAAAAATCCCACTGTTTGATACGAATTCCAGTAGCGGTTTTTTAGATGTAACTATTGCTAATGATTTAGTTGGCTCGGTAGATTTAAGTAATTTAAATAATCCACAAGATGTGGTCAGCAATGTTTATCAAAGCTTTTCGATTAAAAATATGTTGCGTGACGAGCCTTCTCCTGGATGCAACTTTTTATTATTAGGAGAAGTCTGTAAATAACTGGCATTACACAGCAGAGGAAAAACTGATAATTTAAACTTAAATTTAAAACTTATAACTAATAGCTCACAATTTTTTATCCTCATTGTGGGTCTGTACGTTTGATCTTAGTTAGAAATTAGGGCTCTCCTAGACTGGTTATAGTAAACGGGTAGTAAAAATGCCCTTAAACTCTTGCATAGCAAGAAATTCAACAAAACAAAAAGCCTTTTTTATTAAAATTGCTTTTTTAAAATTGCCAAAAGCCTTGCTCAAAAAAGCTTTCCTAGCTTTTTTCTTATTAAATTATCATAGCTACTCTAGGAGAGCCGAAATTAGTCATTTCTATTTTTACCAATTAATCTGTGCCTAAGATTAGTGAATAATATTGCTTTGGATAACTTTACATAACGAAATATAGAAAGGCTACTTCCAAGGGATTTTTCGCTATTTTTACTAATTTATATTAAATAAAAATTCTCCTCCTCTAAAGTAAGAGTAAACTTGAATGATTTTAAGAGTGTTTTTAATATATTGCTTCACGGCGATGTAATGGCTCGTAATTTCTATTGTGTGGTTGAGGGATTAAAAATGAAAAAAGGATATTGGTTGACGCTTTTGGGCTATGTTTTGTGGGCTTCTGCGGTTAAAGCTAATCCCGCTACCAATAGCATTAGTTTGTTAAATGCCAGCAGTAAATTTCAATCAAATTGGCAAGATCCCTCGTTAGCAAAATTCGAGCCAAAGCGAAAAAAGCAGCACTTATCTATAGCGCGAAACGCCAAATTAAACACCAAATTATTTTCTCAAACAGTAAAAAAACAGCCTGTTGCTATTACAACCAAATTACAGGAGCGAGAATTATCAGCGACGACTTCTACAATAGTGCCAACGGATTTTCTACAAGTAGAAACTAGCGCCAATTATTTAACTGACAAGCCGATAAAAGCCCAAAACAACGCGATCGCACAAAACTATTTAATTCCCGATTCTCTGGGTCAGATAAATAGCGTTTCTCAACTCAAAGATGTCAGTCCTGATGATTGGGCTTATGAAGCATTGCGATCGCTTTCAGAACGTTATGACTGTATTAGTGGCTTTCCCGATGGAACTTTTCGCGGACAACAAAGTCTCTCTCGCTATGAATTTGCAGCAGGATTAAAAACTTGTTTACAGCAGATCGAAAGCTTAATTGCTTCTTCTGACCAAACTGTCAATTCGGAAGATTTACAGACTATTGCCAGATTGAGCGAAGACTTTGAGACGGAGTTGACTGCGGTTGCGGGAAGGGTTGACGAACTTGAAAGTCGAGTTGCCACTCTAGAAGATAACCAGTTTTCCACTACTACGTTTCTCAATGGTGAGGTAATTTTTGCGATCGCCGATGCTTTTGGCGGAGATCCTCCTGGGGGCTGTAGTATTGAAGAGGATCTCTCGGATTCTCCTGCTGCTAATAGTGCCGATTGTGTGAATACTGAAGACCCCGGTACCGAAACCGTTTTTAGCTACACCGCACGCTTGGGACTACAGAGTTCCTTTACAGGTAAAGATCGCCTGCGGATGTTCTTAACGAGCGGTAACTTTGATGATGGTGGTTTTACTCGCGCTGAATCTTTAAACACTTACATGTCTAGATTTGGCTACCAAGCTGGTTTAGAAAGCGATGTATTTTTAGACATTCTTGAATATCGATTTCCTGTCTTTAATGACAAGCTGGTTTTATACGGTGCTGCTGATGGTTTTGCTCTAAGTAATGTTTTAACCGCCAACGCACCCTTTTTCGACATTGGTAGGGGGGCGATTTCTCGTTTTGGGCAGCTCAACCCCATCCTGCGGATTGGCGGTGCCATGGATGCTGGAGTAGGTTTTGACTGGTCGATTATCAATAACATAAGATTGCAGGCTGCATATGGTACTAGAGATAGTGGTGATGCTGATGGTGGCTTTTTTGGCGCAGATCACAGCGCTTTGGGGGTACAGCTTTTAGCTCAACCTACCGAAAGCCTCGTTACGGGAATTAATTACGTCAATGCCTACTCTGTCGATGGTGTTTTAGGTACCTATACTGGTAGCATCAATGCAGAAACTGGTGGATTGTGGTCTGAGGCTCGTATTCCTGCTCCAGTAGACGCTTTCAACGATACAACTTTTGAAGCTTGCTGTATTTTCTTTTTAGGAGACCAACCAGCACAAATTAATGCTGTTGGCGGTAGCGTCCAGTGGAATGCTACTGAAAGTCTTAATGTGGCAGCCTGGGGTGGTTATGCTTTTACAGACTTTATTAACGCACTACCAGATTTTGATACTCCCTTTGTTGTTAGTAATCCTAATAATTTTACTAGCGGTATCGATAACGGTATCGGCGATTCAGCGGGAGAGGAACCTTATGCCGAGTCAGCAACCTTCAGCATTTCATTAGGTCTGAGCGATCCTTTTGGTAGAGAGGGAGATCAAATAGGTTTTATCTTTGGCATGCCTCCTAAACTAGTTAATGCTGGTCCCGAGACCAGAGGTACTCCAGTGCCGTTTTTCGAGCAAGTAATTGACAATGAGGCGGATACTGTCGTTACGGATAATAACCCTAATTTAGATACTGTCGGAGAAATAGAAGCAGCAGGGGGAGATGTAAAACAGCTAGTTGAAGACGATGTATTACCTAAAAGCGTTGGTGAGGAAGACGAAGCTACTTCTTTACACTTTGAATTGTTCTATCGTTTCAGAGTTAATGACAACATTTCACTCACACCTGGGTTGTTTGTCGTTACTAATCCAGGACACATTGCCCAAAACGATACTATTTACGTGGGAACGATACGGTCTACTTTCCGTTTCTAATAAGTTGCTGATTTAATCTTTGGGGGCAGAGCTATCTTGTGCCCCTATTGACGACAATTTAATTGCTGTATTTTGGCGATCGCAGGAGAAAATCCTGGGTTGATTTTTTTTACTTCACGATAAGCATCGCAAGCTTCAGTATATCTGTTCGCTGTTTCCAATACAACTCCGCGATTCATCCAGACAAAAGGATCGTTGGGTTGAATTTCTACAGCGCGATCAAATACCGAGATCGCTTCTTCTATTTTACCGAGGGAAGATAAAGCAATTCCCCGACCGACCCAAGATTTATAATCCCTAGGTTTAATGCTTAAGGCTTTTTTAAAGGATTCGAGCGCTTTTTGATGCTGTTGGTTTTGGCTGAGGGCTATTCCCCGATCTCTCCAGGCATGATAAAAATTAGGATTGATAGCTAAAGAGCGGTCGTAGGACTCGATCGCTTCGGGCAAATTTTTCAGACCATCTCGCAGTAAAGAACCACGATTATGCCAGGAAATGTAAGATTTGTGCTGTACCATAACCGTACGGTCGAATGCAGCTAGGGATTCTTCGTACCGTCGCAAGGCAAACAAAGCGTTGCCCTTGCCCAACCAAGCTAGATGAGAATCTTCGTTGACAGAGATTGCTTGCTCGTAAGTAACTAAAGCAGATTCATGTTGCTGTAATTTGCTCAAGACGTTAGCTTTGTCGAGTATAGCCGTAATATTTTGGGGATTTTCTTGAATCGATCTTTGGTAAGCTTCTAAAGCCTCTTGATAGAGACGGCTCGATTCTTGAGAACGGTTGAGATATTGCAACACCAACGCCTTATTCTGCCATAGCTTGGGGTCTAAGGGGTCTATGGTTTGGGCGATGTCGAAAGCTTCTAGTGCTTCTTGGAATTTGCCCATACCAATTAAAGCAATTCCGCGATCGCTATGAGCTGTAGCGGAGTCTGGCTTGAATTTCAATGCTTTCTCTTGTGCTGCCAATGCTTCTCGATAAAGTTCTAATTTGTAGAGAGCTTTCCCTTTACGATTCCAAACTTCGGCATTATCTGGCTGCATTTTGAGAGTTTTATTATAGGCAGTGTTGGCAGCTTCAAAACGTTCTAAACGGTACAAAACTTCTCCCCTACCCTGCCAAGTTGCTACCAGATTCGGCTTGAGGCGATCAATTCGATCGTAAGCAGCAAGAGCAGCCCGATAGCGTTCTAGACCATAAAGAGCCCGTGCTTTTCCCAGCCAACCACAAACTGATTGAGAGTTAAGATTGATCGCTTGTTGAAAAGTGTCTAAAGCTTCACTAGGCTGCTCTGAGTCAAGAGTTATATCGCCTCGATAACAGTAATAGCGAGGACGTAATATCGGATAGGCAACTTCAGCTATTGCAGCTAGTAATAGTATTCCAATTGTCGCTGCCAGTAACAATCGAGGAGGCAATTTGAACCTTTTAAATCTTGTCTTAGTCGGCGATTCCTGATCGAGTCGCGGTCGATCTTGAAGAGAAGAGATATTTGTCGACTGAACGATAGGATCTTTTAACAAGTTAAAATCTGCTGGAGCGGGCTTAACTGTATCTAGATCTCTAATTACTTCTTCGGCAGAGGTATAGTTGTTTGCAGGGTCTAAGCTCATCATTCTCTCGATGATTCCCACCAGTTTAAAGCTGATTTGACAATTGGCTCTGGCTAGAACCGTTTTTGCAGGAAAATGAGGGGGAATCTGACGGGGTTTTTTACCTGTCAGAGCTTCAATCGCGATCGCTCCTAAGGCATAAATGTCTCTGCTAGGGGTTATCCGTATGCCACTAACGTTTGAGGGATAATATTCATTAGCTAACTCGGTTAATTCTGGAGTCTTATGACGAACTATGGTGGGATCGCTAATAGCTTTGATCGCACTAAAACCGATAATCGAAACCCGTCCATCTCGTTGGCGAACGATTAGATTAGATGGTTTTAAATCGTTGTGAATTATTCCTTGCTGATGGATCGCACTCAAGCTAGTCAGAACATCCCGTAACAATCCAATAGCTTCTGACTCATGTAGCAACCCATCTCTTTCCAGTCGTCGCGCCAAATTTTGACCTGCGATATATTCACGAACCAGGTAGAGAATATTGTCTTCTTCAAAGCAGACTAAGACGCGAGGTGTTTGGGGATCGAAAGCTAACTTTTGCCAGAGATAAGTTTCATTAGCGTAGCGAGTTTGTACGTCCTGCCTGAAAACCCTTTCCCCTGCTTCGATTTGAAACTCTTGTACCACGCAACGAGGACTATCTCGCACGGCAATATCTTTGGCTAGATAAGTTCTGCTCCAATTATTTTTACCTAGTTCTTCAATTAATTGATATCTTCTTCCGACTATCCGCGTGTTATTCATGGCAGGAGGAATAATACTTCTGCTCTAAAAGTAATAGCAATATTTTGTAAATAGAAATATAGAATACCTAAAACACTTCGTCAAAATATTTAAGAATAATCTTAAATATTTCCTTAGATAATTGGGGAACTTGTGCCTTTGAGATCTATATTTTATATGGATTACAGGTTTAAGGGCGATCACATCACCTTATTAAGTATAATTATAATTTTTATTGATTGAGGTACATATTCAAGACGACCTGTAACATAATAAGTAATTATAGACTAATCTAATAATCAGACGAGTAAAGTTTTGATATAGAAAGTAGAATATAGATAAAGCCAATTTGATTTGTTCGAAACATTCATCTACCAAAAATGAGCAATTTAATCGCTATTTTACTCAAATATTACTAGCTGTCTATCCTACTCACTATTAGGATTGAAAATCATGTCACCCAAACAATTATTAAAACAACTAACACTGCTAGCTTTCCTAGCTGGTACTGGTGGTGCCACAGCCAATTCCGCTCTGGCACAATCATTCTACTACTATCCTTCGGCAAGTTTCTTTAGCCCTACCGCTTATTATTATCAATCGGATAACGATCCAGCTTTAGCGGAGATACTTCAAGTTGGCGAACAGTTTGCTACTTTTAATTCCAATTTACAACAGACTGAGCTAGCTGAAACTCTCGAACAAGAAGAATTGTTAACGGTTTTGGTTCCTACTGAAAAAGCTTTTGCCGCGCTGTCGCCTGCGGTACGGCAGAAATTATCAGACCCAGAGACTTTAGAGAAAGTGCTGCAATACCACATAATTGAGGGGGCAATCACCGAAGATGACATCAAGCGTCGTCAAGTAGAGACTTTGCTAGAAAACAACTCCATAAAAATTACGGGGGTTCCCGCAGAGAATGATCAAATCAATGTACAGCTTAATGAAGCGATCGCCAGCGAACCTTTACAAGCATATAATGGCGTAGTCATTCCTATTGATCGCGTTTTGATTCCCTCTAGCCTAGAATTGAAATAGTTAAAACAATTCTGGAGTTTAGACTAAAAAAATAGTCGGAGAACTTGAATTTAGAGAATTGGAATTCTGAGTAAGTTAAGCGATCGCTACTTTATTTAGAAGAATTCCCTTTATCAAATACTTCCCCTCGTCTGATTACTACTTTTGAAGTGACTCTCAACACTCAGATATCACCAGGACTCAGAATTAATCCAGAGTATTCTCCTGTGGAACAGGATATTTATAATCCTTCGTCTCCTTTGTCTCGTCTGGGAATACGTGCTGAAATATTGGGTGATAAGCTACCAGAAGGTATTGAAGGGTTGCATTGCCACAACTGATGTGAAAGTAACTCCCAGGCTTTAGAACGTACTTTAGAACAGATTGAAAAACTTTTTGGGCATCATCTCTCCCAGATTAAGTGGCTTAATTTAGGGGGAGGACAGCGGATTTAGTATGATACACAATTTGTTCACACATCACACAATAAAGTTGCGATATTTAACAGGGAATGTCGAACTGTAACATAAGTATGTTTTAACTTATATAAGGCTTTTCATTTTCATGTCAATTAGTTTTAATGCAGATATGAGTCTTCTGGTAGCAGTTTATAGCGAGTCAAAGATTCTCCTGCCATAATATCTTGAAAATTAAGCGATGAATGAGCCGTCGAAGCGAGATATCTTACTCTTAGAGCTAGAAAGGGAACGTTCCATACGTCGAACTGCGAGACTGCTTTACGCCAAAAGATCTAGGATTCGGGATGAGCTAGATCGTCTAATTAGTCATCTTTCACTACTGGTGAGCTTACCCCGAAAAACAGCAGAAGATCCTCAACCAGAATCAGATATTTTGATTGAAGCTGCCAAACGAATTAACGATCCGATATTTACCGATCTAGTGGTTCAGATTATCCAAGAGCGAAAAGGCTAGCTTCTCAGTCGTAGAGTGGGCAATCAAATAAATTACAGTATTACAATACATTTGGTTAATGCCCGCCAATCAGTCATCAGTCATCAGTCATCAATTTTCTGCAATCTTCGGCAATATTTATTAGGCTAATTAACAAAGTTTCAGTTTACACCCCAGCCTTTAAACGCCATTATGCTTGAGCAGATTAAATCTCAATATTCCCTATCCTGGATGAAGCAAATTGCTGAAATTCCTCAAGCAGATTGGGATGAATTAGCCAAACCGCTAAATACTCCTTTTTTAGAATGGGAATGGCTCAATAATATCGAAGTTTCTGGTAGTGCTAC
>JAAUYH010114943.1_pt1 | contig 13476 bp, 4 predicted proteins | sample 7278061 | NCBI WGS metagenome assembly JAAUYH01 (sample SAMN14350203, study PRJNA611818) | marine sediment metagenome | isolation source: surface marine sediment (0.6m) | place: French Polynesia: Moorea | collected 2018-08
AATCACGTATGGTTTTCAACTCTTCGATTAGACTGACTGACACGACTCAATGCCCCCAACATAAGCTATGCTGGCATTGTAATTTTTATACCTTAAACGAATTCTCCCTGCTTCCTAAGAGAATATCGCTTCTAGCATCAACCTGAATTGCTGTGTTATTTCCCGTTATGTCTATGGTCCTAGCGTCAATGCTAACCCCATCTGCGGTAATACCGCCGGTAATGTCCACGGCGCCGCTGACATCAACACTAAAAGCATCTGCGCTGATATCACCGCTAATATCGACTGCGCCGCCGTTAATACTAAATCCATTGGCTGTAATATCGCCAGTAACGTCAACTGTGGACGCCCCATTAATATTCAGATCTCCAGTAAACTCGAACCTATCACTGGGGACATCTCCCAAAGCAACTGTTCCTCTATTTCGAAATGTAGTGTCTCCAGCGATCGCGTTCTCAGCCCCTGAGAAAGAAATGTCAAAGGGCTCAGCCGCAATCGTCAAGCCAGTCAAAATATCGATGTCGCCTTCAAAGGTCACGGAGCCATCCGTGTGGCGAAGGTTCACCCTTTCAGCGGTCAATTGCCTGCTAAATGTTGTATCGCCCGAACCATTAATATCAACAACACTCGCAACTACCTGATCGCGAAATGTCGTGTTGCCTGTGTTATTAATTCGAAGGGTTCCCACGCCGCCGCCAGCAGCGCCTACGGCGCCGTCAAACAACACATCCCCCGATCCTGCATTAACGATCAGATTATGATTTTGGCGATTGGCGCTATCAACGGCGGATAATGTGACATCTCCCCCACCCGTGATAATTTGAACATCCTGATCTAACCGGATATCGCCATCAGCGACCCGAACCTCACCCCCATTAGAATTCAAGTTCCCCTTAAGGGTAATGGACTCGCCATTAGCATTAAGTTCAATGTAGCCCTCTCGATTTCGAGTTCGAATGCGGCCCACCGTAATGCCATTGATAGTTGTTCCACTCTCCGGCCTAAACGTAGTTCTCCCAGTATTAACGGTCAGATCTTGCGGGGTATTTTCCGCCACGTTGGGATTGTTGACACTGCCAACATTTGAGCGCAGAATCAACGTCGAATTTTGGGTGAGTCTGTCTAGATCCGCCTGAGCGCCGCCAGGAATATCATCCCTTGTCAGTCCACTGATATCGGGCCCGTTAATGGTGATATTCCCCGCCTGTATCCCTTCCGCCGCCACCACCATCAAAGCGCGTCCTTGGTAGTTGCCAAAGGTCACATCCTGCTCCGCTCTAATCACCGGATCAAAGAAACTGACATAATCACCGGGATTACCCGCCGTATCCAAAATCTCAAAGCGGCCGCCGCTGTCAAAGTGGGCGTCCCCTGACACCATCCCGTCGCTCACCAAACGTAAGTCTCCACCACTCTGAAACGGGGTATTCTCTAAATGATTCAAGGCCAGAATATCGACCTCAGCATTCCCTTGAAGTAACAGATCTCCTCCAGAGACAGCAAGGAACGGCGTGTCTACGCTATCGCGAATCCGCACGGTCTGTTCCGCAATTAGAGACAAGTCTCCTTCAGTCACCAAGCGGCTCTCTTCCAACACCAAATTCCCACGGGCCGACAGCACTGCAGACCGCGCCTCCACCGCCTGCACCTGCACATCACCCGCTACGCCTTCTACCCGCACCTCGCCGTTGGGCGCAGCCAGCAATCCTGTACTCGTCACTGCCCCTGCCGAAAGGGTTAAGTCCCCCCCCACGGCTAAGTCAGCCTCACTCACCAAAGCTGCCGGGGCGTCCACCCCCAGCTGCAAGCCTAAGGGAATATTGACCGTCACCAGAGGCGCCGCGTTGGGGTCTGTGGCGCGGAATTCACTGCCATCCGCAAAGCGGAAACGATCGGACGTGCTAGCCACAAAAGCGCCCTCGACATCTAATTGGGCGTCCGGCCCAAAGATAATGCCATTGGGGTTCAGAAAAAAGAGATTCGCAGCGCCGTCAACCCCCAACACTCCATCTATTTGGGACGCATTGAACCCCGTCACGCGACTCAAGATATTCTCAATGCCGACGGGGTTAGCGAAGTAAACCTGTTGGCCTCCATTCACATTGAAGTCTTCAAAACTATGGAAAAGAGCACTCCCTCGAACAGCGCCGCCCTCAATCAAGTCAACGATATCTCTAGGCGTCACAACGGACGACTCCGCCCCGAGGGTGTGATCGGGAATAATTTGCCCGTAGGCTGCGCCCGCCAAGACCCCAAATGCTTGGCTGGCCAGCAACAAACCAGCCAATCCTGGAGTCGCCAGTTGTACTGTTCTCCGAATTTTCATAGGGCGCCTCGCCGTCTCAGGCGTAATGATGATCCAGTCTTTGAAAGCAAGACACCCTAATTCGGAGATCAACTTGAGCTGGGACATTCTAACGGGGCAAGAAGTCAGGAGACAGGAGACAGAATCCAGTTCCTGACTGACTTCTGACTTCTGTATTCCTTCTCTACTGGATTGTCCCGTTTAAGTTGGAGCCCCCTAATTCAAACCAGGCTTAAGCAGGCATTGCGGCAATGCAACACAACGCCTTACAGCTCTGCAAGTCATTATGCAGGAACCGAAAACTCACACAATAAAGAAGGTATGAACTTTTTTGGAGTTCTTGTCTGAATTTATTCGTCTGATTAAATTTGGCTGCAGAAAGCCAGTCTGCGATCGCGTTGAACCGTTGCGTTTAAGGCCTCATCCGCCGCCGCCTCAGAGGTCATCGCGGTCCTACCGGGCGGTTCCAACGTCACCCAGTCAATATCCTGGGAGAGAGCCGCCCCCAGCGCATCTGTCGGAATCGGCGGTAACCCGCCACGACCAATCGAAGCGACACTGCTACCCCCCCCTGATGAGTCAACAGAGCATTGACTGATGATTTCTTTAGATGTCTCATCAAACTCAAACGCCAACTCCGCCAATCCACTATCGGGGTCTGTATTAAGGATATTCAGTACAACTGTCCCTTGAAGTCCTTCCTCGGAACTAGCTGTAATGTCATTCAGAGGGGTCCTTTTGGGACGAAACTGAATGCCAAATACACCTAAGGCATCAATACGAACATTACCGCCAGCCCCTTTTCCTGCATTCGCAAAAATGTCACTACCAATAGGCCCCGTAGGGTATTCAGCAATAATGAAATCAGCATCAATTTCGATGTTGCCGCCACTAGCAACACCACCAATTGCAGTTGCTGAAATTTCGCTTTCGTTCCTGAGCCACAGAATGTTTTCTAAAGTGCTCTCATTTCCTAAATTCAAAATAATCTGAGCAGATGTCTCATCTCCTGCTGCCCCCGTTTCCGCAGTCAATTTGCCGCCATCAAGCAAAATAGAATCAGCAGCGATATTGAGCCCACCTGCAGCTCCTGCTTCGTTACTGCTCACACTGATTTCGCTTCCACCCAGGACTTCTAGGTCACCTGTGCCCGTATTAATAGTTACACTTCCTGCTGTGCCTGACAGTGTAGCCGCTGAAACCTCAGCCCCATTTGCTACAGTCATTTGACCTGTTGTGACTGAGATATTACCTGCGTCAGCATCTCCCTGCGCCTCCGCAAACAGTCCACTGACAAACGGTTGCGTTGGATCCACAGTCCCAATCGAGCCTTGCTGCTCCGTAACCACCAGTTCGATTGGATTGGCATTAATTTCAAAGTTGCTAATGCTCAATCCTGAGCTAACTGCTGTGTCTCTAGCATCTGCAATTCCCAATCCCAAGACATAATCACCTGGATTGGATATTGCAAGTTGCAATGTCTGGGGGCCAGACCCAAGCCCGAAACCACTCTCCCCCTCCATTAGTGGGATATTTGTGTCCGCTAGCGTATTCAGTCCTACTAAATTCGTGGGCGGTGGAGGTGGATCCAAATTCGTGACTGTTGCGCCTGCAGGCCCACCCGATACATTAATGAAGGCAAAGTCGTTATAAAAGCTAGAAGAAACTTCGTTTGTAAGGTATTGCCAGTCAAAGGAGAGGACTTGATCAGAGCCCGTTGTGGAAAAGAATACCTGGACTGCTGAACCTTCGGTTGCCGTCACCGAATTCAAGCTAGACAGCTCCCCTCCTGTGATTCCAAGACGACTCTCCAAATCTATTGCAAACTGTGACCCAAAACTTGTGGTTAAGAGAGCGCTGTCAAAAAAGTCACCTGAAAAGTTAAAGTTGACTGCTCCAATGGGTACTAAACTACCTGGTAAGATAGCAGCACCAGCCGGTAGGGACGAGGCAATGCCTGAAATTGTGGCGCTATCGGTGGCTACCACGGTAATATCTCCGGCTCTTCCGGTTCCAGTAGAGGTTGTGCGGATCTGCCCACCACCACTCACATCTAGCACATTAACGTATACTTCAACATCGCCACTATTGCTGTTGCCAAAGGTTTCTGCACCAATGCGCCCTCGGTCTGAAAGTTCCAGATTACCCATAGGGTTTGTAGCCTGGTTGATGCGGATGTTGCCGCCGAGACCAGAATCTACAGCAACGGACGAGGTTGAGAGTTCACTGATTTGGCCCGTTGCATTAGTTCCAGACACCAAAATTTGATCTGATACTGTGACTTCAATACTTCCAGCAGGTCCTGTACCTGAGGTTCGGGCTTGCACTACGGAACCGCCTGTAATAGCAAGTGAACTTCCGGCAATGGTGATACCACCACCCTCTCCATCAGCGAGGGTGTTAGCTGAGACACGACCGCTGTTGCTGACTGAAATGTTGCCGTTATTTGAGGCTAACAATTCGACACTGCCTGCTGTTCCGGCATCAGATGAAGTGGCCGTAACAACGCTGTTATCCATGCTCAGCTCAGGTGTCGCAGCATTGCCATCATTACCCACTGCAATAATGCGAATTACCTCCGAATTGCCGCTGCCACTGGTACTGGCTTGAATTTGGCTACTATCTGAGATCGCAACTGTATTGCCTTGAATCGTAATATCCCCGTTGTCTGTACCATTGATCACCTGATTCGTGATCACGCCGTTACCGCTCACTGTGACCGCCCCTGTTGCTGCGATACCGATACTGCCACTATTGCCACCACCCCCAGTACCCGTTGTTGTTGTGGTTGCACCTGCGTTGATTTGGGCCGCGTCGGTCAGCGAAAAGGTACTCGCGTCAATCGTAACGGTTCCTCCACCACCACTGCCTGATGTCTGAGCAAAAATGCCGCTGCTAAGAGACTGAACCGGACTAGGCTGGGGCGTTAAATTTTCAATTGATATATGTAGATCATACGAGTCGCCAACATCAGGAACGTTACCCCCAATCAGCGATACCGGCGTTCCATCAGTTAGCATAGTGGGCTCTAGAAATGAGAAAAACTCGCTCACCCCGAGGACATATGTCCCTGGCTCAAGGAATACATAGTTCAGGTAAGAGTCAAGCCTACTCGTACTACCCCCTTCCCCTAGTTCAGTTAAGTTGTCGTCATTCGCTGCAAGTAAATTCCCAAACTCATCAAATAAGAAGATTTGCGTGTCAATATTGCCCGATCCCCCGATGCCGTTGTCGATGTCAAAAATGCCCTGAGCCCCCGCTGCTGGAACCTCGAAGGAGTAGTAAACGAACTCGTTGTTACCCGGTGTATTAATAAAAGACTGATAAGGAATCGTGGCCGCTTGTTCAATATTTGGATCGTCCACTGTACTAAAACCGCCAGCGGCAAGCATTACTAAATCTGAACCTGTAGGCAATAGATCCAATTGAAATACTGAAGGGGGTAGCTGAATCTCAGGCGCCGTCCCTTGGATATTCACAGCACCGGTTGCATTGACATCAATAGCGCCAGCTTTACCACTGTTGAAGGCCGTAGTCAAAATTTGTCCGCCCCCCTCAAGGGTCAGGTTATTAACGTTTAGGATAATGTCACCACCGTCAAAAGTGCTTCGAGTAGTCGCGTCTAGAAATGCCCGGTCAGAGATCAGCAGGTTACCTGTAGGGACATTGATCGTGATATCGCCACCTTCACCACTGTTGTCTGCATTCGTAGAGGTTGAAACTCGGCTGCCCAATTGACCGCTTGGGGTTGTTCCTGTAATGACAACGCTATCCGTTGCATTGATGATAATTTCACCTGCTGGAGTAACACCACTGGTGGCAGCTAGAACCGCTGAGCCATCTTGGATAAATACAGATTGGCCTGACAGAGTAATTCCACCTCGGTTCAGGCTATCTCCTGAAAAGCTAACTACAGTAGAAATGATGGATCGATCAATCGTTACGCTGTCAGTCGCACCAGTTCCCGTAGCAGTTACCGTAATCGTCCCAGACTCACCAGATTCGACCACGCCTGCTCTGAGCTGACTATTGACAAGATTAACCGTCGAACCCGTGATCGTAATTTCACCAGAGTCGCCCGTACTAAAGCTGCGGGTGTCAATAATGCCACTGTTAATGGCAACAGCTTGCCCAGCTTCGATGAGAACATTACCACTATCACTATTAGCTACAGTTGAGCCTGTCTCAATTGAAGCGGCGGTAATCGTCCCTGGCGCCGTTAGGATAACAGGACCGCCCGCTACTGTTACGGAGGATGTCTTAATTCGACCTGTCACTGTAATGTTGGCGCCAGATGTCGAGGCATTTGTGAATTGTGTACCAGAATCTGGGTCAGTGTAGGGATAGGTAATAGGAAAAGGATTGGATCCTCCTCCAGGTAAACCATTGTCAGCCTCATTTGGTGTGCCAGGGACACCTGCACGTAGAATCAAGGCTGGACGGCTTCCGAGCAATGGAATGTCGGGATCGCCTCCCGTAATATTAAGCGGATCGGCTCCCAGTAAGAAATTGCTGGCATTCAAAGTAGAGCTAACAGCAGTGTCGGTTGAGTCAGCAACCCCAATCCCCAGGGCATAGCTCTCATTAGGAGTAATGGTAAAGGTTTGAGGGGAAGCACTGGATGAGCCTGTATCGGCCAGTTCAACTAGCCCAACTAGCGTGTTTGTCGTGGTTTCGATGAGCGAAGCAAAGGCGAAGTCATTAAAGATGCTGTCGAATCCTTCAAAGGTTTGAAAGTCCCAAGAGAAACTGACTGTTGTATCGCTTGTCCCTGCATCAAATGAGATTTCAATCGCCGATCCTTCTGTAGCAATCTGTGTATTAAGACTATCGATAGTTTCTCCAGGCATAAGTCCATCTAGGCTCAAAAACGAATCGACTTCTGCGGCAGACACAGATCCACTGGAGTTTGAAATCGTTGCGCTCGTGATAGTGGAGCCGCTAGCAATTTGGTTGGTGTTACCAATACTGCGGAAAGAGCCCATAACCCCTTCAAAACCAGGATCTGGACCTGTAATGGTAATATCACCATTGACTGTGATGCTACCAGCTGCCTGTACCTTAAGCGCTACCCCTTCATACTTACCAAATGTGACGTCGCCATTGGAACGAATGATAGGGTCGTAGAAACTAATGAAGGGACCTGGATTACCATCCAAATCTTCGATGGACAAGTTGCCCCAGCTGAAAAAATGGGCGTCGCTTGAAATTGGCCCATCGCTTGCCAAAGTCATATCCCCACCCGACTGAAATGGAGTCTGAGGATGATTGAGCGCCAGAATATCAACCTCAGACTCTCCCTGAATTAACAGATCACCGCCTGCCGCTGCGAGAAAGGCCGTTTCCTTACTGTCGCGAATGCGCACAGTTTGCCCTGCCAACAACGACATATCTCCTTGGGTTACGAGGCGGCTTTCCTCCAATACTAAATCCTCACTGGCGGACAATACAGCAGACTGCGACTCAACCGCCTGTACCTGCACATCGCCATCCACCCCTTCTACCCACACCTTCCCATTCGGCGCAGACAGCAACCCCGTGCTCGTCACCGAACTCGCCGATAAGGTTAAATCTCCCCCAACCGCCAGGTCCGCCTCACTCATTAACATCTCAGGCGCATTGGTTCCTAGCTGCAAACCCAGAGGAATATTAATTGTCACCAAAGGAGCCTCATTGGGGTCCGTGGCGCGAAACTCGCTACCATCTGCAAAACTGAAGCGATCGGACGTACTGGCCAGAAATGCGCCCTCCACATCCAATTGAGCATCGGGGCCAAAGATAATGCCATTGGGGTTCAGAAAAAAGAGATTCGCGGCGCCGTCAACCCCTAACAACCCATCAATCTGCGACGGATTGAGCCCCGTCACTCGACTCAAGATATTCTCAATGCCAACGGGGTTCGCGAAGTAAACCTGTCGTCCCCCATACACATTAAACTCTGCAAAACTGTGGAAAAGGGCGCTGCCTCGTGTAGCACCCCCCTCAATCAAGTCAACAATGTCACCCGGTATAAAGACTGACGATTCGTCCATAAGGGTGTTATCTGGAACAATCATCTGCCCATGCGCCCTCCCAGCAAAGAACGCCGCTCCGTTACTGGCGATGACTAAAACTGCAAAGCCCGACGCAACCAGCCGAAAAGCCCGCCAAATATTCATAGGACACCCAGCCTTCTCAGATGCAGCAATAGTTCAGTGTTGAAATCCCGGAACCGTTATGACTTTAGTCGAGCCAATATTTACATACATAAGGGACATCATACTGAACTTAATTCCCTTATTTTCTTAATTGTTCCAGAACTCAACATTTTTTTGTTGAAGAAAAGTAAACACTGCCGCCATCAGAAAACTTCAGCTCAATCACGGTTCATGATGATGCTCCGCTAACCAGTCTCACAGCCAATTGCCCAGCAACACAAACGGAGCCCAGTAGTAAGGGTGGCTAAAATCCAGATCGTCAATCAAAAATTGTTGAGCGCTTCGAAGCGCTGCCGCCTTATTTCCAGATTTGGCTGACAGCTCTTCATAAAACTTGGTCATAAAAATCGAAGTAGCCACATCATCCACTTGCCAAAGACTGGCTAACGTGCTGCGGGCGCCTGCCCGAATCGCAACCCCGGCTAAACCGAGGGCGGCCCGCTGATCCCCCGCTGCAGTTTCACAAGCGCTGAGGACTAAAAGCTCCAGAGGATTATCGAGATCGCGCCTTAACCATTCACTCAAATTATCGACCGTGATATGTTCATCCCAGGCTTGAATGAACGTTTCATTAAGCTGAGAGCTAAATTTGCCGTGAGTGGCTAAATGGACAATGGGTAAGGAAGACGCTTGGATAATCTGCTTAAATTTTTTAAGGGTGAACTTGTCATTCAGGTAGGTTTCAACCCGGATCTGTTTTCCAATCTCATCCAGCTCTATCTCAACATTCGGTAACGGGGGGAATCCATCAACAGATTCTGTCAGGCCAAAGGTCAAGGCCGCCAATGATTTTTCCTGGAACGCTTTGGCGTCGACAAGCTTCAATCCTGGAGGCACAACTGCGACGCTATATTTTTCAGCCAAGTAAGTTTTACCATCAGAAAGGGCGGCGATTGGAATGTTACGAAGAACACCATCAGGGATAAACACCAAGGTTTCTGGCAGACTACTCCCTAAGTCAGTCAACAACGCTTCAGGAAAAAGTAAATCGTAAAGTTCCCTGCCTGTACTTTGCACGCCTTCGTAGTCGACGAGCACCATGTTGTTTCGGAATTTGGAAATGGTGGTTTCTAGTACCCCCGGATCGAGAGGAGAGCTGTAGAACTTAAATTCCCCCTTATCAGTTTCTTTTTCTGACTGTTTATTTTCTGACGTGTTATCGGATGCGGGTTCAGGCAATTTTGCCAGAATGCCTAACTGATTTTCCAGGATGATGGGATAAATAACGGCGACCCGTTCATTGCCCGAAATGTCATCGGCGACTTCATCAACCGATTGTTGTAGTCCGGCCAGACAATCCGCCCTTAAAAAATTCTGCACCTCTTGGAGTTGGAGAGACTCTAGAACGGTGGCGACATAGTGCAGATTGTCTTGGTTACGGGAGGTATCTTTGTCCAACAGCAGGGTGATAAGTTTTCGATGGAGGGGATCAACAATTTTTTGGAAAGAGAATCGAATTTCGGGATTAAGGTTTGTCAGATCGCTTCTTAAGGATTTCAGCGAATTCACCGCCCCTTTATAGGATGCGATCGCACTTTGCTTGTCGTTTTTCCCATCCGACGAGCCCTCCAGTTCTAGCTGGAGATCCCCCAACTGTTCGTACCAGAGAAAACTAATATCAGCGGCATTGACCGTTTTGGAATAGAAGAGCGCCTTTTCTGTCAAGGCTTTGGCTCCCTTGAGCCGCCCCTTATCTTGCTCAATTTCCCCCTTAGCTTTGTAGACTTGTCCTAGATAACCTAATACATGGGCTTCGGCTCGGACATCTCGCAGCTCCACTGCATTTTCCTGGGCGGTTTTCAAAATCGACAGCACCTGCCCCCAATGGGGACCGCCCGGAAGTTGTTGTTTAGCCAATTCTTCCAGACTAACCGCTAGATTAATGCGGGTGTAAATGCCTTCTTGGTCCGGCAGAATCGTACCTACTTGCTCGTAGGGCTTGGACCATTGGCGCACCGCATCGTCATACATTTCAAAATGGATGAGTAGGTTCAATTCATTTAACTGAGATCGCAGTCCATTCGTCCCGGAATCCTCCGCTGTTGAAACCAGGCGATACCATTTCAGAGCCTTTTCGACGGCGTCAGGAATCAAGCCGTCCTGATTTTGATTCTCATACTCTTTTGCGCGGGCATACTCAATATTTCCGAGGGTGAGTTGGGCGGCGTAGACCTCATTCCGCAGCGATAAGGTTTCAGCTGCCGCTAAGCTTTCCTCGGCGGCGCGCTGGGCCTGATCCAAACTATTCGCAACCGTCAACGCTTCCGCCAAATTTCTTAAACTGGCGGCTTTGATCAGCGACGGCGGTTCACCCAACAGTCGATTACGTAAGGGCTCCAGAATTTCATCCACCGCTCGACGATGCAGCGCCATCGCCTGGAGCGCCCGGGCTTGGCGCAATTGACTGCGAATTTCTCCGGCGCGATCGCCTGCCGCTTGATAGGCAACAGCCGCTTGCCCCCAAAGTATAAACGCAGCTTCGGGGTCACCCTGCCCCAAATGCAAACGACCCTGAACATTCAGAGTTTGAGCCCTCACCCGCTGCCAGCTAGGACCCTCTTTCCCAGGCAAATTCAGTAACGCCAGGCTGCTTGCGATCGCACCGTTTGCAGCATCCCAATCCCCTAATTGTCCATAGACTAAACCTAAGTTACTCCACGCCAGCACCTCCATCAGGCTATCGTTTTGGGAATGGGCTAGCTTCTGTGCTTCCGTCAGATTCTCAACCGCAACCAACAACTGCCCGCGGAGAAAGTTTTTCCTGCCCTGGTCCAACAACGCTTGGACAGCCCCATTGGAGGGGGCAGCCGCAACACTGGCGGCGGGGTGTAGCCCCATACCATCTAACAGCTTTGGCCCAGACAGAGACACCATGAAGACCATCGCCAAACCCAACAGGCCATACCCCACCCGGCGCAAAATTGTTTGATGGATTCTCATCGTTAAACCTTCGCCAATCGCTTGATTTAAACCCGGGCAACCTTATGCCGCACACCCAACCCTTTTCCTAACCACGATTATCGTAACGCTATTGCTCAGAGAGCACTTGAGAAAGCCGATCTAATGCCTCCTTCGCTAAGGGTTGCTCCGGATCTAGCGCCAATGCTTTTCCCAAAGACTCCATGCCCATATCTACTTGATCTAGCTGTAGTTGAAGAATGCCTAAACTAGCCCAAGCCACCGCATTCTGGTCATCCAGCATGACGACTTGTTGGTAGCTCACCACTGCCGCTTGATAGCGATCGAGGGCTGCCAGAGCCGCACCCCGATTCTGCCAAGCTTGGGGGGAGGTTTTATCCAGGTACACTGCCCGATTCGCCGAGCTTAAGGCCGCGTCATACCGGCCCTGTAGCCACAATACAACACTGTAGTTCGACCAAATCCCAGCGTCTTCCCGGTCTAAGTTAAGCGCCTCCTCATAGGCGTCCACCGCACGTTGGTAAGTGACCGCTGCGAGTTCCCCTCGACCCCAATCTGAGAACAATTGGCCCTGGCTTCTCAAAATCCGGCCTAAGTTCGCTAGGGGTCTTACCGCCTCCGGATCCAACTCAGCGGCGCGGCGCGCCGAGCGCTTCGCCTCTTCAAATTGCACCATGGTTTGCTCGGGCGTTTCTTGCTGAATCCCGAAATACCACAAGACAACACTGCGATTGCTCCACGCCTCGGCAAACTCAGGATCAATCCCCACCGCTCGGTTACTGGCGGCCAAGGCTTCCTCCAACTGACCGGCGCCGGCTAGGGCCTGGGCCTGTTCGCTCCAGGCCTGAACTAACCGAATCGGCCGCCAATTCCCATCCCCCTGAAGCGCTTGTTGACAGGCCGCCAAGGCCTCTTCATATCGCTGCAGCTGATTGAGAACCGTGCATTGCCCCACTAAAGCTTGGGAGGAGTCTGGCGCCAACTCAACAGCACGGGCGTAGGAGGTCAGGGCCTCGGTGGGACGACCTAATTGGTCTAACAAAAATGCTTGTTGGATCCAGGTGTCAGCCTTTTCAGGATCAATCGCAACCGATTGATCGTAGGCCCGAATCGCTTCTTCGAACTGCTTCAAGGCCCTATGGGCGACCCCTTGATAAAACCAGGCTCGTCCAGGGGTTTCCGACTCCCAATTACGATCGACGGCTAAGGCGTCTTGGCACGATTTGATCGCAGGTTCATAGCGCTCCAGCTTGATCTGCGCCTGACACTGAAGGGTCAAGATTTGAGAGTCTTCCGGCTGGAGCAGCAAAGTCCGCCGATAGGCCACCAAGGCCTGCTCAAATTGTCCCTGCCGGTCTAAAATTTGACCTCGATGGCGCCAGGCCAGAACAGGGGATTCATTCCCCCAATCTCCGTTGACCCTTAATGCATCGTTACAGTTATCTAGCCCCGCTTCATATTCTTGCAAAGCGAAGAAAGCCATGCATTGATAAGTTAAGGCTAGGGAATTGTTAGCGTTATAGGAGAGGGAAAGCTGGGCGGAAGCGATCGCTTCCGGATATTGTTCTAACCGTAGCAATACACCGCTGTGATCGGCCCAAATGCTCGCCTCTTTGGGTTCAAGTTCAATCGCCTTTTCACAGGACTTCTGGGCTTCAGCATATTTCCGGGCCGCTGTTTGAAGCCTGCACAACTGTTGCCAATAGTCAAAATCCTCCAATTCCTCTAGGTTGACTTGGGCGATTCGTCGATTTCCTTCCCGTAATGAAACGTGACTGTGGGTCAGATCAGCATTTGCCGAGCCATTGATCGATAAAATCCAGATAAATAGAACGAAGACACTGGATTCCAGCATTTGCCAGCGATTAAACTGGGGGCGATTCAGACAGACTCGACACCTGCCTAGTAATGGGAGATCAACCACATGAAAATAGCGTGGAAGCATGGGGCTGTGCTTTGTTGGCTACTCTTTGCTGAAACCATTTTGGCAGCAAATTCTAACGACATCCAAAAATTAAAAGAAACTCGGCAATGTCCAAATTGTGATCTGCGGGA
>JAAUYH010120651.1_pt1 | contig 13474 bp, 9 predicted proteins | sample 7278061 | NCBI WGS metagenome assembly JAAUYH01 (sample SAMN14350203, study PRJNA611818) | marine sediment metagenome | isolation source: surface marine sediment (0.6m) | place: French Polynesia: Moorea | collected 2018-08
AAAAATTAGCTTTGGCAAATAACTTATCGGTTTGTTCATCTACTGTAGGTATCGTAGGTCGCCATAGTAATCCTAAAAAGAATACTACTGGTAAAGAGCAAGTTAGAAAAATAACTGTATAAAAATGAGATTTTCTGCGGGATTGGATCATGATTTGTCTATTTGAGTTTTTGACAACTGTTTTGTTAGTTGTTGTTCGTTGTTTGCTAATTGCTAATTGCTAATTGCTAATGGTTAATTGTTGATTGTTGATTGTTAGCCATTAATTGCGTTTTGACCAATAACAAATAACCAATGACTAATGACTAAAAACTGTACTAGGTATTGGGTAAATCCATAGCAGCTATACGATGGGCGTTACGTTCTGTTGGTTGGGGTTTTCCTCGTATCCAGCGAACAGCAAACAGGGGATAAAAGACGCATAAACCTGGAAAAATTATGATTCTAAAGCCGATAGTCCAGCCTCTCGCCCCTGGATCGAGGCGATGAATGCCAAATATTAAAAAGAGTACTGAAAATATCGCGCCAGCAAATAGGTATGCTCTTACTGCTTTGATTATGAATTCGACAAGGTTAATGGCAAAATCGTTCATTGTTATCGCTGATAAATTAAGGGACTACGTTGTTTTTTGAACTGTTAGTTGTTAGTTTTTGTTTGTTAATGGCTAATAATTAATAGTTGGATCGCGACAGCATTGGGGAGAGATACAGGGTTGTTCTGAGTTGGGGCAGAGTTTACAGCAGATAATTCTTGGTTTTTGGGGATAGCGTAAATAGATTTCGGCAGCGATTAGCATTGCTAAAGGAGGCGCAAAATAATAAATCCAAAATTCATCCCAAATTTGGGCGGGAAAACTAGAAGCAAAAGTTCTGGCGGGATTGATACTCATGCCAGATATGGGAGCTTCAAAAGTTATATAAATAGCAACTAAAAACCCTGCAAAAATGCCTGTATATTTAGATAAGTGATCGCTATTACTGGTAAACAAAACAACGAGCATTAATCCCAAAGAAAGTAAAAATTCTGCTATTAATGCTGCGATCACGCCCCACTGACCAGGAACTGTTACTACATAGTTAATTGGGGGATTAGTAAAGTTATTACCTAAAAGAATTGCTACTAATAACACTCCTAATAATCCACCGATAAACTGACTGATAATGTAAGCTAGAGTATCTAAGGTTGTTATTTTTTTCAGACGAAAAAAAGTAATAGTAACTGCGGGATTTATATGCGCTCCCGATCGCTTACCCCAAGGAGAATAAATAATTGCGATCGCGGTTATTCCCATGGCTATTCCCATCAACAATCCTTTAGTAAAATTATTCGGGATAAATTTGGATACCCTAGATGTGGGAGCATAAATCATCGTGGCAAATATTCCTGCCGACACCATAAATGTTCCTAATCCCCAAGCTTCTATTAAATATTCTCGCCAGTTGAATTTCATTTTTTTGCTAATTGTTGTTTGTCATTCGTTGTTCGTTAATGACCAATAACTACTGACTAATTACTGGTGACTAATAACCAATGAAAACTTAAAGAATTTGACTTTTGATATAATCAGCAACCCTTAATGTTTGAGCGATAATTGTCAGGGTTGGGTTGACTGCTCCTGCGGAAACGAAGAAGCTACCATCGGTAACAAAAACGTTGTTTAGTTCGTGAGGTTTACAGTAGGAATCGAGAACGGAATCTTGAGGATTTTCTCCCATTTTCATTGTCCCCATAGTGTGTCCCAAAGGAATTGCCACATCCGAACCAAGGTAAAAATCGACGTTTTGTGTACCACAGTCATGACAGCCGATATGGTCGAGCAGATCGTGGAGGCGTTTTTTAAGTTGTACTCCTGCTTCAGTGTTGTTAGCAGTGTAGTCAAATACCACGTTACCTTGACTGTCATAACCAATGCGATTGTTTAAATCGGGTAAATCCTCGCTTTGCAACCAAAAGTCTAAAGAATGGGCTGCCATTTCAGAATAGGTCATATTTCCTAGAGGTTCTGGGGTTTCAAAGTGCATAATTTGTTCGTTGACCTTGCCCAACATTTGAATCAAGCCCATCGGATATTTAAAATCTTCATCTCCCCAGTAATAGTCTGCTAGAGCTAATGTTTTCTCGAAGGTGGCATCGTTGGGGGTTTTGCTAATGGCAATTACAGTGGAATTATTGTATCCCATAAAGTTACGTCCGACTAAATCGGTTGAATTCGCTAAACCATTGGGATGCTTGTCCTGTTTGGAGCGCAGAAATAGCAACGCAGAACCTAAAGCACCCGCAGCAACTACCACTACATCGGTGGAATATTCTATAGTCTCGCCATTCTCAGGTTGCACGATAACCTTAGTAACTTTTCTACCAGAAGCATCAGTTTCTAATCGAGCGACGGGACTATTGGTTTTGAGGGTGACATTTTCGTACTCTAAGGCTGGTCTAACTCCGACGATATGGGAATCTGCTTTGATTTCATAAGGATCGGGATAGCCGTCAAATTGCGACCACAAGTTGAGGCTGCTAGTTGCTCCATTTTCGCGATCACGTGACATTCGCATACCCATCGGAATCGGAAATGGTTTTAATCCTTTGGCAGCAAGATCGTCATTGAGTTGTTGGATACGGGGTTCGTGTTCTATGGGGGGATAGGGATAGGGATTAGCTCGCTCTGGCTCTGTGGGGTCGCTTCCTGCTTCACCATGAACGTAGTACCATTTTTCTCCTAGTTCGTAATAGGGTTCTAAATCTTCGTAGGTAATCGACCAGGCGGGAGAGACACCCCCATGATGTTCGATTTCTTCAAAGTCTTTTTTGCGGAGACGAAATAGGGCTGCGCCATAGAACTTAGTGTTTCCGCCGACGTAGTAATGGGGATGCAGAGGTCGAAAAGCCTCGCCGTTGTGATACCAGGTGTCGTTAGGGGTATATTTTAAATCTACCCACATCGCTTTAGCATCGAGGTTATCTTTTTCACGGGGAACATATCCACCTTTTTCGAGAATTAAAATTCTTTTGCCCGTAGGTGCTAAGGCTCTTGCCATCGTGCCTCCACCTGCACCCGTACCGATGATAATGATGTCGTAATGATTGTTCATGGTTTTGTTGTTTGTTATTTGTCATTCGTTATTTGTTGTTTGTCAATGACCACTATTCGCTACTTGTTTTGACTCATCTTTCAACGAACCTTAATCCGTGACCGTCGGGATCGCGAATGAGGAAGGCTTTTTTAAAGTCTAGGGCTGGCTTGTTAATTTCTGCGATCGCTTTGGAGATAAATTGATATCCTTGCTGGCGTAGTTTTTTAGCAGCCATATCGGCATTTCTGACAACTAAAGTAGTTTCCCAGTGAATTAAATCTTTTGGAGTTGTACCTTCTGGCAAAGGTCTAGCGTCGTCGGGTTGTAAATACTCTAAAAATTCAACTCCAATTCCCGCTTTGGCTTTGAGTCCTGTAATTTTCAACCTTGCTCCCTCAACATTATTGAGATGTTCTTGTTCTGTGCCGTAGTTTTCGCTCTCTCCTGCTATTTCTAGTCCTAACAAGTCTCGATAGAATTGGAGGCTGGTTTCGGTATCGGAGATAGCGATCGCTGTATGATCGATACCCAGAAATAGTTTCTCTGTAGATTGTTGCCAGCGCGGATCGCCTTTATCTGGTGGGAAATATATCAGTTCTAAAGTATTGTTGTCAGGATCGCGGAAGTAAAAGGCTTCGATTCCTGCTGCTGCTTCGATATAATCTGGTAGTTTTTGAGGTGCGGTAGAGACATAGGTAATATTAAACTGACGTAATTGTTGATATGCTCGCTCCATGTCGGAGACAACGATCGCAATATGTTGAAACCACAAGTCGTTACTGCGTGAGTCTAGGGGAATTGGTCTTCCTTGGGGAGTAAGGTGTTGGATCAACTCAATAACTTCATCTCCTAGTTGCATCCTTACCAGCCTCAAACGGACTCCAAATAATCCTAAAAGTTGTTCGTATTCTTCGCCGTAAACTTCCACATCAGAGATTTTAATAAAGGATAAAGCATCGGTATAAAATGCGATTGCCTGTTCCATATCACTGACAGTAATACCGATAGTATCTACCTCTCGAACTAAGCTTGTTTGCTTTTGTGCTAAGTAAGTATTTGCGGAATATGGTTTGATTAATTGGGCTTGAGGTGGCGAGCGACCAATTGCAATTAGTATGGTTAAAGTTAAAAAAGCTATGGATATAATTTTGATTGGGTTTTTCATTTTTTTCTTAATTGCGATCGCTAGTGAGTTGCGTGAGTATGTTGTTTTTTAAACTGTTCGTTGCTAATAGCTAATGACTAATGACTAATGACTAAATTGCTTATTAAATGTTTTATATTGAAAACAATAAAATTGAAAACAATAAGCTCCCTGAAATAAAAGAGCCAAAGCAAGTGTCGTTTGCGTCAGGTAGTTCTCTTTTAAGAACATTAAAAATAATAGTTCCTGCTAGAAAAGACCAAATTATAGAAATAACAGCTTCGTCAATGTGGATAACTTGACCGATAACATAACCAAAAATAATTGCAGCAACCAATAACCAGCGACCTAATTGATCGTAAAGAACTGGCTGATGTTCTCGTAAGCTATCGTCGATAATAAATAAATGAAGTGCAAAAGTAATAAAGAATAAAATACAAGCTCCAATACTATGTTCTTCTAGGTCTTGTAAGAGATAGCTCATGATAATATTAAGTATGACAAAGATGCCAATATGAATCCAAAAGAAAAGAGAGTTATTTTCTTGTTTTTGCCGTGGTCTAAATCGAAAAGCTAATAAATCTAGACCGTAAAATACTAAAAGTCCGACAAGTGCCAAAATATAAACGTGATTTTCTAAAAACTGTATCATCAGAGTTTCACTGTGCTGCAATTCTTCTTGTGCGTGACTGAGTTCGGGGAAGATTTCGAGAAAGACATAACTGAGAGATACACCACCAGCAAAAGATATCCAGCGAAAATGAGGAATAATCTTAAAAATGGGTAGTTTAGTGGCAAATCCATGAACTAAGGCTAAAGCGATCGCTAGTATTAAACCTGGTTGCATCAACATATTTCTTTCTCAAATAATTGAACGATCTGGTTTGTCATTGATTATTGGTCAAAATGTAAATAACCAATGACAATTAGCCATTAGCAAGCCAAACAGTTAATTTTGCTGAATGTACTTCCCACTTTGCTGAATTAATTTAGCTACTAAACCCGTCCAGCCAGTTTGATGATTCGCGCCTATTCCCGCACCGTTGTCACCGTGAAAATACTCGTGAAACAGAATTAAATTTTGCCATTGGGAATCATTTTGAAATTTATCTATTGCGCCGTATAAAGGTCTTTTATGATTACTATCCTTCATAAAAATACGAGTCAAACGGGCTGAAATTTCTTGAGAAATTTCCCACAAATTCATCATTTTGCCCGAACCTGTAGGACATTCGACTTTAAAGTCATCTCCCAAATAATGGTGGAACTTTTGCAGAGATTCGATTAATAAATAGTTGACAGGAAACCAAATAGGACCTCTCCAGTTAGAGTTACCGCCAAATAAACCACTGCTGGATTCTGCGGGTTCGTAATTTAGCCAATTATCGTTACCGTTGACGTGGAAATTATAAGGATTATCTTTATGGAAACGAGACAAAGCACGAATGCCATAATCGCCTAAAAATTCGTTTTCATCTAAGAGTTTTGCCAGAATGCGACGTAACTTATCTCCTGTTGCCAGATGATCGCTCGTTACCGAACATAAAGCTAACATTCGGCGATCGCAAATTCCACAATCTTCCATGCGTGCCACATTCTTACTCAAGTCGGGACGATTGGCAATAAACCATTCCAATCTTTCCTTAAAACCAGGAAGCTTATTTAAGATTTCTGGTTCGAGGGTGGTAACGGCAAATAGAGGAATTAAACCAACCATTGATCGCACTTTTAAACGGACTTTCTCACCATTGGGTAGGTGCAACACATCGTAGAAAAAACCATCCTCATCGTCCCAAAGTTGAGTCTTATCCCCTCCAATATGATTCATGGCATCGGCAATATAGAGGAAGTGTTCAAAAAACTTAGTTGCCATATCCTCGTAAACAGGATTTTCTAAGGCTAACTCTAAGGCAATAGTTAGCATATTCAGCGAATACATCGCCATCCAACTCGTACCGTCAGCCTGTTCGATATGTCCCCCAGTAGGTAAAGGTGCGCTGCGATCAAATACTCCAATATTATCTAAACCCAAAAAACCTCCTTCAAAGATATTGTTCCCCTCCGCATCTTTGCGATTTACCCACCAGGTAAAGTTAAGTAATAGTTTCTGGAAGACTCTTTCTAAAAAAACGCGATCGCCCTTACCCGTTCTTTTTTCCTCAATTTTATAAACTCGCCAAGTCGCCCAGGCGTGTACGGGTGGATTAACATCGCCAAATGCCCACTCATAAGCAGGAATCTGCCCGTTGGGGTGCATATACCATTCCCGCGTCATAATATCTAACTGATATTTGGCAAATTCGGGATCGATTAGGGCAATAGGCAAACAGTGAAAAGCCAAATCCCAAGCAGCATACCAAGGATATTCCCACTTGTCAGGCATAGAGATAATATCTTCATTATCTAAATGTATCCACTGATGATTGCGTCCCTTAGTTCTTTCTGGTGGTGGTGCTGGTTGAGTAGGATCGCCATTTAACCAGCGATCGATATCAAATTTATAATATTGCTTCGTCCATAGCATTCCTGCGAAAGCTTGTCTTTGAATGTTTAGTAAGTCTGCGTTTAAAGATTGTTGATTGATTTGACTATAAAATTCATCGGCTTCGGCGATGCGAGTTTTAAATATCTTGTCGAATTCAATACCCAAAGCATCGGTTAAATTGACGCGATCGCTCAAGCGTAATTTAATAGTTTTAGTTTCGCCTCCCGCAATAGTTAATTCGTAGTTAGGAGAAAATTTTGTACCTATCTGTTGAGGATTAACAGCATCTGTTTGCTTATTAACTATATATTTGTTGATGCCATCTTTAAAATATTGCTTGCCGTTATCGTAGTTAAATATTCTGGGATAATTTGTTTCGTTTTCGGTAAATAATAGTTCTGGTTGACCTTCGCAATATAAATAATAATTGCCCTGTTTTTGATGATTGGTTTCGATGATGGTTTGTTGTAGGGGCGTTTCGCGAAATGTCCCTACGGATATTGTGGGTTTAATTGTATCCTTATCCCACGACCAGCTATTACGAAACCATAACGTAGGCAATAAATTTAATGTTTGGGTCGTATTGCTATGATTGGTAATAGAAATTTTGATTAAGATATCTTCTGGTGAATTTTTGGCATATTCCACTAAAACATCATAGTAATTATTATTAGCAAATACTCCCGTATCCAGTAATTCATATTCCAGTCTACCTCGTCCCTGTTGACGATTTACTGATTCCAATTCAGCATAAGGAAATTCGGCTTGAGGATATTTATATAACCCTTTCATGTAAGAATGAGTCGGGGTACTATCAAGATAAAAATAATAATCTTTAACATCTTCCCCATGATTGCCCTGAGAACCAGTTAGACCATATATTCGCTCTTTTAAAATCGGGTCTTTACCATTCCATAAAGCTACGGCAAAACACAATAATTGCTTATCATCGCTAATACCTAAAATGCCATCTTCTCCCCACCGATAAGCACGCGATCGCGCTTGGTCGTGAGAAAAATAATCCCAGGCTTCCCCTGTGGCACTATAGTCTTCTCTAACCGTTCCCCACTGTCTTTCACTAAGATAAGGACCCCATTTTTTCCAATCTTTTTGTTTTAGTCTTTCTGATTCTTGATTCATGACAAGTTAATTCGGTATGGATTCGATAACTATTTAGTTCGTTGGACGCTCACGTTAATCACTACTAACCAATCAAGCAATAGGAAATGTCTCTCTGCCATATTTCAAGGTTTGAGTCAGTTAAAACAAAAACGTAGTCCTTCAACTTATCGACAATAAAAATTAGCCAAAAAACTAACCTCCAGTGGCAAAACCTGGATAGAGAGTCATCCCTCCATCGACAAATATGGTCGTACCGTGAACGTACTCCGCCTCGTCAGAAGCCAACCAAACGGCTGCTTTACCGATATCTTCTGGTACACCTACGCGATTATAGGGGATTAACTTGAGTAACTCTGCTTCTGCTTCTGGAGTTTCCCAAGCCTCTTTATTGATGGGAGTTTTAATCGCGCCTGGAGCAATACTATTAATGCGAATTTTGTAAGCTGCAAGTTCTTGGGCAATACTTTGCATGAATAACATTACCCCTCCTTTGGAAGCTGCATAGTTGCAGTGTCCCGCCCAGGGAATCACCTCATGTACCGAACTCATGCAAATAATTACTCCCGCAGCACAGGATTTTTCTGGCGTTACGCCACGACGGATAAATTCTTTAGCTGCTTCTCTGGCGCAGAGAAATTGTCCAGTGAGGTTAACGTCAATTACCTTATTCCACTGTTCCAAAGTCATATCAACCAAATTGGCATCTTTTTGTAACCCTGCGTTATTTACCAAGACATCAATAGTTCCATATGTATCGATAACCTTCTGGAACATATTTTTAACCTGATCTTCCTGACTGACATCTGCCTGTACAGCGATCGCATCTCCGCCAAAGGCTTTAATTTTCTCGACTACCGCTTCTGCACCTTTGGAACTACGGGCGTAATTAACCACAACTTTAGCTCCTTCAGCAGCCATAGACTCAGCTACTGCTGCCCCGATTCCAGAACTCGAACCTGTGACTAAAGTAACTCTGTCTTGCAAGCGTTTCATTTAGATACTCCTTGAACTATTAATCTAAATTTCTGTATTTTCTGCCTTTAGCAAATAATTAGAATTTTCGATATTTCCCTAATTTTTTACTGTCTTTAATTAAGCGGTATAGCAGTATGTAAACATAGTCAAATAACCTCATCCCACTAATGTATAATAGAGGAATCCGCATCATTGATTATTGGTCAAAACGCAATTAACAAGTGACAAATGACGAATAACAAGATTGAGCTTAACGGTTAAAAGTTTTTCGGTCAGCCTGAAAAAATCAGTTGTTGCTACTCTACTTTTGTTGGTATTGAGTCATACTATGTTGGAAATTGTGGGGAATTACGCTCTCACTTGCCACTCTGTTAAGCTATCTTTTAAATGTTTATTAATTGCTGCCGATTGTTAAGAAAAAATGTCTCCAGATGAAGCTCTTGCACTATTAGATCGGCTACTCCCGACCGCTCTAAATAATCTTCAAGAAATCGTATTTTGTCAAGTTTGGATGGAAAAAACTTATGCAGAAATCGCTGATGAATATAACTATGAACACAGCTATATTCGCGATGTTGGCTTTAAGCTATGGAATACCATCTCAGAAGCTCTAGGAGAGAAAGTATCAAAAAGCAATGTCAAAGCTATTCTTAATCGCTACGCTCGAACACAAGGTAAATTCAACTCAGCTAATGATTCTCAGATAAATACTTCAGGCAAATCAGTTGCTCTAGAGATTGAGTTTCCTAACGGTGCTGTACCCCTAAATTCTCTATTTTATATTAAGCGATCGCCAATTGAAAATAAAACCTTTACCGAGGTATTAAAACCTGGTAGTCTCATTCGCTTAAAAGGACCTAGACAAATAGGTAAGACATCTTTACTAATGCGTATTCTGCATCATGCCAAGTCCCACAACCTGAAGGTTTTTAGCCTGAGTTTTCACCGAGCGGATCGTGCTGTTTTTGATAATCTGGATCAATTCTTGCGTTGGTTTTGTGCCAATATTAGTTATCAGCTAGGTATTCCTTCTAAGCTAGATGAATATTGGAATAACGATATCGGGAGTAAAGTTAGCTGCACCATTTATTTGGAAGAGTATCTACTCAAAACATTACAAGCACCTCTAGTAATTGCTTTAGATGAAGTTGACCTACTATTCAGATTTCCACAAATATCGTCAGAGTTTTTTTCTTTACTTCGTTCTTGGCATGAAGATGCCAAAGAAATAAAAACTTGGCAGTCCGTTCGCTGGATACTAGTTCATGCTACAGATGTTTATGTTCCTCTAAAACTCAGTCAATCTCCATTTAATGTGGGACTGTCTCTCTGTTTACCAGAGTTTTCTCTTCAACAGGTTCAAGAATTAATTAAAAGACATCAACTATGTGAGCTTATCGGCGCAACAGAAATGAAAAAGCTAATGTCATTGTTGGAAATAATTGGCTATCGTCCTGGATTGGTTCGCCTCGCCTTGTATCATTTAAGTCAGGGATATACAGACATCAATAGGCTTACTGCCGAAGCTCATACTCAATCTGGCATCTACAGCGATCGCCTTCGTCAACTTTTAGCTGCCATTAATCCCGATCCAGACTTGAAAATCGCTTTAAAAAAAATTGTTAGTACAAAAACCCCTGTTGAACTGTCTCCGCTAGTCGCCTATCGCTTGGAAAGCATTGGCTTGATTAAGTTACAAGGTAATTCGGCAACAATTGCTTGTGAACTTTATCGTAAGTTTTTTGCTCAATGTTTGGAATATTGCTAATTGTTATTTGTCACTTGCTAATTCTACTTTGACCAATAACAAATGACTAATGACCAATGACCAATCTTTTCAACCAACTGAAAACAACTTTAATAGGATTGCGTCGCTGTTTTATTAACTCTTGCTCTAGTGCTGCATTCATTTCCTCTAGTTTTTCATTCATTTCTTGGAGTTTTTGATACAGGTTATAGTTTTCAATAGCCGAGGCTGCACGTTCGGCAAAGATTGAAGCTAGTCTAACTTCTTCTTCACTAAATTTGCGTGGAGTTGAATGAAACGAGCAGATAGTCCCCACTAGCTCACCTGTGGAAACCCTCAAAGGAACTCCCAGATAAGAGCGATAGCCTTCGGGGGCTTCTCCGTAATCTCTGCAAGCTTCCGTATCTTCTACGATCAGGGGACAACCATTCTTAAAGACATAGCCAGTAACAGTAAGGTGAAGACTATAACATTGGTGGAATGCTTCTCCAATATCGAAGCTACTGGCAAGGATATGTTCTTCATCCCCATCACAAAGGGTGACAACCGACCAATCTAAGTTTAATAATTCACTAACTGCGATCGCAATTTCTTGGAGATAGGGTTTGAGATTACCACTGCGATAGCTTAAAATTGCCAGAATTTCGACAATACGTCTTTCTCGATAACTGCGATCGCTTTTTTGACTAGCAGCCAAAAACTTATAGTCAAGATCGCTAAGGTGTTTATCTCGACTCCATTCTTCAGCAATTCGCAATTCCTGAGATTTTAGTAATTGAGCTTCATCTCGATAGTCAGATTGCACCCAAGCATTTAGGTTTGTTGCATAAGGACGCAGGTTAGCCAGATGATACTTAACCCAAGTTAGGCTAAAAACCTCGCGGTAAATACGATTATGAATTTTTAAAGTTCCCTCTCTGTAAGTCACCAATCCAGAAAGAATTAGGGGGACAAATTCGCCCGATTCATAAGTTTCATCTAGAGAAATGCCTGTATCCGATAATAAAATTTGCTGATACAAACTCAGTAATCTACCCACTTTAGCGGGTTCGTGTAGGATAAATCGCTGAATAGTTCGTAAATGTTCGGGTTCGTCTTGCATCTGCCAGTTTTTAATAATCTGCGATCGCACTATTGTCTCGATCCAAGCTTCCTCATCGTCAGGAAGAATATTGGAGCGATCTTTTCCTGCTTGCTGCACTAAGGCGCACAGTTTTTGAGTTAAAAAAGGTTGTCCGCCAGTCCATTCCAGAATCTTGGTTAAAACTTGTTGGGGATGTTTAAATACAGGTTTTAATCCAGCCAACAACGGCATCGCTTCGACAAAAGTAAATCCTGATAGAGCAATCGCTTTTCCCATATTAAAAGGGGTGCGTTTGACATCGGCAATTAATTCGCTGGGAGAAGCCACTCCAAATAAAGCCCAGACTAAACGATTATATACGGGATTTTCTGCTCGTTGATTGTAACAGTAACGGATCGAAGCAAAGAAATCAGCCACGGGAAATTTTAGACTTTGAACGCTATCAATTTCGTCAATAAAAATAAAGATTTTTTGGTCGGGAATTTGCTTTAATACTACTTCTTCCAGAAACTGACTTAACTTTTGCACTAAGGATAAATTACTTTGAGCGATCCACCAAGCAGATAAATCTACTTTGTCATAAATTCTGAGACTTTTTAGAAGGTCAAAAGATATACCCCGATACCACTGTTCGGGAGTAACATTTTCACTGCCGATGCGAGTCATGTCAATTGAAGCGCAGCATCCTTGTCCAGTAGATTCAATCCGATGTCGCGATTGTAAGCGCAAACTCGATTTTCCCATTTGACGACTGGTCAATACATAACAAAGCTCACCTCTGAGTAAGGCATTGTAAAGTTCGTCATCTGCTTGACGTTTTATATAGGTAGGGTTATTAACTGCTAAACTTCCGCCGACTTGATATTCAATCATTATCTAACTTAATTTTGAAGCGAGGGATATTGCTCAATTACTTTTTTGAAATTTGCTTAATCTTAAAGCTTCTGCTCGAAGTGTTAATGATTCTAAATTTTAGTTTCACAATTGCCTAAATCGCTTGAATAGGACTTTCTTGATATTGCTTCTGCATAATTAATCCTAATTTATATAATCCTTAATTGATTAACAGCAAAATAGAGAAAAGGAATACTGGACGTCAACAATGTGTCTCCAACGACAAATAATTAGTCACTGTACATCAGGACATAAGCTCTCGATGGGATTTGAACCCATGGCTTCTTCCTTACCAAGGAAGTACTCTACCCCTGAGTTACGAGAGCATTGAAGTTTTTTAAGCCATATAAGACTGTAACAAACCCGATTCAAATCATAGCATTATTTGCAACCTTTGTTAACAATTAATTGTCAAACAAGGAATAGACAGATATTCACACCTAACTTTTATTCCAAGCAGGATGGGCAAAAATAGCATCAATTACTCTGACTCCTCTTAATTGGTTAGATAAGGGCAAATGTCCTTTGGGCGCTGTTAAATCCCAAGTAAAACCGTTGGGATAACGAGTCCAACTATTACCTTTTTTCCAATCTATTTTTTCCCAGAGTTTAGCGTAGTCTTTTCCTAGAGATAACCAAATTTTTCTTTGTACAGAAAAGCCAAATTTTCCTTCGGAGTGAATTCTCCATAGATTATCTATAGTTTGTAAATCGGCTATGGGAAACTTATCTATTTCGGTGAAATAAATCCATTTACGGCTAACGGCAGTTTCTCCTGCTACTTCGCACATTTTTTGCAACGTTAAAACATCCGCGTGTTCAAATTCTTGTTTGGCTAAAAGACTTTGTAAAGGTTGATAGTCAATATTACGTTCCGATTTTAGAGGAACAATTCCTTGGGGAAAATTACTTTTTAAAAGTTCTTGGGTTTGAGGTGTATTAGCTTGATAA
>JAAUYH010141952.1_pt1 | contig 13473 bp, 11 predicted proteins | sample 7278061 | NCBI WGS metagenome assembly JAAUYH01 (sample SAMN14350203, study PRJNA611818) | marine sediment metagenome | isolation source: surface marine sediment (0.6m) | place: French Polynesia: Moorea | collected 2018-08
CCACTGGTCAGGCGCATGTCCCGACCCACAACGACCGTGTCCGCCTTGAGAAAAGCCGCTGTCGCATTGCCAATTCGGTAGCAGATATCGGGATTCAGCTGGTTGGGGATCTGCCCGCGGATGTCGTAAGCCTTGAAGCTGTCAATTGTTATCGGCATTCAATTTCTCTATCGCTGTAGGAGCGGCCGTACGGCCGATATCCGGCTCAGGTATTCGTACCCTCACGCCCGTAGTTGTCGTCGAATCGCACGATATCGTCCTCGCCGAGGTAGTCGCCACATTGCACTTCGATAATGTGTACAGGCTCGCTGTACGGATTCGCTATGCGATGCACATCTCCGATCGCGACGTAGGTTGACTCATTGACCTTGAGATCGAATTCCTCGTCGTTCTTTGTGATCAGGGCCTTGCCTTTGACGACGACCCAATGCTCGGAGCGATGCGCGTGTTTTTGCAGAGACAGCACGGCGCCGGGTTTCACAATCAAGCGTTTGACCTGAAAATTATCGGCGCTATCGATGGAATCGTAACTCCCCCAGGGGCGGAACACCTGCCGATGCAGCTTGGTCTCCTCCCGGCCACGGTTCTTCAGCTCATCGACCAGTTCTTTGACGTCCTGAGAACGGTTCTTGTCGGCGACAAGTACAGAGTCCCTGGTCTCAACGACAATCGTGTCTTTGAGGCCTACTGCAGTGACGAGCCTCGTTTCCGACTGGATGAACGTACCCTCACAATCGTGCGTGAGCGCGTCACCAATTATCGTGTTGCCCGCGCTGTCCTGCTCTGAAACATCATGCAAAGCCGACCAGGAGCCGACGTCCGACCATCCGGCGTCCAGAGGTACCATCATGGCATTGATCGATTTCTCCATAACGGCATAGTCGATGGAGTCGGACGGACACGCCTCGAAAGCACCTGCATTTGGCCTGACGAAGTCGCCGTCGAGCGATTTGTCCTGCATGCTTCGCTCGCACGCTGAATGAATATCGGGCGCCAGGTGCTTCAGTTCCGCCAGGTACGCGGCCGCTTTGAATAGGAACATGCCGCTGTTCCAGAAGTAGCTGCCGTCCTCGAGGTAGTCGTTCGCCGTCGCCAGATCCGGTTTTTCGACAAACGCTTCTACGGGTACGGCATCGCCTGAGTCGGTCGGAGCCTTGATGTAGCCGTAGCCGGTCTCCGGCGCCGTCGGAATAATACCGAACGTAACGAGTTTGTCGTCTTCGGCGGCTGCTATCCCTTTGCCGACGGCTGCCTGGAAGGCGGCGACATCTCGTATCACGTGATCTGCCGGCATGACAAGAAGGATGACATCGGGGTGAACCGAGGCGGCGTGCAGCGCAGCCAGCGCAATGGCCGGCGCCGTGTTGCGCCCGTCGGGTTCCAGGATTATCTGGGCGCGTTTTTCGATGCCGTTCATCTGTTCGGCGACGGAAAACCGATGCGCCTCATTGCTGACTATCAGGTACCGCGTTTCCGCGCGCTGCAGCCCGATCGTCGGCAGCGCACTGGTGCGAAGCGCCGTCGCCTGCAACATCGTTTTGTCGCCGGCGAGTGGCAGCAGTTGCTTCGGATACATGGAACGGGAAGCTGGCCAGAGGCGTGTCCCGGATCCGCCGGATAGAATAACAGGAAGGAGCGTCTTCATAATCTGTCAGTCTTACGTCTTCTGTATTGATGCTCGACCGTCTTTTTGCCGTGGCCGCGTCCGATCGCGTAGTAGGAAAAGCCCAGAGTTCGCATGGTATCGGGGTCGTACAGATTGCGACCGTCGAACACAACCGGCTCCGACAATGATTCCTTGATGGCGTCGAAGTCGGGGCTGCGAAACTCCTGCCATTCGGTAATTATGACCAGCGCGTTTGCTCCGTCGAGGGCATCATAAGCCGTGTCGACCAGCTGCAGGCCTTCATGATCCGGATACAGCCGCCTTGCCTCGTCCATGGCCTCGGGATCGTATGCGCGAACGGTCGCGTCTTGCTCCCAGAGCGCCTCCATGATGACGCGGCTGGGCGCTTCGCGCATATCATCGGTTCGAGGTTTGAAACTCAGTCCCCAGAGTGCGATGGTCTTGCCTTTGAGGTCGCCGTCAAAGTGATCCTCGAGCTTCTCGATAATGCGTCGTTTCTGGCGGAGATTTACGGCTTCCACCGCGCCAAGAAGATCCGCATCGTAGCCGACGCCTTTCGCGGAACGGGCGAGCGCCTGCACGTCCTTTGGAAAACACGATCCGCCGTACCCGGCTCCCGGGTAGATGAAGTGATAGCCAATGCGCGGGTCGGAGCCAATGCCGAGCCGCACATGCTCGATGTCGGCGCCAAATCGCTCGGCCAGGTTGGCGAGCTCGTTCATGAAGCTGATCTTGGTCGCGAGCATGGCGTTGGCCGCATACTTCGTCAGCTCGGCAGATCGAATGTCCATGCTGATCAGTCGATCGTGATTACGGTTAAACGGCTCGTACAACGTGCGTAGCAACTCCGTTGTGCGAGGATTGTCAGTTCCCACGATAATCCGGTCTGGCTTCATAAAGTCGCCGATCGCCGCACCCTCCTTGAGGAATTCGGGATTGGAGACGACGTCGAACTCGAGTGCGGCTCCGCGATCATCCAGGACCTCTTGCACCTGGGCCTTGACCTTGTCTGCCGTGCCCACGGGTACCGTCGACTTGTCGACGATGATCCGGTATTCCTCCATGTTCTCGCCGATCGACCTGGCGACGGCCAGTACGTGCTTCAGGTCCGCGGAACCGTCCTCGTCAGGGGGGGTACCGACAGCGATGAACTGGAACAAGCCGTAGTCGACGGCCTTCTTGACATCGGTCGTGAACTCCAGGCGCCCGGCTTCGACGTTACGCTCGATGTAGGCTTCCAGGCCAGGCTCGTAGATGGGTATCTCGCCGTTGTTGAGGCGGGCGATCTTGTTCTCGTCAATGTCAAAGCACAGGACGTGATTACCCATTTCGGCCATACAGGCGCCCGTAACCAGTCCGACATAGCCGGAACCAAAAATCGTGAGTCGCATTTCAGCCTTGCTCCGCGGAGTGCGTAATCGCCGTGATTATACAGATTTGGGTTTTGATTACGTTACCGTCGGGCGCCCCGGGAAATCGATGATGCGGTCCGAGGAAACCGTATCGCTGGAGGCGAGTTTCCGCGTCCAGACCAGGTCGTCTATGTCGTTGGCCGGGTCGTATTCTTTGACCGCACTTAACAGAATCTCGCGTGCCTTGTCGAAGTCGAGCTGCTTGGAGGCCTCGTTGATGTTGTCGAGGTGTTCCGCCAATACATCCATCGGCAGGAAATCCTCATCGGCTCGCATAATGCGAGGATGGTCGGTCCCGGTGACGTTCGAGCCGATCAGCAGCTCTTCATAGAGCTTCTCCGCGGGGCGCAGACCGACAAACTGGACTTCGATATCGCCGTCGGGGTGCTCTGAATCCCGCACGCTCAGGCCCATCAGATTGATCATCCGATGCGCGAGATCGAGAATCTTGACCGGCTTACCCATATCGAGCACGAACACGTCCCCGCCTCTCGCCATCGATCCAGCCTGTATGACGAGCTGCGCCGCCTCGGGAATGGTCATGAAGTAGCGGATGATGTCGCGGTGAGTAACCGTCACCGGCCCGCCATTGCGGATCTGCTCCTTGAAAAGCGGCACAACCGACCCGGATGATTCGAGCACATTGCCGAAGCGAACCATGCTGAACCTGGTCGCATGACCTTCGCTGTTCAGCGCCTGGAGAATCAGCTCTGCAAAACGCTTTGTCGCACCCATGACGTTGGTCGGGTTGACCGCTTTGTCCGTCGAGATAAGTACGAAGGACTCGGCGCCGCCCGCGACGGCCGCCCGCGCCGTGTGCAGCGTTCCCAGGATGTTGTTGTGAATACCCTCGAATACGTTGTGCTCGACAATCGGTACATGCTTGTACGCGGCGGCGTGATAAACGGTGTGTACTTCAAAGGTGCGAATAACTTCCCGCAGCCGATTCTCGTGGTGAACGGATCCGAGGAGCGGAATGATCTCGCAGTCGCAATCGAGCTTGCGTTGGGTCTTCGCGAGCTCTTTATCGATTGCGTACAGCGCGGGCTCGGCGAGCTCAACGAGGACAAGCCGTTTGGGGCAAAGCTTCAGGATCTGGCGGCAAAGCTCGGAGCCGATTGATCCGCCCGCCCCGGTAATCATTACCGACTTGCCCGTGATGGAACCGCGGAGCAGACTTTCGCTGGGTGGTACGGGGTCCCTGCCGAGCAGATCCTTGACCTCTACATCCTGGATATCGTCGACCTTGGCTTTGCCCGTGACGATATCGTTGATGCCCGGGATCGTCTGGACATGTACCGGGTGTTCGGACAGGAGCTCCAGTACGTGTCGACGCTTTCTCCGTGAAGCGCTGGGCATAGCAAGCAGGACGCGCGTCGCGTTCAGCTTGTCGATAAGACCGGGGACTTTGTCGGGCGCGTGGACCTCGATACCCTTGACCTTGGTCCCCTGCAAACTGACGTCATCGTCAACGAGAGCAACAGGCAGGTACTTGTCATTGCCGAGCAGACTCGGGATGAGTTGCGCCGCGGCGGAACCGGCACCATAGATGATGACTTGCTCTCGTTTCCTCCTGGCCTGCAGGTTCAGGAGGAACAACCTGGCCAGGTACCGGCTTGCGCAGACGTAAATCAGCGAGTACGCGAAAAAGGTCGCCGCCCAGCGTATCGCGTAGGCGGGCTCCAGCAACATCGACGCGCCTATCCCTCCGACGATCGCGGCAATAGCGACGATCTTGACGGCTACGATCAGCAGGTCGAGCCCGATGTACCGGATTACCGAGCGATACAGGCCCAGTACCCAGATGATCGCAATGGATGAGAGGCAAAAGAACGCGATCGCCCCGGCCAGATTGGCAGTCGGCACCGATACCGACCCGATGACCCAGTACGCGGCGGCAGCGCACACGGCGAAGCCGGCGAAATCGGCGCCAACGGCAATTATCGATTTGGCCGGCCGCGGCAGGGCGACCAGGAACTTGCGAAGCTTATCCAACTATTCTTCTCTTTTTCAGTAACTTATACACGGCACTGAGTATCGGCTACTTACCTGAAAACTTGATACGCGGGGACCGCTGGCCACGCGTTCGGGAATTCTACAGCGCATTTAGGATTCTCGCACCACATATCGAATTCGCTGCTGATCTAACGTGTGAGCCTCATGACGGTTTACGCAACTCGTATTTTCTGCCGCCTACCGGGACGTCACGATCTCGCTCGCCCCGGGTGGCGCGTGCGGGCTCAGCGGCTCGAGCCGCAGAGCGACGGAGGCGAGTTTCTTCGGCGCTCCAAGCTTCAGCAGTCGCCCATGGACCCTCGCCAGCGCTGCTCTTCTGCTGACCGCATTCAACACGGTCAGCCCCACCAGCTCCAGATCGAGCAATACGCTTTGATTCTCGATGTAGAAAAGCCCAAGCCGGCTTTTCCAGGGCCGTATGAGTTGTTGATACGCCAGATCCGGATCGTCCCGTCCATCCAGGATGTCTCCTTCGTCTGCGAATACGATCGATGAGAAGTCGGTAATTCCCGGTCTCGCCGCAAGCAAGCCTCGTTCGTCGTTCGTGTAAAGGTCAACATCGCGCTGTACCTGCGGCCGGGGCCCGACAAGACTCATATCGCCTTTCGCAACGTTCCACAGCTGGGTCAGCTCATCGAGCTTGAGTTTGCGGATTATGCGTCCGACCGTGGTAATACGCATATCGCCGGAACTCGTCGAATCGACGCCGGATTTGTCAGCATTCACGACCATGGAACGGAGCTTGACCATGCGAAACGTTCCACCACCTCGCGCAACGCGAGGCGCTATGTAGAACGGGGAACGAAAATCCTGCAACCACACGAGCACCATGAACAGCAGGATCAACGGCCACAGCAGCAAGAGCGCCGAGATGGATACTACTAAATCAATTAGTCGCTTGAGCATCAGTTCTTTGCACCCGCTCTAGAACACCGACCGGATCGACTCGACGATGCCGTCTTTGCCTAAGCCGTATTTCTTCCGCAGATAAGCCTGCGAGCCAACGGTCGAGCAAAAACCGCCACGAATGCCCAGCCGCACGAAGGGATGGGGGACCACGCCCGCCTCCAGACACTCTTCCGCGAGCAAACCCGCGAGACCGCCGGACACGACGTGTTCCTCGACGACCACCAACCGCCCCGTCCGCCTCACGGATTCCAGTATTCTGTCAGCTGAAAAGGGTTTGATCGTATGGCAACTGAAGACATCGCAGCTGACGCCCATACTGGCAAGCTCGGTCGAGGCATCCAGCACCTCGCCCAGTATGCCGCCGGTCGTGGCAACGGTGATGCCGGTTCCTTTAACGAGGTGACGCGGTTGGCCGAGAACAAAGTCCGAATCCATCGATGAGGTATCTCCGGCGCTGGATTTGTCCAGTCGCAGAAAACCTGTTCCCGGCTTCTCTATCAGGCTCGTCGTGGCCTGCTTCACTTCCCACATGCATCCCGGCGACATCACCGTTACCTGTGGAATTGCACGCATTATCGCCAGGTCTTCGGTCGCGTGGTGAGACATGCCCAACGCCCCGTAGCTGAAGCCACCACCGATGGAGACGACGTTGACGTTCGCGTCGTGATACGCCGCATCGTTTCTCAGCTGCTCGAGACAACGAAGCGTCGGAAAATTCCCGATGGAGTAAGTGAAGACTGTCCGGCCCTCCATTGCCAGGCCTGTCGCGAGCCCCGTCATGTTCTGCTCTGCAACGCCAGCGTTGATGTATTGCTTCGGGAATTCAGCCGAGAAGTCAGTCAGGACGCCGAACCCCAGATCACCGGTCACAAGCATCAGCCGGGGATTGCTCCTCGCGCATTCCGTGAGACTCTGAATAAACGTGTCTCTCACAGCGCCTCCAACTCGGCCAACGCCGCGTCGAATTCCTCGCCTTGCGCCGTTCGATAGTGCCAGAGTACCGTGCCCTCCATGAACGAGACCCCTTTTCCTTTTGTCGTATGGGCCAGCACAACATTGGGCTGTCCGTCGTAGCGTCTTGCCAGAGCCTCACTCAACGCGTTCGTGTCGTGACCATCGACTTCATCGACGACCCAACCGAAGCTTTCCCATTTCTGTCGAAAGGGCTCGAGCGCGATCGTGTCTGCGACCGCTGCAAGGCTCTGTATCTTGTTGTAGTCGACAATTACGGTCAGCATGTCGAGACGATGGTGAGCGGCGAAGAGTGCCGCTTCCCAGTTGGAGCCCTCATCGCACTCTCCGTCGCTGAGCAACGCGAATATCCTGTGATCCGCTGAATCGAGCGCAGCTGCTTTAGCCATCCCGGCCGCGACAGGCAATCCGTGGCCAAGCGAGCCGGTCGAAAACTCGACACCCGGGACGCCTTTGTGCGATACGTGTCCGCTCAGATTGGATCCGTCCTGGTAGTGGGACTTGAGTATTTCAGGAGAAAAGAAGCCGGACTCGGCCAATGCCGCGTAAATTCCCGCGCCGGCGTGTCCTTTGCTCAGGATGAAGCGATCCCTGGTCGGACTGCGGGGATCCTCCGTCGAGTAGTTCATGACTTCTTTGTAAAGGACCGCGACGATGTCAGCCATCGACAAGACCGATCCCACGTGCGAGCTCTTGCCCGTGCTGGTCATTCGGAGCGCGTGGATCCGAATCCGTTTTGCGAGCTCCGACGTGTCCAGCCCCGTCTTGCCTCTACTCATAATACGAGCGCACTTTTTCACACACATACACTACATCGGCGTCCGAGATCGACATGTTCATCGGCAGCATAATGCACCGCTCAAAAAATCTGTCCGCATTAGGCAGTTCGACCGCCATGCCGAGTTTCTCGAACTGATGCACGCCTTTGCCACCCCATTGAATCAGTGTTCCCACACCCTGGTCCGACAGAAACTGCTTGAGCCCGTCACGATCGTCTGCCTCGAGTTCGTAGTTCTGAAATGCATCGAAATGATCGCTGTCCGCAACGGGGCCCGGCGGCAGCACCAGTCGATCGCAGTCTTGCAGCCGTTCCTGGTAAATGGACGCAATCTCACGACGCCTGGCAACGACTCTGTCGAAATCCCTGAGGTACATGGAGAGTATTGCCGCCTGAACGTTGTCCAGCCGCGAGTTCCTGCCCCAGAGGTGGACATCGCCATCCGTGCCACGACCATGATCGCGCATCATCAGGTATTTTTCATACGAGTCGGGGTCATTGCAGATAATTGCGCCGCCATCACCTAGGCAACCGAGAGTCTTGGCCGGGTAGAAACTAAAGCAGCCGGCAACTCCGAACGTACCAGCCGCCTGGCCACGAAACCTGGAACCGAGCGCCTGCGCCGAATCCTCGAACAACAACAGGTCATTGCCCTGCGCGATTTCGACGAACGGCCCCATGTTCGCGGTCCGGCCGTTGAGTTGAGTAATCAGTATCGCTCGCGTAGCAGGCGTGATCGCCGCTGTGCAGGACTCCGGATCCATCAGCTTGTCACTTCCGATGTCGACCGGTACAGGCACGGCGCCGACGGTTGCGACTGCGCTCGCCGTGGCAATCATCGTATGAGCCGACACGAGCACCTCATCCCCGGGACCCACTCCGTGTACTGCGAGCGCCATTTCCATGGCATCGGTGGCGTTGCCGACGCCAACGATGTGCCGCGCCCCTATGTACTCGGCCAGTTCGTTCTCGAACGTAGCCAGATCCTGCTGCATGATGAAGGCACCTCGCCGGCCGACATCCCTGAAGATCTCCAGGATCTGATCCTCGTAAGTTACGAAACTGTGCTTGTAGTCAAAGAACGGTACATTTCTCATTTGGCACCCTCTGATTCCGGAATTTTGTAGACATACATGCGCGATTCGTGTCCGTCGTGTACTTCCAACGTGCCGACGAGCTCTGCGCCTCGTCTTTCGTAAAACTTCTGAGCCGATAGCTGTTCTGAGCCCGTCACAATCCGGATCTCCGGAATGCCGCGTTCGCGATACTGTCTTTCCGACTCGGCAAACAGGCGAGATCCAACTCCCTTGCCCTGAGAGCTGCCCGATACGCAAAAATTCAGGATTTCGCTGCCCGGCAATCCTTCGTGCTCTTCACCTGTCGGATATCGGACGACCTCCCACACTTTCTTCAAGGCTCCTTTTCGAAACAGGCGGAGGAACATGGGGACGCCGACCAGTGCCAGCTTCCTGATTGCAAAGCTCTTGTACAGCGAGCCGGCCCCGAAAGAACCGCAGATGAACCCCAACGTGCTGCCATCCTCGCGTGCGACAACGAGAAAACTTTTTTCACTGCTCGCAATGAAGTCATACAAATGCCGCAAAAAGTAGCTCCCGAACGTCGGCAGGAATCCGTTCGGTATTGCCTCAACGTGGATGGTGGCGCAATCCGCCAGAATAGCAGGATCGCGCGGATCCAGGTGTACTGAAATCGTCTCACCCATGTCGCTTCAGCCGGGACTCCCGGTACTCGACAGCAAACTGCCTGCTTTTGCGGTCAAGCGGCTGTTCACACCCCTGTTCGTTGGCAGCGACACGATTCTCTCGCACGCATACTCGGCGACAGGGCAGTCACCCGGTGCATAGTTTGCCAGGTTCTGCTGCTTGCCCTCGAGCGGATGAACCGGCGTCTTGTACCAGTCCGCCATCTCGACGTTTGCATAACGGGCCTTTGCGAGCAGTTCAGGCTTGGAATCTGACCACAGCGGATAACGGGCAAGCACAGAATCATCGCCAGTGTCCTCCCTTACCCGGCCAAGACCCTCGGCAAGATCGATCCGGCGGTAGGACGCAACGACCGTCCGCGCATGTTTTGTCACACGCTCGATAGAGCGGAGCTTGCTCCTGAACCGGCGTTCGACGCCCGGGCTGATCCCCAACCCGAATTCATCCGAGTCTGCGTCCAAACCGTGCTCGCTGAAATTGCCCTCAGCCGCACCGGCTCGTGATAACGCGTGGAACAGGGCCTTCACCTTCCAGTAGGTTGACGGGCGATAAGCAAGACTGTAGGCCGCATACTGCAATTCAAGCCGAACCCTGCGTCGCAGCGAGGGTTTGTGCAGTGTGCGGTGCCAGCGCTCAAGCGATGATCGAATGTCATCGTCATTGGCCACGACGATACCTCCAACACCGCACGGGAGGGGCTTGCCCCATTCGAGGGAGTAAAACGCCCCGGCACCAAGCCGCCCCGCGGACCGACCATTCACCGTGGTCTCATAGGTATGGCAACAATCCTCGAACACCGCGATTCCGCGTGATCTCGCGATCTCGAGCACTTCATTGATCGGACCCGCGTAGCCGAATGTGTGCTGCACAACTATCGCCCTGGTCCGGTCGTTTATCGCATTTTCAACCAGATCCGGGTTCATGTTCACACCGTTCTCGACGATATCGACGAACACCGGCGTGCCGCCGCCGGCGATGATGCCCTCCGGGACAGCGACACACGTAAACGCCTGAGTAATGACCTCATCGCCGCGATTGACGCCGATCGCCCGCAGCAGACCCGCGAGGCCTACTCGACCACGGTAGCACCCCATGCCGAATTCACTCACTGGAGCCTCGCTTCGCGATCGTCAGAATGCCCGCCAGAGAACCCAGCCCGTACGAGACGTGCGTCATTGACACGATCAACGGAAAACTGAATGCAAGGGTCGGCCGGTTCTTCGAAACAGCCAGCCGAATTCCCTCGGACGCCAGGATACCCAGGTACAGCAGTGCTGGAAGAAACGCCGCGAACCTCAGGCCTGCCGGCAGGGTCGGGAGCCCCGATGCAATCGCAACAACACCGACGAGGTACGCGACAAACAGCAGCGGGACCAGATTTCGGGCCCTGATCATCGACACACTCGTATAGTGGCGAGCCTTGAATAGCCAGAAAGCGCCTTGATAAGTCCAGCGGAGGTACGGCCGAAGCTCCGTGCGAGGTTTATAACGCGCTTTGACATGAGGCAACAGCAGGATCTTTCCGCCGCTATTGAGCAGTCGCTCATTGAACTCGCGATCCTGAGTTCGAATCAGATGTTCGTTAAAGGTGCCGATATTGTCGAAGACAGATCGCGGATAACATCCGCAAAACACGGTATCCACGAGGCGCGGTTCGGTGACGAGTTCGAGGCGATGAACCGCATTGCCCATGGCAAGGGGATGACTGACTGCGATGGCGATGGCGGTGCCCCAGAATCCGCGACTCTCGATCTCCGGAACCTGCACTCCACCCACGTTCTGGACCTCGCCCTTCCTGATCTCGGCAAGCAGCGTATCAACGTAGCCCGGCTCATAGACGGAGTGAGCATCGATCCGCATGAGATACTCACCACGTGAGTGAGCTATTCCCAGGTTCAGGGCCGCCGGCTTGATTCTCGCTGGATTGTCGATCAGACGGACAAACGGATGCCTGTCTGCGAACTCCTCGACGATGAGGCGAGTGCCGTCGTTGCTCATGCCGTCTACAACGAGAATCTCCCACGCACGCCGATCAATTGCGTTTCTCAGCAATGATTCGAGGCAGTTGGCTATGTAGTCGCGTTCGTTGTAGCAAGGTATGACTATCGTTAGGTCCAACGACGAAGAACTCCCGGATATGCCTGCTACGGGCTGGTGGCGGTGCCGGGAGTATACTGGAATTCCCACTTGCTTCAACAGCTTTCGCCGCCGCATTTGCGGCCGCCGAAGTAGTGCCCGAGACGACCGAAATTATAGTACTCTGCGCCCCATCGACAGACTCCAGGAGTGTTGCCCGGCATGCGCTGGAAGACGAAAGCCAGAATACAGAAGGCGGTATCCTTGCTGCCTTCCTCGCTCTCTTACAACGTCTACTACCGGATGCAACGACGGTTTGGCGCTCTCCGGCAGGTGAATCCGGTTTCCCGGTTCGAGGCCGCGATAGCGACATGGAACCTCATTGATTCCCAGGGATATTCGCCGTCCGAAAAGGTCTTTCTCGAGGTCGGGACGGGACGGGTTCCGGTTGCACCGCTCGCCTACTGGCTAATGGGTGCCAGACGCGTCGTCACGATCGACTTGAATCCGTATATGAACGCGGAACTATTGAAAGAATCCCTGCAATACGTCACTGATCACCGACAGGAAGTGACGTCGCTGTTCGGAGACACGCTTCATCACGATCGGCTGGAGGCACTGCTCGATTTCGCCGGGCGACCGGAAATATCGATAGCATCACTGCTGTCGCAGTTTCCGATAACCTACGAGGCGCCCGGCGATGCTGCCGCCACCACTCTTGAAGAGAACAGCGTCGACTTTCACACATCCCACGACGTTCTTGAACACATTCCGTTTGACAAACTCGTCGGGATCGTAAAAGAGGGCAATCGGATAACGAAGAACAACGGGCTTTTTGTCCATCGAATCGACTACAGCGATCATTTCTCACACACCGACAGCTCCATCTCTGCGATCAATTTCCTGCAGTACACGGACTCCCAGTGGCACGCGTACGCAGGCAATAGATACATGTACATGAATCGCCTTCGCCATGACGACTATATTCGGCTCCTGGAGCAATGCGGCCACAAGATCGTGGCATGTAAACCGTCGACGGACTCCCGCGTACGACAATTGCTGGAGTCCGGTCAGTTCGCTGTTGACGACCGATTCCGGGGCAAGTCGAGCAATATCCTGTCGATCATTGGCTCCTGGATGGTGTCGCAGCAGGCATAGCCTATTTCAGAAGAGCGGCCGCGTTGTCCGACGCGACTGCCGAACGGCTATGGGCGCACGCCGCTTTGGCGAGATTCGCTGCGAAGACCTCGGCAGCGTCCGGGGAGTAAGCCTCGAGGAACGCACTGGCCCACACCGTATTCGAGACTTCGAATACGTAGCCAAGCGGCCCGAACTCCCTCATATACCAGACTACTGGCTCAATATTCGAGGAAAGGAACGGCACACCTGTTGCGATGCAGTCGCAGAGATTGCCGCTGAGTTTGGGCTCGAAGCTCTCGTCATGCGTGAGCATGATGAATGAAGCGGCTGCGATTTCCCTGAAGTAGTCGTCTTTCGACAGCCAGCGCTCTACGAAGTGGACGTTTTCATTGCGCTCCACATTGAACCGCGAAGTGACCGACGACTTGTCGACGTTATAGAAGCGATACTCGAATACCGTTTCCGAGTCGCTGTTGATGAGATCAATCATCGGCTGAACCGGTTTGTAGTGTTTCTCTGGCCCGAAAAACGAAATAATCGGGCGCCCGGTCGGTGTGTCTCGTTGAACCTCAGTGCCCGGGATCATCAAATGATGCTTTTTGAACACCGTTTTTCTGCCCAGCGATGTACTCAGAGCGCCGCAGAGCCGCTTTTCTTCCGCCGTGTGGACAACCATTTTTCGCAGCTTGGGCGCTATAACACGGAAGAAGAACCTGAGTTGCCGTCTGTACTTTGCAATTCTACCTGCTGAAAGTGTTTCGAAAATACGAAATCGTGCTCGTCGCCACGAACAACATATGCGCAGGTCGAATTGCAAAG
>JAAUYH010165710.1_pt1 | contig 13473 bp, 13 predicted proteins | sample 7278061 | NCBI WGS metagenome assembly JAAUYH01 (sample SAMN14350203, study PRJNA611818) | marine sediment metagenome | isolation source: surface marine sediment (0.6m) | place: French Polynesia: Moorea | collected 2018-08
GCCAGTCGCTGGAACCGAGCACACTTTGCAGGTGACGCACGGGCGACCACACGCGGCTGAGTTCGTGGTCCATGGCTTCGACCGGCGCGACGATGTCGTCGAAGCCGTCGCCGGCCGAGTCGTCGAGCAGGGCTTCGAGCTTGCGGCGATTGGCCGCTATGACGGTCTCGATGGCGGGCAGGACGTGGTCGGGCGCTATGTCGCCGAAACGCGGTAACGAAGAAGTATCAAGAAGTGGGTTCGCCATTGCGGGCGCATGTTAGCACACGGAAAAATCATGAAATCACAATTCGATCTCATCGTCATTGGTGGCGGCAGCGGCGGCCTCGCGCACGCACAACGAGCGGCAGAATACGGCGCGCGCGCAGCGGTCATCGAGTACAAGCCACTCGGTGGCACCTGCGTCAACGTTGGCTGCGTACCAAAGAAAGTCATGTGGTACACGGCGCAGCAGGCACATCATTTCGATCACGTCGCCGACTACGGCTTCGATGCAAAGCATAACGGCCACGACTGGAGTGGCCTGAAGCAGCGGCGCGATGCTTACGTCAAGCGGCTGAACGGCATCTACGAGAACAACCTCGACAAGCGCGGTGTCACCCATATCGACGGTTGGGCGACCCTGGTCGATGCCAACACGGTCGACGTCGAGGGGCAGCAGTACACCGCTGATCGCATCGTCATCGCGACGGGCGGCAAGCCCATGGTGCCGGAGATCCCGGGAGCCGAATACGGCATCACTTCAGACGGATTCTTCGAGCTGGAGCAACGGCCGGCGCGGGTGCTGATCGCCGGCAGCGGCTACATCGCGGTCGAGCTTGCAGGGGTGTTCAACGGCCTCGGCAGCGACACACAGCTGGTCGTTCGAAAAGACAGCGTATTGCGCAGCTTCGACCATATGCTCAGCGAGGAGCTCATGGACGCCATGCGCAAGGACGGCGTTGCGCTGGATACCCGCGTCGTTCCGAAGTCCCTGGAAAAGACGGAAGACGGCCTTGTGTTGCACGCCGAGGACGGCAGGTCATTCGGCCCGGTCGACTGCGTCCTCTGGGCGATCGGCCGTGAGCCGAACACGGCGGGTCTGGGCCTCGAGAACGCGGGCGTCGAGCTCAACGCGGACGGCTTTGTGCCGGTGGACGACTTCCAGCAGACGAACGTCGAGAACGTGTTTGCCCTGGGCGACGTGACCGGACGCGCGGCGTTGACGCCGGTCGCGATAGCGGCGGGCCGCAGGCTCGCGGATCGGCTCTATGGCGGTATGGAGGGTCGTCATCTGAGCTACGAGACACTCCCGACCGTCATTTTCAGTCACCCGCCCATCGGTACGGGCGGGCTCACCGAGCGAGAGGCACACGCGAAGTTCGGAAGCGACGTGAAGGTCTATACGTCCGGCTTCACGCCGATGTTCTACGCGCTCGGCGAGAAGAAGCAACGCTCGGTGATGAAGCTCGTCACCGTGGGCGAAGAGGAGAAGATCGTCGGCTGCCACGTTATCGGTGACGGCGCGGACGAGATGATGCAGGGTTTTGCAGTCGCCGTGAGAATGGGAGCGACCAAGTCCGACTTCGACGATACGGTCGCAATACACCCGACCAGCGCCGAAGAATTCGTGACTATGCGTTGACCGACATCTGCTTGAGCACTGGCGCCGTATCCGGCCGGATGCCGCGCCAGAGACTGAACGACTCAGCCGCCTGTTCGACCAGCATGCCCCAGCCCATGATCGACTTGTCCGCGCCTTGCTCGCGTGCCCACAGGCTGAACGGCGTGGGCTTAAGGCCGTAGGAGAGGTCGTAGCAAAACGAAGCTGCCGAAATCGCGGCCGCCGGATACGGCGGATTGTCGCCGTGCAGGCTCGCCGAGGTGGCGTTGATCACGAGGTCGTAGGGCTCGCTGACGGGCACGGCATTGAATGGGCACGCAGAGACCGGGCCGGCGTCGGCGAAATGGTCTGCGAGTGATTGTGCTTTGCCGACGGTACGGTTGGCAATGCGCAATGCCGCCGGGTTCATCTCGAGCAGCGGGCCCACGATGCCGCGCGTCGCACCGCCGGCGCCGAGTATCAGGATGTTGGATCCCTCGGCACTGAAGCCGTGATTGACTACGAGGTCACGTAACAGACCGATACCGTCTGTATTGTCGCCGTAGATCTCGCTTTCCGTAATCGAGAGTGTGTTCACGGCGCCCGCGGTGCTGGCGCGCTCGCTCATCTGGTCGACGAGTTTGCAGACTTCGCCCTTGTGGGGCACGGTGATATTGAGCCCCTTGCCGCCCGTGCGCTGGAACTGGCGAACCGCGGTTTCGAGTTTTTCGGGCGTTACCTGCAGTAGCTCGTACTGCATCTGCTGATTGGTCTGCAGCGCGAACAGGCGATGTATTACGGGAGAGCGGCTGTGTGACACCGGGTAACCCATGACACCGTACCTGTCGATCATAGCCAGCGAGCCGCCTGCAACGAGAAGTAGCTGAGGATAGCACTGGCTCCAGCCCGTTTGATACTCAGCAAGGCTTCGAGGATCGCGTTTTTTTCATCCAGCCAGCCATTGTCAGCCGCCGCGCGAATCATCGCGTACTCGCCGCTGACCTGGTAGGCAAACGTCGGTATCCCGTAGACATCTTTGACGCGACGGATGATGTCCAGGTACGGCATGGCCGGCTTGACCATCACGATATCGGCGCCTTCGGCGATGTCGAGCCCCACCTCACGAATCGCCTCGTCGCTGTTCGACGGCGCCACCTGGTAGGTCGATTTGTCCGCCTTGCCGAGATTGGCGGCGGAGCCCACGGCGTCGCGGAACGGCCCGTAGTAACAGGACGCGTACTTCGCGGCATAGGCGAGTATCGCGGTATTGACGTGACCGGCGTCCTCCAGCGCCGCGCGAATGGCGCCAATACGCCCGTCCATCATGTCCGATGGTGCCACGACGTCCGCACCAGCGTCCGCGTGCGAGCGCGCCTGGCGCACCAGCATGGCCACGGTTTCGTCGTTGAGGACATAGCCGGCTTCGTCGATGATGCCGTCCTGGCCGTGTGTCGTATAAGGGTCCAGCGCGACATCGGTGACGACGGCGAGGTCGGGGACCGCATCCTTGATTGACCTGACTGACGTCTGCACCAGGCCATCGGGATTGGCGCATTCGTCACCATCGGGCGTCTTTCGCGACGGGTCGATGACCGGAAACAGCGCGATCGCCGGGATGCCAAGGTCGAATGCTTTGCGCGCATCGTCGACGATTCCGTCCAGACTCTTGCGCGCAATGCCCGGCATCGACGGTACGTCTTCCTGCCGGCCCTTGCCTTCGAGTACGAACATCGGGTAAATCAGGTCATCGGGGGTTAACCCCGTTTCTGCGACCAGGCGGCGAAGCGTGGCGGTGCGCCGATTGCGACGAAGCCGTGTCTGCGGGAACTGACCGGGGGTCGATGCACTCATATCAAAACGCTATAAAACCGATATTCTCTGATTTTCCCTGTATTTAGGTGGGGATTCCACGCCTATATCGCAGTTTTGACGGATTTCGGTAATAAAAAAACCGACGGGCGGGTCATCTCGGATGAGCAACAACTCTGAAGCTACAGCAAGGCGTCAGCGCTTCGACAAGCTGGTCGTCGCCTACCATGCAGACATGCATCGGTACGCGGCATGGCTGAGCAGGGACCGCGCGGTCGCCGAAGATGTGGTTCAGGAGGCGCTGCTCAGAGCATGGAAATCGCTGGAAGCGCTGCGGGACGAGGCGGCGGCAAAGCAATGGCTGTTGACGATCGTGCGGCGGGAGAATGCGAGGTATTTCGAGAGAAAACGCCTCGATACCGTCGACATCGACAACCTGAATGCCGCGCAATCCGCCGAGTTGGCCGAAAAGTCCGACCCCAGGGTCGCCGAGATGCGCGAAGCGATATTCCAGCTCGACGACGATTACCGCGAGCCGCTCGTGTTGCAGGCCCTGCTGGGCTACAGCACGTCCGAAATCGCAGAGCTCATGGAGCTCAAGCAGGGAGCCGTGCTGACACGACTGCACCGCGCCCGGCACAAACTGAAAGAACTGATGTAATGAACTGCGAGGAATACAGACAGCGTTTGGCGTCCGATCCGTCCTTCGACGGCGGATCGCACGTGGACGGCTGCGCGGACTGCCGGGCGTATCGTGACGAGATGCGTACCCTCGAGGCGACGATTGTCGGCGCGCTGACGATCGACGTGCCGGAGCTGTCCATGCCCGAGTTGCCCGATATCGACGATTCGAATGTCGTTGCGCTAGGGAGCAAGCGGGCCCGCCGCAGCGCGCCGGTCTGGCTTGCGCTCGCCGCCAGCGCGATATTCGCCGCTTTCCTTGGCGTGCGCATGATCGGCACCGACGCGAATTACGATTCGCTCGCGGACGAGATCATCGCGCACCTCGATCACGAGCCGTTTGCGTTGACCGTCAGCGACAAGCCCGTCAGCGACACTCGCCTGAATCGTATCGTGCCGGCGAACGTTGCTCGCATGAATCACGATGCCGGCCTGATCACTTACGCGCAAAGCTGCATAATCAACGGCAAGAAGGTTCCGCACCTGGTCATCCAGGGCGAGACAGGCCCGGTTACGATACTGCTGATGCCCGAGGAAAAGGTGTCGGTGGCCGTCGACCTCGACGGCGAGAACATTAACGGCGTACTGCTACCCGTCGGCGACGGCAGCATCGCGATCATCGGCAATCGCGGCGAGCGCCTCGACCCGATCAGGAAGAATGTAGAGAGTTCGGTGATGTGGGGTACTTGACCCGCATCGGCAATGAAGAAAGGCCCGGTTTCGGGCAACGACCCACACCCAGGAGAGTAACGATGTCAGAGAAGAAAATTGCGAAACCAATTGCACTTGCCGTAGGCGCAGCACTCGCAGGTAGCTTTGCGATCAGCGGTACGGCCAACGCCGATACGGTAGAGAACCCGTTTTCAATGTCCAACCTGAGCGCAGGCTACATGCTGGCTGCCGGTGAAGGGTCCTGTGGTGGCGACAAGGGCAAGGACAAGCACAAGGATAAGGAAGGCGAGGGCTCCTGCGGTGAAGGCTCCTGCGGTGGCGACAAGGAAGGCGAAGGCGCCTGCGGCGAAGGTTCCTGCGGTGGCGACAAGGAAGGCGAAGGCTCCTGCGGCGAGGGTTCCTGCGGTGGCGACAAGGAAGGCGAAGGCTCCTGCGGCGAAGGCTCCTGCGGAGGTTCCGTCTAGAGCTTGAGTTTCTGCTGAAGCAACACCAATTAGGCCCGTGCACTGCACGGGCCTTTTTGTAACTATAGGCACATGCCCAGGACCGTGAAACGCTGCAAGTGGTCGGAAGGAGTCAACCTTTCGTACATCGAGTATCACGACCGGGAGTGGGGCGTGCCGGTCTTCGACGACCGCGCGCAATTCGAGTTTCTCATTCTCGAAGGCGCACAGGCAGGCCTCAGCTGGTCGACGATCCTCAACAAGCGCGAGGGCTATCGTAAGGCGTTCGCGGAATTCGACCCGCAGAAAGTCGCGCGCTTCACCAAACGGCGCGTCGAAAAGCTCCTCGCAGATCCGGGCATCGTGCGCAATCGCCTCAAAGTGCAGTCGGCCGTGACCAATGCGAAAGCATTCCTTGAGGTGCAGGAAGAATTCGGCAGCTTCAGCGATTACATCTGGGATTTCGTCGACGGTGAGCCGATCCAGAACGCGTTCCGCAAAGACGGCGACGTACCGGCGACGTCACCCGAGTCCGACGCGCTCAGCAAGGACCTGAAGCAGCGCGGGTTCAAGTTTGTCGGCAGTACGATCGTCTACGCGCACATGCAGGCGACCGGCATGGTCAACGATCACGTGACCGGGTGTTTCCGCTACCGGGAATGCAAGGCGATGGCGAGGTAAGCCGTCAGCCGACCATGTAGTCGAGTATCGGGTAACGTCCGCTACGGGCGAGGTCTGCCTGTTGTTCGAAATTACTGCCGTCGGTCACGGGCGTTTCCGACCGGATGCGGAGCCGCGCCCTGGTCAGCGACCTGGCCGCGTCCCGCATGGCCAGCTGGACGAGGTCGATGCAGCCACCGCTGCCCGCGGTTGCGACGAAACAGCGCATTTCGAAATAACGGTCGTAGGAATTCTCGTAAAGCCGCAGCAGCCGCTTGCTGCTGACGTCCTTCATTACGTCGATCAGGTGGTCGGCGGACACGTGACTGGACACGGCCATCATGTAGTTTCGATGCTCGGCGATCACCGCATCGTCGAAATCACGCGTCTGATGCAGGGTGCGAAACAGCCGCTGTCGACGCGGGCCGCTGATACCGCTGCGTCGCAGGTAACGAAACAACGCCTGCCGATGCACGAGCTGCACCTCTGCATTGCGCAACTCCATCAGCTGCGGCAGGTTTTTGCGATGTTCGGCGATCGGCAGGAGCAGGTTCGCGTGGGTCGTCTCCCAGCGGCGATACATGCGGTCGTCGTCGAGAATCGTGGTGGCGATGCGCGATACGCGCGGGTCCGGTGCTCCCGTCGCGGAGTGCAGCGCGTACTCCGACTCGTCCATCAGTTTCCGATGAGTCGTGGAACTGTACCGCAACATGATCTTCGCTCCGCCCGCTTATTATTATGTATAGCATATAGCACGTTGCGCGCAATTCAATGGCTGTATGCCGTCCCGGATCGTCCTCGGCCGGGGCCCCCTTTTGACGCTAGTTTCCGATCGTAATCAGGGTCAGCCCGGAGATGCCCTGGGGGGTGTTGTGCGATATCGCGCCAAAGTAGATCGTGTTCGAGACCAGGCCTGACCAGCTGACGCCGACGTTCTCTGTCGTCCCTGCGTTGACGATTGAGGGGCCGTCGGCCGACAGGTTGCCGCGGTCGTCATCGACGCCGAAAGACCAGCCGAGTAGCTGGTAATTGGCGCCGGGGCCGCCGGCGACCTGGTCGGTCTCGTAACCGTGCACGAGCACGGCGTAAAATCCCTCCGGTGGCCGGAAGTAGTCGAATCGTTCTTCCGACGTCGGTCCGCCGCTCTCGCCGATCTTCACCCAGTTGACGTTGTCGCTGCTGTAGTAGATGAAGATGTCGAGATCGTCGTTGCCGTCGGTCAGCGCATCGAACATCGCGAAGCGAAGGTACAGCTGATCGGCCGGTACGCTGATGACGTGCTGCGTGACGCCGTTGCCGTTGCGCACCGTAAAGGTGCGGATCGGATCATTGTCGACAAAGCCGTCGATGACGATCGGCAGCGCCAGGCCGTGCACGCGGGCCTCGTAGCTGCCGGCGTAGCCGAACTCGACCGGCAGATCGAAATTGCCGCTTTCGCCCAGCGTCGTGATTTCCGCCGGTGCATTGACGGACACGGGCTGTGCGGCCAAGGTGCTGAATACGTTGTGATTCTCACCCTGCCACGTCAGCGAACCGAAGCGCCACAGGTCGAGCGGGCCGCCCTGATAGCGCATCGTAACGTCGAACGATGCGTTGCCTCCCGCGGGCACCGTGATCGCCGGGGGACTGACCGTGACCAGCATGCCCGACGGAGCCTCGACGGCAGCCGTGAAGGTGCGACTCTCTGCACCGGGATTGCTGATCGTGCGCGTCACCGTTCGCTCGCTGACGATTGTCGACATCGAGATTGACGGTTGATTCGTATCGCCCGTGTCGAGGCTGGCACCGGCAGCCTGCAACGCATCGCACGTGTCTGTCGTCACCGCAGACAAGCCGACCGCGCAGGCAAAAGCGTCGTAGTCGTCCGCGTCCATGTCGTAAATGAGCCCCGGGTCGATGGCGTTGTTGGGCACGATATGGCCTGCGCCGAAGTCGAACGGGATCGCGGGCGTCTCGCCATCGGCCGCCGTGACGTCTCGACGCGCCGTCGTCATCAGCGCCGACTTGATCGCTGCCGGGCTCCAGTCAGGATGCTCCTGCATGAGGAGCGCCGCGACACCCGAAACGTGCGGTGTTGCCATCGACGTGCCGCTCAGGTAGGCGTAGTTCTCGCCCGGCATCGCATTAACGGCATCAGGCGTGAATCCTGCGAGGATATTGATCCCCGGCGCCGTGACGTCCGGTTTCAGGATGTCGGGCACCGGCCCGGCGCCGCGAGAGGAGAAGGACCCCATGAGGTCGCCCACGTCGGTGCGCGTCAGCAGCAGGTCCTTGTCCAGCGTCACGGTAACGTCGTTGCCGGCATCGAATTCAGCGAGAATCAGGTTTGCATCGGCCTGGCCCATCATCAGCGCGGGCACGTCGTTGGTGCCGGCATCGCCCCACATGACGATCGGGTCACCGGCGATGTTATAGACCAGTGCGGCAACGGCGCCGGCACTGGCGGCATTGGCGACTTTGACGTCGAAGTCGCAACCGCCGCGCTGGATGAAGGCGATCTCACCAGACACCTCGTCGGAGTTGACGATGGTCTGGCACGCATCGGATACGGTGCCCGGACCATCCGTGCTGCCGCTGTCATCGGCATCGTCGACCAGCACCAGCCTGCCCTCGATCGGGCCCTCATCGCGCAACGACGGAGTAAAGTTGGCTTCGCGAACGGCGTACAGGCCGGCAAGCGATTCAGGCGTATCGATCCGCATCGCCTCGACGGAAAAATCGCCCGCGCGGCTCGACGCCGCCGTCGTTATGACCCAGGGACCGCCGGCCGGCGACCCGATGGTCGCAAGCGCAGGACCCTCGTTGCCCGCAGCGACGACCGACAGCACACCGGCCCTGGCCGCCGCCATCAGGGCAATGTCGTCGGGTGCGGTAATGCGACGCTGCGAGCTGCCGACGGAATAGTTGATGATGTCGACGCCGTCGGCGACAGCGGCGTCGATTGCGCTGGCCAGATCCGACGTATTGCAGCTCGCGCGTGAGTCGTTCGGGCGCAGCCAGCAGGCTTTGTAGACCGCGACGCGTGCTTTCGGTGCGATACCTTCGATGCGGCCGATCGTCGTGCCGAAAATCGATGCGGTCACCCGGTTACCGGCCGCCGTTGTCGCCGTGTGCGTGCCGTGACCGTCGACGTCCCTGGGCGAAAAGATCTCGCCCGGGTCGATCAGCCCGGAATTGGTCGCGCCGTCGGCGTACCAGCGGGCGCCGATGACCTTGTTGTTGCAGTCGGTTTCCTCGAACTGGTCGCCTGCCTGGCATATACCGTTCCAGTCTTCGGGCTCGTCAAATTCGAGCACATCCTCCTGGCGGCGGTAGTAGCTGCACAACCAGCGTCCGAGCAGCGTATTCTCTGCCCAGCTGCTCCGGCACGCGCGCGGTCGGTCCGCCTCGCGCGTTTCGCGCAGCGCCGGGTGCCCTGGCGCGATACCGCTGTCGATGAAGCCAATGACGATGCCGTCGCCGTCGAGTCCCGGCGCGACGCGAAGCCCCTCACCCGGCTCGAACAATCCGAGAAAGTCGGCGCTGTAGTTCGTCGCCAGCGGCCGAACCTCGTCCTCCCACACCTGCAACACCTCCGGCAGGTTCTCCAGCTTGTCGGCCTGAGAGGCGGTCATACGGGCGGCGAAACCGTTGAAACTGTAGCGATAACTGTACACGGGCTGCACGCCCGGCCCCGCTTTCGCAAGCACCGATTCCTGTTCTGCGACGATTTTCGCCACGTCGTTCTGCGCGGCAGCGCTGAACTTGTCGAATCGCTGGCGGCGCTGGCCTTTCGTCGGCTTGCGCGCCATTACCACCGCCCGCGCATGCTGCTGCACGGCTGCCGGCGTGCGCAGCTGCACGATGTAGACTTTGCTCTCGGCGGCGGTATCCGGCCCGCTAAGGCGCACCGGTGCAGCCGACGGCAACTCGCTCAGGTTCGAGTCGCTCGCCGCAGCGACGGTCGAAACTGCAAGCAGCAGAATGGCCGGCAAACGCAGTCGCATCAATCGCCCTCGTCGATATAACCGCTCATCTCCTCGGCCGAGAACGTAACGCCGAGGCCCAGGGCAATACGGTTGACGAAATTGAAGTAACTGGTGATGAGCGTCAGGTCGAGGATGTCTCTGTCGGATAGCCCCACGGCACGCAGCTCGCCCAGGTCGCTCTCCGTCATTGCGCCGGGTGCGGTCGTGAGCTTCTCCGCGTGCCGCACAATATTGCTGAGTCGCGGTTCCAGCGTTTCGAGACCGTCCGCGGTCATCAGCATGGTCAGCGTATCCTCGTCATCGACGTAGCGGCGCAGCGACTCGGCGTGATGGTTCACGCAGTAGTCGCATTCGTTGTTCGCAGATACGACCACGGCAACCGCCTCGCGTTCCAGGCGGCTCAGGCCGGAACGCCCGAACATCAGGGTCATGTACAGGTCGAGATGATTGCCGAGCGCATCGGGGTTCAGGCTGTGAACCTTGAGGATATTGGAGATCTTGCCGCGCTTCTTCTCGAGCTCGGCATAGGTATCGGCAAGTTTGCCCTCGGCTTCTTCGGCCGCTACTTCTTCAATCCACGACATTGCGGGTCGCCCCTGACAACTACGTCGCTAGTGTCGACCGCACACGCGCGGAAGTCAAAACGGCCGGCGGCCCCGTCAGACGGCAAACAGCCGGTCCGGGTCCCTGAAACTCTTGAACTCGATCGCATTGCCGCTGGGATCGCGCAGGAACATCGTAGCCTGTTCCCCGATCTCGCCGGCGAATCGGATTTTCGGCTCAATGAGGAATTCGACATCCGCCTGCCGCAGTACCCGGGAGAGTGCCTCCCAGTCCGGCCTGTCGAGCACCACGCCAAAATGCCGCGCCGGCACGTTGTCGCTGTCGACCGGGTTCGTCGCCGCGCCCGAGTCGCGTTCATCGACGAGGTGCAGCGTCACCTGGTGGCCGAAAAAATCGAGGTCCACCCAGCGCGAGGACGTACGCCCCGTTCCGCAGCCGAGCACCTCGACGTAAAACCTGTGCGCCGCATCGATATCGGTCACGGGGATCGCAAGGTGGAACGGTTTCAGGCGTCGATCAACCATGGATGCCGAGCCAGTCGCGCGGCTTCAGGTATTCGCGATACAGCATGTCCTCGGCCGAGTCGGGCTCCGGGGCCCAGCCGTATTCCCAGCGCACCCGCGGCGGCAGCGACATCAGGATTGACTCGGTGCGTCCGCCGGACTGCAAACCGAACAGCGTGCCGCGGTCGTAGATCAGGTTGAACTCGACGTAGCGGCCGCGCCGGTACAATTGGAATTCCCGCTGCCGTTCGCCGAATGGGTGCTTGTGCCGACGCTTGACGATCGGTTTGTAGGCGGCGATGAAACTCTCGCCGACAGCTCTGACGAATTCGAAGCTCGTCTCGAAGCCGCCCTCGCTGACGTCGTCAAAGAACAGTCCGCCGACACCACGAGTCTCGCCGCGGTGCTTCAGGTAGAAATACTCGTCGCACCACGCCTTGTAACGCGGGTAAAGGTCTTCGCCAAATGGATCGCAGGCCTGTTTCGCGACCTCGTGCCAGTGCACGACGTCTTCGAGAAACGGGTAATACGGCGTCAGGTCGAAACCGCCGCCGAACCACCAGGCCGGATTGTCTTCGCCCGCCGTAAAAAAACGGAAATTTGCGTGCGTCGTCGGCACGTACGGGTTTCGAGGGTGGATGACGAGCGAGACGCCCGCCGCCTCGAATCGTGCGCCCGCGAGCTCCGGCCTGTTCTTCGTCGCTGACGGTGGCATCTCGTCGCCGAACACATGGGAATAACCGACGCCTGCCTGTTCGAATACGTCGCCGCCTTTCAACACGCGGCTTTCGCCGCCGCCACCTCCGGGCCGTTCCCACGCGTCCCGGGCGAACTGCTGCTTGCCGTCGAGCTGCTCGAGCTCCGAACAGATCCGGTTTTGCAGCCCGGTCAGGTACCGGGTGACCTCGTCGATACGATTCATGCCTTACCTTCTCGCAGTACGTTTCCGGTGGCGAGCTCGCGGATCTCTGACGGGCCGGTGGAAGGGCCGCAAGCGCCGGGCACGATGTAGTCTACAAGAGTGCCGAACTGGCGTTGCAGCACGTAGCGATTGCGCGCGGTCGGGCGACCCGACAGATTGGCGCTGGTTGATACGATCGGCGACTCGACGAGCCGGCAGAGTGCTGCAGCGACGGGATTTGTCGTAACACGCACGGCGAGCCCCGGGTTATTGCCGGTGACCAGTGGCAAGACACGCGGGTCCGGCCGCACGATCCAGGTCACCGGTTGCCGCGGGTCCGGCGCGGGAATCCGGGCGTCGTCGATCCAGCCATCGAATTGGTGTTCGTCAGCCGCGACGAGAATCAGGCCCTTGGCCGGGTCTCGTTGTTTGATGTCGAGCACGGCCAGCAGTGCACGGGTGTCGTCCGGCATGCAGCCGAGCCCGAAGACACCTTCGGTAGGGTAGGCAATCGTCCCGCCTCCGAGCAGCACATCAGCGGCACGATGCAGGAACATCAGTCAGCCTTTTTCTTTGCCGCCTTCTTCTTCGCTTTCTTTTTGGTCTTCTTTTTCTTTTTGGCGGTTTTCTTTTTGGCTGCCGTTTTCTTCGCGACGGCCTTCTTCTTGGCTGCTTTTTTCTTGCCACGCCGGCCGCGTGCCGGTGCGGCTTCGAGCAGCTCCTTGCACTCCTCGAGCGTTAGCGACTTGGGCTCACGATCCTTGGGGACGCGCGCGTTCTTGGTCTTGTCGGTAATGTAGGGGCCATAGCGTCCGTTCAATACCTGGATGCCCTCTTCCTCGAAGTCGAGAATAATGCGGTTCGCGTCCGCAATCTTCTTTTCTTCGATGAGTTCGAGCGCACGCGGCAATTCGATCGTATACGGGTCGTCGTCACCGCGAATCGATACGTACTTGTCGCCGTAGCGGACGTACGGCCCGAAGCGGCCAATGCTTGCGGATACGGGAAGGCCGTCGGGGGTCTCGCCGAGCTTCCGCGGCAGCTTGAACAGTTCCATCGCATCGTCGAGTGTGATGTCGTTCATTTTCTGCCCGGGCCGCAAGCCGGCAAACTTCGGCTTCTCCTCGTCGTCCTTGGTACCGATCTGCACAAACGGACCGTAACGACCCATGCGCACGGTCACGGGTTTACCGGTTTTCGGGTCAGTGCCGAGCTCGCGGGCCTGGGCGACCTGCTCCCGGGTAACCGATTCCTCCTTGTCTATGCAGAGCTTCTGGAACGGTCTCCAGAAGTCATCGAGCAACGGCACCCAGTCTTTTTCTCCCAGCGAGACCGCGTCGAGGTCGTCCTCGAGCTTCGCCGTGAAGTCGTAATCGACATACTGCGTGAAATGCTCGGTCAGGAAGCCGTTGACGATGCGGCCGATGTCCGTCGGGATAAAGCGTTTCGAATCCATCTCGACGTATTCGCGGTTCTTCAACGTCGCGATGATGTTGGCGTACGTCGACGGTCGCCCGATACCGTATTCTTCCAGTGCCTTGACGAGACTGGCTTCCGTAAACCGCGGCGGCGGTTCGGTGAAATGCTGTTCGGCGCGCAGCTCATCGAGTTTGATGACGTCGCCTTCCCCGATTTCCGGCAGCAGCCGGTCGCCATCGTCGTCCTTGGAGTCGTCCCTGCCCTCCTGGTA
>JAAUYH010148823.1_pt1 | contig 13471 bp, 9 predicted proteins | sample 7278061 | NCBI WGS metagenome assembly JAAUYH01 (sample SAMN14350203, study PRJNA611818) | marine sediment metagenome | isolation source: surface marine sediment (0.6m) | place: French Polynesia: Moorea | collected 2018-08
CAGCCAGCCAGCGTGATGAACTGGAACTTGTAGCCCATCTTGCCGAGCTCTTCGCGGAAGGTCTTCATCGTCTCGTCGTCGAGGTTGGCTTTCCAGTTGAACGACGGCGAGCAGTTGTAGGCCAGCAGCTGGTCCGGGAATTCGGCATGGATCGCATCGGCGAATCGTTTGGCCTGTGCAAGATCCGGCTTGGAGGTCTCGCACCAGATCAGGTCGGCGTAAGGCGCGTAGGCCAGACCGCGTGCGATGGCCTGATCGAGACCGGCATTCGTGCGGTAGAAGCCTTCCGGCGTGCGTTCGCCGGTGATGAACGGCTTGTCGCGCTCATCCGAGTCAGAAGTAATCAGGTTTGCGGCGTCGGCATCGGTGCGGGCGATCAATACGGTAGGCACGCCGCACACGTCGGCTGCAAGACGGGCCGCGGTCAGCTTGGCGACAGCTTCATGTGTCGGCACAAGGACCTTGCCACCCATGTGGCCGCATTTCTTCGCCGAGGAAAGCTGATCCTCGAAGTGAACGCCGGAAGCGCCCGCCTTGATCATGCCCTTCATCAGCTCGAAGGCGTTCAGGTTGCCGCCGAAGCCTGCCTCGGCGTCTGCGACGATCGGCGCGAACCAGTCGATCTCCGTGTCGTCGTTCAGAGCGTGGATCTCGTCCGTTCGCGTCAGCGCGTTGTTGATGCGTTCAACCATCTTAGGCACGGAATCGACGGGGTACAGGCTCTGGTCCGGGTACATCTGCCCGGCTGAGTTTCCGTCGCCGGCGACCTGCCAGCCGGAGCAGTAGATGGCCTTCAAGCCAGCCTGTACCTCCTGGATGGCCTGGTTGCCGGTCATGGCACCGAGCCCGCATACCGGCTCTTCGCCGTTGACCATGCGCCAGAACTTGGTCGCGCCGAGCTTCGCGAGCGTATGTTCGATGACGACGCTGCCGCGAAGTTTGACGACATCCTCTGCACTGTAGGTCCGGGTTACGTTCTTCCAGCGTGGGCTGTTGTCCCACTCTTCCTGTAACGCGTTTATCTGATCCTGTTTGCTGATGGTATTCATTGTCTTGTGCCTTAGGTGTCTTGGTGCCTTAGATCGTTAGGGAAGCCGGAGCTTGCGCCGGCTGCTGACGCGGTGTGCTGATGCGCAGTGCTTCAGTAGCCTCCCGCTCCGGTGCTATGAAAAGCAGGTTACCGTCCGGTGCGACAATCTTATGTACGGTATTTCCGAGACGGCCCACCTTCGGGTCAGCCGCAGACAAAGCGCGGCAGGCCGCGTATTCGGGCCACGCGTCGACGCGACTGACGCAGTTGTGACGCTTTCTGTCCGTCTCGATTCGGATGACCTCTCGGCCGCAGCGGAAATACAGTGCGTTGCGCTTCTTGGCGAATGTCCAGCCAAGGAACTGATTGCGGTTTTTCAACCGGGCAGTACGGCCGTCCGCGAGCATCACCAGGCACTCTGCGTATCGCAGCGGAATATCAACCGCGAGACCGGTCACATCGGCGTGTGATCCGTCGGTCAGGGGTATGAGTCGATCCAGATCCGTTGTTTCGAGTGTCATTGGTGGCTCCCGCGGCAGGCTTTTGGAAAAAGATGATTAACATCCTAGTCAAAAAGGTGTTAAAATTTCACAACAAAAATTTGACAGTGTTAATTTCACAAAAACCTTAACATGGCCGCAGATAAAGGAATTCGGCGAAAAGCGCATTTCGTCGGCACCAAAATCCGCTCATTGCGCAAACGAAACGGGCTGACACTCGAGGATTTGTCGGTGCGTTGCCTGCAGGTAGACGCCAAGGCAGGGCCGTCTGTGTCCTACCTGTCCATGATCGAAAACGGACGCCGGGTGCCCTCAGAGACGCTCTTGAAGATCATTGCCGAGATATTCCAGAAGGACGTGTCCTGGTTCATGGATGAATCGCTGGAGAGCGACGCCATCGAGGTCACTCCGGCCAATGCGCCAGTCGCCGGCATGCCGTTTGAGCCCGGGTTTTTGTTCCAGGAAACGCTGTTGCAGACTGCGATCCCAGAGCTGCTGTCACAAACCGGCACGACCGGACGACAGTTCGCTCACCTGCTGATCCGGGCACAGCAGGAGGCCAACCAGAACCGTTTCCCTGACCTCGAACGGGCGGCAGAGTCGGTCGGCCACAAGGTGTTCCCGCTGCAGGTCGATGACGTGCTCGACCTGGCAGAGCATGTCGGCCTGAAGGTGCGCTGGTTCGACAAGCCCGCTTTTGACGAGCCTGCTGTCAGCGAAGGCCCCAGGAGAACAATTATCCGATCGTTCTTCGAGGCGCCCGACACGATCTACTTGAACAAGGCGCTGCAGGACATGCCGGCACGCCTCAAATTCGATATCGCTAACCACATCGGACACCGCGTGCTGCACGACGGGGACGGCGCACGGTCGCCCCAGTTATCCGGCGGCCGCGGCTCGTCTCGCGAACTCGCCACCAGGATGAACAGCATAGATGCCAAGGACGTGTTGTACGCATGGCGCGATTTCGAGTGCACGTATTTCGCGGCGGCGCTGCTGGCGCCCAAGACGCCCTTCCGCCAGTTCCTCGCTAAGAAGGCCTATGCCATCGACGCGGGAGAAGCGATACAGCTGACGACGGCGCTGACGATGCGCCGGATGCCGAGCGTCAGCCCGTACCCGCACTGGCACTACTTCGACGCCTATCCGCCGGGCCGCCTGCGGGCCGTCTACCGTGGCAATGGCATCCCGCTGCCCTGGGGCAACCTGACCGACCTGACCGACCCGTGCAGGAACTGGGCGGTCTTCAAGCTCCTGAAAGCCAGGTCGACCAAACCCTCGTCGCAGATTTCGGTGTTGAGAAACGGAGATGACAGTCGTCTGTACTGCTGCCAGTCGATCCGCAGCCTCGATGCCGCCGGAAACCCCTACGTGCTTTGCGTGGGCATCGACCTGTCGCCGGCGCTGGCTGCGCAGGACATCGATCCGCGCGAGACCATCGAAGAGATCGAGAAAGCCTGCAACCGCGGCGGCGGCGATGCACCGGTGCCGACGGAGGCTCGCAAGCAGCTCGAGACGGTCGGGCGTATCCTGAATATCGGCTGGGTCGCCGAGGGCGCACATGAGGACGCGACCATCATTTGTCCGCGCAGTCACAACTGTCCGCGCGACAACCATTGCCTGGGCGAAGTGCCGATTAAACCCCGCTCACAGATCGACGAGATCCGCGCATCTCTGCTGAACTAGGGCCTGTTTTGCGAGCGTAACTTCTGGTTTCTAAACGTTTCATGCGGGTCAGGCGGTAGATTGCCGCGGCTATACTCCGGGTCAATTCAGCGACGTCGCGAGAAACAGGGCGCGTCGCATACAGACAGATTAAACGGAGAGCCGTCATGGCCGAACGCAGCAGCGCTCAAATCATTATTGGATCAACCATCGCCATCGTCCTCGGCGCCGCCATCTCGTGGGCGGGCAGCGACGGCGGCGCGCAGTTCGGTGATTTGCCGGTATTCGCCATTTGTGGCGCCCTCGCCTTCGCCATCAACTGGGCGGCCTTCATCCCGGCGGCACTAACGAAGACCGAGCACTATTACGACCTGACCGGTGGCCTGACTTATATAACGGTGACCGCGGTCGCCGTCTACCTGTCAGGCACGCTGGATCTTCGAGGCACCCTGGTCGCGGGGATGATCATGATCTGGGCTCTGCGCCTGTCATCGTTCCTGTTCCTGCGCATCCGCAAGGCCGGGAAGGACAGTCGCTTTGACGAGATCAAGCACAAGCCGGCCAGGTTCTTCCTCGCGTGGACGCTTCAGGGCTTATGGGTACTGCTGACGGCCGCCGCCGGCCTTGCTGTCATCACTAGCGACGCGCGCGAGCCGCTCGGCATCGTCGGCTACGTGGGTATCGCGGTCTGGCTGGCCGGCATGACGATAGAAATCGTGTCGGACCGACAGAAGTCTGCGTTCAGGGCCGACCCCGCTAACAAAGGCAGGTTCATCAACGTCGGCCTTTGGGCCTGGTCGAGACACCCGAACTACTTCGGTGAGATCGTGCTGTGGATCGGTATCGCCATCATCGCTATTCCGGTCCTGCAGGGCTGGCAGTGGGCGACGCTGATCTCGCCGGTGTTCGTGACCTTCCTGCTGACCAAGGTCAGTGGCGTACCGATGCTGGAAGACAGCGCGGACGAGCGCTGGGGTGGCCAGGAAGACTACGAGGCCTATAAGAAGAACACGCCGGTCCTGATCATGAAGCCGCCTTCCCCGCAGGGCGCCTGATGCTCCCGGCCTCGGGCTCCCATGCGTCATGAATGACCAAGCGCGGAAGCGATGACCGTCCCGGTGTAGTCGCTGCGAACCGCTATCCGAGCCGACGCCAAAGTGCCAGCCTTCAGTTGCGTATTTTTTTGCCGTCGACGATTACGTTGCCGACGAACTATGACTGCTCTTCAGGAGTTTAGCCGTGTCGGCTATCGGCCACTAACGGCCGCTCTTGTTAGCACGATCTGAGAAGAGCAGAAACCTTGCGCGTCGCTCGGAAATGCCGAAATCATCATTTTCATAGCGTTTCCAACCTAGCTCCGTGAGGCCTAACTGAGGCTGAAACCAATTCTGCGATCGATCAAATAGGCGGACGAGTGTTGACCGCGACATGTCCGTATCCATGTCTCGCGGTTGGCCGTCGTTGTCTTCAAATACAACAATTTGCCGAAGCTCAAGAAACTGTTCCAGCACAGCGATCGCGTCGCCCTTGTCGAACTCCCAGACACCCAGGGATGAGACTATTTCACCTAAGCTGCTTTCTTCTCGGGCAAACGTTGCTATCAAAAACCTCAGATCCCCCAAATCCAGATTTGGGTCCTCATGACTGTCTACATTTGAGCGATTTCTTTCGCCCCCGATTTCACGCGATGTTCCCATTGAATCGACAATCGGCGATGCGATTGTCGAGCGACCGCTTAGGGTCAGGAGCCGCCAGTCTAGCGCAAACGGATTCAACGGCTGGCTTCTGCAATAAGCGGCCCGCTGTGTGCGGTCCTTCTGACTACACTCTCAACCTCACCTGTTCATGATCTCCTTCCTTGCGTCCGCAAGCCCCGAGGTCAGCAACACCCAGCCGCCGACGATCGTCCCGCCAACGGGCCACGGAATACCGACCACGATTCCGGCCAGCAATGCCTTTAATGCCGCACTCGCCGGCCCGTCGTTTGCCGCCTTCCTTTGAGCCAGGAAGGTGCCCACGCTGCCCAGTGCAAAGCCAAGAACTACCACCGCCGGTGTCGCCAGCCACGCCGAGAGCATGTTCGAAGAAAACAGCAGCCAGTCCAGCACGAGAATCCATAAGCCAGTGGCGGGTAGCATGAATCGCCGCCGCTTTGGACTTATGAGCCAACGCACCGGACCTCCGGGATGGTGCAACGGCCCCTCCGGACCCAAACTTTCGTCTTCAGAATCCGTCATGCCCCCATCTCTCTGGTCAGTATCGTTCCTGTATTTTTGACAGACAGCGTAGGATCGCACGCTTGTTTCTGGCAGACAGCGGGCGCAGTGGTTCCGGAGCCGCTGCAATGTAGTCGTCATGATCGCTTATCTTTGTCATGCCTTTCTCCGGACTGTAGCTTTCGTCCCAAGTTGTCTTGATAACGACAATCGCGAAACCGCCAACACTATTGCGAACAGAATACGTGCGCTTCGTACTCCAACCCACTTGTATGCGCGAGGAACTGTGCGCGATTCCTGTCAGGAGCCCTCATCCTAACAAACCAGTTCCGTCGCCATTAACTGCCGGAAGCCGATAACACCCTAGAATTGCTGTCTTTGGCCATGGGTTATCTCGTATTCTAAAAGTCTGGATAGTATCCCGCTCATTCCCAACGGTGACCGTAGCGTGCTAACTGCAATTACTCGCGACGTAAGTGACAGACTCGGATACTGCGAGCTGACATTCCAGCCCAGGGTCGATATCGATACGCAGTTGGCGATCGACCAGCATCGTGAGTACCAGTCTGTCTTGTCGTCCCTCGATTGCGACATCGTCAACGTTCCACCCGCGCCCGATCTGCCCGATTCGGTGTTTGTTGAAGACACCGCGATCGTACTCGACGAGATCGCCGTACTGTGTATGCCGGGAGCGGAGTCGAGAAGACCCGAGGTCGCCAGCGTCGCAGAGGTCTTGCAGGAGTTCCGACCGCTCGAGTCGATAAGGCTTCCCGGAACGCTGGACGGGGGCGACCTGCTTCGCGTCGGCAGGGTGATCTATGCCGGGCTCTCTACGCGGTCGAATCGGGAAGGCATACAACAACTCAGCGAGATCACGAGTCGATACGGGTATGCCGTCGAGGCAGTAGAATCGAGAAAGTGCCTGCACCTGAAATCGGCTGCAACGCAGATAGCCCCCGAAACCCTGCTGATCAATCCTGACTGGGCGGACGCCTCCGTCTTCGGCAGCTATCAGCTCATTGAAGTCGACGCAGAGGAGCCGCACGCGGCCAATGCAGTTCGCGTTGGAACCAGCCTCGTCTATCCGTCGTCGTTTCCACGAACGACGGACAAGCTCATGCAGCGGGGGTTTGACGTGATGGCGGTCGATCTCTCCGAATTGCAGAAAGCCGAGGGCGCCGTTACCTGCTGCAGCCTGATCGTGGAATCGGAATAGACTCAGCCTTCCCAGCAGTTACCGAATCCGGTCATGCCCCTGTCACGCCACTGCCTCACCTCGGCCGTGATCGCATCGCGACGCTCGTCGTCGTCCATCGACGCCCAGGCTTCGCGTTCACGAGCCCGGACCTCGTCGAAGAGCGTCTCCAATTCCTGGTTTTCCGGCGTGCCGTAGACGTTGTAGGGATGCGTATACGCAAGAGACAGCGTCTTCTTGGTTGCCTCCGTGTCGCCGGTAAACGATCCCAGCCCGAACAAGCTTGTGAAGTGCAGGTTTGCGTTTCTGAATTCGTCGGGCATCGCTGCCTTGACGGCATCGCGTTCCACATCGGTCGCGGCCGTAACCACGATCACCTGCTCGCCGAAGCGCTCCGCCTCGGATACATCGATGACGCTAGGGTCACCGCAGATCGCATTCATCAGTGCTGCAGCAATACTTGCGAAATCAGTCATCGCGAAGCACACCCGTCAGCGTCAGGATCACGACCGCGGATAAGGCAGCCCCGCAGATCACATACAGGCTGTGCAGGAACAACCAGATCGACCTGGCCGGCCCCTCGGGCGTGAAGCGACAGCGCAGGTCCTGGCTGAGGTCGATCACGGGCAGTGCACTGTCGAGCGCGAAGTGCACCACATCGAGGCCACGGCAGCCCTGCTCCACGCTCTGCTGGAACATGCCGAAAGCAAACTGGTAAACGACCGGCCCGGGGTCCTGGTCGACGGGCAGGAACGGTTGCTGGAAACCGAAGAGCGCCGTCGCATAGAGAGCGGTACCCATGGCTACAAGCAATGCGAATGACCAGATAGCCCGGCTACTGGAGTAGCCATGCTGGCTAATCAACATCAGCAGACTCGGGAAGACTCGGGCCCAGCGATTGTCGACCCTGCTCCTGAGCCGCATGCGGATCTTCTCGATCGCGATGGCATTTGCCTCGCGCGCCTGTCCGTGCTGCCTGAGCACGCGTGCGAGCTGTTCATAAGGTTGGGTACGAATCGAATCCGGTGTCGGAACGCCCTCCGCGTACTGCCGGCGCAGCCAGTTGATGCGTATCGATGCGATCTCTCCATCGCCGAAGTGGCGGATACGTTCGTAGGTCGCCCCTTCGAGATCGAGGAAGCCGGGCGCCGGCCATGCTGTCTCGATGGTGTCCAGAATCGCATTCATCCGCGTCCCGGTCAGCAAGTACCAGCCGCGAACCGGCGTCGTGCCCTCGATATCCGGCGTGGACTCCTGGTCAGGATCGAACGTTCGGATGTGGCGCAACGCGATCGCATTCGAGATGCGTGCCTGCTGCAGATTGATTGCAATCGGACCGCCCTTCGCCAGAAGCCCGCCGTAGTCCGGGCCCGGCTTTAAGCGCGCATTGGTCATGAAGAAACTGCCGCCGATGTTTGCCGTCAGGAAATTCAGTCGGCCCGCCGCCTCGAAGACCTGCTCGGTCTTCGCATGTATCGACAGGAACACGGATTCGACCTTCAGATCCTCGCAGTGCAAAGCGCGACCGTCGGGGTTCATCAGGCGGGCGCCGCGGCAATCCAGGTCGCCCGTGATTTGTGCGGCGCCGAATACGATCTCGCCGGTTGCCTCGAAGCGGTGCCCTGCTTCCGGAGTCAGCTGGAAATTGCCGCCTACCGTGACGGATCGCGCGCTGAGCGCGGAGTCGTCTCCACCGGCGAGCAATGCACCGGCGAAACTGACGTCGCCGTCGATACGTGCGCCATCCAGCCGTACGGTATGCAAGGCCTCGAAGCGGGAGACACCGGTCGACGAAAAGTCGAGCTTGCCGCCGATTCGTGCGTTGTTTAAATGTATCGCTGCGCAGTCGACCTGGCTGAGTTCAGACCGCAGGTCGTTGACGCCGGCAATGTGCGATCCGGAGAAATCCAGGTCAGCGCTGACGCTCAGGCTGGCCCCGATAAAAGCGGGCAGACGGCAATCGACGAACCGCAGGACCAGGAAACTCGCCGCGCTGAAGTCGACCGGGGAGTCGAAATCGCAATCCCGGAACTGGACGGCAACGCGCGTCTCACCGTCCAGTGCGGCCGGAGGCAGCAAACGACCCGTGATCCGGGCGCCTCGAATGCGAAGCGGGCTGCAGAGCACACCAAAATCATCGAAGCCACCGGAAATCAGCCGCTGCAGGAACTCCGCATCGACCTGTCTCTGATCGTCAGGTAACGAGGAGAAGTCGGCAACCCGCCGCGAGTCGATGGCATCGAGGATTCGCTGTTCCGAACCCGAGTAATTCGAACTATGTGTCTTCGAATCTGCCATCAGCTTTCATTCCGCTGCCCGTAACTAAACATGGTATCAGTCGCGGCACTGCGCCACCGAGGGCCGCCTCGGAGGCTGGGCGGCGCATGAGTCAGTCAGGATACGATCCGGCTGCCCATCAATCCTGCGAAAATCTTCTGCGCGGTCAGCTGCGGCAGCAGCAGCTTGTGCGTCGCAAGCGATGCTCGCCCAATAATCTCCGACGAGTATTTCAGTGGCTGCTTCGGTGATGCCAGGCGCGCCATCGTCGCCTGGTACACGGCCTCTTTGCCGGTCGCCAACACGGGACTCGCGGCAACGAAGTCGCCGGCAACGAGCCATGTCGTAATGTCGCCGAAGGAAACCAGCATGGGCATCGGCGACGGGCGGAATCGCCGCAGGCGACGCCCGGCGAGCAGGCGTGCGATGTTGTCGCCGGCGATCTCACCCATGTTCATCGCGTTGTAGGCCTGCTTCCGAACAGGCTCGGGTAGTTCCGCGCAATCCCCGGCCACGAAAATATTGCCGTCGTAGCAGCTTCTGAGCATCTCATCAACGGGCAGCCAGGTATCGTCGTCATCCGCCAGGCCCGATTCCGCGAGAAAACCCGGCAGCGTCATTCCGGCCGACCAGATGCACAGGTCCGCAGGGAGTTTCTTGCCGCTGCTGAGCGTCACGCTGCGGGATGTAAGCTTCTCGACCGTCTCTTCGGTGTGCACAGTGACCGGATGCGCCTCCATGCGAGCAATCGCGTCTTTCGCCAGGCCGCGAGGCAGCTGACCGAGGATGCGCGATTCCATCTCGACGATATGGATGTCGTACTCATCGCCCTGCCCCCGCCGGCGCAGGATCTCGCCGGCAGCCTCGACTCCGGATACGCCGCCGCCAACGATGACGACCGATGCTCGCCGGTCCCGCGCGGCCAGGCGGTCGAGGCGCCTGCCGATCTTCACGGCATCGTCGACCAGCCTCAGGTTCAGCGCGTGCTTATCCGCCCCTTCGACACCGTAGGTCTGCCTCTGGCTGCCGGCGGCGATCAGGCAGGCATCGAACGGCAGCACGAGGCCGCTTTCCGTCAGCACGTGTTCGTTGTCCGGATCGATCCGCGTCACCGTGTCGTGCAGGAAGGTGTGGCCGTAGCGTTCGACGCACTCGGCGCGTGACAAGACTACGTTGCTGCGAGTCTTCACGCCGGACAGGATCTCGTGGATGTTCGGCGTCCACTCGAAGTCGATGCGGGCATCGACGACGGTGACATCGTGGTCGTCCGATAATCGGGAGGCAGCCACGAGCCCGGCGAAGTTTCCGCCGACAATGACAACGCGGGGTCGAGATGGGTTCATGACTGCTGACCTGGCCGTTTGAGTTGCAACGCGCGGCTGTGCGTCGCCGCTTTTCTTGTGTTCTATCAGTAAGGACAAACGCAGCGTTTTGCAAGGTCGGCTGCGTGCACGGCACAATCAACCGTCGCGAATGCGAGGAATACTCATCAATGCGCCCAGCCACCTTACTCATCCTGCTGCTCGTCTTAGGCGCCGAACCGGCCTACCCGGATTCGACGGTATTGCCAATGCGCGAGCGTGCCGCCGTCATCGATCGGATTCTCGATGATCGCGTCAGAACCGTGTTGCCGGGGATTATGCGCCGCAGCGGCATCGACATGTGGGTGCTGATCTCCCGCGAGTACAACGAGGACCCGGTGCTGAAGACGTTCCTGCCGGCGACCTGGCAGTCGGCGAGGCGGCGAACCATCCTTCTGATTCACGACCCGGGCGAAGGCCAGGATCTCGAAACGCTGGCCATCGCGCGTTACGACGTCGGCACGACCTTCACGAAGTCGTGGGACAAGGAGGAGCACGGGGACCAGTGGCAGCGGCTCGCGGAGCTGATCGCCGAGCGTGATCCGGACACGATCGGCATCAACTACTCGGAGGACTTTGCGCTGGCGGACGGCGTATCGCACACGGAGTTTCGCCTGTTCCGCGACGCGCTGCCAACGGAACTGGGAGCTCGCATTGTCCCGGCCGAGAAACTGGCGATTGGCTGGCTGGAGACGCGCAGTGAGCTGGAAATGACAATCTACCCGCAGATCGTGCGTATCGCTCACGAGATACTCGCAGAGGGCCTGTCGGAAACGGTTATCCAGCCAGGCGTCACGACCACCAACGACGTCGCCTGGTGGTACCGCGAACGCATCGGGGCGCTCAAGCTGTCAGCCTGGTTCCATCCGTCCGTGTCGATCCAGCGTGCCGATCAGGAGGCGCTGGATTTCAAGTCACAGATCGCGAAACACCATGAAGACGAAGTGATCCGCCCCGGCGACCTGTTGCACGTCGACCTGGGAATAACCTATCTCCGCCTGAATACCGACACGCAGCAACACGCCTACGTCCTGCGGCCCGGTGAGACCGCGGTGCCCGAAGACCTCGCAAACGCTTTTGAGCGCGGCAATCGCCTGCAGGACATCCTGACCGGCAACTTCGTCGCCGGCCGCAGCGGCAACGAGATCCTGGCCGCGTCGCTGAAGCAAGCCGAAAAGGAAGGCATCGTCGCATCGATCTATACGCACCCGATTGGCTATCACGGACACGCGGCGGGACCGACGATCGGCCTGTGGGACCAGCAGGGTGGCGTTCCGGGGCGCGGCGACTATCCGCTGTATCCGAATACGGCGCATTCCATCGAGCTTTATGCAGAATCCAGTGTGCCCAGCTGGGGCAAATCGGTCCGAATCAAGCTGGAGGAGGACGCGTTCTTCGATGGCGAAAAGACCTGGTACATCAACGGCCGGCAGCGGGAGGTCTTCCCGATTCCACGGCAACCTGCTCTTCAGTAGCCAAATGCTGGTACCTTGTTATGCGGGGGCACAAGCAACGCGGCACGGCAGGAGGCCTGACCGTTGCTTGTGAAAGGACAAGCGAACGCGAGCCACGCTCGTGAGTTGCGGGTGGGAAGAACAAGTGACTGCGGAAAACGCCAATAATAAGAGCAAGAACGTCGACACCTCGCCATGGCCTGACACGACCAGCGACCCGGTTGTTTTTCTGCTGGACGCGCGAGACGAGCTGGACGAGGAGCTCGTGCAAAGCTGGGTGGACCGGCATCGCCCGGACTCGGACCCTGTTTATGCGATAGTCAGGTTGTCCAACGACGGCATCGACGCCACGCTGTCCAATCACATCGATGACGCCGCGCCGGCGACCTGGATGCAGCCCGTGCGAGTCGCGTGGCTGCCCTCTACTGCCGCCGCCGATCATAACGGTGTCGGTAACTTCTTCGTACGCCTGATTGCCGCATTCGGCAAGGTCGGGCGTCGTTTCATCGCCAGGCGATACCCGGAACGTCTCGCCTACATCCGCGGTGACGGGGCCACACTCGAAGACCTGAGCCAGCGCCATTTCGCCGGAACACCGGCTGGCGCTCCCTGTGACGACCTTCCCCGCTTTATCGCCGGGCAGGCAATGATCGCGCTGGAGCGTTCCGAGCGAACGGTTCGCGGCGCCCGTTACAAGATCCCAAAGATCCTGCCGGCAGAGGTGTTTGCCAACGCGACGTTCAAGCAGAACCTGTCCAACATTGCCCAGCAGCGAGACCGCAGCATCATGAAGGTCGTCGAGAAGGCGGCGAAGTACCTGCAGGAAATGGCGGCGATGCAGACGCCGCGCACGCTCGACGTCATGATGTCCTTCTATCGCATTGCGCTTAAGAGCCATCACGACGAAGAGATCGACGTCGTCGACGAGCAATTGAAAGACGTGAACAAGATCATGTCGGAGCGTCCCGTCGTCTTCCTGATCAGCCACAAGTCGATGCTGGATACGGCAGCCCTGTCCAAAGTGCTGTTCGACGCCAACCTGCCGTTACCGCTGACCTTCGGCGGCATCAACCTGCGAACGCCCGGCTTCGGCGCCCTGGCTCGACGCAGCGGCATCATCTTCCTGCGCCGCTCGTTCCAGGACAACGAGATCTACAAGCTGGTCTTCCGGCGCTACATCGACTACCTGATCGAGAAACGCTTCTCTTTGTTGTGGGCACTGGAAGGTACCCGCTCCCGGACGGGCAAACTGCTACCGCCTCGCTTCGGCCTGTTCAACTACGTCATCGAGTCAATCCTGAGGACTCGCCTTTACAACGTCACGTTCGTCCCGGTCAGCGTCGCCTACGACCAGATTACCGAGGTCGAAGACTATGCGATCGAACAGCGCGGCAAGTCTAAAAAAGCCGAGGGTGCGACCTGGGCCGTGCGCTTCCTTAAGCGCGGCAAGTCGCGCGGCAAGATTCACCTGCGCTTCGGTGAGCCGCTGACGCTGCCTGACATCGTGCCAACGGAAGAACTCGATGCCGGCATCAACGATGAGAAAAAGCAGATTCTCGTGCCGACGGTCGCCTTCGAAGTTGCGGTCCGGATGAACGCGGCGACGCCGATTACCGACGTAGCGATCATCACGCTGATCCTGCTGGCCGGCGGCAACCGGGCGATGAGCCTGGAGCAGGTACAGTCACTGGCGCGGTCCGGCGTTGCGTTGATCAAGCGACGCAAGCTCGAGATCGTCGGCCACTCCGACTTCCGCGATGACCGGGCCGTTCG
>JAAUYH010096619.1_pt1 | contig 13467 bp, 8 predicted proteins | sample 7278061 | NCBI WGS metagenome assembly JAAUYH01 (sample SAMN14350203, study PRJNA611818) | marine sediment metagenome | isolation source: surface marine sediment (0.6m) | place: French Polynesia: Moorea | collected 2018-08
ACGACGGTCTGCAGGACATCCCAGTGCTCGGCGATGAGACCGGACTGCGGGTCGATGCGGAAGATATCGATCGCGGCGAACGAGTCCACCTCGCCCTCATCGCCACAGGTCCCGGCGCCGAAGGTGTACTGGCCGTGCACGACCACGAAATCACCAGAGCCGAGTACGCGCTTGACCGTCCAGTGCATGGCGGGGAATCCGGCGAAGAAGCCCTGAAGACGGGTCTCAAATGCATCCCAGCCGTTGTCGGTGATCTTTCGCCGGACCGCCGCTGCGCTCGATGAACTTGAGCGCGCGCGCATCGAGGTGCTCAACCTGCGTTGGATTCTCACTCTGCTCTTGGAAGACCGCATCTTTGTACAGAGCAATGAAACCATGGTAGTTAAGGGGTCGCGATGAAAGACTTCGAGCGTCTCATGCGCGGGGCCCATGACGGCCGCAAGCGCAAGCTACCCGGCGACATCTACGACCAGGCGGCTAAGTATGGCATCAGCGATCGCGCCAGGATAGAAGAGCTCTACAGTCGCGCTTGTCACGTTGCTCACGTGCACTTGTCTGCGGTGAGCGACGTGTATCGGCGCCTATTGGAGGAGGCTTCTGGTCCGCGGCCGGTGGCTCCGTGCAAACGTACGCGCACAGAGGCCATGTACGGTAACCCCTATCGCTGGGCCGCGCCCAAACCCGGCGTTGCTCCAACAAAGCGTACACGCACGCAAACCCGGCAAGAAGAGCTTGCCAAACGAGAGCGTTTCTTGAAGATGAGAGCGCTCGTCGCTGAATATCACCGCCAGGGGCTCCCACTACCGAATGAGCTCCGTTTTAAGCACTACCGCGAAGTCATGCGGGTGATGACTGAATGCAAAGAGCGGCAAGATGAAGACATCCACCGTGCGAAGCCCGCATCGAATGCCACGTCAACGGAGGAGTCCGAAGGAGCCTTTGCCCAAGTCTTCGGTATGATGACGGGTCACGCTGGTGACGCCAAGAATTCTGGCGGTATACCGGATTACACTGCGTCAGTGGCAAACGAAGCTGGTACGCTCGAAGATGGGCATCAATGGCCAGCTTCGAGTTCGCTCGCATCTGCTTCTGCTGCAGATGCGACTAGTGCGGTCGTTCAGGGCAAAGGCATAGAGCTGACTTCGGCAAGTCTAAGCGCCATAGAACTCGATATTGACCCCCTGGGTAATGGTACGCCATTGCCCGACGAAATACGGGCAAAGATGGAGGCACTATTCGGCGTGGACTTCTCCGCTGTACGCATCCACGTAGGCCCACAAGCGCAGAAAGTCGGTGCCCGTGCATTTACGCGCGGTATGGATATTTTTTTCGCACCTGGGCAGTATCAACCGCGGACCGCGAGCGGCCAAGCGCTCCTGGCGCACGAATTAACCCACGTCGTACAGCAGGCACAAGGGCGGGTACGTTCCACCAAGGAGATCGGCGGTGTAGAGATCAATGATGACGCCGCATTGGAGAGAGAATCAGACGAGATGGCCAACCAAGCTGCCCGCGGGACAGACCAAGAGCGCAGGCCGGTTGGTGTATATAGTAGGAGAATCAGACTTGACGTCCCGAGCCCCGCTTTGAAGTCCTTGTTCCCGTTTGCAGTCAGGCCCGATCTGTACCCTGAACTGACATCGATTCTACAGCACGATCCAGCCAGCAGTTACCCTTTGAGTTCGATTCGAGGCGAGAGTACATCGGCCACATCAGAGGCCATGTATTCACCTCCATCGTACACAATACGCACTCTTCGAGAGAATACTAGCGTTATTGTACAAGGGTCTTTCATTTCATTTGCACTTAAGGCCGGTGCCAAAAAAGGCACGAAGGCCATGTTAAAAAACTACATCAAGACTCATATCAGGAGTCGTATACAGAAGATTTCGTTGAAACGAATTCGAAAGCAATTCTCCCAAGAAGCAAGTGCTATCTTAGATGTACTTGAAGATGCCTGGTGGGAGACCGCTATCGGATTTATTCCCATTGTAGGGGATGGCTTTGATTTAATCAACGTTCCTCGGAAAATAGCAAAGGCAATCGACCGTGCTGACAAGCTAGAACATAAGGTGAAGAGTTTTTTGAAAATACAGCACGTCCACGTTGGTAAACTCATCCCTGGCAAATTTCGGCATGTCAAGGATTACCCTGTTCATTTAGAAGAGAAAACGGTACTCGAAATTCTACAGGGTTCGGGTAGAGATTATCGTACCATGCGGAAGCTCTTACAGGAACAGAGTCGACTCTTTCAGAAAAGCTTTGGTCAGTAAGCGAGTATTTGGATATATGGAGAGCAACACGAAAAGGCAAGGTTCGTATCGCGAGCTGAAATCAAGAATAAACGAATTGTATCAACACAATGACTACAATGCCGCGCTCCAATTAACCGAGCAAGGACTTGAGGTTTACCCCTGTGCCCCTGCACTACTGCTCATGAAAGGGGTTTTGCTTCAGTTGGTTGACGACGACAGTCCTCTGGAAGAAGCACGTCATTATTTGGAATCCGCTGAAATGTACGATTGTGGTCAGAATAGTCCAACGATTGAACTCGGCAATTTCAGTTATGCACTGGACCAAGATTCAAACGCTGCGTTGCGCTACTTTCAAAGAGCCGAAGCATTAGCACTGAGTATTCTCGAAGAAGCCTTGGTTGGGCAAGTACGCGCATTACTGGATATCGGCAAGTTTGATGAGGCACGGCAAGTGCTCGACGAGGCAAAAACAAGCATCCCCACTAGCGGGGCTACTTGGCACCTTCTGGAACTCGAATTCGACGTTAGTGGTGACTGACTACGAACAATATCGTACACATGTTTGCCGATTGCGCATGACAATGTCTAAGGGCCCACAAGCATACCGGCCAATCACATAGCCACGCCGGCAATATGCTCTTTGAGGCCATCAATGAGTAGACGGGTGCGCAGGGGCAGATGCTTGCGGCTGGCAAGCGATACGAAGATCTGCGACGTGCCAGCATTGTGGGCCGGCAATACCCGGATGAGGGTGCCCGCAGCGAGATCGTCGCGCACGACCACTGAGGGAATCAGGCCGAGGCCCACGCCCGCGCATACCAGAGCGCGAAACGCCCCGGTGTCATTGACCGCCACCGCGGCGCGCATATGAATCTGGGTACGCTCGCACCCGGGGCCGCGTAGGGTGAAACGCCTGGACACCGCGTCGTGGACCACCCAGGCCAGCGCGTTGAGATCGCCCGGGCTCTTGGCCTGCTCGGCCAGTGCGGGCACGGCCACCAGCGCTCTATCCATGTTGCCCAGTTTGCGGATCACGTGGCCCGCCTTGTGTGGCCGGCCAACCCGCACGCTGGCGTCAAACCCCTCATCTAGCAAGTCGAGGCGGCGATCGTCGACGCGCAAGTCGGTTTGGAGCCCGTGTTCGTGGGCCAGCTTGGCGATGACGGGGACCAGCAAATACTCGGCGATGACCCGAGGCGCGGTGACCCGAAGAACGCCCGTGGGCCGCTCCTGAGACCGGGCAACCGCACGAACCGCGGCCTCGGCCTCATCGACCATGCGGGAGCTGCGGGCCAAAAAGGCCTCGCCGGCCCGGGTAAGGCGCAGCGCCCGGGTCGAGCGATGGAGAAGCCGGCAGCCCAATTCGTCCTCTAGGGCGGAAATCGCCTCGCTGACCACGGAACGGGTGATGGAAAGCTGTCTGGCTGCAGCGCTAAACGACCCGGTCTGGGCCACTTTGGTGAACATGAGCATGCGAGACAGGTTGCTGCGGAGACTATTCATCTGTCGATTTTAACGAACAATTTGTTCGGAATGCTACCGCTACCGGAAACGACGCGATCGCCGTAGCTTTGAGGGGCACTAGCAACGAATCAACCTTCACAAGGACACACCCCAATGTTTATCCGCTTTCCACAGAGCATCATCTTCAGTCTGGCCCTGGCCATCCCCCTCACCCTGAGCGCAGCCTGCGGCGACGACCAGCTCAGCAACAAAGAGCTCGTGACCACCGTGCTTGAGCAGGGCCTCGCGGGCGGCGACACCGATGTCATCAACGACTTGGTCCGCGAGGATTACATCCAGCACAGTGCTCTGGTCGCCGATGGCCGGGCTGGTCTACTCCAGGCCGTGGACGCCTTTGCTGGCACCAGCGTGGAAATCCACCGCATCCTCGAAGACGGCGATATGGTCGTCACCCACAGCACGTATACGTTCCCGGACGGCAGCCAGCAAGTCGCCTTTGACGTCTTTCGCGTGCAAGACGGCCTGCTCGCTGAGCACTGGGACGCCTTGCAAACGCCAGTGCCAGCCAGCGAGGCCGCCAGCGGTCGCAGTATGGTCGATGGGCCGACCGAAATCGTCGATCGCGACCAGACCGAGGCCAATCGGGCCCTGGTGCAAGCGCACCTGGATAAGGTCCTCATCGGCGGCGATCTGGCCTCGATCACCGACTTCATCAGCTCGACCCAGTACGACCAGCACAACCCGGCGGTCGCCGATGGCCTCGACGCCTTTACCACCTTTGCCACCGAGCTGGCCAATAATGGCATCGCGTTTGGTTACACCGAGAATCACCTACTCGTCGCCGAGGGTAATTTCGTCTTTATCGCATCCGAGGGCTTCTTCGGCCCCGCTGACGTGAAACCCTTTGTGTTGTTCTACGACCTCTTCCGCATCGAAGATGGCAAGATCGTCGAGCACTGGGACGTCATCCCCAATCCTGTGCCCAACCCCGACAACCTGCCCCACGATAACGGCCGGTTTTAAATATTGGTCGGGAGACACGAGCTTCGCTCCGTGTCTCCTTCACTCCGCAGATCTTGTTTATGTTCTAGAGGTCGTCACGGGTTTTCGAAGCGGCAGAATTTTACAAGTATTAGTCTTTGAGAGACTGGGCGCACGCCACCGACAAGACAATACTGCCCCACGGCCGCTGCCGTATGGAAATATGCTTGTCGAGCCGGTATGTACACCGGATAAACGCTGGCCATGCGGGCAAAACTCTCACTTTGGGACTTGCTAAGCGCGAACTCGTTATGGCAATTATTTATGCCTCTCTCACAACTCAGTTACGCTGGAGGCAACCCGTGTCGAACAAGATCAAGATTCTCTCGCTCGATGGAGGAACCCATGGATTTACCTGGCTGTATTGCTTGCGCGAAATCGAGCGCGATAACCCCGGATTTTTGAGCCAAGCCGATGTCTTAGTCGGGAGCTCCTTTGGGGGGTTTTGTGCGCTGTACCTCTCTCGCCATTTGGGCTCCATCGCGAAAGGGGAGAGCGCGCTCGACATCATCAATGGATGTGTCACGTACATGAGCGATATCCTCGCGTTCGAGCCCGATCAGGCGGCTTGTGCGCGCCTCATCGGCGGCGAGGAGTCGATGTACTCACACGAGCGTATGAACGAGGTCCTCATTCGCTCGGAAAATTTGGCCGATGCGACGATGGGGGATTTGGCTCGCCGCACGGTGATCATTACCTACGGCACCTGCAATCCGTCTTGGGCTCCCACTGTGTATGATAGCGCAGATGAGGCCAACTGGAATAAGCGCGCCAGCGAGGCCGCTCTCGAAGCAGCGGCATTTCCCGTTATGTTGCCGATTCGCGGTCGCCTGACCAACGGCTCGTTGGGCGGCCCCAATGGCTCGATGGAGGCCATCGCCCGCGTCGTGGGCAATGATTCGTCCAAGCTCGACGACGTCGTCCTCTTTTCGCTGGGATGCGACTCGGATAACTGCAAATTCGGCCATTTTCCGACGCCGTGGGACGAGGCTGAGGCGGTGCCGCCCATGCCGTCTTGGGATGGACAATTCGCCTCGCTGGATAAAGACGCTGCGGCGGTGCTCAAACAATACGCCGAGCAGCTGTGGCAAAAATTCAAAACCAGCATGGCGCAGTACGACGACGCGGCCTACATGCTTTCCAAGTACGGCTTTTCGCTGTCCGGCACCGGGTACGGTGATGGAAACGCCGGCAGCACCTCGTGGGGCTGGAAACCGTGGCTGCTGGATATGACCAGCCCGCTGTACTTCTATCAGGCCATCATCGCCAATCAAGCGCTCCAGGTGTCGGGGCAGGCGAGCCAATTTCTCGGCGAGCGCGCGTTTCGCCTGGCGCCGCTCGCGTTTCTCAGCTCAGGCTCGATCCTATTTATGACGTTCCTGCCGACATCCGAGTATACCCACGAAGTCATCCAAGGCGTGGGCCTCGTGACTGCCGCGCTATGGTCGCATCCAATGACGTCTACCTGGGGCGAGTTCACTCCGAATGTCGAACAAACCGAAGCCTATATCGATAGGTATTGGATGCCCACGACCGATGGCACTCCGCGTGAGCGCCCCGCGCCCGACAAACGCCTGTCCGGTTGGCGCCTGGGTCGGGATCTGTTTCAGATCCCCTGAGAGACGTCGAAGCTGCAGAATTGGTTGACTTTTGTCATCTAACAAGAGACCGCACGCGACAACTTTGGTATCGTACCGCCATGGCGTCCAAGCGATGGCTGCTCTTGAGCGCTGCAACCGCAGTCATGGTGTGGTCGCTGTGGCTGCTGCTGGCGCCCACGCCATGGGCCACCTTGGCGGCCAACTGGCCGATTGCGGTCACCATGGTCTTCGGCTCGTTCATTGCCGGGGTCACCTGCGAAGGCGGCGGCGCGGTGGCATTTCCCGTGTTCACCAAGGTCCTCGACATCGCTCCCGCGGACGCCCGCTTATTTTCGTTGGCGATTCAATCGGTCGGGATGACGGCCGCCTCGGTGACCATCTTTGCCATGCAGCGACGAATCGACTACGGCGCCATTGTACGAGCGGGCGCTGGCGGCGCGGTCGGCATCCTCCTCGGGCTGTGGCTCGTCGCGCCTTACACGCCGCCGGCCACGGTGCGGGTGCTCTTTACCATGCTGCAGTGCGGCTTCGCGATCACCTTAGTCCTGGTCAACCGGCGGAGCCACGAGGCACGCAGTGGTGCCGCAGATTTGGCCGACAGACGCGCGACGTGGGTCCTGGTCCTGGTGGGCCTCGTCGGCGGCATGGTGTCTTCGCTATTCGGTAATGGCCTGGACCTCATTACGTTCTCCGTGCTGGTATTGCTGTTTCGAGTCGATGAGAGCGTGGCCACACCGTCGACCGTGGTGCTGATGGCGTCCAATTCGATCGTCGGCTTTGTGGCCGGTCTGGCGACGTCCCAATACACGCCAATCGTGTTTTCTTATTGGATCGCGGCGATTCCGATTGTCGTCATTGGCGCTCCCTTGGGCGCCATCGTCTGCAAGTGGCTGGCGCGTCGCACGATCGTATGGATGCTGGTCATGCTGATTTCCGTTGAGCTGGTCACGACACTGTGGCTGATTCCGCTGACTGTCCCGTTGGTGACGATGGCGGGTGCGGCGCTACTGGCCTTTACGACTTGCTATATGGCAATGCTCCGATGCCAGCGATTTTGGCCAGTGGTGATTTCGAAATAAAAATGTATTTATCCTATGCTGGCTAGCATATTAACCACCGACTCTTGGACTTCGCCGCGATGGTGGATGTGCCAAATCTTGATCTTGAGTGTAATGGCTGTATATACACTAGACTACGATGCTACAGCTACAACGATTCCGGTGCATCGCGCAATGGATGCGACTGCGACCGATCCATCGCCACAAACATGCCGACAATGCGATCGTCATCGTCGAGATCGATGAGTACCACCCCGGGAATATTCACCGGCCGCTGGCCCACAGGACGATAGGTCATATCCACCGAGATGAAGATTTGCTGATCGGTGCGGGCCGCGCTCTTAATGTGGTGTGTGATCGGGGCTACCTCGGCCAGCCGCCGGATAGCCCGACGCAGGTTGTCCCGGCCAACGGTGGGCACAGTGTTGCCTGCTTGCAGAAAGCCGTCCGGGGCATAGGAGGCCAGAAAGCGCTCGGTCTGCTCTAGGTCGTCGAAGGCGGCCAAGAGTTCCACTGCATAGGCGTGCACGTCGTGGCCGGGTTTGATGGCCGGGCTTTCGCTATTGGCAAGGATCGTGGTTGGCTCCTTCGAATCGTGGGCGCAATGGAGAAACAGGCAGGATAAGAAGACAAGCGGTAGGTGTTTGATCATCGTGTGCTCCGTATGATGGGTCAATTGTTGCGCCGCGGTTGCGACTCAGCGATCGCGGTCCTGCCGTCGGAATACGACGTCGAGGGACAACATCAGGGGACGACCTGGTCGGCCCGCTTCGCGGCGCCCTCACCAAGGAAGATAGCTAGGTCGTAATATACGTGCCAATAATGACTCGTACTACAAGCCATAACTAGAGGTTATATCGTCGGCATGTAACGTCAGAACCTGACGAGGGCTGCCGGCATCCTCAAATGGGACGGCAGAAAAAACGGCCGCGTTGTTCTCGTATATTACTGCCGCTCTTGCTGCGATTTCAGCGGATGTATTCTATAGCGGTGCAGACAACAGATTTTTCGCTCATGCCCAGGTGGCGATATTGCGACAGGGCGAACCGCATTTGTGCGACACCGCATTCATGCGACATTGGCGAGCGACACAACATTTATTTCACTCATGCGCTGACTGTCTATATTTCGAGCTATCCGCCAATTATTCACTATCAGCCGCTATCAATCACTTGATCATGATAAATCTCACATAAGGTGAGACAATGTCGGATATCGGACTTACATGATGTTCATTCAAGCATGTATTTTCAGACATATACACCTCCGCAGTCGGACGAATCCGGCAATCTGAGTCGCCTTCGTGCAGTTTCCACGATCGTTCCTGTAGGTAAAAAAACAGTCCAGGTGAATAAAGGCTCTTGATAATGGGTTCAGATGTGTCTAAAACACTCACAACAAGATCGGACGACTACCCGAGTGGCTCCGTTCAACAAGCCCAGGCAAAATCCTATACATACTAGCCCCCCTCAAATCGAAATCTCATACATCATTTGCTGGCCCTTTCACGACGTGCCTATGTTGTTCCTCAGTGATTGGGAGGCCCAGCGCCCTCCTCACGCCTTGCCATGTCGCAAAATGGCCAACTGGTGTACGTGAGAAGCTTCGATTCCAGGGGTTTGTAACCACTGCCGACGGACTTGCTGTGCGGATTCCTATATCCCAACCAGTTGAGTAGAGGACAAGTCATGAAGATATCTGATCAGAAATTTCTCATTGGCGCTGCAGCAGCAGTCATGGTGGCGGCACCAACGCTGCTTCTGCGCGCTCCCGCCCCCCAGACCCCCAGCCCCGAACGCGCCGTCGTTGGCGACATTAGTACACTCAAAAAGAGCTATGACAACTGGAAACAGCGCTTTGTCAAAGGCGGATGGGACAACAAGCTAGTCGTACAGATTGGCTATGAGAAGGCACTATCTCGCGCTCATAGCCGCGCTCGCGGCACTGCCGTGCTAGATCTGGGCGACGGCTCCGTGTCTGTAGAAATCGCCGGCCTCGACACCAGTAGCGACTACGAAGTCTGGTTGCTCGACAACGTCCCGGGCGAAAACCGCAGCATCTTGCCAGAAGACGGCGACACCACGATGCGCCTCGGTGCGCTCGCATTTCATGCAGGCAAAGCGACACTACAGGCGAACTTGCCAAACAACGACTCCGCAGACTTTGATATTGATCAAATCGTGGTTGTCGCCGCTGGCGACCGGCCTGTAGACGGCCTGTTATTCGGCTCTCCCAGCTTCTTCCAGCGCCTTTACTACAGCGAGAAACGGGACGAATTGGCAAAATTCGCCCGCAACAGCCAGCTCGGCGATTCAGCCGCAATGGAGGCGGCCCCCTTCGACTTTGTCGTACCCGGCATCGCCTACGCATCTGACGAAGCCAAGCTCGACACGATTTTGCAGGAACAGCTGGCGTTTGGCGAGCAGCTCTTCTTCGAAGAGACCTTCGACGGCAACGGTCGCACCTGCGGCACGTGTCATCCCGCCGAGAACAACTTCACCATCGATCCGGCCTTCATCAGCAAGCTTCCCGACAAGGACCCGCTCTTTGTCGCCGAATTTAAGCCCGAGTTGGCCGAACTGGAAAATCCCATTCTCCTGCGCGAGCTGGGACTCATCTTGGCCAACAAAGACGGCTTTGACGCGCCTGGCGTATTCCGCTCGCCGCTGCAACTGCTCGGACTGCCGATGACGGTGACCGGCGAGACCTCAACCGGCTTTCCCTTTGCCCAAGGCGTGGGTTGGTCTGGCGACGGTGGCGTGGGCAACGAGATTCGCGGCTTCGGCTCTGGCGCAGTTAAGCAGCACAACCCCAAGACCCTCAATCGTGTTGCCGGGGTCGACTTCCGCCTGCCCACCGAAGCCGAGCTCGATGCCATGGAGGCCTTTATGTTCTCGCTCGGTCGGCAAGAAGAGTACATTTTGGCCGACCTGGAATTCCGCTCGCCGCTCGTGGAAGAGGGCAAGTTGCTCTTTGATGACCGCGACGGACCAGCAAAATGCAAGCGCTGTCACGATAACGGCGGATCCAACAGCTCCTCTACCTTTCAAAACGGCCAACGCAACACGGGCGTCGAAGACCTGCCCCAACAACCGGCCTGGACCCTGGCCGAGGAATACGGCTTTGACATGCTCTGTGACGGTGGCTTTGGCACCGGCGACGGCACCCACACGCGCGTAGACACCAAACAAGGGCTCCTTGTAGACGCATGCGACAAATCTTGCCTCGGCGGCATACATACCGGCGGCTGCGGCGATGGCACCTTCAATGTCACCTCGGTCATCGAATCCGCAGATACTGCGCCGTTCTTTCACAACAATGCCGTCGCGACTCTCGAAGGCTCAGTTGAATTCTACAATACCGACGCCTTCAATCAGTCTCCGTCCGCCATCGGCCAAGGTGGCATCGGCATCATCGACATGGACGATTACGACGTCATGGCGGTATCGATGTTCTTGCGCACGATCAACGCGGTCGAGAATATCCGCTCGACCACCGCGTATCTGAACCGCGCGCTCGCACGTTCAGAAAGCGAGGCCCGCAAACCACAGGACGCCTTTAAACCGCAGGAGGATCCCTTTGAGCGCCTCATACGTCTGGCACTGGCTGAAATCGAAGACGGCGTTCAGGTTCTCAAAGGCGGCCAAGTCGTCGAAAACGAGGAAGCCATCGAGAGATTGAAGAATGCCCATCGGTTCCTGACCCTCGCCAAGGGGCTGGTGCACTTCGACTTTGGTGAATGTATCAGATGCATTATCCGGGCCCTCGAAGAGTTGGAGGCCGCCCGTAATGATCTGCTGATCCGAGGCTGAGCCGCGTCCCTCACCGCTCCGCATGGGTCCCCTGACCGTTGCGGGCGCTGCACCGATCACGTCTCTTCTGGTGCGGTTTTCTGCCTCGATGCCCAAGACCACTTGTGCAGCTCCATGACCGGAAAAATCGAACACGCCAGGGCAAAAAGCACAAGCCACATGGAAGCATCGAGACTTGAGGTACCCAAGACCGCATGGCCAATGGACGTGTGCATGGCCACGAAGTGAATGGAAAAGGCCACAATCGCGCCAAAGAGCAACACCGGGCTCTTGAACGGCGACCGTTTTAGCGCCGACTGGGTCTCCGATCGGCAATTGCCGATATGGACATTTTCAAACAGCACGAGCAACAACAACAAGGCGTTGCGGGCTGCGTCCTCGCTCCATCCCGAGCGCAAGAGCCACACAAAGGTCGCAAAGCCGATGCCGCCCATCACTACCGCGGCAATGATGGTCCGCTCGATCATCAAGCGATTAAAAATGCCTTCCTTGGGCGAGCGCGGCTTTCGGTGCAGGGCATCGTCTTCGCCCGGTTCAAAGGCCAAGGCCACATCCTGAATGCCGTTGGTCACCAGGTTCAGCCACAACAGCTGCACAGGCAATAGCGGCAGTGGCAACCCGGACAATACCGAGAGCCCCACGAGCACCAGCTCGGCAGCGCCGGTCGAGATCAGCAAATAGATCACTTTGCGGATGTTGTCGTAGGCGATCCTGCCCTCGTGGATGCCCGAGACAATGGTCGAAAAGTTGTCGTCGCTGATGACGAGCTCGGCGGCTTCTCGGGCCACATCGGTCCCGCCCTTGCCCATGGCCACGCCAATATTGGCCGCGCGCAGCGCGGGAGCGTCGTTGACGCCATCGCCGGTGACAGCCACGAATTGGCCGCACTCTTGCGCCGCCTGCACGATTTCCAGCTTTTGGTGTGGACTCACGCGGGCAAACACCCGTGCCCGTTGGGTCATTCGCGCCAGGTCGTCGGCCCCTTGGTCCGCGAGCTCGAGACCGTTGACCACTTGATTTGGCTCCTGTGCCAATCCCAGTTGCCGCGCGATCGCCAACGCGGTGATCGGATGATCGCCGGTCACCATGGATACATCGACACCAGCTCGATGACAGATTTGCACCGCTTCGAAGGCTCCCGGACGAAGTGGATCAAGCATGCCGACGAGGCCGACAAACGACAAATCGGTTGGGGATCTCGACTCTTTGTCAAAACCGCCATCGTCGCCATGCTCTGGTCCGGCCGGTCCCACAGCGAGTGCGAGTACCCGCAGACCGCGCGCCGCCATGGCCTCGGCGGCTGCCATGGCGTCTGTGCGCTGGTTGGCGCCATCCTCATCGCCGCACATGGCCAGAACGCGCTCGGGGGCCCCCTTGACGAGAACCTGTATGTCACCATCAATTTGATGGTAAGAAGCGGCAAACTGTCGCACCGGCTCAAAGGGAATCGCGCCGACCTCCGGGTGCTGCTCAAGGGTCGACTCACGCTTCCATCCCAATTTATGCGCCATCGAGAGCAGTGCGATATCGACGGTGTCGCCATGCCATACCCAGTGATCGTCTTGATGATGGAGTACAGCTTCATTACACAGAACGGCAGCGCGCGCTAGGATATCCAACAGCGGATGGCTCCCAGGTTCGACAGCAGTGCCATCGAGAAGAACGACGCCCTCTGGGGCGAAACCATCGCCGGTTACCTCCAATGCCTCGCCAGAGGCCAGCTGCACCTCGCGCACTGTTAGCTCATTACACGTCAGCGTACCGGTTTTGTCGGTTGCCACCAGGGTGCAACTGCCCAGCCCCTCGACCGCGGTGAGTCGCCGGACAATGACGCCCCTTCTCGCCATTCGGGTGGTAGCCACCGAGAGCGCCACCGTGAGCGCAACAGGCAACCCCTCGGGAATGGTCGAGACTGCCAGCGCCACCGCGAACAGAAAGGTATCGGAAAGGCCATAGCGACCGGAAATGAGTGCCAAGCCGGCAATCACGGAGGTCACCACCAACACGGCGACTGCGATGATGCGAGTGAATCGCTCCATGCGAGCCAACAGCGGCGGCCGTCCAGCTGAGCTTTCTAACACGTCCAATGCCAATTGCCCCACAGACGTATGTAGCCCGGTCGCCACCACCAATCCCTTGGCCCGGCCGTGGACGACGATGGAGCCGGCAAATGCGGCATTCTTGCGGTCGCCGATCGGTACCGACGCTTGCCCTCGCCACAAAGGATCTTTGACCA
>JAAUYH010238137.1_pt1 | contig 13462 bp, 8 predicted proteins | sample 7278061 | NCBI WGS metagenome assembly JAAUYH01 (sample SAMN14350203, study PRJNA611818) | marine sediment metagenome | isolation source: surface marine sediment (0.6m) | place: French Polynesia: Moorea | collected 2018-08
CTTGGATACCACCCTCGTCGTCTTTGTCTGCTTTGTCGAAGGGACCCCGCCGGGTTGTGGTCGCCCTGCACGGCATGGTGACCCACGCGGGCTGGTTCGCGCAGCTCGGCGATCTCTTGGCGTCGCGCGGGATCGCGCTGATGGCGCCCGATCGCCGCGGCAACGGCAATGCCAAGCATCTGAGCAAGGCCGGTGATATCGACCTGTTGATCGCCGATGTAGACGCGGTCGTCCGCCACGCGCGAACCCTGAGCGACGACGTCATCCTCTTTTCTTGGTGTGGCAGCGCCAACTTCGCCGTTCCTGCGGCAATGCGGGTCGACGTTGGCCGTTTGGTGATGGCTTCGCCGGGATTGGTTCCGCGAGCGGAAATGTCGATGCGATTTCGCTCGCAGAGTCCCATCAATGGGTTTTTGCCCATTCATTTCGATCCGGCCAGCGATTTCACCGACGACGCTGCCACCCAGGCTATGATTCGCGGCGACGAGCTGTATCTGCGCATGATCCCGGTGGACGTGCGCGACGCCTGGAAAGAGCTCAATCCAGTGGCGCGCGAAGCATTGGGCCACTTGCCCATCCCCGCCGCGTGCGTGCTGACGCGGGTCGATCGCATGATCGACATCCCCAAGACGCTTGCGCTGATGGGCGATATCCCCATCCATTGGGCCCAAGGGGGCCACGGCTTTGTCGTCGAGCCCGCCGGTGCGAGATTGGTAGCCAACATTTTGGAGCAGCAATGAAGATCGCAGTCGCTTCGCACACGTTCTCGAACGATGAAACCTTGAGGAATGCACTCCTCTCCCACTTTCCCGACGCCTACTTCAACCCGACCGGGCACATGCTGGCCGGCGCCGAGCTGGCCGAGTTCCTCGCTGGCGGCTTAGCCGCCATCATGGGCCTGGAAACGATCGACGCCGCTTTGATCGACGCCAATCCGCAGCTGGAGGTCATCTCCAAGTTCGGCGTCGGCATGGACAATGTCGATCTGGCCCACTGCGCCAAGCGCGGCGTGGCCGTGCTGTCCTCGCCGGGCGTCAACGCATTTGCGGTCGCCGAGCTAACCCTCGGTTTCATGATCGCGTCCGCAAGGCGCATCGCCATCAGCACCCACTACCTAAAGACCGGCAGATGGGTGAAGAACGGCGGCATGCAGGTCTTTGGCAAGAAGGTCGGCTTGATTGGGCTGGGACATGTCGGCAAGCGAACCGCAGCGGTGTTGCAGTCAGTGGGCTGCCAGGTGATGGCCTACGATATCCTGGATCTGCGGGAGTATTGCGCGGCTAACGCGATCGAATTCTGTTCCTTCGACCAGGTACTCGGCGACAGTGACTTTGTGTCCCTACACGTACCGCTGACGCTCAAGTCCAAGCACATGATCCGGCGTCCCCAGCTGCAGAAGATGAAGCCGACGGCGTTTCTGATCAACACCGCCCGAGGCGGCATCGTCGACGAAGCCGACCTCGCCGACGCGCTGGAGCACGGCACCATCTCGGGTGCGGCATCGGATGTCTTTGCCGATGAGCCAACCAGCAATACCCGCTTGCTGGCCATGGACAACTTCATCGGCACCGCCCATGTGGGCGGAAACTCGAAAGAGGCCATTCACGCGGTGGGCACGGCCGCCATTGACAACTTGCTCAAGCACTTTGGTATGGCATAAGTTGCTTTCTGACCAGGCTGGCCAAGATCTCGATCGCCGTCGTCATCTCGTCGCGGTCGGGAAACCCGTAGCCAATCATAAAGCCGTGCAGATGCGGTTGGGCCAAGAACGCGTTGTCTTGGGGATTGACCAAGACCTTGCGATCGGCGAGCTGGCCGATGAGGTCTTCGATGGACACTTGCTTGGGAAACTCAAGCCATAGCAGCGGCCCGCCGCCCGGTGTGGTCCAGCGGACCGAGTCCGGGAGCAGGCTGCGCAATAGCTCCAGGCAATGCAGATAGCGAGCCTCGATTTCGCGCTGCACATTTTCGAGATATGTGTCGTAATAGCCCCGTTCGATGAACTCGTACAAGGTTTCTTCGAGCATGGCCGGAAAGCCATTGATCGACAGCTTCTTGCTCTGCATGAGGCTCGGCAAGGTCTCTTCGTTACAGACCACGAAACCCACGCGAAGCGATGGCAAGGTCTTTTTGGTAAACGCGTTCATGTAAAGAACACTGTCCCCCCCTATCGCCCGCAACGTCGGCTTGCACTCCGAGTACGGCAACATGTCGGAACCCCAGTCGTCCTCAAGGATGCCGAAGTGGAATTCCTGCGCCCAAGCCAAAATCTGCCGCAGCTCTCGGCTTGAGTACGAATAACCGGTGGGATTTTGGAAGTTGCTGGTGAGATACACCAGGGATGGTCGATGGGTCGATAGCAAGTCGCGCCACACCTCGGGGTCGACGCCTCGAAAAGGATCAATCGGCAGACCCGTGGTCTCGATATCGCTTAGCTGGAAGAGCGCCTTGGCCGCGATGTAGGCCGGGTTCTCGGTGGCGACTTTCTTGACCTGCATCGACCGGCACACCAGATCTAGGACCTGCTGCGAACCGATCGTGATCAGGATGTGGGCGGCATCGGCCTCGATGCCGATCCGCTGCAGGCGCCGGGCGATCAGTTTTCGCAGGGGAAGATACCCCTGGACGTGGGCATAGGTTGGCGGGCCCGGATCGCGCAGCGCTGCCTGCATACAGCGAGCGATGTCTTGCCGTGGAATCAGCCGCGGATCGAGGAAGGCCGAGCTCAAGGTGATGCAGCCGGGTGTGCCCCGCGCGGGTCGATTGGCCGGCAGCACCGGCTTGAACAGCGGCACCGGCGGCACCGGCGGCACCGGCGGCACCGGCGGCACCGGCGGCACCGGCGGCATCGGCGGCACCGGCGGCATCGGCGGCATCGGCACCCCTGTGCCATGCAGCTCCAAGTCGCGCCCCACGATCGCCAAGGCGTTCCCTGGGCCCTTCTCGCCCGATCTCACGACCGACCTGGCTTCGAGCAGGCTGTAGGCCGAGAGCACGGTGTCCGCGGGCACGCCGAGCTGGCTGGCCAGGGCACGGGCGGGCGGCAGATAGGCGGCACGCGGCAGGCCGTTGCTCTTGATCTGGCGCTCGAGTTCTTCGGCGAGCGCGGTGGCGCTCCAGCCCCGGCCGCCATGTCTTCCACTGTGAAATCGCAAATATTGTTTCAATGAACCTACTCCTTGCTGAGTCAATAGGGCATGAGATCTTGGGCAATGAACACGGGGCCGGAATAGAAGCGCTTCACTGCGTGGACGTATCGCCCGTAGTCGTCGTCCGGCCCCGCGGTAGGCATGAGACGGGTCAAGACGACACTCTTGACGCCCGCCTTCAGCGCCATCTTGCCAATATCCTCGGCCGTGATGTGGCGCTCTCGCAGGTGCCGGGTAATGCCCGGCCGCTCCGCCTCGGTCCCGCGCTGCCAGACGCCGTTTTGCTTCGAGCGCGCGATCACGGCCGCCGGGTCTCCGACTGCTGCGACCAGAACATCCGCCCCCTTTGCAAGCTCGGTGAGCGCGTCCGAAGGGCCGGTGTCTCCCAAGAATACTACAACCCGCGATGGCGTCTCGAAGCGAAAGGAATAGGACGCATACTTGCCATAGGGAAGGCTGTCGGCTTTGAAGTCAACGTGGGTATTTTCGGCCGCGATCACGCGCACGTTGTCGTCTTCATAGATGAGGCCGGAATCGATCTCGCGCGCCCGCACGACGTCGGCAAGGGGCGTGGTCTTTCCCGTCGAGGAGCGGATCTCGGCATTGGGCGTCAAATACGCGATGGTGGCTCTGACCAAAGCATCGACCCCGCTGCCGTAGATATCCACCGGCGTGCGGCGCCGGTAGTCCCACGCCGCGCCGAGCAAGGTCGCTAGTCCCAGGCTATGATCGCTGTGGAGATGGGTTAGAAAGACCTTGTCGATCTTTTTGAAGTCATATCCGGCCTGCACGATGCGTCGGGTCACATTATCGCCAGCATCGATCAGGTAAAGAGCGTCGTTGACGACCAGGAGGTTCGAGGACTGTGCGCGGTCCCCGGTCGGCAGCGGGCCCCCTCGTGTGCCCAAGGTGATGAAGACCGTGTCCTCCGCAGTCGGCGCAGCCGGCGTCGGCGTTGCCACGGCTTCTCGGCCATTGCAGCCCGGCCCTGACAGCGCGCCAAGACATAGGATCGTGGCGATTTGTGGTCTATAATTCATAATTCAAACCCATCAACTAGGATAAAGAAGAAACTCGATAGCAAATCAATATGAGTTCGCTCGCAGCTCCCGATCGCCGACCGACCTGGCGACGTACTTGTCGGCGTCTGCGCCGAGCAGCTTCCTGATGAAGGAAAACAGTGGCACATCGTCCTCGCTGGGCACGAAGCGCCCCGAGCGGCCCTCGCTGCCTTTGTAGGTCTCGGTGGTAAACGTCGTCGTCAGCCCGAGCAGCTGCTTGCGGACGTCGCCGACTCGATCCGCGAGATGTGCAACCGACATGCGATCGAGAGGCTGCAGCCAGCGATAACCATACTGAATGAACACGGCGCATCGAGCCGTGTTGGAGGTGTTGGGACTCTTGAGCGAGTGAATGCTCCGGTTGCTAAACATGACCGCCGTGCCCGCCTTCACCGCCAGCGGCCGGACGTTCTTGGGCCGCTCCGTGGGCCCCGGAATGGCAGCGTTCGGGTCGGCGTCCTCAAGCATCAGGGTCGGTCCGCCGTTTTCCGGCACGTCCGATAAGTAGAAGCCAACCTTGACCAACAGGGGCGCATTTAGGTTGACGTCGCGATTGATCGCGCCCCCATCTCGATGCCAGCCGTACTTGAATGGTTCGTGCGGATCGAGCATGCCCGTGGCCGTCGATACTGGCGGATTGACCACGAGATGGCTGTGCTGGACCCAGATATTCCAGCCCAGGATTCCCCACAGCTTGGGGAAGACACGGGGACAATCGATCAGATCGAGAAACGCATCATCTTTGCCGATGATGTCGGCGATATTGATCGTGATCTGCCCCGGCTTGAGCCCATCCATGGTGAGCCGCTCCACGGCGGCCCGCGCTCGCTCGATGACGTCCGGCGGTAAGGCGTCGGGAATGATCAGATACCCTTTGTGCTTGAAGAACTCGTCCCGCTCCGCAGGCGTCAATACGAAGTGTCTCATATTTGATTCTGCTGTCATTGTATGCTCTCTTCTCGCTTTTCTGGATCGCCGACTCCGCGGCCTACGCCAGCTCGTGCTCCCTGTCGATCACCTGTACGCGCTTGCGAAACGACTCCTCATAGGGTGTAAAGCGCTCGCGAAGCGCATCTTCACGGAGGCCGAACGTATCGAGGTTGTACTGCGACTGCCTGCCGTATCCACGGTGCTTCTCTAGCAGCGACGCCGTCATCGAGGCCGCAACTTCGTCCGTGAAGGGCTGCCCTATGAACTGGTAGTACTTGCGCATCACGGCCACCGGATCGCCGGCCCATGCGTCGAAGTCGATGGTCACGACGCGCGCCCGCTGCGCCGGCTTGAGCTTGTCGAGCTCGGCGGCCCGCCGCCGGTAGTATACGTCCATATTGGCTACCATGTCGGCACCGACGTCCTTGGGATGTACGTAATCGGATTGTGCCTTTCGATCGGCATAATTCTTGTAACACAGCGATTTCAACACGCTCGCGACATCGCGCGTGAGATTGATGATGGTGGCGTCGGGAAAGAGCCGAAAGATCGATGCCATGTTCTCGAGGTGGACGAAGGGATTTTTGACCGCCACGTGGCCATTGCGCGGACAAGGTCGCTGCCACAAAAGAAGTTGCATCTGCATCTTATAGTACGCGTAGACGCCGTATCGGTCGCGCTTGCTCATCCACTGGAAATAGGCCGGCCGCCGCGGATCCACGCGGTGCAGGTGGTCGCTGTTGAATGAATTCCTCATCAAATAGAAGCACTCCTCGGGGAAGAAGATCGACATCGGACGGATATCGAGGGTTCCCCGACGAGCGCGCGCGATCACGAGCGCCTCGGCCGCAGCGAGGCGATCTTGGGTCAGTGCCCACGGATGCCGGCGATCCGTGGGCGCCGGCGACAAGAGCTCCCACAGTTGAAACGCGCGCACATTGGCGTCCTCGCCGATCAGGCGGCTAAACGTGGTCGTTCCGGCCCGAGGAAGGCCGGAGATGAAGGTCGGACGCGGTATCGGTGTTTCCAAGATCGCTGGAAACTCGGCCAAGCTCGACTGGATGCGAAGCCGATTGCACAAGTGATGGATCAGGAGCTCGCGGAATGCCTCCTCATCACGAAGCCGCGACTCAGCGAGCGTAGACGCCACCAGCACGGCGAGGCTTTCGCGAAAATCGTCGACGTCGGTCCCAAAATCGGTGAGATGCTCTGTTCGCGCACTTGCTTCTTGAAACAGCGCCTCTTCTGAAAACCTCGCTCGGTCCATGATCAGCTCGCCCCCGCCCAATCGGCTCCCAATCGACGGGCTCTCGCGGCTTGCTCCTGCAGGAGCAGAATGGGCACACAAATGTCGTGCAGTGGCGTTTCGACGGCGAGGGACTTTGCCAGCGAAACCAGCCCCACCGATTGTTCCATGAACTCCGAGGGTCGGCCACTCATGATGTCTCTCTGCATCGAGATCGTGGCCTCATGGGCAAGTCCGTCGATAATGGCCATGCGGCGCTCGACGGCATCTTCGCCCAAGGCCACGCCCTTGCGCCTGCCAATGGCGGCGACCTCTTCCATGAGGGCCATCAAGACCGCACGCGTGCCCGCTTGGGCGCGAAATGTGCCAATGGAGCTTCGCGACAGCGCCCCCACCACGGCCATGGGCTCGAAGCCGAGGAATTTTTCCCAGTTGCGCTTGACGATGTCGGCCTCCAGCTCGCCCGAGATCCCGGCACTGACGAGGAGGTCCTTGAGCAAGTGCAGTCGCGGACTGATGCCGCCGCGCCGTTCGCCCATGACCAGGCGAACCAGCGAGCCGATCTGTTTGATCACGCCCGGGGCGTCCGCCCAGCTGTTGACGTAGATGCTGCCGCCGACAACGTTCTGCTCACCCAGCTCCGCGGCAAGGATCTCGTCGGCCACGATCCCGTTGAGCAGGGGAACGACCACCGTGTCCGGCCCCACCATGGCGCGCAGATGTGGCATCGTCTCTTCGAGGTGAAACGTCTTGACCGCCACGAATATCACGTCACATATGCCGAGCTCGCTGCCGCGATCCGAGGCCGGAACATTGTGGACGCTAAACTCGCCCAGCGCGCCTTCGAATCGCAACCCGCGGCTGCGCAAGGCATCGAGATGGGCACCTCGGGCTAAAAGCGCAACGTCGATGCCGTTCTTGGCCAAAAAGGCCGCGATCAAGCCGCCAACACCACCCGTTCCTACGATTCCTATTCTCATTGAAATTACCTCCTAGTCGACACGATCGGCAAACACCGCCATGCCATCAAATGCGTTTTGTACCAGTCGTTCAAAATAGTAGCGGTTGCCAAGCAGCTGATGGGTGATTCCCTGTACCAACAACTTGAAGGTGCAAAATTCTGCAATCGCCATGGATAGATCCTGTTCAAACTGCGCTCTTTCGATGGGTTGCCCGTAGACCTCTTGGAGAGTTCGGCGATAGCGTTCGAGAAGTTCCGCGGTGCTTTCGTCTTTCCAGCCGCGTGCGGGGTTCAGCACGTAACACAGAAACTCGCACACATCCCGTTGCGGCAGATGCACTTGCGCCAGCTCCCAGTCGTAGGCGCATAGTCTCGCGCCGTGGGCGGCGTTGGTCCGCAAGCAGACGTTGCGCGGCGTGAAATCGCCGTGGATCAATGTGAGCGGGCGCTGCATGATCGCGCGATGTCGCTTTTCCGCCGACGAGAGCAATGCCTCGATCAGTTTGGCGCGACCGGGGTCGAATAGCTCCGGGAAGGCGGTCGCGTTGTACCTGAGTAGCGCCCCCTGATAGGCGAGCAGACGCGCGTTGTTCATATGATGGAACGGCAGCAGCCACGGCGGCGGATGCGCCGCAGAGATCTCGCCCAGGAAATCCCCGTGAACCCGCGCGATCTGGGAAAGCGCGCAATCGATATCGTCCGCCAGCCAGACATCGAGGTTGTCCAGGGTTTTTTCGTGGCGCATGTGTTCGAAGCGCTCCATGACGACGGCGAAGATCTGGGCCTCGGGATCGCGCCAAACCCGCTTGATGGCGGGCGTGATCGACTTCAGGCTGGGGCGATCGAGCTCGTAGATGTGCAGCTCGCGGATATGGCAGTCGTCCAGAATCGAGGGCGCAAGCTGGTTCTGGAGCTCTGCAAGCTCCGGATCCAGCTTGCCGTAGACCTCTTCTAGTCTCCGCCGAATCGTGGATCCCGGAACCTTCGACTTGATGACGACCGTATAGCTGCGTTCTTGCCCGCCCGAGACCCAGTGAATCGTCAATACGCGATGGCCGACAATGGCCTCGTTCGTCGACTTCTCATAGCGCGAGATCACGCCTTGATCGTCGCCCAGGGACGCGAGCTGAAACGAGGTGACGTGAACTTCTTCCGGTCGATTGCCTTCATCCTTGGCCAGCTCACGGCACAAGCCCGTCACCCATCCATGGTCGATATCTCTGTGTGCGAGGGCCACGGGCTCACCCTTCCTCGATAGAGTGAGCTCGCTCGCCAGGAGCGAGCTCGGTGGAAAGCCGGCGCAAGAGCGCTCGTACGGCGTCTCGGTCGACGGTGTCGTCCGACCAGTTCACCTTGAAAACCACGGTCTTGGCCCGCTCGTCGAGTCGTATATTGAAATCCAAAGGGAAATGAAAGCGGTGGAAGGACTCGGCCTTGACGATGTCTAGCCCTCTCGTTCCCTCTTTCCAGTGGGAGTTGTGGAAGTTCGTGAGATTGAAGGAGGCGGATACCACATCTGCGGGATCCAACCCTTGGAACATGCCCTCGATGGGATGGCGGGCATGGGCCTCGGTCGCGATCAGGTCCTTGTGAATCGCTTCGAGGCGCGCTTGCGGCTCGGTATCGGCGCCAGCAGCTACAACTACCGGCACGATGGTCCAGCACAGGCCAAAGACCTCCATCGGCCGCGTCAGATCGTCCTTGCGGCCGTTGGTAATCACGCCGATGACGAGGGGCGACTGCGGCTGGCGCACGTCCGCGAGCGCGGCGGCAAAGGCGTCCAAGAATACGGCCTTGAGCGATGTGCGCGACGCCCGCGCGCGCTGGGTGGCCCGCTCCACGAGCCGCCAGTCGCCGTGCTCGATCCACGTCTGTTGGCGGCCACCCGTACGCTTCTCGCCCCGAGATAACTGCCCCTCACGGGGGACGTAGGTCTGCCAGAATGTACCGAGTTTCTCGGTGCCGAGCTTCTCGGTCCCGAGCTTCTCGGTCCCGAGCTTCTCGGTCCCGAGCTTCTCGGTGGCCAGCGCCTGCTGTTCGTAGTGCACGATCTCCCGGAACGCGCCCTCGTTGGCCTGGAGCGAGAGGTCGATTTTGGCGATCTGCGCCTCGTCACCCTGCTTGTAGGCCTCGTAGAGCGCAAAGAGGTGGTTGTAGAAGGTCTGCAACGACCATCCGTCGCAAAATCCGTGGTGGGCAGTGACGACGAGCTCGAAGGCACTGTCGCTCTTGACGATGGCGTACAGACGCATCATAAGAGAACTCGCGCGCTCGGGATCGAAGGGCTGCATGCGGTCTTTGCAGAGAATGTCGTCGACCTTGGCCTGCTGCGCGTCTTGATCGAGCAGCGATACATCGACAACATCGAGCGCATGGGGATACTCCTCGCGCTCGTGCTGTTTCCAGCCGCCCTTGTCGCGGAAGATCCTGGACCGCAAGACCGGCGTCCGTCTGATGAGCAGATCGACGGCTCGACGAAGGGCGGCCATGGAATGCCGGCCCAGCGTTTCGCGCACCATCAGGCGATCTTGGATGTGGAAGGCGCCGCTCGGCGGCCCGTCCGATCGCAGGTTTTCCCGCGCATAGCACGCGATGAGGTAGCTCTGGGAGAACGACAGCGGATAGGGCCCGGAGGCAAAGGCGATCTCGCTCGGTCGCGCCGGCCCCACATCGCTGCGTTCGTCAATCACCTCGGCCAGCTCCTCGATCGTCGGATGCTCGTGGACGTCGAGGACACTCACCGGCAATCCGAGCGCCCGCATCTTGGACACGATGGCAAGGCTTCGAATTGAGTCACCACCGATCCCAAAGTAGTCGTCGTGGATGCCGACTTGATCGAGGAGGAGAACCTCGCGCCACACCTGCGCAATCGATGCTTCGCGGTGATTTCGCGGCGCGGCAAAGGCGCGTTTGGCGCTGCGCGCTCGACGCATCGTCTTGCTCATCCGCGCGCGAATCTTGGCCACGGCATCGAGGGCACGCGGTATTTCGCGCCATAGCTCATGGGATGCATCGGCGCCCGTCGGCCTCCTGACCGGCGCCGATGTGCTTTGCTCGACGCTATCTTCGTCAGAGATCGCGACGATCTTCTCGGTTGCCGCGATCGCTTCGTCTACGGGAATGCGATACACGACAGGCCCGTCGATGGCGTCTGCCAAGCGATGTTCCTTGGCCACGGCTTCGAGAAACTGATACGCGGGCCTGCTTTTGGCCGTGCGCCGATAGGCGATTTCGACTCGATTACAGCCCCGGGCTGCGGCAATGCGGCCCAGCTCGGATAGGATGGTCTGCTCGACGCCGCGGCCGAGCGCGCGACAGCTCAGGAGCAGGGAGTCGACCTCAAGGGCGCTACCGCCATCGCGGTAGACGACTACACCGACAATGCCGTAGTCGCCAAAGCGGTCCGAGACATCGGCGATGAGAAGCTCGCCGCCCTCGTTCAACAGTGCATGGATCTCGGTCTCGGTCCGGCGGATGGTCGTGGTGTTGAACTGATTGGTGCGCCGGCTCAGCTGGGAGGCACGTGCAATCGCGGCCTTCGATAGTGGCACGAAGGTTGTATTTACCGCGAGGGAGGCCACGAACTCGTGAAGATCCGCACTGTCGCTGCGCACTTGCTCGCGGCGGGCGTTGGCCGCGTACATCTGTGCCCGCTTTCGATCGGTATCGGTGAGCTTGCGGATATCGAGGGGCCAAAGGTGCTTGGTAAAGGGCTCGATATCGCCGGACTGCGAAGGCAGCTGTAGCACCAACACTTCTGGGCATGATGCACGCACTTCGGCGCATTCGAGTGGTGAATCGTCGATAAAGACGAACGAGTCGACGCCCAGGTTGAGTTCTTGGGCCAGGGACTGGATATTCTTGGACTTCGGCTGCCAATTAATGCGATGGCCGACGAACATGTCCTTGCGCAAGATCATGCCTTTGGCGCGGTCGAACGCCTCCCAGACGTCGGCCTCGTTGTTCTTGCTCACCAGGCAGAGCAACACCCCCGCGTTCAACTGCGCGAGAGCGAAGTCCTGGAGCGCTTTATGGCCGTCGTCGATGGTGATTCCCTCGGGCCCATCCTCGCCCACCACGCCGCGCCACAGGGTGTTGTCGCAGTCGAGCACCAGCACTTTGGGCCCAGGCCGGATGGCGGCGTGAATCTTGCGCGCGATCGCGGTCCCAAGGGCCACGTTGAAGTCGGCAGAGTACGGCGCCTTGGCATAGGCGTCCGACTCGACATCGTCAATCACGTCGACGGGGTAGAGCGATATGACCGCCTTCCACGACAAGAAGTGGATGCGCGTGCTGGACTCGGCCACGGCCGCGATCTCGCGCTCGAAGCGAGCTTGCTCGCTCGCAGCCTCGTCGCTGCGCTGTCCCGGGCTCGGCGGGCAAGCGACCACGATCGTATCGGTGGACAAATGCTCGCCGCGAGCCGTGAGCAGCCGGCAAAACTCTGCGACCGCAGACGTGGGGTTCTTCCAGTCTTCGCAGCGAATGAGGAGCACGTTAATGCCGCACGTATTCCTGCCGATGACGCCGGCCGGATCGAGCAACTCTTGAAACACTTGGTTCAGCGGTGCGAATTCGACATCGGCGGGCAGTCCGATCTCTTGCAGCCAATAGTCCAACGTCGACTGTAGCGGCTCTGCTGTAAACGTCGCTGCCACGGCGACCCGCCAGCGAGCCGGTGTAGACTCGATGCCCCCGATATCTGCGATATCTGCGATACCCGCGATACTATCGATACCCCGAAGCTGCGCGATCTCCATCTCGGCGATCTTTTGGTGTGGGTTCGACAAACAGTGCTCGGCCAAGGACAAGAGCGCCGCGCCGAGCCGCTCTGCGTCCTCGTACGCCATGGCGCCCTGATAGTAGGTGAGGCCGAGCTTCAGCGCGTCGCCGATTTCTTCGAACCTGAGCGATAGATCGTAGTGAGTTTGATGGCTTTCGATCGAGTCGAGCGCCACCGACAAGCCCGCCAGCGCGGGAAGCGGCTCGTGCTTGACGTAGTTTAGGACGACCTGAAACAGTGGGTTTCGCGATGGATCTCGCTGGATATCGCCGGCGGCCGAGATCAGGGATTCGTAGGAGCACTGATTGACGTAGGCTTCGGGAATATCGCCGCGGAAGCCGAGGAGCAGATCGGTAAACGTCATCTCGGGCCCGATACGGCCGCGGAAGGCGATCCAATTCAAAAACACGCCCAGCATGGACTGGAACTCGCGGCGCGGGCGGTTGGCGATGGGCGTGCCCACGAGCACGTCGCGTTCACCGGTTACCTTGTGGAGCAAGATCTGCAGCGCCGCCAGCATCACCGCGAACGGGGTGACTTGCTGAGCGCGGCATATGGCGCCGAGGGACGCTCTCAGCTGGGCACTGGCGACCAGAGGCACCGTGCCGGCTTTCTTGGTATGCCGCTTTGGACGCGGCTTGGTAATGGCCAGGTCCAACACCGTGGGCTTGGCGAGCTTTTGCGCCCAATAGGCCCGGCGCCCGTCGTTCACCGCGCCGCCGAGCCGCCGCACCTCCCACTCGAGAAAGTCCCGAAACTGGTGCGGCTGGCGCTCGCTGCGCCTGCCCTCGGAAAGGCCGCGATATGTCTCCAGCAGATCGCGCATGAACAGGCGCACGCTGCTGCCGTCCATGATGATGTGGTGAAACCGGAACACGAAGACATGCTCGGCGTCTGCGGCCTTGATCGCGGTCACCCGGAATAACGGTCCCTCATCCATGCGGAAGGGCTCTGGTGTCAGCACTTCGTTTGCAATCAGCTCGTCCACTCTGCCAGCGCGCTCGTCCGGGGCGAGGAGCGACAGGTCGACGGTGACAATTGCTGAATCGACATTGTCGCAGAGCCAGATCTGTGGCGTACCGTCCACAATAGGGATATAGGCGCGCAGGATGTCATGGCGTTCGACCATGTCCAAGACGCACTCACGAACCATCGCGGTATCGAGCTTTCCCGCGATCCGCATGGTGCGACAGATATACACGCTCGGATCGCGGGGATTCATTTCATGGAGAAAATAGAAACGCTCTTGTTCTGGCGACAGCTGCCTCGCCCACGCGAAGTCGGCGGCGGCGGCGCAATTGGTGTAATCAGAGTAACCCATTGTCAGCTCCA
>JAAUYH010136830.1_pt1 | contig 13459 bp, 12 predicted proteins | sample 7278061 | NCBI WGS metagenome assembly JAAUYH01 (sample SAMN14350203, study PRJNA611818) | marine sediment metagenome | isolation source: surface marine sediment (0.6m) | place: French Polynesia: Moorea | collected 2018-08
CTGGCGGGAAAAGGAGGTTTTGACCAACCAACCCTCAATAGTCAAACCAGACGAGTAGTTGAGTTTCCTTTTTCCTCTGAACGGAAGCGCATGAGTGTAGTTTGTGATGTGGGCAGGTTAGCTAAAACAGACCTATTTAACCAGGATGCAGTCTTATTTGCTAAGGGATCGCCCGAATTAATTTTAGCTAGGTGTACTACTTATCAACAGGGCGGAAGCACTATTCCCTTAACCGCTAGGGAAAAAGAGCGTATCTTGCAAACCAACGATGCCATGGCAAATAAAGCCCTCAGACTTTTGGGTTTCGCCTATAAACCTGTAGCCGAAATTCCCTCAGAAGATGACCCAGATGCAGCCGAAAGTGACTTAATTTGGCTGGGACTAATCGGCATGATAGACGCACCGAGAACGGAGGTGAAAACGGCAGTGGCAGAATGCTTACAAGCAGGAATTCGTCCGATTATGATTACAGGAGATCATCAACTGACTGCCAAGGCGATCGCCCAAAAATTAGGTATTGCTCACAACAGCAATCCTGCTTTAACAGGACAGGAATTAGAGCAATTATCCCAAGCCGAGTTGGAAGCGGCAGCCTATGAGGTGAATGTCTATGCCCGTGTTTCTCCCGAACATAAACTACGTATTGTACGCGCTCTCCAAAAACAAGGCAAATTTGTGGCAATGACAGGGGATGGAGTCAATGATGCCCCCGCCCTCAAACAAGCCGATATTGGTATTGCTATGGGCATTACAGGTACAGATGTGAGTAAAGAAGCCAGCGATATGGTGTTGCTTGATGACAACTTTGCTACCATTGTCGCTGCTACTAAAGAAGGGAGGGTGGTTTACAGTAATATTCGTCGCTTTATTAAATACATTCTCGGTAGTAACATCGGTGAAGTAATTGTGATTGCTTCTGCTCCTTTGATTGGACTCCCAGGCGTTCCCCTCACTCCCCTCCAAATTCTGTGGATGAACTTAGTTACTGATGGTTTACCTGCTTTGGCATTAGCTGTCGAACCCGCCGAACCCAATATTATGCAACGTCCTCCCTTAAATCCCAAAGCTAGTATTTTTGCCGATGGCTTGGGACTATATATTATTCGCATCGGCATTATCTTTGCCATAATTACCATTGCCTTAATGGTTTGGTCATATCGTAACGATCCTAGTAATTGGCGCACCATGGTATTTACCACTCTCTGTATCGCCCAAATGGGACATGCTTTAGCAGTGCGATCGCACGAACGCCTAACTATCGAACTCAACCCTGTTTCTAATCCCTATTTACTCGTTTCTGTCTCTGTTACCACCCTTTTACAGTTAATGCTGATCTATGTCCCTCCCCTACGCAGCTTTTTTGGTACTCAACCCTTATCAGGACAGCAATTATTAGTCTGTCTTGGTTTTAGTTTGCTGGTATTTGTTTGGGTTGAACTAGAGAAATTGTTTGTGCGTTTAGTATGGCGAAAAAATGACCGCAAAAACTTTTGTAGCAATACCTAATTTTTAGTAACTATGGTAACAAGAACATTAGATAACTATAATAAAATTGCTAGGGGTGGGAGTTAAGTTCTCTCCCTGTGTCCCCCTAGCTTCCATTATTTAATTCAAAAAGAAATGTCGAACCAAATCTGCTACTGCACTCAGTACGGGAGATAGCACTACTACAGAAGCAGCGGCAATAATAATAGTGCGGGCTGTAGTTCCCTGTTCTTTAACTAACTGAAAATACCTTTCATCCCACTTTTTAAACTGCTCTCTGGTTTCTTTTGCTTCAGTTTCTAAGCGTTTGTTAGTTGCAGCAAGTTCTTTATTAGTAGCTCTAATGTCAGTATCGAGCTTATCTAACCGAGAGATATTCGTTTCTAATAAGCTGAGAATTTTAGTTAGTTGTTCTTGTTCTGTCATAACTTGTGTTCTTTTAATTTCGTGTCTTTCCCTATTTTATAATTTAAGGCGATCGCGAATCGTAAAATTGCTCTATCAACGATAAGCTAATACTGTCGATGCCAAATCAAAATATAGAAGAGCAACCATGAACTTTAAGTTTGGACGGGAAGTTGCTAGTAATCTCAACAGTGCAGAGTCGCGGGAATGGTTGGTAACTAATGGAATTGGTGGTTTTGCTTCAGGAACGATCGCCGGTATGTTAACCAGACGTTATCATGGCTTACTGATTGCTGCTTTAAAACCTCCTGTAGCCAGAACTTTACTCTTAACCAAGCTGGATGAAACTGTTAATTACAACGGGCAAGTCTACGATCTCTCTACTAACCGTTGGGGAGATGGCACAATTGCCCCCCAAGGATATCTGAATCTAGAAAGTTTTCATTTAGAGGGAACAATTCCCGTCTGGAATTTTGCTTTTGCTGATGGATTACTCGAAAAACGTATTTGGATGCAGCAGGGAGAAAATACCACTTATATTCGCTACAGCTATCAACGCGGCAGTCAACCCTTAAACTTATCCCTCAAAGCATTGGTCAACAATCGCAATTATCACAGTCATACTCATGTTACGGCTAATTTTCTGGGCAAGGTTGAGCCAATAAACGATACAAGTTTAGCCATCCAAGCTTTTCCTGATACTGCCAGCCTATATTTAGCAGCCATTGCCAATAATCAAACTAATAACTTTAGTTGGCAGATTAATAATACTTGGTATCAAAATTTTGCTCTAGCAGTAGAAAAATATCGAGGTTTAGAAGCTACAGAGGATCATTTATTGGCTGCCACTGGCAATATTAGTTTACAGCCAGGGGATACTATAACAGTTATTGCCAGTACAGAAATAGAAAATATCACAGTCAAAGAGCCAAACAACCAGGAACAAGAATTAATTAAGCTTTTTTATGCCCAGAATAAACTACAAACTGCACCAGAATGGCTCGAACAGTTAGTTTTAGCCGCCAATCAATTTATTGTCGCTCGACCATTAACCGATAATCCCCAAGGTAAAACCATTATTGCTGGCTATCCTTGGTTTACTGACTGGGGTAGAGATACGATGATTTCTTTACCAGGATTGGCGATCGCCACAGGGCGTTATGAAATTGCTAAAACTATTCTCCGTACCTTTGCTAAGTACGTCGATCGCGGCATGTTGCCCAATGTGTTTCCCGATGTGGGAGAAACTCCAGAATACAACACAGTAGACGCTACTCTCTGGTACTTTGAAGCCATTTATCAATATTATAGGGCTACTAAAGAACAAGATTTTATCGCCGAATTATTTCCTTTACTAGTCGATATTATTGACTGGCATATTAAAGGTACTCGTTACCACATTAAGGTAGATGATGACGGTTTACTCTATGCTGGTGAGGACGGCGTACAGCTTACCTGGATGGATGCCAAAGTAGGAGATTGGGTGGTTACTCCCCGTATCGGTAAGCCAATCGAAGTGAATGCTCTGTGGTATAACGCTTTGGTTTGTATGAATTATTTTGCCCATATTTTGGGTAAATCTGGGACTCAATATCAGTCAATGATAACTAAGGCACGGACACACTTCGCTAAATTTTGGTATGCAGAAGGTGGTTATGGCTATGATGTCATTGATTCTCCTGATGGCAACGATCCTAGTTTTCGTCCCAACCAGATTTTCGCTGTCTCATTACCAGGTAAAAGTAATAGCGAACCCCTGTTACTGCCAGAACAACAGAAAATGGTGGTAGATAAGGTAGGAGAAAAATTATTAACTTCTTACGGATTGCGATCGCTCGCTAGGGATAATCCCAATTATGTCGGTATCTATGGTGGCGATGGACTACACCGTGACGGTAGTTATCATCAAGGAACTACTTGGGGCTGGTTAATTGGTCATTTCACTCTAGCTCATTGGCAAGTATATAATAATCCAGAACTAGCTCTTAGTTTTATTACCACCATGGCAGATCATCTACACAATGGCTGCATAGGTAGTATTAGCGAAATTTTTGATGGCGATCCACCTTTTACTCCCAGAGGTTGTTTTGCCCAAGCGTGGAGTGTGGCAGAGGTATTGAGAACTTGGTTATTGATTCAGAATCATTAGCTATCAGTTTTTGATAATTTAGTATTTAATTGATGGTCAAGGTTTCAATTTTGTTTGGCTGTGAAAATCCTGTTAATTAGTACAAGCGATCTTAAAGGAGGGGCGGCGATCGCCGCTTCTCGACTCCATCAGGGGTTACAGCAAATTGGCGTAGAATCAACCATGTTGGTACAGGCTAAAGTGGGAGACGATCCCAGGGTAATTGGCGATCGCCGCAAAATTCAGAAGGGTTTAGCCAATATGCGCCCAACTTTGGATACCTTACCCCTCAATTTCTATCGTCAGCGCGATCGCACTCCCTATAATTATTCTCTTCAATGGCTACCCAATAAAGTCTTAGCCTCAATTAACCAGATCGATGCCGATGCGATCAATTTACATTGGATTTGTGGCGGCTATCTCCCCATTGAAACCATTGGCAAATTAAATAAGCCGCTAGTATGGACACTACACGATATGTGGGCTTTTACTGGTGGCTGTCACTATGCAGGACAATGCACTAAATATACTCAAAGCTGTGGTAACTGTCCCCTGCTACAAAGTCATCAAGAACGAGATTTATCCCGTTGCTTATGGCAGCGTAAGGCAAAAGCTTGGCACAATTTACCTTTAACTATTGTAACTCCTAGTAAATGGCTAGCAGAATGCGCCCAAAATAGTTCTTTATTTGCTCAACGAGAAATTGTCGTGATTCCCAACGGTATTGATATTCAACAATATAAACCGATTGATAAACAAATTGCCAAAAATATTTTAGGTATTCCTGTTGCTAAAACAGTAATTCTATTTGGAGCAACTACGGCTAATTCTTATCAAAGAAAAGGGTTTAGTTTTTTACAGTCTGCTTTACAAATTCTCAGTAAATCGAGTTCACTAACTAAAGAGATTGAACTAGTTATCTTTGGTTCTTCTGAGCCAATTAATCCCCCCGATTTTGGGTTTCCTACTCGCTATATGGGAAGATTAAATGATAGTATTTCTCTAAGTTTGCTGTATGCGGCGGCAGACGTATTTGTTGCACCTTCAATTCAGGATAACTTCCCCAATACAATTATTGAAGCTTTAGCTAGTGGTACTCCCTGTGCGGCTTTTAATATTGGTGGTATGCCTGATGCGATCGACCATCAACAAAACGGCTACTTAGCCCAACCTTTTGATTCTGAAGATTTAGCTTGGGGAATTGAATGGATTTTAGCCAAAAGCGATCGCCATTCTCTTTTATGCCAACAAGCTAGAAGCAAAGTCGAACAAAATTTTACTTTAGAGATTCAAGCTAGCAAATATCTTGAAGTTTTTCAGCAAAAACTCTAATTTAAAATAAATTTAAAGCAAACTCAAATCAATCCCCAAAGTTAATTGATATATGAGTTCATTTCTGAATTTACCATCTCGTTCTAGCTCACTTTTAGGACAACTTACACCATATAAATTAGGTTTTCTATTTTTTGGTTTAGCATTATGGCTGTTTCTGCCAATTGTCGGTATCTTTCCCTTACTTTTTTTTATTCAACTTAATATCATTAGCAAAAATGGTACAATTCGTCAGAAAAATAAGAAGCAAAATCTTTTGAATCTGAACAACTGTTTATTACTGTTGATTGTTCTAACCTTAACTATTTTTATTTCTTCTTTCGATCCTTTTAAAGATACTTTAATTTATATTAATGATTATTCTAATTTAGATGATACTAGTCCTTTTGGTATTGCTAAATATGGTCGAGGATTAGAATTCGTAACTTTTTTGCTAGCTTATCCTACTTTTATCTTATCAAATGGTTCTGAATATTGGTTTTTATTTAATCATAGCCTGATCATTAATTTATTAATCGTTTTTTTTATCAGCCGTGGTCTTTCTAAGCAATATTATCCTCTAATTTTAATCTTTGTTTTTTCCATAAATCTTTACTATGGTCAGGTATTCTACATGCGACACTTTTTGTCTAATGTATTTTTAATGCTGGCTGTGGCATCTCTCGACCGACCTAGATATTTTGCAGCAACTTTTTTGAGTATCTTTTCTCACTTATCTAATATTTTATATTCCTTAGTAACTATAGTATTTAAATTTGATAGGTTATTTTTAAAATTTTCCCGTCGGCTATTTAAAAACAGATTATTATTTAACTCTTTACTATTTAGTTTAGCACTAGGGAGTGGATTAATCTTTAAATTTTATGGTTCTGAAAATATAATTGGTTTAATCAAGCCGATTATCGCTTGGCAAAGTAGTTTATTTAATAGTGATGTAGGAGACTATCTGCAAACTCGAATCTCTAATTATGATGGTCGAGATAGTAGTGAATATAGTTTTCCTGTAATGGCGATAATTGATACAGTCTTGATTGGACTGCTAATTATTATCCGCAATTTAAAAAAAGCCGATAAAAAAATACTTTGTTTAGTAGGACTTTACTGTGTGTACCTGCTGGCATTTATTTTTGTGGCCTTAACAGGATTTAACTGGAGATTGTGCCTATTATTTTTCTCCCTTTCAGGTTTTTTCTATTTAATTGGCATAGAAATAGACAATCGTGATGTTCAACTGGGGCTAATTTTCTTGGCTTTATTTAAAATCGCTTTCTTTGGCTTTTGGTTATATAAGATGGATAATCAAAGTTATTTTGTCTTTTTTGATGCTCATCCTTTAGAGATGACTATCTATGATTATGTAGTTTTCTTTTTTGATTCTATTACCAGTTAAAGATTAAAGTTAAAAAATGTATATTGATTGAGAATTATGTCACCAGAAATAAAAATAACTAGCGATTACGCATCCGCGTACCCTACGGATCGCCCTAGAGAAAAACAAGAAGGCGGTAAAAGAGTTAGGGGATTAGAACTGCCAACAGCAACAACACAGCCTTTAATTTCGATTATTACGGTGGTGTACAACTGTGAAGATTATTTAGAAACGACTATTAAATCGGTTTTACAACAGTCTTATGCTAACTATGAATATATTATCGTTGACGGCGGTTCTAGGGATGGTACTTTAGCAATTATTAAACAATATGAAGATCGATTGGACTACTGGATTAGTGAAAGCGATCGCGGTATTTATGATGCCATGAATAAAGGTATTGCCTTAGCAAGGGGCAAAATTATTGGTATTTTAAATAGTGGCGATTTTTATAGCCCTGATGCTTTAGCAACCGTTGCCCAACTATACAGCGAACAGTCAGAAAATGATTATCTAATTATTACAGGGGCGATGTATCGTTTTGATGAAAAATCTCAGTTTAAATTTAAACAAGAAAGGAGTGAAATAGATTTACATCGCGATATTAATGTCGGTATGCCTATCAATCATCCTGCTACTTTTGTGAGCCTAAAAGTATATCAAACCATTGGTTGTTTTAATTCTAATTATAAAATTTGTGGCGATCATGATTTTTTATTTCGGGTTTATCATAGCCAACAGGTTAAATTTGTCTTTAGCGATCGGGTTTTAGCTTCTATGAGTATGGGGGGAGTCTCAGAAAAACTCTCTAGTTTATGGACAAGGGCAACAGAAAAAATTGCGATTAGAAAAGAGCGACTAAATATTATTCATAATGTAGCAATTTCAGCCAGACTAATCTTATTAGGGTATATTAAACATCTTTTAATGCCAATTGCTGGTCAAAAAGTTGTGTTCATTAAGTATAAAATCAAACAAAAACTGTAACATTCTTCTAAAGTCAGTTATTAGCTATTAGTTTGTCAGTTATCTAGATTAAAAAGTAAGATTATCATAATAATGGAAAATTTACCCACTGTTTCCATCGCCATCCCCACCTATAACGAAGCCGAACACATCGAACAAATAATCCGCAACTTTTTACAACCCCACCACCCCAATGTCATTGAAATTTTAGTTGCCGATGGCGGTAGTGATGATGGAACAAGAGATATCGTCAAAAATCTGTCTTTAACCGATTCGCGAGTGAAATTACTCCATAATCCCCTTAAAATTCAATCAGGAGGTTTAAACGTTGCCTTAGCAGCTAGCACGGGAGATATATTTTTACGTGCTGATGCCCATTGTGATTATGCCCCAGATTATGTAGAAAAATGCGTTGCTGCTCTGCAAAATTCCCAGGCTGATAATGTGGGTGGCGCACAGAGATTTGTTGCCAAAAACACTTTTCAAGCAGCGATCGCGGTAGCTACTCAGAGTTGGTTGGGTAGTGGCGGCGCAAAGTATCGAGATCCTAAATATACTGGTTATGCAGAGACTGTATTCTTAGGCTGCTTTTGGCGTAAAGCTTTACTGGCAGTGGATAACTCATCTCCTTTAAATGTCTTTGATGTTAGCCAAATTACCAATCAAGACGCAGAATTAAATCAAAAACTATTAGATAACAATCCTCAAGCTATCTATATTAGTTCAGAAATTAAAGTATGGTATTATCCTAGAAAAAACTGGCAAGCTCTGTGGAAACAGTATTTTAAATATGGTAGAGGACGTTATTTGACCAATACCAAACACCCAGAACGGGCACAATTGAGAGGAAAATTACCTTTTATCTTTGTTTTTACAATGGGGTTACTGTTAGTTTTCGATCTATTTTTTTTCCCTGTAAATTTGTATATCAAAGAAATATGCTTGATTGGATTGTATTTAATTTTAGTTGAAAGCTTGCGTATTAATTTAAAATTAGACCGAGATTTTGGAACTAAATTTTGGCGAGGTAATATCAAAAAAATTCCTTCTTTCTTAAGTCGTTGGTTAGGGTGCGCCTTGGTCATGATTACTCTGCCTTTAGCACACTTTTCTGGTTACGGATATCAAATTTGCAGAGCCAAAATACTGAGAATCAAAGGTTGGTAAAGATTCAAATAAATTACACAACAATAAATAACAATGGTGACAAATAATCAAAGACTATACCGAGAAAAACAGTTTCACGACCAACGTTATGCTAACGATCGAGAACGACAACAAAAAGTTGGTAGATTCTATAAAATTACCACTTCTATTACCCAGGAATATCAGCAAGCTCTGTTAACTAAATGTCCAACAGCTAAAATCATTGAATATGGCTGTGGCAAAGGAAGCTATGCTTTTGAATTAGCCAAAAATCAGGCTGAATTGGTAACAGGTATCGATATCTCATCAGTGGCGATCGCCTTAGCCGAACAAGAAGCTGACAACCAAGGCATAAAAGATAATATCGCTTTCGCGGTCATGAATGCCGAACAATTAGAATTTGAGACTAATTCTCACGATCTAATTTGTGGTTCGGGGATCTTACACCATTTAGATTTAGCGGCGGCTATAAAGTCAATTAATCGAGTCTTAAAGCCAGATGGCGAAGCAGTTTTTTTAGAACCTTTAGGGCATAATTTTTTAATCAATTTATATCGCCGTTTAACTCCTAGTATCCGTTCTGAAGATGAACATCCTCTATTAACAAGTGATTTAAAACTGTTCTCTGAATCTTTTAAAAATGTAAGAATCAGATATTTTTACTTAACTTCTTTAGCAGCTAGCTTGATAGCAGGCAAACCAGGATTTAAAACTTTACTGAACTGTCTAGAATTATTAGACTCTCTGCTGTTAAAACTGCCATTTGTCAAACAACAAGCCTGGTTAGTTTTGATTGAACTGTCTCAACCAAAAGAAATTAGGAATTAGGAGTGTTTGTAGAGACGCGACATGTCGCGTCTGTACGGAATTAAAATTCCACAATTACAGGAGCGTGATCGCTGGGTTTTTCTAGTTTTCTAGGTTCAACATCAATCCAACATCTGGTAGCTTGTTCATATAGCTTCGCCGTTAAATAATGATGATCGATGCGCCAGCCTCGATTACGAACAAAGCCAGCGGCGCGATAATCCCACCAGCTAAAATGTCCCTCCTCGCTAGTAAATTTACGAAAAGCGTCTTGAAAACCTAGTTTTAATATTGCCTGTAAAGCTTCTCTTTCAGCAGGAGAAGACATAATGTGATTGCTTCTTCCTTTAGCTGTATAAATATCTTTATCTTCCAAAGCGATATTAAAATCCCCACAGACGCAAATTTCTCTGGCTTGTTCTTGTAGGGTGGTGAGATATTTAGTTAGAACTTTAAACCAGTCTAATTTATATTCATATTTTTCACTACCAACCGCCGCACCATTGGGAACATAGAGATTTACTACCCGAATATCATCGATCGCTGCGCTGATAACTCGTTTTTGCTCATCGAATTCTGCACCGATATCGCCAACAATTGGTGTAAAACCACAGCTAACATCTTTTAGGGGCTGGTTACTAAAAATAGCTACCCCATTGTAAGACTTTTGACCAGAAATATAAATGTGATAGCCCAATTCCGTAAAGGGCGATCGCGGGAATTGTACGTCTTGGACTTTAGTTTCCTGTAAACAGAGAACATCGACAGGATTTTTTTGTAACCAATCGATTACAATCTGCTGACGAGTACGAATCGAATTAACATTCCAAGTGGCGATTTTCAATGTTTAACTACCTCAATTTATAAGTAATAGTAATGTTATATGCTCAGTTTAAGCTTTAGTTTTGAGAATAAGATATCCATAGATGCCCAGATTGATAACTAATAGCAACAAACCCAGGAAGATTTGTATTCTTCGTGTCAGTTCTCCAGGGTAAATAATAGGCAGGATATAGTGTTCGATAAAACTGGTATCGTAACCGAGAACGCCACCACGTTCTCTCAGCCAGTTTTCTAGTGGGGTGAGGGGACATACCCAACCAACCAGAGAAATGTGTACAGCCCAGATTAAAGCAGGCAGATGGAGAAGAGCAACGCGGCGATACTTTAGTACTAATAATCCTCCCAAGGAAGCGAACAAGATAAACGCCAAATGGATGAGGACAACAAAATCAGCGGTTAGACGGTAAATCATGTTTTAGATCGCTGCTTAAAACTTAGAGCGACAGTTTTCATCAATTGCTGCACCTCGTAGCTTGAGCTAACAGCGGTAAGAGCTAAGGTTCAGGAATCTGACTTAACAATAATGGCTTTGGGGGTGTCCTACAGGAATCAGATAGAGAGCCTTTTCTCGTTCTCTCAAGTCCAAAATTTGCTCTAAGTAGCCCTGTCTAAACGCACCTACTGTTACCCCACCCAATCCTAAAGCCACCGCTTGCAAGAGTATATTTTGAGCGACATGCCCTACTTCCAGATGCACGTAGCGAATCCCTCGATCGCCATATTTGCCTGTAGTGCGTTCATAAATGCCAGTAATAACAAATACGCACGGTGCTTCTTCTACCCACCTTTGGTCTGGGGCAGTTTGTCTTAATTGTTGCCTAACATCTTCCCAAATTTTCCTAACCAGACTATGGTTTATAGGGCGATAATGAAAAACGCCAGAAGAATTTGCCACATAAACTTCTAGTGGATAAAGTGCCCCCGCTGACGGTGCTGTTCTCAGTCCTTCATTATCCTCAGTAATTCCCTGGGCAGCCCACAGAATTTGACCGATTTCTGCCCAGGTTAACTCTCGTCGCTCGAATTCTCTGAGCGATCGCCTTTGAGCTAAAGTCGATTCCAGAGACATGCTACCTTTTTGTCGAGGAGATGGCAGCTTAATTAATCCATTACTTTCTTGTAAAATCACGCTCCTATCGGTTTTTTCCTCTGAACTCTTCTACTCTTACTTTTTACTGAAAGTGTTCTGGGTAATCTTCGGCAGAAGAAGGGTCGAGTTCCCAGCGTTCTCTGTCGCGTCGCTCTAATTTTTCTTTGGTGTATATTAGCTCGCCATCAACCGAATCAACCCCCATTGAATGAAGCAGTTGCTCGGTTACATTTTGGTCTGGGGTAGGATTGTCTCCGCCGACGGCTTCTTCCCCCCCTACGGAGGCTTGATACCAATCATTGTCGAGATCGCCTCCCGTTAAGTCAGTGCCAGAATCCCCGAGAATTCCTAATTTTTTACAGATTCTTTCTATCTCAGGATTGCGGTCAATAGGATTGTTATTTAGCATAATAGGTACTCCTTTGAGCCAGAGCGAGTACGCTTTTGGCATCTACCACTAGTTTTATACTTAAATTCTAGCGATTTTAGGTTGAACTGAGCTCCAGAGCCTGTTGGCAAATTTATATTTCTAAAATATAGATGACAGCGAAACTTGAAAGACACCGATTGTACTAGTTTCTTACAGCAAATCCTGCCTCAATTGCACTTGCGCTGGTCGGGATTTCGGCGAGTGCGGCGGCAGGTATGTCGCCGATTGAGGAATCGTTTTCTCAAACTGGGGCTAGAAGATTTTGCCAGCTATAGTAACTATTTACTGGATCATCCTGATGAGTGGTCGGTAGTTGATGCTTGCTGTCGGATTACTATCTCTCGTTTCTATCGAGATGCTCCCGTCTTCGAGCAATTATCTCAAACTCTGCCAAAACTAATGCAATTAGCACAAGAGAGAGGAGACAGCAACATTCATTGCTGGTGTGCTGGTTGTGCTTCTGGAGAAGAAGTTTATACCCTAAAGCTCATCGAGCATTTCCGTTTGTCTAATTTAAAATTGTTCCTACCTTTACATATCCTGGGAACCGATGTGGATCAGTATCTTTTATCGAGGGCTAGGCGTGGCTGTTATCCCCAAGGAACACTCAAAGAACTTCCCCAATCATGGATAGCCCAAGCCTTTGATGTCGAGGGGCAATATTGTCTTAAATCTGCCTTTCGAGAGGGAATCGAGTTTGAGACATCCGACATCCGCAAACAAATGCCAGATGGCTTATTCCACCTCATACTTTGTCGCAATCTTGCCTTCACCTACTTTGACCCCACCTTGCAGCAGGAAATCTTACCAAGCATTCTCCATCGGCTAGCACCAGCAGGAATTCTGGTAATTGGAAAAAAAGAATCCTTACCTCTTGATAGTCCAAGCCAACTCATCAAGCTGTCTTCTCTGGGAATATACCAAAAGCGGACTAAGTCCCTGTAAAGTGGGAAAGAAAAAAACGCTGCCAATTTCTGCTCGGTTATGACGCTCGGCTTTAACTAATAAGAAGTACAATATCCTTAACTAATTAACACTCATTCCTAAGAGAGATTTAATGGTGAGGAGTACTCGCCGCCAATTTCTGCAAGCTTTGGGAGGGACTCTGTTAGTCAGCCAGTTGCCAGTGGCAGCCTCTGAACCCTCACAACCTCTCATCAAGCCCCGACAGCTCGTGGTAGGTGATACCGTGGGCTTGATTAGTCCTGCTAGTGCGATCGAGTGGGAAGACCTCACAGAGGTGATAGAGTTCCTCACTGCTTATGGTTTCCAAGTCAAGGTAGGCAAGCACGTTTTAGATCGCTACGGTTATCTCGCGGGTCGAGATGCCGACCGTGCTGCCGATCTGAATGCCATGTTTGCCGACGATCGAGTTCGAGCCATCTTGACCATGCGGGGAGGCTGGGGTTGTAATCGTATTTTGCCCCTGCTGGACTACGACCTCATCCGCCATCATCC
>JAAUYH010197952.1_pt1 | contig 13459 bp, 12 predicted proteins | sample 7278061 | NCBI WGS metagenome assembly JAAUYH01 (sample SAMN14350203, study PRJNA611818) | marine sediment metagenome | isolation source: surface marine sediment (0.6m) | place: French Polynesia: Moorea | collected 2018-08
ACATGTGCGGATCGTTCAGCCGGATGGGCGGACGGTTTCCATGGCGGCGCTGTTTCCGCGGCCTGTTTGACACCCCCGACCTCCGGAGCTGTGCTGCGCAATAACAGTCTTCGTCAGGTTTCCAGGTGGGAAAACCACAGAACTCCAAGACGCCCGCCGGTTCTCTTCCAGGCGTATATCAATCGCTTTACCGCCCAAGCGCCTTGATATATGCCGCAATCGCGTTCCGATCTTCTGCACTAAGACGACCCGTATTCTCGATGACATCCACCATCTTGCCGCCCGCACTGTCAAAATCCGGCGTAAAGCCGCTCTCCAGATAATAGGCGATGTCCTGGGCGCTCCAGGTCAGTTGTGAGGGCGTCAGTCCCGGCACATCCCCCTTGCCCGAGGGATTGGGCGCTCCCGTCATCCAGCGGTCATGGTCCAAGCCACCGAAAGCGTTGCGCGGCGTGTGGCACTCCCCGCAGTGTGACAGCGCTTCCACCAGATAGCGGCCGCGCTCCAATTGTTCGGTCTCGGCGGGTTGCACCCAACCCGTATCCGCATAGAGCAGCTTCCATCCGCCAAGGCTCAGACGGATGTTGAAGGGGAACCCAACCTCATGCGGGACGTTCGGCTGATCGGATGGCGGCAGTGTCAGCATAAACGCCCAAAGATCAGCGATGTCCACCGACGTCATTTGGGCATAGCTGGCATATGGAAAGACCGGGTAATAATGCTGTCCCTCGGGCGAAGTGCCGTGTTTTATCGCGCTGGCGAAGTCCGTCAGCGTCCAACCTCCGATTCCTGCATCAGGATGGGGTGAGATGTTCGGCGCAACAAACGCGCCGAACTCGGTCTCGAAGCGCTGGCCGCCTGAAAGCAGCAACTTGTCCTCGCTGTCCGGCGCGACATGGCACGACGCGCAGCCAGCGGCCCAATAGATCGTTTCCCCCCGCGCCACATCGGCTTCAAACTCAGCAAGGGCGAATTCGACAACGTCCACCGTCATTGGCCGCGTGATCCACAGACCCGCGGCCAATCCTGCAAGGCCAAGCCCCGCCAGTGTCAAAATGACCCGCAACATGCGTGGTCCGACGGGTGCCGATCAGTTCCGCGGCTTGCGATACGCCTCGTGGCAATCCCCGCAGGCCTTGCCGACAGGCCCCATCGCTGCGGCCATCGCGTCCTTGCCATCGCCCGCTACTGCAGCGAGCGCCGCCGCCGCTTCCGCGAATTTTCCGCCGATCTCTCCAGCCTTGGAACCTTCCTGCCAAAGGGCCGGCAAGGCACGCGACTCGTCGGGCAGGTCGTCCGAAGACGTTCCAGGCAACCAATAGCCCCTCTGGCTCAGTTGCGACACCGCAGCAAGGTTATTGGCGGCGGTGGATGCCGTTTCTGCGTCATACTCAACCTCGCCCTTGGCCATCGCCCCGAGCGTTCCAAGATTGAAGCTATAGAGCTGCATATGGGCTTTGCGCGCCTTCACGGCCGGGTTACCGCCGTGTCCGCCTGAATAAGCGGCACCGGAAAGGGCAAGAACAGCAACCAGTCCTAACGCAAGTGGCTTCCGGATCATGATCGATCCTCCCTGAAAGTTTTTGTTATGCGCCCAAGGGTAACTCGCGTTACAACAATTCATACTCTGCAATTATGCGAAGATCATGTCAAAACACGCACAGGCTTCATGGAATACCCTTGCGACCATCCTTGCTGTCGTCGATGAAGGATCGGTAGCGGCCGCGGCGCGCGCGCTTGGCATCAACCATGCGACCGTGCTGCGCCGGATTGCGGATTTCGAGCGTCATACCAACCTGCGGCTTTTCGACAAGTCAACGCGCGGCTACCAGTTGGCCCCGGACCGTCGTGCGATCATCGAGGCGATGCGCGAGGCTTACGACGCATTGGGTCAGGTCGAACGCATGATCGAAGCGGACCGACCGCGCCTGGCCGGCGGCCTGCGTGTGACGACGACCGACACGTTCTCCAACTTTCTTTTGCCCCCGATCATCGCCTCATACGCGAAAGACGCAGGTCACGAGATCGAGCTACTGGCCGATAACGCGCATCTCGACTTCGACCGGATGGAAGCGCATCTGACGGTCCGCCCTGCTGCAACACTTCCCGCCGAACTCGAGGGGATCAAGGCGGGACTGCTGCACTTTGGTGTATATTCATCCGGGAATTCGCCATCGGAAGCATGGCTGGGTTTGTCAGGCCCCTTGTCCCGATCCGTGGCCGCGGATTGGCTTCGGGCCAAGGGGGGCATGCCGCTGTTGTCGGCCGGAAGCTTTCTGTCGTTGGCGGCATTGGCCGCTTCAGGTGCGGGGCGTACAGTACTGCCACTCATTGTTGGCGACCAGTGGTCCGGACTTGAACGGGTCGACATACCAAAGGAGCTCCAGCCGGTGCCCGTCTGGGTCGCAGCCCACATTGACTATGCCAGGTCCGGTCGCATTAATCGGGCACGAAAGCACATAGCGCAGGCGTTGCGCGCCACCGGTGCTTTGGACCCATGAGACAAAAAAAGGCCGCCCAAGTGGGCGGCCCTTTGTAATCTGAAACCCGAGATCAGTCGTCCAGCGCCTCGACGGCCTTTTCAAGGGCCGCTTTGGTCGACTTTTTCTCCTTGACTTCAACCTTCTCGAAGATGTGGTCGACGACCTTGTCTTCGAAGATCGGCGCCTGCATCTGCTGACGCATGCCCGGGTTGTTCTGCACGAACTCGAAGAACTCGCGTTCCTGACCCGGATACTGACGCGCCTGGTTCATGACCGCCTGGGTCATCTCGGCGTCCGTCACCTCGATCTCGGCCACCCGGCCTAGTTCGGCCAAGAGCAGGCCAAGACGCACGCGGCGCTCGGCCAGTGTCTTGTGCTCATCCGTCGGTTCGATTTCGGGGTGATCATGCCCCTGCACGTCTGGGTTTTCCTCATGCCAGAGCTGATGCGCGATCTGTCCGGCTTCGGCATCCACCAGCGACGGCGGAAGGTCGAATGACACGGCCTTGTCCAACTCGTCCAGAAGCGCGCGCTTCATGACTGCACGCGAAGCGCCGCCATATTCCTCGCCCAAACGATCAGAGATCTGACCCTTCAGGGCCTCGAGATCATCTGCGCCGAATTTCTTGGCCAGTTCATCGTCGATGGGCGCAGGCTTCGGTTCTTTCACCGCCTTCACGGTCACGTCAAACACCGCAGGCTTGCCCGCCAGATCGGCATTGCCATACTCGGCCGGAAAAGTCACTTCGACCGCTTTCTCTTCGCCTGCCTTGGCGCCGACCAATTGCTCTTCAAATCCGGGAATGAACTGCCCCGAGCCAAGCGCCAGCGGGAAGTCCTCGGCACTGCCACCCTCGAAGGCTTCGCCATCAACCTTGCCAACAAAGTCGATCACGACCTGATCGCCTTCCTTGGCCTTCGAGCCCTTTTTCCGGTCCTCGAAGTTCTGCGCATTCTCGGCAAGGCTCGCGAGGGCTTCATCGATCGCCTTGTCGTCCGCTTCGACGACAAGCTTCTCGAGCTTGATCTTCGACAAATCGACCTCGGGAATCTCCGGCAGCGCTTCATAGGTCATCTCGACCTCGACATCGTCACCCGGCTTCCAGTCGTCGTTGGTCATTTCCAACTTTGGCTGCATCGCGGGACGGTCGCCCGAGTCTTCCAGATGCTTGGCCATGGCCCCATCGACGCTTTCCTGCATCGCTTCGCCCAAGAGCCGTTCGCCAAACTGCTTCTTCAACAGGGCCATGGGGACCTTGCCCTTGCGAAAGCCCTTCATTTCAATGTCAGGCGCGGCCTCGGTCAGTTTCTCGTTCACCTTGGCGTCCAGCTCATCGGCCGAGACGACAAGCTTGTAGCCACGCTTCAGCCCTTCGTTCAGGGTTTCGGTCACCTGCATTGGATACCTCTCTGGTCCCGCGCCCGTCGCGGGTCTCAAAAATCAGCGGCCCTTCTAGCAAAAGGCGGCGGGGACGCAAGGCAAAAGGCTGCGAAAGCCTGCCTTAGGGAAAAGGCAGGCTTTCTGGGCCGACCCGACCTGCCGAGGCTGTGAGTCGCAGGCCGGGCCTATGGCCTGCCTTACCTAAGCGTACGCGAAGGGTTGTTGCGCTTTCTTTCGTCCACCGTTCACGTCGATTAACGATTGGTTAACAGACCTGGAGCGCCATCAGGTCACGCGGTTGGTCTTCTTGTAGGCGGGCTCGTCCCAAAGCCGGCTTCGCAGTACTTCGGAAAGAATGTCGACCGCGCGCCGCACATCCACCTCGTCGAGGTAAAGGGGCGTGAACCCGAATCGCATGATGTCCGGGGCGCGGAAGTCGCCAATCACGTCTCGTGCGATCAGCGCCTGCATCGCCGCATAGCCATGCTCGAACGCAAAGGACACCTGACTGCCCCGGTTGGAGCCTTCACGCGGGCTGACGAGACGCAATTCCGGGCACTTCGCCTCGACCTCGGCGATGAAGACCTCGGAAAGATGCAGGCTGGCGGCGCGCACATCGGCCATATCTATGTCGCGCCAGACATCCAGGGCCGCCTCCAGCGCCGTCATCTGGATCACAGGCGGCGTGCCGACGCGAAAGCGCTCGATGTCGGCGGCGGGCCTATAGGATGCCTCGAAGGCAAAGGGCGCGTCGTGGCCCAGCCAACCGCTGAGCGACGGCACCGTCGATGCCACCAAGTCCGGCCTCACATAGATGAAGGCCGGCGCGCCGGGTCCGCCATTGAGGTACTTGTAAGTGCACCCCACCGCGAATTCGCACCCCGCCCCGGCCAAATCGACAGGAACGGCACCCGCGCTGTGCGCCAGGTCCCAAAGCATCACCGTGCCTGCGCCATGAGCCGCGCGGGTCACATCATCCATGTCATGCATGCGGCCCGTGCGGTAGTCGACCTGCGTGATCATGGCGACGGCGACATCATCTGCCATCGCACCTTCCACCTCCTCGGGTGCGACGATCCGCAGTTCGTATTCCTGCCGAAGCAAATCGATCAGCCCTTCGGCCATGTACAAATCCGAAGGAAAGTTCCCACTGTCCGACAGGATGACCTTGCGGTCCGGACGCAACTTCAGCGACGCCGCCAGCGCCTGAAACACCTTGATCGACAGCGTATCTCCCACCGTAACGCTGTTTTGCGCAGCGCCCACAAGCGGCGCCAGCATATTGCCCACGCGCATCGGCTGGGCCATCCAGGCATCGACGTTCCAGCCCTTGATCAGATGCTGCCCCCATTCGCCTTCGACAACGCGCGACACCGCAGCAGGCACACTTCGTGGCACAGGACCCAGAGAGTTGCCGTCCAGATAGATCATGCCGTCCGGCAAAATGAACCTGTCTTTGACCGGCAGTCTTGCAGACCTCATAGGTCGCCTCGCATCTTCCAAAGCTCAGGGAACAATTCCACCTCCAGCATCCGGCGCAGATACGGCACACCCGAGGTGCCGCCCGTACCGCGTTTAAACCCGATGATCCGCTCGACCGTCGTCACGTGATTGAAACGCCATCGCCGAAAGTAGTCTTCGAGATCCACCAACTTCTCGGCCAGTTCGTAGAGCGTCCAATGTGCTTCCGGATCGCGATAAACCGTGGCCCAAGCCTCCTTCACGGCCTCGTCCGCCTGATGCGGCCCATCCATGCGGAAGACGTTTGCATCGAATTCAATCCCCACGCCGGATTGCAACTGCTCTAAAGCCACGTGGTACAGCGACGGAACCGATAGTTCCTGCGTCAACATGCGATGCAGGTCCGAGCGGTGTTCATGCACCTTCATCATCGCCTGGTTGCGATTGCCGAGGATGAACTCGATGAGCCGATACTGGTGAGACTGAAACCCGGATGACGACCCAAGATCCTCACGGAACTCGCTGTATTCGCTGGGCGTCATGGTCCTGAGCACATCCCATGCGCCGTTCAATTGCTCGAAGATACGCGCCACCCGCGTCAGCATCTTGAAGACCGACGGAAAAGCCCCACGGCGCAAGGCGTCGCGCGCGGTGGTCAATTCGTGCAGTGCCAACCGCATCCAAAGCTCGGATGTCTGGTGCTGGATGATGAAGAGCATCTCATCATGTGCCGATGACTTGGGGCGCTGCGATCCAAGTATGGGGTCGAGCGCAAGATAATCGACATAGCTCATGTCATCATCAATCGCGGTCTTGGCCCCCTCTTTCGCGGGATCATAGGCAGACATGGCAGATCACTCCGGCTCAATAGCAAGAATTATATATGCGCTTTCAGCAAGACCGTCGAACAGTCGTATGTAGGGACTCGCAAAAGGTCGCGCGTGCGACGCGTGACCTTTTTCACTCTGGTTGCCTCGCTCTCGCGAACGCCTTGAATGCGGCCAGGCTTTCCGGGTCCGCCTCGCAGCCGTTGAATCCGTTCAGATAGGCTTCTACGCGGCCAAGACGGGTTTCCATCGTCTCTTTGACATCCAAAGCGTGGTACCCAAGCTGCATGAAATAGAGGATGCGCGCCCGCGCATCCGCTTCGACCTCTTCGTAGCCGAACCGGCGATACATGTCAGTGACTGCACGAATCCGTGCCGCATCCGCGGCATCGATCCGCGCACGCACCGGTGCCTCCCGCCGTGCCCATTCGCGGACGGCGAAGTCCAGCCCGCTGTCAAAAAGCGTCGGGTCCACGAAACAGCGAAAGAAGTTGCAGGTGGCCTCGGTGATATTCGCCGCGGCCATCTGGCAGTGTTCGACGATCGTCCTCGTGTTGCGGACCTCCCAATCCTGCAAGAGTGCTTCAAGAAGCGCCTCCCGCCCCTTGAAATACCAATAGAAACTGGATCGCGAGACGCCCAGTTCGACACTCAGGGCAAGGACCTTCACTTCACCCACGCCGTGCTGGATCAACACCTCCCGCGCCGCGTTGACCCAGTCTTCCCGGGTCACCTTTACATGGCCGACGAGTGGCTCTTTGGCGGGGTCATCTCGATGCAGAACAGTCGCCATTTCAGCTCTCCGGTAGCGCGCCACCCTCGGCGGTCCGCTTGGCGACAAAGGATTTGAGAGCGTCCAACCGGTCGCGGTCGATCCTTGGCCCATGGTCGCTGGCAAGGATGTCTTTCCACACCCGGGTGGCGCGCTGAGTTGCGTCTTGGGCCCCGCGTTCCTCCCATGTGCCGAAGTTGGCGTAGTCGTGCACGATCGGCTCGTAGAACTCAGTGTTGTAGCGAGCCATGGTCTGGGTGGTGGCAAAGAAATGAGCTTGCGGATCGACCTCGGCCAGCGCCGTGTCATAGCCGATTTCGTCCGGCCCGGCTTTCGCGCCCGCGCAAAGCTCGGCGATCATGTTCAGAACCTCGACGTCGCAGACGAGCTTTTCGTAGGACACCGTCAACCCACCTTCCAGCCACCCGGCCGCGTGCAGCGTGACCGTGGCACCGGCCAGAAGGCAGCCCCAAAGGCCCAGCTGGTTTTCGTTCGCCGCCTGCACGTCGTTCATGTTGGACGCAGACCCGGCCGCCGAGCGCCACGGAAGCCCCAGAAGACGCGCCAACTGCCCGGCGGCCAACGAGGCCTGGAAGTGCGACGGCGTCCCGAAGGCGGGCGCGCCCGACTTCATATCGACGTTCGACGTGAACGTGCCATAGCAAATCGGCGCACCCGGTTTGGCAAGCTGCGTGAGCGTGATCGAAGCCAACACCTCGGCGTGGCTTAGCGTCATGGCTCCCGCCACCGTGATCGGCGCCATCGCCCCCATCAGCGTGAAGGGCGTGATGATCGATATTTGCCCGTGTCGGGCGAAATCGACCAATCCCTGCGCCATGGGGACATCCAGGGTGCGCGGGCTGTTGGTGTTGATCACCGTGTAACAGTATGGACATGATTGAAATTCCGCGTCCGAGAGACCTCGGAAGTCACGGATCATCTCGAAGCAATCCATGGTCTGTGGGGTTCCACGTGCGAAGACAAAGGGGAACTTGTCCGTCAGTTCCATCTGCCGTTCTGTGGTGAAGTAATGCCGCGTGTGGACCGGCACGTCCTGCGGTTCCACCTGAGGGCTGACAACGTGCAGCACGTCGAAGTAATGCGTGAGCTTCAGGTATTCCTCGTAATCGCGCGCCGAACCGGGCCGCCGCCCACGCTCCAGATCGGTCGCGTGTGGTGCGCCCGCGCCCGCCTGAAAGATCATCGAGCCAAGCTCGAAGCGGATGTCTTTTGCCCGCGACCCGGCACGACCGTCGAAGGCTCTCGGCGCGGTTGATAACGCAGCTTCGACCATCTCGCGCCCGATGAAGACCATCTGTTCCGCCTCATCAACACGCGCGCCGCCCGCTTTGAAGAGCGCCCGCGCCTCGGGCAGCAACACACGGAGGCCGAGGTCCTCCAGCATCCTCAGCGCGGTGTCATGCATGTTCGCAATCTCGTCCGCGCTGAAGACGTCCATCGTCGGAAAGGGATTCCGCAGACGGTGGTAGTTTACCTGCCGTTCGGGCGCTTTTGCTGCCTGCCCCCGTCTCCGCCGCCGCTCGGCCACCCGTCAGACCCGCATCGCCTGGCCCGCGGGATCATAGGGCGAGGCCGCGATTACCCGCGCCTTCCGCTCCTGCCCCACGACATGCACCGAAAGGTCGGTTCCCACGTCCGAGACATCGCGGTCCACCATCGCCATTGCCAGCGATTTGCCAGTCGTGTGCCCGTAGCCGCCCGAGGTCACGAAGCCGACGCGCTTGTCGCCGTTCCAAACCGGTTCATAGCCACTCGCATCGGCGTCCGCCGCGTCGACCTCCAACGTCACCACCAGTTGCGATGGCCCATTGCCGTCGCGTTCGGCCATCGCCGCCTCCTTGCCGATGAAGTCGGTGCTCCAGTCAATCCAGCGGTCCATGCCGGTCTGCCCGGCGGTGTAGCCTTGGGTGAATTCCGCGCTCCAGATGCCGAAGCTCTTCTCAAGACGCAGCGACAAGAGCGCGTTGAACCCGATCTCGCGCATGGCCAGATCGGCCCCCGCTGCCAGCAGCGTTTCGCGCAGCGTGATGTGTTCCGCCGCGCTGCAGTTGATCTCGTACCCTAACTCACCCGTGACCGAGAGCCGACCGACCTTCGCCCGGATCATGCCGATATCGAAGGTGCCGCAGCCCATGAAAGGCAGATCGGCAATGGGTCCGTCCGTCAGTTTTTCCAGCACTTTCAGGCTGTTGGGGCCGGAAAGTGAGAAGCCGACCGTCGCGTCGGAAATATCGCGAACCACCACGTCCTTTCCCATATGGTCATGGAACCAGCGCATGTGCCATTCGCGCAAGTAATAGCTGCCCATAATCCAATACGTGCCGTCGCCCCAGTTGAAGAGCGTCAGGTCGCCCTTCATCCGTCCATCCGGCGCCAGCATGGGCGCCAGACGCGCCCGCCCCGGCACCGGCAGCCGCGAGGCCATCACGCGGTCAAGCCATGCTTCGGCTCCAGCGCCCGAGACTTCGAAGCGCGAAAAGCCCGAGATATCCAAAAGCCCCACGGCCTCGCGCGTCGCGCGGCACTCCTCGGCCACGATATGGAAAGCGTTCGAACGCTTGAGCGTCGGCGTTTCCTTGAATGACGCATCCGGCGCGAAATAGAGCGGTACCTCCAGCCCCCAACTGACGCCCCAGCGGCAGCCCGCAGCCGTCATCGCGTCATAGGCCGGGGCCTTCTTCAAAGGCCGACCCGCAGGCAGTTGTTCGTTCGGGTAAGTCATCACGAAGCGGCGCGAGTAAAACTGGCCGGTCGTTTCCTTGATGTACTGCTTGTTCTCGGCAAACGGCCCGAAGCGGGCGATGTCCATGCCGAAAACATCCGCTTCCGGTTCGCCATGGATCATCCATTCGGCCAGCGATTTGCCGACACCGCCGCCTTGCAGGAAGCCCGCCATGACACCGCAGGCACACCAGTAGCCAGGCTTGCCGCGCACCGGCCCCACCAGCGGATTGCCGTCGGGGGCGAAGGTGAAGGCGCCGTTGACCCAGGTCTTGACGCCGACCTCTTGCAGGGCCGGGTAACGTTCGAACCCCAGCGTCAGTTCGTGTTCGATCCGGTCCGGATCTTCTTGTTGCAGTTCGAAACCGTATTCCCAAGGCGCACCGTCTACCATCCAGTGTTCGTGATTGATCTCGTAAATACCCAGAAGGATGCCCTTCTGGTCCTGGCGCATATAGGTGAAGCCTTCGAGGTCCACGGTCATCGGAACCTCGAAGTCGAGTTCTTCCAGTTCCGGTATGGTGTCCGAGATCAGGTAGTGGTGATTGAGGGGTGAGACGGGCAGCTCGATTCCGGCCATTCGCCCCACCTGCTTGGCCCAAAGGCCCGCAGCATTGACGACGTGTTCCGCGTGAACAGTGCCCTTTTCCGTGACCACGTCCCAGCCATCGTCCTTTTGGTGGAGCTCCAGAACCCGATTGTGTTCAATGACTTCCGCGCCGCGTTTCTTTGCCGCTCCGGCATAGGCGTGGACGGTGCCGGTGGTGTCGATATAACCCTCGCGGTCCGCCCACATGCCGCCAAGGATGCCCTCAGTCGACATGATCGGGCAGAGCTCGCCCGCCTCCCGCGGCGTCACAAGGCGACAATCCTCGATCCCGATGGACTGGAAGGTGCGATAGGCCGCCTGCAACCACTCCCAGCGGTCGGGCGTGCCTGCCAGTGTCAGACCGCCGGTCATGTGCAGGTTGATGTTCTGGCCCGATTCCTTCTCGATCTCGCTCAGAAGGTCGATGGTATAGGCCTGCAGCGCCGCGATGTTCGGGTCCGCGTTCAACGCATGAATGCCGCCCGCTGCGTGCCAACTGGACCCTGCCGTCAATACGCTGCGCTCGATCAGGCAGACGTCTTTCCAACCGAATTTCGCCAGATGATAAAGAACCGAAGCCCCGACGACGCCCCCGCCGATCACGACCACCCTATAATGCGACTTCATTCGATCCTCCCAAACCGTGTTATTCAATTGAAACCATGCATTGGACACTTCTGTCCAGAAGAAGCTTAGGGCTTGCGATGTGCGCGAACTCCATTCATATTCGAATTTACGAATATTATAGGAGCCGCACCATGCTTTCCAGACGCGATATCCTTGCTGGCCTTGGAGCCTCGATCGCGGTTGCCCCCCTTCGGGTTCAGGCGCGTGCGCTTGGAAACGCGACGCTCACCACGGTCAGCGACGGGTCCCTCGTCCTGCCGGGATCGTTCATCTTCGAACCGATGCCAAAAGATGAACTAAGCAGCGTGCTTGACGAATTCGGCGTCAGCAGCGAGCGCCTGACGCCTGAATGCAATCTGGCGCTCTATCAGGATGGCACCAACACGGTATTGTTCGATGTCGGCTCCGGCCCCGACTTCATGCCGAGCGCGGGCACGCTTCTTGAAAGCCTGGAAGCAGCAGGCATCGCTCCCGAGGATGTCACGCACGTCGTCTTCACCCACGCCCACCCCGATCACATCTGGGGGCTGATCGACGACTTCGACGAACCGGTCTTCTACGAAGCAACCTACATGATGGGCCGTACCGAGTGGGATTATTGGTGGGACCCAGAGACAGTAAACACCATCGGCGAGGCGCGCGCGGCTTTCGCTGTTGGCGCGAAGCGCCGGATGGAATTTATCGAAGACACGGTGGAGTTCTTTGATGACGGGCAAGAAATCCTGACCGGCATCGCGGCTGTTGCCAGCTATGGCCACACGCCGGGGCACATGAGTTTCGAAGTCCGTTCGGGCAGTGACAGTGCGCTGATCGTAGGAGACGCCATCGGCAACCACCACGTCGCCTTTGCCCGCCCCGAGTGGCCAAGCGGCTCGGATCAGGACGCGGAAACGGCGATCGGGGCGCGCACCGCGCTGCTCGACCGGCTGGCGAACGAGAAGATGACCATGGTCGGCTTCCACCTGCCGAACGGCGGCATGGGCCGGGTCGAGCGCAAGGACGACAGTTATCGTTTCATCCCGGAGGGTTCATGATGCGCTTTCTTTTCCCCCTTTTCCTCACCGCAACTGCCGCGTTTGCCAGCGAAGATATCCCCGACCAATACCCCGGGTCGCCGCTCTACCAAAAGCCGGTCGAGGTAATCCCTCACGTCTGGTCCGCCATCGGCGCCACTGCGCCGCCCACGTATGAAAACACGGGCCACAACAACAACCTGAGCTTCATTGTTACCGGCGACGGTGTCGTCGTGGTGAACGGCGGTGCTGCCTACATACTGGCAGAGGCGCTGCACGAAGAAATCAAGGCCATTACCGACCAACCGGTGAAGCTTGTCATCAACGAAAACGGGCAAGGTCACGCGATGCTCGGCAACGCGTATTGGGCCGAACAAGGGGTGCCGATCCTTGCCCAAGTCGAGGCGGCAGCGGAGTTCGAAGAATACGGTCCGCAAATTCTTGAAGGCATGAAGCGTTACAACCGGGACAAGGCCGAAGGCACGACGCTGGCCGGTCCCACACTGACCTTCGAAGACGAATATGTCGTCGAGATGGGCGATATGCGGATTGAGGTGCTCTATCTCGGCCCCGCACACAGTCCCGGCGATATCTCGGTCTGGTTGCCGGAAGAAAGTCTTGTCATCGCGGGCGACATGGCATTCCACGAACGTATGCTGCCGATCTTCGAGCATACCTACACGGCGGATTGGCTGGAAACGTGGGAGACCGAATTCGAAGCGCTTGGCGCCACATATGTCATTCCGGGACACGGCCACCCGACCAATATGGAACAGGTGCGCCGCTATACGCGCGATTATTTGATTTGGCTTCGCGAGAAAATCGGCGAACATCTGGACGCGGGTGGGGACCTTGCCGATGCCTATTATGTCGATCAGTCGCCTTTCGCACATCTCGACACGTTCGAGGAACTGGCCACCAGGAATGCGGGCCGGGTCTATGAACAGATGGAGTTCGAATAGGAGCGGAAGATGGAATTTTCAAAGAACGTCGGTTCGACCGACAAGATCGCGCGCCTTGTCATCGGAGCGTTACTGATCGTCTTGGCCCTGACGGGAACAATTGGCGTATGGGGTTGGCTCGGCCTTATCCTCGTTGGCACCGCCTTGCTGAATTTCTGCCCGATCTATCGGGTTTTGGGCATGAATACCTGCAAGAACGGCTGAACCGCAGAAAGGGACGCCGACCCTGCGCGATGGGGAAGGTGCGAACATCCTTCCCACAGAATGCCGTGCCCAGAATTTCCTTCTGGTAAACGCGCTTTTGCAGAACAAACGACCCAATCCGCTCGCTTGACTCTGCCACATTCGAAACGCATGTCCCGATCTGAATATGTGAATGGGACGGCTGTCATGCTGATGGAAACACTGGATTTGGGCTTCGAGGCCCGCACGTTGCACATCTTTGCCGGATTGCTATTGGGCCTTGTATTCGGTGTCGCGGCGCAGATTTCGCGCTTCTGCCTGCGCCGGGCCGTGGCCGGGGATATGGCCGAGCGCAACAGTGCCGCCGCGGTCTGGGTGACCGGCTTCGCCGCGGCTGTGGTTGGACTTGCCATCGCACA
>JAAUYH010063607.1_pt1 | contig 13457 bp, 6 predicted proteins | sample 7278061 | NCBI WGS metagenome assembly JAAUYH01 (sample SAMN14350203, study PRJNA611818) | marine sediment metagenome | isolation source: surface marine sediment (0.6m) | place: French Polynesia: Moorea | collected 2018-08
CATCATGTATCTTCTCACCATGGGTTGCAATTTATCATATTTCTTCTAATGATCTATATCTTGTATAAAATACTCACAAAGGTGTATAGACGTTGTTGTCTGTGTAAGCAATTTAAACCTGGATCTTGGATGCCTGACAATATGTCTACTGATGCTCAGACAACTGTTGTTTTAGAAATTTCAAATCCTCAAAATTATTTTACTATTCCTATTCATACTTTGGAGTATCCTCCAAGTCAGGTCTCTGCCAAAAATTACACTGCAATTGAAAGTATCACTGTCAAGAAAAGTATATTTAAGCCTAAATTGATTGCTAATTGGGGTAGGTTAACATTGCAAGTTTTATCAAATGAATATACTGTTCCCCTTCCACGCCAAGTCCCAATATCAATTTTCCTGCAAAATAAATTATATAATGTTCTCAAGCATGAGCGATTTCAAACCAGAATTTTACTTACAGCAGGCAAATTCCTGATCACCATACCCCTTGCTGAGGAATAGATTTCCCCATATTTCAGGTACATAACTTTGATATTACAATATGTCTTCCATCACATCTCTCGATCTGCCACTCATGTGCACCAGAAGTGGTTACCTCAATGCCCTTTTCAGATGGCAACAAGGCTCCCTCAGTGATCTGCATGTTCCCACCCCAGCTCCCTTCACTCTAGAAACTTTGCGAGCCTGTTTGTGCTTCATTAACAAACCATTGCTTCCCAATAGTAGAATGCTGAGAGCATGCCCTGTTGACCAAGTAATACATGCAGCAGCCTTCCTGGATTCCCCCTGCATCATTCAATACCTGCATAGGCTCATAACCCATGATAACATGGCCACTGCCCTCCTGACCCTGTATGACCTCTATGGTGCTAATCACCACTTTCTCCAAGTGACCCTATACCAAATATTCTATCACACTAGGCTCCTCCCCACAACACTCACAAACTTATTAAAGGCTAGAAGTAACAGGCATGCCAACCTGTCCCGGCGTATAATGACCCATTTGGCTGACATAACCATTGATCCACATTGTGACCGCCCTGGGATGACCACGGTGTGCTATTTGTGTAACACAAGGCGCTCTGTGACCATCTTGAGATCCATCCCCATTAATTACCTTACCACATCCCATTGCTGTGGCCTCCTTGTGCACACAAGGTGTATGAAGCAACTTCTGCACAAGTGTGGCACAACTCAGGGGGGCAGGGCTGTTTGTCCTCGATGTTCCACCAACTTTGTTGGTGGCAAAATGGCACCCGAGGACCAGCAGCCATACAGTGCCTCCCTGCGCAGCATTTATTGGGATGATATCATTTATATCTAATGCCTCTTTTCTCTAATTTTCAGAATGTCCACCCAAGCTAAAGTACAATACCCCCGTCCTGCCCCTCCTGGCTGGAAGGATTTCATAACCGCAAGTAGGAATGCCCGTAAAAAGTGTACCACCCTTCACGCTGAAATACTCAAACTGAACCCCACCCCTCCTGGATATTTTAGGCTTCCCTCTGGTCAACTCAGAAAATGTAATATCACTTTACAGGACATTGATGAATTTTTCACTTTGAAATAATTCCCAACAGCTGGTATCTTCATCTTCCATTCATTCATTGTCATTCATTGTCTTTCATTTCTTTCATTGCATCCATTAAACTATCACACCAGTACCCTGTCACCATCACTTGACAGCTAGTACATATAAAATATTTTAATACACTATTTATTTTCATCCACGGCACAGCAGCATGCCAATATTCAATGACAAGGGCTATTTTCTTTATCAATTTTACCAATGATATTATAATTTTATTTTTAATTTATTTTACAGAAACACAATGGCTACAATTACCATGCCCCTCCACTCATATCAGCTCCTTTGCAGCCGCACCTCCCTCCTTGAATTTGAGTCTGAAGAATCTGATACAGGCATGATAACACTAGGGCCCTTCCCCAATAACACCTTGTACACAGGACATACCCTTGTGCATGTTTTTGCCTCGTTAGCAGATTTAACACCAGCCCCATCCCTTTTCCCTTTCCACTATAAGGAATTGTTAGAGATTGCATACCAATATGAATGTCCCCTCCTACTAGACTTTATAGTTACTCACCATATTAAACCAATGACCTCTCCCCATATTCTCATCTCCGTACTCCAACATAATCATCTATCCCATGCTGACCAGGCCCTACAGTATATCCTTAACCTAGATTTAGGTATCTCCCTTAATGATGTTTTAACAAGAATATACCACCCCAGATCAGGCACTCCTTATACATCCCGATTATGTAAATTTGTTAAATCCAGAATCAGAAAATCCAATAGAATTGATACCATGTTTGAAAAGATGTCCATTGACTAATACCATACCGCGGTCTGCAGAGGTCTGATATCTGTCCTATAGCCCCTACCCTATCACAACCCCTCCCTTCATCATCATCGAGCCCAGCATCCGGTCAGCTGTGGCTCCTACAACGCCATCTACAGAGCCAGGACACAGCTGCATGCCATCAATATCATCCCTTACCTACCCTAGAGTTGTATAATATACTCTGACCTCATTAAACACTCATTTGTGTGTCCCATTTGCAGTCAGTTAATCTGTATATATATAATGTTGGAATGTTATTTGTCAGTGTATGTGTGCTGTGATACTCATACTGTGTGGATCAGAGCATGGTTTGCTGTAACCATGGTAACATGTGTACCTAACAATTATACTACTCTGGTTTACTAACAGTTTTATTGCTGTCATATTAATCCTAGTTGAACTGGAGTAACACTTTAATTGCAGTAGGATCTGTGTTTTTGCTCTGGTACAGTGTGAAATTGCTGTGTTTTAGCACATGTCCTGCTGTATAATTTTTCCCAGTTTTAAAATTCAAAATATTGTTTCATTAATTTCTATGCTGGTCAAATCCGAGGCCCCTCCCAGAGGGAAGAAGCTTACAGCCTTAGCTCGGTGAACTTCACCACTCATTTTCCTTATTTTAAGCATTAAAAGATGCATATTTGGCATTTTCAATAAGGTTTTAGGAGTGGTGTTTAAGTTCATGCTGTGCTTGCTAATCACTACTTATAACCAGCCTAGAAAGTTTTTCACAGGTTTGCACATTTTATCACCATTATCTAGCTTTTAAATATAAGCTATTGTATATAAAGTTGTTTTATAAAGGTCCCTGTTAGTATTAATCTGTATATAATAAGCAGTAGTAGGCTCCTCTGTACATATTGTTTAAGTTAATTCTCTTTAGGTTCTGTAAATATAGCCATATAATCTCTATATTACTTTTTGTTTATTATTGATAGCAGTCAATAAATTTCCTGTCCTGTATACTTTTATTTCTCCTGTTTACGCTTTGTATAAATGTAAATTTTTGTTATATCTTGCTTTCTGTCTGTTTCATATGCTGTCCATGTATGTTGCTTAAGTTCTACCGTAAATGCTTCGCTTTCTGCACTGCCCTGTCCTCCTGCCTACAAGGGCCTCTCTCTCTCCCCAGCCATGGACCTACATGTTGTGACTGTGAATCAACAGCATGCCATGAGGAAGTAAGCATCTGCTGTATGAAGGTGTTTGGATGGACATTATCGTTAACCCACTATGCTGGCCGATGTATAACCCTGTGACTGCCATGGAGGGTGGTGTTATGACCTGGTTTCCTGTCAGCAGCGAGCCTATCATCTCTACTTCCGTGCCTGAGATGACCACATGTTGCCTGTGTGAACCCTGTCCAAGGCTGGGTAGGCGTTATCCATGACCTACTTGGAGAAGGCCTGGTGAAGGGTGGTGGCTTGTCCGGATCCCTGACCCTAGCTAATGCCCTCTTACATGGTTGGTGCGTTGAGAAGAGGAGTAAGAGAGCCTTGGTTAAACATGCAGAGTTTCACACTGGCACTGTACTGTATGGACCTTCTGTTCCTGCATTGAGAGAGTGGCCCTGCCTGATGTCTGCTGAGAAACAGCCGCACCTGTGCTGATCACACCTGCTATATGTGCATCGCTCCTGCTAATTAATGTTCTACAAAGACACTATTTACTATACACTACACACAATAAGACTCTCTTAGAATAACTTTGCAAATATACTACATATTTTCACTTACTGCGTCATCATAAACTGCTTATTATAATAATTAGTTTATATAGTACTTCTGGTATACATAAGAAAGTTACCACTAGCTGGATAGTTTTGCCTTGATGTACCTTGGTCTTGCTGTATGACATGTTATCAGTGTTGGCTACATGTGCGCGTGAGCCATGCACTCTTTTTATGATTCTAAAATCAATTCACCTTTTCCAAAACAGAGAAATACCACACAGAATCATATGAGCTGCTGAGGCCATATTGCATTCACTACATAGGTCATTAGGGGGTGTCCCTTAACTGTGGAATTGATTCTCAGAATGGGCACACCTTTTCATGACCTTCACTTTGGTTTTCTTTGATTTACATGTTCTGAAAGTGACATTGTCACCTCATGTTATTATTAAGTAATTAATATCACATATATAATTATTTTCTGAATTCACATGTAACCGTCAGCAAATCCAATGGTGCATTCTTGTACATATCAACTGCTTTTATCTGCTCCTAATTTCAGGCTGTTTCTCGCCATGTTTCGTATATATCACATACAGGTGTCAAAATTTTCAAAACTTGCTTCTGCAGTACACTACACATTATTACATGCTATTATTTTAATTCACTTTATTTTTATTATTCTTGTATTTTTTGGGACAAACATGTATTTTCTTTCAGTATGCCCCCCCCCCCATTTATTTATGAAAACTGTGGGTTCTTTCAACCCCCAGTTTCCATTTTGGACACGGGATATTTGTCATAACCTGTTTGCACAGTTTCTGACATTATTAGGATATACAGAAAGTATCAGAATTATTTGTCAATTCAGGCTCATCTTTGATACTCATATCTATTATTTGATATTGATATTTGATATTCATATTTCATATTTGGTATCTATATCACATATTGTGTCTATGAAACTGTCACTCATGAATGGTGTCACTCAAATTGTCACTCAAAATTTATATCACTCAAAAACCTCACTCAAAATTGTTGATATCAAAAAGGTCAATCTGCAGTTGCCTCACAATATATCAAGTACATTCCTAGCTACCCTTCTTAACTTAGACACCATCAGGGTATCAGGTATGACTTCACACAGATAGGGCTTCAGGTAGGCCACTCCCATGTGTACCAGAGGTGTGGTCTCCTGGGTCTTCTCTGTGGTCCCATATTTGTCCATGCCATGTTCTCTCCCAGGTTTGAGTGATCTAGCTGTATCTCCCCCTTCATTCTGGGCTTTTCTCATCAGGAATCTGAACTAGCAACACCTTCAGGAAACCACCAGCCAATAGGATTCAAAATTTCTCTTTATAAGATTCAAGTTATCCAAATTAGTTGCCACTATCACATAGTAAGCTCTATATTGTTATGGATCACTCATTCCGGGAGGAAAATGGAACTCCAATTGTTTAGATAAGTATTTCTTTATGTTTTTCTACTTCAGTGTTCATTATCTGTGCAAACCATACAGTGTACAATATTGTATTCAAAAGCAGACATCAGTAAATGTTTTATTATCCAGTATGCAAATCGTTGTCTTCACTTGTGTGACTGAGCTATAACATAGTGATATCTTAAGTATCTTATTAGCTAGGCAATCCCAATAGTTATATAAGTCATTAAGGCCCACAATAAGTTTATATCACCAGTAAATTACTAGAGATATAACTGAAAACTAAGGTCCCTTCTAGAGTACCTTTGCAAGCAAGTCTCTATCAAGCTTATTCCCCAAGTATCATTATTATACATCTTAGCCATATCAATTAGTATCATATTTTAGCAGTTACATTGTCTCACAAGCACAATTTTAGGGCATTTAGGCTAAGATAAAATGGTCGAGAATCCTACTGTTTTCAGTTTTAATTAGCATGCAAGGTGATAATGAAGGTAATGGTCATTACAATTTGAGGCCAAGACAAGATAGACACGCTGGTCAAGAGTTTGTACCTTTGTACCCAGGGCAAGCAGCAGCAGCTATACCTGCTCAGTTGAATGTAATAGATCAGGCTCCCCCAGCACAAGATAGAGTACCCCAAGTACAAGATCAGGGTGTGTTACAGGACGCTTACAATTTGCCTCTTCCACAAGAACAACCTGGAGAGCTAGATAGGCCAATTATAGATAATAATCTACCACTCGATCTACAAGATAATATTTTAGCAAACGCCAGATTGAGAAACCTTTTCCCAGAAGAAGTAGAAATGGCCAACAATCTGTTAAATAATATTAAGAACCCACCTCTCTATTCTGGGAGTAGTGAATCTCATATAACAGTGAAAGAATTCATCTCCAAGTTCAGAATTTATGCAAATTTAAGGGGTATACAGGATGATATTAATGCAGTGTTCACCCACTTAGGCCAGTTTTTGACTGACCGCTGTTTCAAGTGGTATACAAGACTTGATGTTGCTGATTATGATGATATGGAAGCTCTGTTAGAAGCATTGAAGAATGCCTTTGATCGGCCACCTTCTAAGCTTAATTTGTATAACAAGCTGCAACAAAGAAAGTATGTTTTAACTGACACTCCAGATTCTTACAGTGATGCAATTCTAGAAATTTGTAACAAACTAGATGTGGTAAATGAGGCTGATCAGATTAATCACTTTTTATTGGGTTTGCCACCCCTGCTTCAAGCCCAGCTAAGTGTTCTCAACCTGGAAACTTTTGCACAGGCAGCAAGGGCACTCAAAAATCTTGAGAATCTAATCCCCTCAGCTTTAACAAGTGCATCATGCTCAGCACTTCACACATCTCAGAAAAAAGATGCTTTACCTGAAGTAGCAGCTATTAATGATAAATTGGATGAATTAGCTAGTAAACTAGACAGTCAAAATCAGTCACAACAGCAAGTAACACAACCACAACAATTTTACCCACAACAGCCACAACTGGCAGCAATGTATCCACCCCAGTATCTTCCCAATAACAATGCACCTATGTTTCCAAACCAAGGACAACAAAACTCACAAAACAGTAGTGTAATTTGTCAGTTATGTTCAAAAAGAGGCCACTTTGCATATAATTGTCGTACCTTCACACAGCCCCAGCAAAGAGGACCAATCATGAATGCTAGACCTGCAGGAAACAATCAGTCTAACAATAGACAGCCAAATCCAAATATTATTTGCCATTACTGTCATAAGAGAGGTCATATTGAAAGAAATTGTTTTACCAAGCTTAAACAAATGCAAAACAGAGGGCAATCAAACAGGCAGAACCAGTTAAACTTCCAGCCTCGTCCTGGCAGGCGTTAAATAGTGATTTTTATCAGTACCCAGGACGAGTAGCAGCTGTATCACCACTGTACAATGATGCTACATATGACTGTTATGTCAATTTTCAGGCAGGAAATAAGTGTTACTCATTTTTAGCTGACACTGGCAGTAGTCTTGATATAGCCAGAGCAGATATTCTCAAGATATATCCAGAGTTAAGCAACATTTGTACAGTGGATAAGTCATTGTCTAAAAAGCATCCTGACTCAGTTTACTTACCAAATGGCAAACAGTTGAATATAATAGGTAGAATATCCGTCCCAGCTACTATTGATGGCAAGCAGGTCAACCTCTCTTTTTACTTGGCAGAAAACTTCTTTTACAACTTTTTAATGGGAAGAAGTACTATGCAGTCACTGAATGCTACTATTTCTTTTACTGATAGGACATTTAAAGTAAACCCTCAAACTGAAGTTTACCTCCACAAACCAATCACACTTCCCCCAAAATCTGCTGCTATAGTGTATGCCAAAATCAAAGAAAAGATCCCAGATGGTTTTAAAGGTGTGTTCACTCCTCTCACTAAATATGCTAGTAATACAGAAAAGCTGTGTCTTATTGATACTATCTCAAGGTCTTCCAGTCAGAAATTTCCTGTTGAGGTCACTAATTACTCACATCAGTTTATCACATTAACAAGAAATGCACATTTAGGCTCATTTCAGGGGTTAGACCAGACTTCAAGTTTGCATGATTTGTCAGATACAAACACATGGGGAGACTATATTCACTCCCTCCTGCAGGCAGATCACCCAGATCAGGTATCACAACACAGCTGTGCTGCTACAGCATCAGCTGATCAGGGTCAACTCTCAGGTCATGATGATGCTACCTCTGAGCATGAACCTACACAACAAACAAAAGTGGCTCACTTAGTAGATTTTTCAAAATGTTTCATAACGCCTGAACAAAAACAATTATTGATTGATCTTATTGAAGAATATGCTGATATATTTAGTACACCAGATAATCCACCTACAGGCTGTACAGCTGATCCACATGTCATTCATCTAAAACCGGGTACATTACCCATTTCTGGGCGTTACATAAGAGTTCCACCACCGTTAAAACCGGTTCTTGAAGAAATTTTGCATGATTATTTACGTCTTGGCTTTATAGAGCCTTCTAACTCAGAATGGGCCAGTAGTTGTATGTTAATTAAGAAGCCACTCCACCAAAGTACACCTGGAGTTTTGTCTAAAAATGCATATAGGTTGGTAATTGATATGAGTTTAGTAGGACAGCATGTCATCAAACCATACTTTCCAATGCCAAAAATTACAGAAATATTGGAAGATGTAGCAGGTCATGGAAACAAATTATTTTCTAGTCTTGACCTTGAATCAGGATATTTCCAAGTCAAATTAAGTAAAGCCTCTAGACCTATTACAGCATTCATGGCAAACAATAAAAAGTATCAATTCTGCCGTTTAACACAGGGCATGGCCTGTAGTTCATATAAATTTCAAAAAACTATGGTTCAAGTTCTTGAAGGCACCCGTTTTACACCATATTTAGATGATATTTCATATGGATGTCAAGATTTTAATGAATTCATGCAACAAACACGCATTTTGTTTGACAGATTAAGAAAATTTAACCTCAAAGCCAAACCCAGCAAATTTCACCCCTGCTGCAGTGAGTTGAAAATACTAGGTTATGTAGTCAATAAATATGGTGTCAAACCTTGTCCTAAAAAGGTAGAGGTCATACAAAACACACCTGTACCAAAGACCCGCAAGCAAATGCGCGCATTCCTCGGATTATGTAACTTTTTTCGTCGCCATATAAAAAACTATGCTGATATATGCCATCCTCTATATGCTATGACCTCAGTCAAAAAGAAATTCACCTTTGGACAAGAGCAGCAAAAAGCTTTTGAGTTACTCAAAGATGCCATGGTCAAAGCATGTCTATTAACAGTCCCAGACTTTTCAAAGCCTTATGTTTTAATCACTGATGGCGCCACCTGTGGCCTGGGCGCGACTTTAACTCAATATGATTCAGAAGGACATTTAAGGCCTATTTGTTTTGCATCAAGAAGAACAAACAAAGGTGAATCTACATTATCAGCTACTCATTTAGAATTATTAGCAGTAGCATGGGCTCTCAGGTTCTTTTCAGATTATTTGGCGCATTCGAAAGTGATTCTATATACTGACCATAAAGCTTTGTTAAATCTTTTAAAAACATTTCAACATCCTCACACCAGAGCACAAAGATATTTGTACCATATTCAGCCCTTTGATCTGGAGGCCCGTTACATAAGAGGCGTAGAAAACACAGTGTCAGATATGCTTTCACGATATTACGCAATGGCTCAAAAACAACCTGTTTCTGATGCTGATCTAACAGAAAAAATGAACACCAATGTTATATCTCAATATCCAATAGAACAGCATAGTGACACTGATAAACATTATTGTTCATATATGACCTTGAGGCCCAGAACACAAAAAGCTATACAACAAGACACCCCTAATGATACACAAAATGATACTACCAAAATCAAATCAAAGAAAAGTAAATCTAAAATCACAAAGCCAAACACAGTACCCAAACAGCAAGCTGGGAAAACACCAATCAGAGATGCCACACCACCCCCAGATAACCCTTTGCCTGCTGCAACTGATACTATTTTAGTCCCGTCACAAACTGCAGATGCTGAGGTCAACCCTGTACCAACAGCTGCTAATGATAATGATCCACAAGATCATAATATTAATCCTAGCCAGACTGATAAAGAGCCACAGATTACATTAGACCTTTCAGCATTCAGAAAATATCTACCTCTTGATCCATATTATGGCAAGCTATACACAGCTCTTACAAGTGGTGAAATGCCAACAGACAGAAATGTATTGAGAAAGATTCACCGTGATTATCAAAATTATGTGGTGAAAGACAATCTGTTGTATTTCATATACAAGCCTACAGGCAAAGTTTTTGACAAATCTTGGCAATTTTTACTAGTTGTCCCACAACAGCTAAGACAGAAAGTCCTATATTGTATCCATAGCCACCCAGCCATTAGCAATTGTCATGCTGGACAATGTAAAACACTTCAAAGATTATATCAAAATAAACTCTTTTGGTTCACTATGAATAAAGATGTCATTGAATACATTGCTAGCTGTGAACCCTGCTGTCAATATAAGAAATCCAGGCAACCACAGGCCCCATATATGCCCATGGATAATTCCACTTTATCTTTTGGTTCTCATTTACATATAGACATGTTCTCTAACCTTAAAACCTCGCCTGAAGGATTCCAAAACTTATTAGTCTTGACCTGTAGATTTTCGAAACTTGTCATTTTTGTAGCTCTTAAAAAGGGTAAGGCAAATGAGGTCGCAAAGGCCATAATTGACAATTGGATTTTGCTTTTTGGTGTCCCAAGATACTTGATAGCAGACAATGCTCAAAATTTTGCATCCAAAATAGTAGCCAGTGTTTGCTCTTTACTAGGTATCAAACAGATTTTTATCACCCCATTACGTCCACAGGCAAATTCTGCTGCAGAAACAAAGATGAAACATATTAAACGTGTCTTATCAACATATCTTTTTGATCATTCTGATTGGCCATCACTGATTAAATTTGCTCAAAGTGCATATAATTCCACTGTCTGTCAATCAACCCAGTTATCACCTAATATGATTGTATTTGGTAGAGAAATTGCCACCTGTTTTTCTAATGTTTTGGAAATACCAGATAATATGCCCTCCAGTGTACAGGCATATGCAGCTCAGTTAAAACACAAAATCACTGAAATAGACAAGTATGTCTCTTTAACTCTCACAGAAAATCAAACTCAGGCTATTGCACAAAAGAATAAAGAAAGAAAGCTAATTACTTACAAAATGGGTCAAATGGTAGCCATTTTACAGCCAACTATACCAGCCCGTTTGCGCAAATTTCAAACAAATAAACTTTATAGACCATATAAAACTGGTTACAGAATATGTGAAATTGTGTCTCCTATACATTATAGGCTTTTCTGTGTTAAAAGCAATAAACCTTTGAAAAAACTTACACATGTCGATAGAATTAGACCAGCCCCAATAGGTCAGAATCAACCCTATTACAAAGATATATTACAAGAAGATAGCACCAATGATGATACCAGTAATTCATCAGACAAACATGAATCTGTTAATGCTATACAAGCATATGTTGCTACACCAAGACAGGTATCAAAGTTATTAGCCAAAAGAAAATTACATAATGAATGGTATATCCGTGTTAGTTATGTTAATTTTGATCAGGAATATAATGAATGGATCCCTCTGTTCAAGTTGAGTGATGACATACAAGCATTAGTAAAGCTTATGTGGCACAGATTGCCCAGTAGATCAAAGAGAAGGGCATAATGACTTATCTTGTGGTCCTATTTTATAACTGCTCAATATATGGGTTGCCAGAGATACATAATCTCAGATGATCAGATCACCCATACATTTCAGAAATATGGTAATTATTGCATAGGTGTACAATGTATTTGAATGAGAATATAGAGGATATATTGAATAGCATACATTGATTGCTTTATGGGAAACATTTCCCAGAATAAATAGCAATATTTAAATGCTCAGTCACACATTATGTAGGAGATACATTTTCTCCAGTGTTCAATGTGGAGATTTGATAAGCATATTTGGGTTTTATAAGATGTTGATGTCTGAAATATTCATAAATAATCATTTTGCAATGTAATATGTAAGTTATGGCAGCAGCATGAGGTTGTGTACATGACAAGGGACACATATCCCAGACACACAACCTTAGGTCATAGAGGTGTTGATTCACACACCAGGTGAACTGACCATCGTAAAACACTCATAATAGCATTGCTTGCAGGGCACAACACAGCTTTGTCCATCATACAATATACTAATAGCCATTAGATTTGCCTAATGTTCACCTGTGCACCAAGGTGCACTGGTTCAACTTGCCACATGGACTACACAGAGGTCCACTGTCCGATTTATGATTGTTTGCATGAGCAGTCAATACATACCAATACACCTCAAAATAGGGCCACAGTACCACTCACAGAGGTGATCCAAGCTGTCAAAGGTGACATACAGGGTACATCATAGCACATGCCATGGTAGCTCTCAGAGCTAGCCTGCTGTCCTTTTGTGGGTATGACCACTGCCCTCGGCCAAGGGTTGTGTTCTCCACCCACAGAGCATGGCAAGGCCCTCATACTCATTAATATGCATAGAGTGACTTTGGCCAGCCTGTAGACGTCAAGGCCCTTCTGGCCTCTCATAGGACCTTTATGCTAATTATCATCATCAGCCACCAACATCACATCATATCACCTATCTTTAGTCTCATCTGTCCTAGCCCCTTACCATGTTTGTCTCACAAGGACCTCCCACCCATGCCCTCCTGCTTAGCATGAACAGGTATGCTTGACATATATGTCCTAGGACCACAGTCCTATCAGCCCCAACTTCAAATTAGGTCTCTGGTCCCTGGCCCTCCAACTTGGCCACTTTACTTATGCACAGCACAGCCTGCACTCTGCCCAGTTCAACTAGAGCCCTAGTCTTGAACACTCTAACAGGAAAAACTTTATACTTTGGAACTAACTTTGCATTGAACCCTGTGTGCAATCATCGTCATCACTGTCATTACATCATCATCATCAACCAGCTGCATACCAACCTCCTAGGTGAGTATTATCTGATATTTTGATTGAATTATCTTCATCATGCATCTCAGATTATTTGTGTTACTATGTCTCAGTCTCTTATGCTATTATGTTGGTGCTGACTTTCAAAGTGATGTAACTAAACCAACAGTGCTTAGAACAGGTTTTGGTGTTTTGTTTAGATATCACAATATGCTAGATGATTCACATAGCACAATTCAGCAAGTTATTGTGGCACCAAATATCAAGATACCTGCTCAAATCAAGCACAAATTGAATTGCCCTGAGACAGAACCAGTCAATGTTACACGCAGGCATCAAAGTGTCAATGCTCTCAAAAACATACAACAGCAATTTGCTAGATATAATATTTCCATTACTAGTATGTCCCAGTTAAATAATCTTTGCAAAACCTACTCTGTCAC
>JAAUYH010155785.1_pt1 | contig 13456 bp, 12 predicted proteins | sample 7278061 | NCBI WGS metagenome assembly JAAUYH01 (sample SAMN14350203, study PRJNA611818) | marine sediment metagenome | isolation source: surface marine sediment (0.6m) | place: French Polynesia: Moorea | collected 2018-08
CACTGGCAACCGACCACAGTGCAGCGCCTCTAAGAGAGGGAGAGATCGTTACCACGGGAACTTTGACCGACGCCTCTCCGATATTACCCGGCGAGCGCTGGACTACTCGGCTCGACGGCATCGACCTGCCGGGCGCGACGATCACCTTTCGTTAGCGGGTATCTGAGTCGTATGTGGAGAACGGCAGTTCCGTCCCGCGACCTGGCCATTGCACCTATAGGGATGCTGCGCTCGAAGAAGTCTTGTCAATAGGGATTGACCAAGCACCGAAGCTGATTTCCGGTCGCAATTGACACGAGCTTTGGCTCACGTTGTGTAGGGTAGCTTCGTCCGCTGAGAGGACCTTGGGTCGTGTCTGCACGGCCGCTTGCGCTGTTAATCAGACCGTGCAACCCGCCCATGCGTGTTGCAACGTCCTACACCGCTGCCCGGAGCTCTTCAGAATCACTAGCATCAGCACGAACCAGTTCCACCCCTCCGCCTGCTGCCTCGATCTCGGCCGCAAAGATTTCGGCGGCGTCTTTCGACGAATTGTAGTGCAAACCAACGTTTACGCGCTGAGCCGCGAATGCACGTGCCAATTCTGCTCCGATGCCTGTTGAGCCTCCCGTGATCAAGACGCCCTTACCCGAGAGCACAGGTAGTGAGATTTTCGATAGCGACATTGAAATGCTCCTCGTAGTTCAGATGTGATCCGTTTAAGGATTGGGCTGGCGAAAGCTGTGGCCCCAAAGTCCGCAGCCGGATAGCTGGGCGTTCATCCCAAGCGGCTAAATCGAGCCCGCCTCGACCATGTAGTTGTTTGCTGAGCACATGGCGGCGTCGTCGGAGCCGAGGAAGAGTACCATCCGCGCGACGTAAACAGGGTCAATGAGGTCCGGGAGGCATTGGCGCTTGCGATGCGCTTCGAGGGCCTCAGGCGTTGCCCAAAGCTCCTTTTGACGTTCGGTCATGATCCAGCCTGGAACCACAGTATTGACGCGAATGCGGTGGTCACCCAAGTCTCGCGCCATTGTGCGGGTCAACCCGTGAACAGCGGCCTTGGCAGTTGTGTAGGCTGGGAACCCACCTCCAGCCTCCCACCACGAGTTCGACCCCATGTTAATGATTGAGCCACCTCCGTTCGTTGTCATACTTGGCGCAATCGCTTGGATCGCGAAAAACATGTGGCGGATGTTGGTAGCTTGCCGTTCATCCCAGTATTCAGGTGTCACGTCCTTCCAGTCATGACGGTCATCGCCGGCGGCGTTGTTGACCAGCACATGTGCAGGACCGATGCGCTCGGTCAGCTTCGCAAGAGCCGCCTGCATTGCAGCAATATCACGAAGGTCGCAGATTTCGTAGATCACACCCTCATTGGCCGCGGCCAAGGAGGCACTTCCGCTCTCGTCGAGGTCCAGGAAGCCGACGCGTGCGCCCTGCGCGGCAAATGCCCTAACGATCTCGGCGCCGATACCTTGGGCGCCCCCGGAGACGATAACAGTTCTGCCTTTTAGGCTGGGAAAGATGGCAAAATCTGGCATTGCGATTCCTTAGTTGGCGACGCGGATTTCACCGCTGGCTGGATCAGCGCAGAAGACGCAGCAGCTGTCCTGTTCCTGTGCACTTTTGTGGCGCTCGTAGTCCGACATGATGCCGTAGGTCGGATCGGCGAAACAGATCGTCCCATCGGACTTTACAACCACGTCGTTGGGAGAGTTGAGACGCTTGCCGCCGAAGCTCTCTGCGACAACGGTGATCGTGCAATCGGGTTGGGTGCGCGTCACGCGGCGCCCGTCCTGCTCGCAGTTTATGAGACGACCTTGTCGGTCGCGGGCGTTGCCTTTAGAGAAGTTCGCGCTTGCGCGAAAAACACCGACACCAAATTCAGGTGTCCGGCGCAACATCCGATTGTTTGGAATGTCGGACCAGACAACGTAGCCGCCATCGCTGACCCATACAGGGCCCTCGGCCCAGCGGCAGCCGTCATAGAGGTCCTCGACATCCGCGATCGGAACCGTGATCGCGCGAAAACGGTGATCGAAATACTCGATTGCGTCTCCGACAAGTGCCATACGTCTCTCCTAGGTTAGGCGCTTGCCGCCGCTGGCCGCGACGATCACGCCGATGATGATGAGGCCGGTCAGAACGAGCCTGATGCCCGCCCCGGCCCCGAAGGTGTTCAGCATCGTGACCAGCAAGAAAAGAAACAGCGACGCGCCCCAGAGGCCCGGCACATTGGCAAAACCGCCCGCGACCGAGGTTCCGCCGATCACGACGACGGCAATGGAACTCAAAAGGTATTCTTCGCCCATGTTCAACGCCGCGCCGCCCGAAAAGGCTGCCAGAAGATAGCCGCAGAGGCCTGCCAGCGTGGCGCACATGATATAAGTCGCGGCCCGGATCCGCTCGACCTTCACGCCCGCGAGATGCGCGGCCCGCATGTTCTGGCCGATCGCCACGACGCCGCGACCGTAGATGGTCCGGGTCAGCAAGACATGACCGGCAATGGCCAGCAGGATCACAAAGATCGCGATGACTGGTACGCCCGCGATCTTGGCTGTCGTGAAATCCGCCAACGCCTCCGGCGGCTTCACCCGAAGCCCGCGGTTCCACCAGATCGCTGCCGATTGGAAGATGAAACTCGATGATAGTGTCGCGATTATAGGTGGAATCCGAAGTAGCCGAATGAGAGCGTAATTCACAACGCCAACGCCTGCGCCCATCAGAAGCGCAAGGAACAGCCCGACAGGTATCATCGCAACGGCTCCGTCCATGGACTTCATCGCGACGGTGCCGGCGAGCGTCATGCAGGCCGGGATCGAAAGATCGACATTGCCGGGGCCCAGGGTGATCACGAACATCTGACCCAAAGCGACGATGACAAAGAAGGCACCGAAAGTCATCGCGGCGGACATGACCTCGGCGGAGCCCTTGCCGCCTGTGAAGACAGCAGTGGCGAACCACACGAGCAAAGCTCCCACCCAGGCCCAGAGCCAGGGCTGCTTGACCAAATTCGCGACGGCGCTCATGATCTTGTCTCCGCACGGCTGATCAGAACGCGTAGCGCCAGTACGATGATCAGGATCGCGCCCTGCGCACCGATTTGCCAGTCGGGGTTAAGCCTGAGAAACGAGAGAAAAGACCCGGCGAGCGCGAGCGTGACAGCACCTATGACCGCTCCTACCGGCGAGACGCGTCCGCCGACGAACTCTCCACCCCCGAGGATCACGCCGGCAATCGAAAGAAGCGTATAGCGGAGCGCGATATTGGCGTCGGCCGATGTCGTGAGACCGACCAGAGCGATACCGGAAAGGACTCCGAAGAACCCCGCAAGCGCGAACATGGTCATCTTGATCCTTAAGATCGACCAGCCCGCACGCTCGAGCGAACGGGGGTTGCCGCCCGCCCCTCGAAGGACCGTGCCCCAGGCAGAGCGCATCAAAGCGACATGCACGACCAGGGCGATCACCACAGAGGCGATGATCGGGAATGGAACGAAAGCGGGCTTCAACGTCATCAGGGTCCGCACATACTCCGGCGCCTTGCCGCCTGGTGTAGGCAGGACGAGGACCGCGAGGCCAAGCCAGACGAAGGACATCCCCAACGTGACGACAATCGATGGCAGATTTCGGAGCTGAATGAGTCCGCCAAGCACCGCATAGACGGCTATGAGCGCCACCAGCGCGGCGACACCCAGGAGCGGTGTGTCGTGAAGCCAAGTTGCGGTGATGCAGGCAACGAGGCTGACGAAGCCGCCAATCGAGAGATCCAATTCGTTCACGCAGAGGATGAACATCTGCGCGATGGTCGCCAGTGCGATAGGTATGGCAAGGTTCAGAAGGAGGTTCAGGCCGAAGTAACTCATCGTTCTTGGCTGAAGCCAGAAAATCGCGATCAGAAGCGCAGCCAGCGACAGCGGCGGCAGGAGACCGCGGAGCAGCCGTGGAGTTAAGAGCCCATTCATGCGTCCGCCCTGAACGAAGCGTGGAGCACCCGCTCCTCGGTCATTTCGCGCCGTCGCAAATCCGCCACGATTGCGCCCTCGCGGAAGACATAGACATGATCGCAGTTTCGCAACTCGTCCATTTCGGTTGTGTGCCAAAGGAAGGTTCGGCCTTTCGCGGCCTCCTTGCGGATCATGCCGTAAACCTCCTGTTTGGTCCCGATGTCGACGCCGCGCATTGGATCATCCATCACGATGATCTCTGCGGAGGACCCCAGAGCGCGGGCGAACAGAACCTTCTGTTGATTTCCTCCCGACAGCGAAAGGATCGGATGGCCGACATCGGGTGTCCGAATGCCGATGCGCTCGCGCCATCCATCAGCGAAATTCCATGCCTTGGAATGATCGAGGAAAATGCCCTTTAGAAACTGACGAAGCGAACCGACGGCGATGTTCTCGGCAATGGACCAGAGCGGGAAGACCCCATCGGTCTGGCGGTCCCCCGCGACCAGCGCGACTTCACGGTCCACGGTCACGCCTGGCGCGTGATCGAATACCCGCACCAGAAGCTCGGTCTGTCCTTGCCCGCTAAGACCTGCCAGCCCGACGACCTCTCCCTTATGCGCCGCAAGCGCCAAGGTCTCCGATGCTTTTGGCGCTGCGTGCACGACCACCGGCGCGGTGTCACGGATTGCTCCAGTGTCCGTCGCCTGATCTAAAGCGGCATCGGCAACACTGCCCATCGCCTTGACGAGCGAGTTGCGGTCAAAGTTTGAAGCACGATCCAATGCCACAATGCCGCCATCGCGCATAACGGCGATCCGGTCGGAGCTGTCGAGAACCTCGCCAAGTAGATGAGAGATCAGGATGCATGTGCCGCCCGACTCAACGTAGCGACGAACGTGATCCAGCAACTTCCGTGCGGCCACTGCGTCCAGCGAGGATGTGGGCTCGTCAAGGATGACGACCTGCGCCTTGGCTGTCGTCACCGCAAAGGCGCGGGCGATCTCAACCATCTGACGCCGAGCAATCGACAGGTCGCCTACGATGTCGTCAGTGGAAATTCCGTGGTCAGGAAAAACTTCGTCCAGCTTGTCGCCGATCAGCCGCCGTGCGGCGCGTCGCCACCCAACTCCGGCTATCGCAGGATGTGTGATCCGGGCGTTCTCGGCCACGGTCAGGTTCGGACAGAGCGACAGCTCCTGGTAGACACAGCGCACTCCATATGCCACGGCATTCTGTGGTGTCAGGCGTCCAGCAATGTCGGAGCCTGCGACATTGATCCGGCCCTTATCCGGGACAAGGTTGCCCGATAGCACATTCATCAGCGTCGACTTGCCAGCGCCGTTGTGTCCGACAAGTCCAAGGCATTCGCCAGGCCGAATATGTAGCTTTACGCCAGCCAGGGCACGGACGGCGCCAAAACTTTTTTCGACGCCGTCCAGCAGGATGATCGGTGCCGTATTGTCCATGGGACTGAACCCCGGCGTAGTCTACATTGCGCCCTTGATCACTGCCTGAGCTTCTTCGAGCTCGTACTCGACATTCGCCACGCCACCTTCTTCGGTATTGGCCAGATTCTCTTCAAGATTGCCTTGGTCGATGCGAAGGAACGGCACCGTCAAGTCCTTCGGAACGTCGGCACCGTCGAGGATTTGCTGCGCGACCCAAAACGCGAGCGTAGACACACCCGGTGCAATCGACACGGACATCGTTTCGTAGCCATTCGCGTCCTTCTGCTCTTTCCACCAAGTCAGTTCATCGTGGCGGTTGCCCATGACGATGATCGGCATATCGCGTCCAGTAGCCTTGATGGCCTGCGCAGCGCCGTAGCCATCGCCACCTTGTGTCACCACCCCCACAATGTCATCAGGCAGAGATGGAAGAATGCCGGCAACGGCCTTTTGTGATACGTCCTGCGCCCAGTTTCCGTGGACGGAGCCAACGATCTCGAACTTACCGGTTTCGGCAACTCCTTCGTGGATGCCGGCACTGATCTCGTCATCGACGAAGACACCCGCGAGTCCGCGAATCTCAAGAAGCTTGCCGCCCTCGGGCAACCGGTCGGATAGGTACAAAACCTCGTCCTTGCCCATTTGCTTGAAGTCGACGGCAATCCGCCATGCGCAAGGCTCGGTCACGATCCCGTCGAAGCTAACGACTGTCACGCCGGCGTCGCAGGCCTCCTTGACTGCGCCGTTCAGGCCCTCCGGTGAGGCGGCGTTGACGACGATGGCATCATAGCCCTGAAGGATCAGATTCTGTATCTGGGTCGCTTGCTCCGTCACCTGGTTTTCAGCAGTGGTGAAGGCGTCGGCCGCGCCGACCACGCCAGCTGATACAGCCTCGCTCGTGACCTTTTCCCAGCTTCTGAGCATAGCCTGACGCCAGGAGTTCCCGGCGTAATTGTTGGACAACGCGATACGTTTGTCCGACGTGTCGGCCATCGCGGATGGCGCAAGTAGCAATCCGACAGCGGTTGTCACGTGCAGTGTAATGTTCAGTACAGATTTCATGGCCTTCCTCCCAAATCAACGGTATGCGTCCAGTTAATCGTTCGACAGCACTGGAAGTTCTCTACTACGGACCGAAAGATCCACGATTGACATCCGTCAACGCCGCGTGAACTGCGCAAAGCACAGCATCGAAGGTCGGGTTGACAGGATTGCTCCATTTCTTTGGTCAGAACTTTTCGGTCTGAGTCAGCATCGAGTAAGTGGATGCCAATGCACGGACTTCGGAGGCCACCACCGCAAAACCACGTCCTGCGTCGCCTGCGTGTGCCGCCTCAACGCCTGCATTAAGAGCGAGCAGGTTCAACACATTTTGAGACTAAATGCTCGGAGCGGCATTTGGTTGTAGCAGGTAGGACAGTTCCTTGGCTATCTTTCGGCTGCTTCGTCAAAGCCATTAACAATTGGTTAATGCTCAAGGCATGGTGTGGACAAGGCAGAGCCTTCGAAGAATACTAACCTGTGATCCGAGTGTTGAACGAGTATCCGCAACTGGAAGTAGGGCCAAAGCGGCGACCCTCTCTAAGAGCCTTCTGACTCCAGCGCTCGACATGCGGCGAGCGCAGACTTGGTTTGACGCATTGATTTGCTGCCGCAACCTGGTTGATTTTACACCTCGTCCAGATCAGCCGACGTAAGATCGCCAACGGATCGAATGCCCAAGTTGTGCATAATGGACACCGCGCGTTCTGGAATGCCAATTTCAGACAGAGAAACGCTCCGTAGTCGGCCTTGTCTGGCCTCATTCTACAGGTGCTTGAGCAATTTTCGGTTGCCCTCACGGTTCTGTCCGCTCCTTTTCTAATCGGCAAAAGACGACCAGCGCGGGTCTCCTTACTCTACGACCAACCTCCATGTAAGTGGTAGCGGGACCACTTCACTCCTTGATCACCGTCGGGAAAAAGGAGTCGCGGGTCGGCGCTTCAAAAGCATTCACCAAAAGTGGTGAGTACGACGCCGCACAATTTCGCCTTTACGGTTGGAGCGTGGCACGGTCTGCAGACCTTGACGGACAGAGGCTGCTGTTCCCAGAAAGCAGGGGAGCGACTTCCGGCCACTTCTCCGGAATCGATTGTAGAAATGGAGAGGTGCGATGAATAGGCGCTCGCTTTACCTGCTGTTAACCGAGAATCGCCAATGGTTCATGTGTACCCGACGCGTCTAACCAACCCTAACGTTGGCAAGGTGCGGACGGCCCGCTTTCGCCGAGGCGGGCCGTAGTTTCTCCCTGTCATAGCAGGATCATTGTATGCGGCTCGATGAGGCACACGCCAATAAGCTAAGCAAACAATGGGGCATCAGGTTTTTTCCGAAGTTAAGGGGTTGTGTAAGGGTGAGGGGATTGGAGGCCACCCTCGAAAGATTTTCCCAGCACCCACCCGGACTTTTCATGCCGTTAGGCTCTTATAGCTACTCGCAAAGTTTTTTCGGTTCAGTCGCCAAAGTGGGACGATATTGCTCAATAGGCTCCGGCGTTGACGTTATGGGGAATGCGCATCCGAGCGATTGGATTTCAACCAGCCCAGCCTTTTACCGCCGCAAGAGATCAAGAATGTATGGCAGTGAACGGGACTTTTTTCCCCATTTCGATGATATTGCCGCACAAGTGGAAGTTGGACACGATGTGTGGATCGGAAATGACGTTCTTCTGTCACACGGAATAAAAGTTGGAACCGGTTCGATTATCGCCGCCCGCTCCGTAGTGACGCGTGATGTGCCACCATATGCAATCGTCGCAGGTGTTCCCGCTCGGGTGGTTCGTTTACGGTTCGAAGAACTCGTTGTTCAGCGCCTATTGGAAAGCAATTGGTGGCTTTGGCCAATTAATTCGTGGGACACTGCCGATCCAAGGGACGTCTTACGATTTCTTGATTTGGTGGACACTGTCGTTGCGACAACCAAGCCAATGGCAGAAAACCGCTTTGCTGTGGGCGATTTAATGGTTCAGCTCTAATCAAGGAGGAACAAAAAATTGAAAGAAGACGCCCGGACCGCACTTCGTCTGTTCGAACAGGTTGCAGCGAACGGCAGCTTCGTCCGCGAAGCCGACGTTGACCAAATCTTACTGAATGACCGCTCTGTGGACAAAGCCGCCATTCGGCATGCGGCAGGGGTCGACCGCAGATTCCAGAAAACGTGCCTTGCGGAAGAGGCACACACTCCAAGCAATCGTCGCTCACAGATTGGCCCGATATTGGCCAGAGGATTGCCTGGCTTCAGCAACCATTCGTTCATTCTTCTTAAGGTACGCTGACCGTCTGTAACTTTTGAGAGGTGGTTGCGACATGTTCCGACGTGCGTTTTTGTTTTTCGTCTTCTTTAGCGTTCTGGCCAGTGCCGCACAGGCAGCGGAATGGGTTGTGGATCGTGCGAGCGGCAATGTCAGTGTCTCGATTGACGGAAAGTCCTGGCGGCCCGTCAAGTCCGGCGATGCCATCCGAAGCGGATACTGGGTCCGCACGGGCGCCCGTGCGCGCGTCATGCTCGCCAAGGGATCAGAACGCATCATGTACCGGGAAAACACCGTCGCGGCGATCTCGGTTTCAAGGCCAAACGGTCAGAGAACTAAAGTCACCCAACGTCGGGGATCGATCCTTTTGGCGGTCAAGAAGCGTCGTAAGCAGCACACTAGCGTTGTCACGCCGCATCTGGCCGCCGTTGTGAAAGGCACGGTGTTCGAGGTTTCAGTCGAAAGCTCCGGGTCGACAGTCCGTGTCGATAGAGGGCTGGTCGAGGTTTCAAACGAAGGCGGTTCGGTTGATGTCCCGGCAGGCAAGGAAGCGAAAACAATCGCGCGGCGTTCCGGTCTAAGTGTGGCCCAAGCGACAAAGACCAGCCTTAACGCGAATGGGTTGGTCGGACTGGACCTGGCCGCGATCAGGTCCAATGGCAAAGCACGTGGAAATGGAAAGGACAGTTCCATCAGGAACGGCAACTCCGGCGGCAATGGCAATTCCGGCGGCAACGGGAACTCCGGCGGCAACGGAAACTCCGGCGGCAACGGAAACGGCAACGGGAACTGATCTCAGGGCTGTTTCTTCATCGTCGTGCCCTGGACGTGCAAAGGAAGACAGTTCGCCGATGAAAAGCTAGAATGGCCGAGGCAATGACCCGGCTTTTCTTGTTGAATGCGAGTGTAGGTTTTGACGGAGTCAGGTATGCAAGTGGGAACGCAACCGAGAGCTGTCGTGAGCCGGTAGAACAGCAAATGACAATTCGGGCAGCTTAGAACAGTCATTCTCTGCCTGCTGTCCGAATGTCAGTTGAGCGGAACAATGCGGCTTTTGATTTTGAGCAAGCCAGGCCAAGTGGCTTCAAGGAGCATACACTGGCGCCTCACATTCTCAACTGAAAAACGCATGATCTCCAACCCGTTCTTGTTTTGAAAGCCTGGCATGCTCCCAAATCATCAGTTGTAGGACTTGGTCAGTTGGGTTGAAGCGGTGCTACTGATCAGGAGAAGCGAAACTAGTCTTCATTGACATTTGCGCGTGCCGAAGAAGTTGATCGACGGGCATGGGCTTCCCGAAGTAGTAACCTTGCGCTTCAGCACAGCCCTCTTCAGTTAGGACGCTCAGTTGCGCTGCGGTCTCAACGCCTTCGCAAAGCAGATTGACGCCAAGACCACGGCAAAGCTCACCGGTGGAATGCAAGATCGGACGAGCTGTTGGGTCATCTTCATCCAGCCGCATCGTGAATGACTTGTCCAATTTGATCTTGTCCAACGGCATTCTCGACAAGTACTCCATCGAAGAGAATCCGGTCCCAAAATCGTCAAGTGCCCAGGTTACGCCGATGAAACTAAGGTCCTGCATGGTTTCGACGATGCCTTCAGTAGACGCCAGGAGAACAGTTTCCGTTAACTCAAGGCAAAGGCGCCTTGCGGGCAATCCGGTCTTTTCCAACACGGCCACTACGTCTGAAGCAAAGTCGCCACGCATGACCTGGATGCCCGAAACATTGACCGACACTTTCAAGTCATCCAGCCAGGTTTGCGCATCTGTCGCTGCACGCTCCAGTGACCACTTTCCGAGCTCGGCAATGTATCCTGAAGACTCGGCAATCTCGATGAACTCATCGGGATAGACTTTGCCAAGCTTTGGACTATTCCAACGCAAGAGTGCTTCGGCGCCCACCATCGCGCCGTCCGAAATTCGGTGCTGAGGTTGATATAATTGGAAGAACTCGTTGTTATCTAAAGCATCCTCCATCGCGCGCTCGACTTCACGGGCTCGCTTTTGCTTTTGCCAAGCTGTATGATTGTAGCGCGCCACCCCATTGCCCGACTGTTTGGCCAAGTCCATCGCTTCTTCCGCTTGTTCGAGTGCTTCTGCCGCAGTCATGTCACTGCCTTCTTCGACCACGACAAAGCCACCAGAAACTCCGATATGAGCGTTTGCGTTGTTAAGCTGATAGGGTTGAGAAAGGTCCTCCAAAACCCTTTCTGCCAGCTGATGCTCTGTGCCATCTTCAATGTGGCCTTCCGTGTAGAAGGCGAAGCTGGTGCCGCCGAGGCGGGCGGTCGCTGACAATTCCAGATGTGATCTCTCAAGTCGAGCAACGACTTCCCTTAGAAGTTCATCACCAATATTGCGTCCAAGTGTTACGTTAATAGTCTTGAACCGGTTGAGGGTGACGGCGAAGACTACGACCTTCGGACGGTCCTCTAAGCGCAGCCCAAGAAACGCCAGAAAGGTACCGCGTCGGAGGGCGCCTGTGCGCTCGTCATAATTCGACAAGTAAGCGATGTCCTGCTCTTGCTCTTTGAGGATTGTGATGTCGCGGAGGACCAGAGTCGTTACTTTCTGAGTGGTTGTTTTCCTGCTATGGCCTAAAGGGAGTTCCACGTCAGACTGCTTAGCTTTGAACTCCAGGAGTTTATTGGAATCCCCGAGCGATACCTCAATAATACTTCTCGGCGGGTCGCCACTATCGCCATCTAGAAACTTGCTGCATGCCAACTTTTCGGGAAGGTTAAGGTGCCCCTCAACATCTGTTCCGAACATTTCTTCTGCCGACGCGCTATGACGCAACACCGAACCGTTTTCATCCAGGATGACAATGCCGTCGGAACTGTCTTCGAATACACGCGTTAGTAATTGCAGCGTATTACGTGCCTCAATGTCCGCCTTTTGAAGAAGCCACCTACCCAAGTTTACGGCTTGCGCTAAGCGCAAAAGACCAAAACTAGTGAGGGAAGGATAAAGCATTGCGCTTGGAACCTGAATGCTGCTGGTCTGAAAAAGGACTATTGAGCACAGCTCAATGAAGACGACACCTCCGCCCGCCAGACCAAGGCCCAGCCAGGGGTTTCGTCGCAAACCTGAATGCAGGTATGTTAATAACACTAGCAGGACAACAGCCACAACTTCTGGTCGAAGCTTTCGCGGTGCGAGATCACGCAGAAGAGTTTCCGCGGCCAAAACGTGGATCATCGGACCAGGTACGACGCCGTGGACAGGAACAGCGAGTTGATCCGAAAGCTCGACGGCTGAAGCCCCTACTATCACCGATCGCCCGTCAAAGAACCTGATGGGGAAGTTACCATTTATGACCTCAATGGCCGAAACCACGCGTATGGTCTCGGGTTGGATCGAAAAATCAATTTCGAAAGAGGGAGCGTTCGTTCCGAATACGCCCGAAAGCAAGGCGCCGGCTGAAGACACAAATAGATCGCCAAGCTGCGCGCCAAAAGGGTAACTGCGGACCAATCCTTCTGGGTCGGTTCCGATGTTGACCAGCGCCGGCCAGCTTCTCCTCTCAAAGTCCGGCATAGGTATGTTGAAATGCAGGGGACTTCCCTGGGTCGCGCTTGCCTGCTGTGCAAAAACGGCCAGATATGTCCCGCCCCCAGCGCGGTCCAATGCATCCTTGAAGGCAAGATCTCCGGCAGCGTCAGCGGGAAATGAGAAGTCGAAGTCAAATAGGACATCGATCGCGCCTCCGTCCATAAGTCGGTCCAAAATTGTTGCATGTATCTCCCGTGACCACGGCCAAGTGCCGATTTCAGAGAGACTTTCAGCATCAACCGCAACAAGAACTACTTGCCCATCCGACTTCTTGGCGGAATAAGCCATCCGCGCATCGCCAATACCGCGGTTCCATGCGGAGAAGACACCGGCGTATTCGGCAATCAGCGTTAAAATGCAAATGATCGCAACTGTTCCAAGACTGCGAAGAAAGCTGTTTCGTGGCACGGACGGTTTCTAGTCTTAAGAATTCCCACCGTCTCATTGCATGCTGAAGTTACTGCCGGCTTAATTCTTCATATTCAGGCTCCCAAATGCAGGAATCTGTTCCATGGCAGCCAAAGTCAGCTTGTCGCGTTGTCAACGGAAATCCAATCGGTCCGTTCACAAGTTTTGAACTCGCATGTGTCAAGAGTTATCTCGATTCAACGGGAGACCACCATGATCCCAAATTTTCTGCTCGTTTCGCTATTCTATTTTGCGACTTGCTTTGCTGCCAATGCTGAGGGGTGGAGCATTCAGCACACGACGAGTGGGGTGCTCACCTCAACCGATGGCCAGACATGGACAGCGGCGAGCATCGGTCTAACACTTCCGGGTGGGAGCTGGATCAGAACAGGCCCGCGTGGTCGCCTGGTTCTCTCGCGAGGAGCCGAGCGCATTATGCTTCGTGCCGATACGCTCGCTGTCATATCAGCTTCTTTGTTACCAGATGAGAAGCCGCGAGTGGCACGAAGAGGTGGTTGGCTCCTTTTCTCTGCCGAGAGCAACAAGCGCGGGGGCAGGCGCGTAGCAACGCCGCATCTTGCATCGGTCGTCGAAGGGGTGATCTTCCCAGACGAATTTCCAGTTTGGACTCAATACAGACCTTCGCCGCACGTGCAGTACGAGTAAGACCGCCCGAGGTCGGCTCTGCGGACGAAGCAGACACTTTTTGCTCAATGAAGGCGACTTTTTCCAGCCCCAAGAGTCCACAAGAGCATGATGCAGCCAAGGTCAATTCAGAACTCGGAGTTCGCGTTATCGAAAGACTTGGAAATCGTCGCAAC
>JAAUYH010192030.1_pt1 | contig 13456 bp, 13 predicted proteins | sample 7278061 | NCBI WGS metagenome assembly JAAUYH01 (sample SAMN14350203, study PRJNA611818) | marine sediment metagenome | isolation source: surface marine sediment (0.6m) | place: French Polynesia: Moorea | collected 2018-08
ACCACAAAGCTGACGCCGTTCTTCTATTCCACCTGGCCCGAGAGCTGGTTTCAGGCCTATTCCGATGCCGGGCTTGTGGGTAGCGACCCGCTAGTGGAGGTCGCCCGCCGCTCGGCCATGCCCTTCACCTGGGACGACCTCGAGGCGGATTTCGACCGCTGGCGGCTGACGCCGGATGATCTGCCGGTGATCGAGCTGGCCCGGGATTTCAGCCGGCAGGCCGGCCTGAACTGGACGACGGGTTTCGCGGTCCCGGTGCATGGGCCGCACGGCTATACGGGCCTGGTGTCCTGGGCCGGCAATCCCGGTACCTTCGACAGACCGGCCCGCGCCGAGTTGCAGATCAAGTCGATCCACGGTCACAACCGGATGCTGGACCTGCACTGGCAGGCCCATGGCGGCCTCGAAAACATCGTGGCCGCCTACGGGCTGTCGCGGCGCGAGGTGGAGGTGCTGCAGGGGATGGCCGCGGGGCGGGCCGACGCGCAGATCGCCGCGGACGCCGGAATCACAGAGCGCACGGTGCAGCACCACGTGACGCAGGCCAAGCGCAAGCTCGGCTGCACCACCCGCGCACAGCTTGCGGCGACCGCGGCGCTGCTGGGCGTCGTCTGACCGCGCCATTGCGGGTTTCGACAATGACTTTGCCGGATTTCCGCAGTCTCCTGTGCGGACAAGGCGCGCCGGCGGGGGCAGCGGCGCACCGGCGGTCCGGCAGCGCGCCGGGCAGATGTCGCGCGGTTTTGGAGGGGGAACATGCCGACCATTCTGACCTACAACTATTCCTATTCCGTCACCGGCAGCGTGGGGGGATCGCTGACCGTGGTCTCGAGCTTGGATTCCGGCGCCGCTCTGGACATCACCCATACCGACGCGGACGGGGTCGATGACGATATGGTCGCCCTGAGCGGCACGGTGCAGGTCGGCCTGACCAGCGATCCTTCGGGCGGACCGACCGGGACGTTTCAGGGCTTCACCTCGACCGGCGATCCGATCCTGTTCGTCGGCTCGGGGGTCGGGGCCGGGCTCTTCGTCTATTCCGACACGTTCCATGCCGACGGGTTCGTGTTTCCCGGCTCCTCGGCGACGGGGCCGTATCTCTTCTGTTTCGCGCCCGGCACGGCGATTGCGACACCGGACGGCAACACGGCAGTAGAGCACCTTGCGCCGGGCGATCGGGTGCAGACGGACGGCGGCGGCGCCGTCCCCGTGAAATGGATCGGCCGCCAAACCGTGCACAAGCTCTTTGCCGGCCCGCACATGCAGCCCGTCCGCATCCGCGCAGGCGCCTTGGGCGGCGGCCTGCCCCATAGCGACCTCACCGTCACCGCCGACCACGGCATGATCATCGACGGGCTGGTGATCAACGCCTCGGCGCTGATCAATGGCACGACGATCGCCTGGATGCCGATGGACGAGCTGCCCGACCGGGTCACCTATTACCACGTCGAAACCGAGGACCATGACGTGATCCTCGCCAATGGCGCGCCGGCGGAGACGTTTGTGGACTATGCCGGGCGGCAGGCGTTCGACAATTACCAGGAGTATGTCGATCTCTACGGCGCCGAGCGGATCGTGCACGAGATGGACCGGCCGCGGATCAGTTCGCAGCGGCTAGTGCCGGAGGCGATCAGAGCGCGGCTGGGGATTGTGGAGCCGGAGATCGATTGGGGAGCGCCACTGACGGCTTAATAAGGGCCGTTCCGCTCTCTACGCCCTTCAAAATCGCTGGTGACAGCACGGTCAAGTGCGACGCGCGTCCGGGCCGGAAGCGCCGTGTTTCGATGTTGGACAGTGCGCGATGAAAGCGCACCCTGCGGCACATGAATGATGACGATACGCGATTACAGCGGCGAATGGGACTGCTCATCCAATTTTCTTGGTGGCGCCTGAGAGCGACCTGCAATCACGTGGCGAACGCTCTTTTATGTAATATATATCAAAGCTTTACTCGCGAACATTTCTTGTCGCCAAGGCAGGGTTCCAGCGCTAGTATTCCACGGGGCCAGAGGGATCCGGCCGACTTTGGGGGATGGGGACGACCATGGCATTTTTCGATTTTTCTTCAAGTGCGGCGTATGTTGTTGTGGCTCCGGGCACTTTGTACATATCTGGTCCGTCCAACGACACTGACGGAACGTTGGAAGACGATCTAGGGGACAATTTTTTCACACCGCCCGAGAATATCATCTTGCAGGGTGGCAGCGCGATCGGTCCGTATATCGGCAGTTTTTTCGATGGCACCACCAATTTCGTGGTTTTGGGTATCGATGCTGCAAGCAACAACATCTTTATCTATGCTGACACCGCCCTGGGCGACACGACGTTTCCGACTGGCGCGGAGATGCCGGCTTTCCTAACGGGCCTGACCACGACGCCACTTCTCGCCTGTTTCGCAAAAGGCACTCGGATCGCGACAACCACGGGACCGGTCAATGTGGAACAGTTAGGTCCGGGCGATGTGGTCCTGACCGCCGAGGGATCGGCCACAGCGGTACGATGGCTTGGGCACAGAACCACGCTGACAGCGCTTTGCATCGGCGGGATGGACGCCGTTTGCATTAAGGCGGGTGCTCTCGGCAACGGCCTGCCCCACACCGACCTCACCGTGACCGGGGACCACGGCATGGTGATCGACGGGCTGGTGATCAACGCCTCGGCGCTGATCAACGGGACAACGATCGACTGGGTGCCGATGGAGGACCTGCCCGACCGGGTCACCTATTACCACGTCGAGACCGAGGACCATGACGTGATCCTCGCAAATGGCGCTCCCGCCGAAACCTTCGTGGACTATGCCGGACGGCAGGCGTTCGACAATTACCAGGAATACCTCGATCTCTATGGGCTGGAACGGATCGTCCCCGAGATGGACCGGCCGCGGATCACCTCGCGTCGGCTGGTGCCGGAGGCGATCAGAGCGCGGTTGGGGATTGTGGAACCCGAAATCGATTGGGGTGCCCCGCTTTCGGCATAGCGGCAATGGCCTTGACGATCTGAGAGCCCTCGAGTGCCTCTCCGGATGATGTCCCAAACCCGGCACTCGCCGCTGCACACCACATGACTGTTCGGTCCGCACGTCGGACATCTGCCCGGTTCACAGAAAGCTAAAAATGCCCCGGGCAGGCCTGGGCCGGGACGTTCTGCCTGCGCGCTTCCGATCGCCGCAGCATTCGGCAAACCACAACCCGCACGATTCGGACCCAGATGAAAGCCCGGAGTCGTCTCACCCGTCCCCACCCGTTGTTAGCGCAATCATAAATAAAATCAATGTGTTAGTATAGTGTCCTAGCTAGGACACCCGCCCGGACTCGCCTCAGAACGCCGCATCCGACAGCCGCACCAGCTCGTCGAACACCCCCGGAACGCCCACCACCACCCGGCCTCCCGTCTCGATCATTCGGTCCGCATCCTGATCCTCGACCCCGCCCCCGGCTTCCTCGACGATCAACTGCCCCGCCAGGCAATCCCAGGCATTCATATGCTCCTCGGCGTACCCCAAGAGCCGCCCCGCCGCCACGTAAGCGATCGACAGCGCTCCAGAGGCGTTCCTCAGGAAAATCCCACCCTCGTCGAAAAGCGCCCGCATCAGCCGCATCACCCCGTCGGTCCCGACCCGGTTCGAAAACCCGATCCCCGTCGTGCCGTCCTTCAAGCTCAGCCCTTTCGGAACCGCCAGCCGTTCTCCGTTCAGCGTCGCCCCCTGCCCCCGCACCGCCACGAAGGTCTCGTCGTGGCAGGGATCGTGGATCACCCCGATCTGCGTCCGCCCGCCGCTGACCCCGGCGAGCACGACCGTCCAGGCCGGTATTCCGTTGATGAAGTTCGTGGTTCCGTCGATCGGATCGATCACCCAGGTGAAGCCCGAGCGGCCCGGCGTGGGCGCCTCTTCCTCCCCGGCGATTCCGTCGTCGGGGAACGCTTCCGCCAACCGGGTTCGCACGAGGCGCTCGACCTCGCGATCCGCCTGGCTGACGAAATCCTGGTGCCCCTTGCGATCGATCCGCAGGCTGTCCGGCCGCCGGAAAAACCCCAGCGCCAGCTCCCCCGCCTCGTCCGCGATCCTCTGCGCGGCGGCACATCTTTCGGACAGATCCATGCTTTCTCCTCGTCCCCGCCGGCCGTCAGACACCATCGTCCGCCCGAGAAGATGCCATCTCGCGAAAATGCTCGAACATCATAACGTATTCCGGCGGGATGTCGCGGTAGGACAAGAGGCCAACGACCCGGCCGTTCTCCATCACGGGCAGGTGCCGGAACGCATCGCCCAGCTTCGCGGCCAGGGCATCCGAGATCGCATCGTCGATCCCCACCGTCACCGGCGCGCGAGTCATTATTTCGGACGCGGGCGTGTCTTCCACGGAGAGCCCCCGCGCGACGCCTCGAAACACGAGGTCGCGTTCGGTCAGGATGCCGACAAGTTCGTCGCCTGCGAGAACGGCCACGGCCCCCACCGAGTGTTCGGCCATCACGACGGCAGCCTCCAGAAGCGACTGGTCAGGGGCGATGCGGCGCAAGGGCCGGCCGCCGAGGATCTTGCGCAGCGTGGTGGTCGTCATGCCTCTCCCTTGTCCAGCAGTCAGCGCCGGATACCGGAAGGATAGAGGCCGAGCCGCGCGCCCACAACCCGTTGAACGGCGGCTCTCCGAGGCCTCCGCGCGTTTGCGCCTGGCAATCGCCGCAGGAAGAGATGTTCCGTCCCGTGCAAAGAATGCGAGGTGCGAAGAGGACCGCCTTTGGCGCCGGTCGTGATCATTGATACCGAGCCGCAGCTCTTGGGCCTGAGTGAGACCGAGGAGAGTCTCGTAGCTGTGCAGAGCCAAAAAAAGGTTCAGGACCATACCGACCTCATCTGTGGGCTGGCGCCGCTCCGTGCCGCCATGAATACAATAAGCCGCGCCCTGGAACCGGCCTAGGCAACTCGATGAAGCCCTGCGCAGGTTTCAACCATTTGCTTGCTTCTTACTGACACTGGACGACCTGCCGCTCACGACAATAGTCACCACCGAAGGATCCCATGAGAAATCCGGCAGCCGAGCAAATACCGGTAAATTCCGGGAGAAACCTGCACATCGAAAAGTCTAGTGAAAAATGAGAGGTGAGCAGTTGGCGGAGAAGGAGGGATTCGAACCCCCGGAGGCTTTCACCTCAACGGTTTTCAAGACCGCCGCATTCGACCACTCTGCCACTTCTCCACGCCGCGCATCCTTAGCCCGGCCGCCCGGAAAGGTGCAAGCGCGGGAAATCGGTCACGGGGGTGGGGCCATTTTCTGCCAAGGGGTTGCCACGGGCTTTGCAAAAAGCACCACTTTCGGTAGTGTAGTCGTAGCGCGGGCGGGCCTGCCCGCGTGATCGAGCAAAAAAAGCGTACCGAAGTGTGCGCGGAAAAAGGGGCAAGGCATGGCGAAGATGCGGACGGGCCGTTGGGCCTTGGCGCTCTGCAGCGTGGTGGCACTCACCGCGTGCAGCGAGGGCAACAGATTTGGATTTCTGAACGGATCGGGCGAGGCGGATGCGGACGGCCCCGAGGCCACGCGCGCGTCTTCGAGCACCGTCACATTGGTCGAACGCGACATCGAAGCGCCCGAGGTGTTTCAGGTCAACGAGCCGGGACTGTGGGACGGACGCCCCTCGCTTGGGGGTGTGTGGGTCGCGCATCCGGATGTGACCGAGCCCGAGCGTGTGATCATCCGCAACGAGGACAACGGCAAATTCGTCATCGGCGCGCTTTTCAAGCGGGAACGCGATAACCCTGGCCCGCGGCTGCAGGTGTCTTCGGATGCCGCCGCGGCGATCGACCTTCTGGCCGGCGCCCCTGTCCCGCTCAACGTCACCGCCCTGCGCCGGCAAGAGGTGCCGATCGCCGAAGAGGCGCCGACCGACCCGGTGATCTCGGCCCCCGAGGCGATCGAGACCGCCACGCTCGACGACGATCCGATCGCGGCCGCCAGTGCTGCGCTGGACGCGGTCGATGCCGAGGAGACACCGGTGGTCCAGGCCCAGACCCCGTCGCTTGACATCGAACCGACCCCGGCCGTCGCCGAGCCGCCACGACAGACAACCTCACGCCTGGCCAAACCCTACATCCAGATCGGCCTTTTCAGCGTCGAGGAAAATGCCACGCGCAACGGAACGGCGCTGCGCAATGCCGGCATACTGCCCTCGATCAAGGAGGAAGAGAGCCGCGGCAAGACCTATTGGCGCGTCACGGTGGGACCGGCACCGAACGCGCTGGAACGCGCCACCCTTTTGCGCAAGGTGAAGGAACTGGGGTACAGCGACGCCTACTTCGTGACCAACTGACCCCTGCTCGAGGAAGAAAACGGACATGCTGCTCACCCGTTTGATTGCCACCCTGGCGCTGATCCTCGTGATCGCGCCCGCCCATGCGGCGTTCGAAACCCGGGCCGAGGCGGCCTTTGTCCTCGATGTGACCACCGGCACGGTGCTGCTTGACAAACGCAGCGACGTGCCGCTGCCGCCGGCGTCGATGTCGAAGCTGATGACGCTCAACATGCTCTTCGAGGCGCTCGAGGACGGACGGGTGACGCTCGACACCCAGTTTCGTGTCTCGACGAAGGCCAAGAACATGGGCGGCTCGACGATGTTTCTCAATGAGACCGACCGGCCGACGGTCGAGGAGTTGATCAAGGGCATCGTGGTGCTGTCGGGCAATGATGCCTGTGTGGTGGTGGCCGAGGGGCTTTCGGGAACCGAAGAGGCGTTCTCGCGCCAGATGAACGAACGCGCCAAAGCGCTGGGGCTGGAAAACTCGATCTTCGCCAATTCCAGCGGCTGGCCGCATCCCAACCACCGGATGAGCATGAAGGACCTCGGGCTGCTCGCAGCAAGGCTGATCGAGGTCTTCCCGCAATACTACGGCTACTTCGCCATGACCGAGTTTCCATATGACGGCCGCGCACCGCAGAACCGGTTCAACCGAAACCCCTTGCTGAAGCTCGGGATCGGCGCGGATGGCCTGAAGACCGGGCACACGCAGGAAGCCGGGTACGGGCTGGTGGGGTCCGCCGTGCAGGGTGACCGGCGCATCGTCTTCGTGCTCACCGGGATGGACAGCGAGACCCAACGCGCCGAAGAGGCCGAGAGCATGGTGAATTGGGCCTTCCGGCAATTCGTTTACCGCACCGTGACCGAGAAGGGCACCGTGCTTGCCGAAGCGCCGGTCTGGATGGGCGAAGCCGACACGGTCGGGCTGGTGCCGGGTGAGGATGTGGCGATGTTGATCCCCGCCCTGGTGCGTGGCGACATCGTGGGGGATGTGGTCTATCGCGGACCGATCCAGGCACCGATTGCCGAAGGACAGGAGTTGGGTGAACTCGTCATCGCGCTCGATGGCATCCCCGAGATGCGCGTACCTTTGGTGAGTGACCGCGCGGTGGCGCGCGGCGGATTCCTGCCGCGGCTACGGACGGCGACGCAGGTCCTGATCGGCAAATTGGCCGGGAGCGCGCAGGAACTCCGGTGATGGCGCTGGGGCGGTTCTTCACATTCGAAGGCATCGACGGATCCGGCAAGTCCACCCAGGCGCGGCTTTTGGCCGAGAACCTGCGGGCCGAGGGCTTCGACGTGGTGTTGACTCGCGAGCCGGGTGGCTCGCCGGGAGCCGACGAGATCCGACGGCTTGTGCTCGAGGGCGATCCGGACCGCTGGTCGGCGGAGACCGAGATTTTGCTCTTTACCGCCGCCCGCCGTGACCACCTGGAGCGGCTGATCGAACCGGCGCTGCAAGCCGGCAAGATCGTGATCTGCGACCGCTTCGCCGACAGCACGCGGATGTACCAGGGCCTCTCGCGTGGTAACCTGCGTGGCAAGGTGGATAAGCTGCACGAACTGATGATCGGGCGCGAGCCGGACCTGACGCTTCTGATCGACATGGATCCCTCGAAGGGGCTCGACCGCGCAAAGGGCCGGCAGGGGCACGAAGAACGCTTCGAGGACTTCGGACTTGATCTGCAGGCACAGATGCGGGCCGGCTTTCTGTCGTTGGCGGAGGAATTCTCCTCTCGATTCCGTGTGATCGACGGCGACCGTGCGGTGAATGTGGTGGCCGCCGACGTGCTCGCCTATATCCGCCAGGCCCTTCCGTGAGCGAAGAACCACTGGAAGCCGACCGCGCCCCCGGCGCCCCGCATCCGCGCGAGACCGAGCAGTTGATCGGGCAAGAGGCCGCCGAGCGAGATTTTCTCGACGCCTTCACCTCGGACCGGATGCACCACGGCTGGCTGATCCGTGGGCCGCGCGGCGTGGGCAAGGCCACGCTCGCCTGGCGCATCGCACGGTTCCTGCTGACGACGCCACACGAGGACGGTCTCTTCGGCGCGCCGCCTCCACCCGCGTCTCTGGACCCTGACCCCAACCACCCTGCCCTCGCCCGGCTTCTGGCGCTCAGCGAGCCGCACCTTTTCCTGCTCCGCCGGCCCTGGGATGCGGACCGCGAGCGGCTTCGGCAAGAAATCACCGTCGATGAAGTCCGCAAGATGCGCGACTTCTTCGGCCTCTCGGTCACCGACGGAGGCCGCCGCGTCGTCATCGTCGATGCCGCCGACGAGATGAATGTGAACGCCGCCAACGCGCTTCTGAAACTGCTCGAAGAGCCCCCCGCCGACACCGTGATGCTGCTCGTGTGCCACCAGCCCGCACGCATTCTGCCCACGATCCTCAGCCGCTGCCGCACTCTGCTCTGCCGCCCGCTCGATCCGCCCGAGATTGCCGCGGCCCTGCATCAGGCCGGCACGGATCCCGATCCGGAGATGGCCGAGACCCTCGCCGCCCTTTCCGGCGGCTCCGTCGGGACCGCGCTGCGGCTGATCACGCTCGATGGCGCCGCGCTCTACTCAGAAGTCACGGGCCTCTTCACCGGCCCCCTCGACCGCCCCCGCGCCCTGAAACTCGCCGAAAGCGCTACAGGCCGCGCCGCCGCCGAGCGGCTCGACCTGATGCTCGATCTCTTCGACCTGTTCCTGTCCCGCCTCGCCCTCACCGGCGTTTCCGGCCCGCCCGCACATCAGGCCAGCTCGGGCGAAGCGGAACTGCTGAGCCGCCTCTCCCCCTCACCTACCGCCGCGCGCCGATGGGCATCCCTGCACCAGAGCCTCGGCGCACGCGCCCGCCACGGTCGCGCTGTCAACCTTGACCCTGCCGCGCTGATCCTCGATATGGTCCTGAAAATCCACGAAACGGCGGCGGAATTGGCTGCCTGAGCCAGCCCGATGACCGACGCCCCGCAGATCACCGACAGCCATTGCCATCTCGATTTCCCCGATTTCGACGGGGAACACGCCGCGCTGATCGCCCGCGCCGCCGAGGCCGGGGTGACGCGCATGGTGACGATCTGCACCCGGCTGCGCCAGGAGCCGCAAGTGCGCGCCCTCGCCGAGGCCCACGCGCCCGTCTTCTACGCCGCGGGGACGCACCCGATGAGCGCGGCCTCGGAGCCGATGGCGACTGTGGACGAGCTCGTCGCCCTCAACGCGCATCCGAAGTTCGTGGGCATCGGGGAAAGCGGCCTCGACTACCACTACACGGCCGACAGCAAGGCGGTGCAGCAGGAGAGCCTGCGCATCCATATCGAGGCCGCTCGCCGCACCGCCCTGCCCCTCATCATTCACGCCCGCGACGCCGACATTGACATGGCCCGAATCCTCACCGAAGAGCACCGCGCCGGGCCCTACACCTGCGTCATGCATTGCTTCAGCTCCGGCCGCGCGCTGGCCGAGGCCGCGGTCGACCTCGACTTTTACCTTTCGATGTCCGGCATCGCCGCCTTTCCGAAGTCCCAAGACCTGCGTGACATTTTCGCCGCCTGTCCCATGGACCGGATCCTCGTGGAGACCGACGCGCCCTACCTCGCCCCGCCTCCGAAACGCGGCAAGCGGAACGAGCCGGCCTACACGGCCCACACCGCCCGCGTCGGCGCAGAAATCTTCGGGCTCGACTACCCCGCCTTCGCCGCCCAGACCCAGGCCAATTTCGACCGGCTCTTCACCAAGGCCGCCCGGTTCCAGGCCGCCGCCTGATGGGCGAAATCCGCTTCACGATCCTGGGTTGTGGCTCTTCCGGAGGCGTGCCGCGGCTCGGCGGGCATTGGGGCTCGTGCGATCCGGAGAACCCCAAGAACACACGCCGCCGCTGCTCTCTGCTGATCGAGCAAGAGACCGGGGAAGGCGTCACGCGCATCCTGATCGACACGTCGCCGGACCTGCGCCTACAGCTTCTCGACGCGGGCGTCGGCGCGCTCGATGCGGTGGTCTACACCCACGGCCATGCCGACCACATGCACGGCATCGACGATCTGCGCATGATCGTCTTCAACATGCGCAAGCGGCTGCCGGTCTGGGCGGACGGGCCGACGCAGGAGCGGCTGATGGGAAGCTTCGGATACGCCTTCATCCAGCCCGAGGGCTCCTCCTACCCGCCGATCCTCGACATGCACACGATCTCGGGCGACGTGACGATCGACGGCGCGGGCGGGCCGGTGACGCTACGATCTTTCAAGGTTGGGCACGGCTCGATCGACGCGCTCGGCTTCCGGATCGGGGATTTCGCCTATCTGCCGGACGTGGCCGAGATGTATGACGGCGCCTGGAAAGCCGTGGAGGGGTTGGATTGCTGGGTTCTTGACGCCCTGCGCCGCGACCCGCATCCGACCCACACGCATCTCGCGCGCTCGCTCGAATGGATCGAGCGCGCCGCTCCGCGCCGGGCGGTGCTCACCAACATGCATATCGACCTCGACCACGCCACGGTCGATGCTGAGACTCCGGCCCATATCACGCCCGCCTTCGACGGCATGGTGATCCGCTACGATGTGTGAGTCCGGGTCCCTCGGCCGGATGACACAGGCGCAATGCAAGCGCTGATCGAAGTCATCCTGCCGGTCTTTCTGGTGATCGGTTTCGGGTACGTGGTCGTTTGGCGTGGCCTCTTCTCGGATGCGGGCGTCGATGGGTTGATGACATTCACCCAGAACTTCGCGATCCCCTGCCTTCTCTTCCGCGCGATCTCGACGCTGGACCTGGGCCAGGATTTCGACGCGGCCCTTCTCGGCAGCTTCTATCTCGGCGCCACGGCGGGGTTCCTGGCGGGCTTTCTCGGCGCGCGGCTCCTCTTCGGGCGGCCATGGGAGGACAGCGTGGCGATCGGGTTCTGCACGCTCTTCTCGAATTCGGTTCTCTTGGGCCTGCCGATCACCGAGCGGGCTTTCGGGGCCGACGCCCTGGGGCCGAACTTCGCCATCGTCGCCCTGCACGCGCCATTCTGCTACATCCTCGGTTTCACGGTGATGGAGATCGTGCGGGCCTCGGGCGGGGGGATCCGGGCGGCGGCGCGGTCGATCCTGCGGGCGATGGTTCGCAACGCTTTGATGATCGGGATCGCGCTGGGGTTCGTGGTGAACCTGACGGGTCTGCCGGTGCCGGGCGTGGTGTCGGACGGGATCGATCTGATGGCGGTGGCGGCGTTGCCGGCGGCCCTGTTCGGGCTGGGGGGCGTGCTCTATCGGTACCGGCCGGAGGGGGATGCGGGGACGATCGCCTGGATCTGCGGGGTCTCGCTGGTCTTGCATCCGGCGGTGGTCTGGATGATGGGGTCGGCGACGGATCTGAGCGAGGGGCAGTTTCGGTCGGCGGTGCTGACGGCGGCGATGGCGCCGGGGGTGAACACCTATATTTTCGCGAACATGTACGGGGTGGCGCGGCGGGTGGCGGCGTCTTCGGTGTTGATCGGGACGGCGCTGAGCATCGGGAGCGTTTGGGTCTGGTTGACGGTGTTGCCGTGAGATGTCCCAGCTAGGACACTAGGTTAAGTCACTGAATTCATTGATGGTTGCGCTAACAGTGACCGGGGACAGGCACGGCGAATCCGGACCTTTGGCGGCTCAGGTCACAACCACGATCTTGCCCGCGGCGGTGTTGTTTTCCATCGCGGTATGGGCCTCGACGATCTGATCGAGGCGGAAGACGGGGCCTGCGGGGATGCGGGCGCGGCCGGCCTCGACGGCGTCGATGAACGCCTGCAGGGGGGTCGAGATGAAATCGTCGGCGCCGCCGGAATAGGTGGTCAAGCCGACGCCGGTGGGGATCACCTCCATCGGGGCGAAATCGGGGAAGCTCCAGGAATTGCCGACCATGCCGGTCATCGCGACGAGGCCGTGCAGCGCCGTGGCCTGCAGCGAGTCCGGCAGGGTTGTCGTACCGACGAGTTCCAGGACCTTGTTGACGCCCTCGGGGAAAGTGGCGCGGACGTCAGCGGCGATCTCTCCACTGTCGATGAAGACATGGTCGGCGCCGTTGGCGCGCAGCATCTCGGCGCGCTCGGGCTTGCGGGAGGTCGCGGCGACGGTGAGGCCCATCTGCTTGGCCAGCACGGCGGCGGTGAGCCCGACCGAGGTGGTGCCGCCGCGGATCAGGAGGCTCTCTCCCGGCTTGCACTGCAACGCCTTGGTCAGGGCCCCGTGGGCGGTCTGGACCATCTCCGGCAGGGCGCCAAGCTCGGCCCAGGTGAGGCTTGTGTTCAGCGCCATGACCTGACCGAGGGGGACGGAGCAATATTCGGCGTAGCCGCCGTCATAGGCGCGGCCCATATGGCCCATCGCGGTGGCGACGGTCTGGCCTTTGGCAAAGGTGCCGGAGGGGTCGTCATCGACCTCGCCCACGGCCTCGATGCCGAGGACGCGGGGGAATGCGACATTGGGGGAATGGCCCTGCCGGGTGAAGAGCTCGGAGCGGTTGAGGCCGAAGGCGCGGATATGGATGCGGACCCAACCTGGCCTGCTGGCTGGGATCGGGAGGATTTCGAGCTTTAGGACCTCCGGCCCGCCGGGTTTGTGGATCACGATGGCTTTCATGGTGTCGGGCATGGGGGGTGGGTCCTGTGTGGCGGGCGTGGGGAGGATGAGGCAGGTAGGCAGTTCGCGCAATTAGTAAGGAAACGACAGCAAGGCTTTGAACCTGGTTTGCCTAGACGGTGGCAAGAAAGTCTGCGCGGAATCAAGCCGAAGGCACCGCGCGCGCCTGACCGGCCCGGCGGGCAGGCGCTGTTTGGAGGGGAGCGCCGGCGACGCGTTCGGCTGACTTGGCTGGCATAAAGCGCATCGTTCAGAGGTCGGAGCGCCTACCCCCGGTCAGGCCCGCACGGCTTGCGTTTCAACGGACCACTCCATTTGGGTTAAAGCGCGTTCGAACGCGCTTTCGGAAGGCTTTTCGAAAAGCCTTCCTAGCCCGGAGACATGCCCCGCAGGCGTTCGGAACGGCGACGCAACAACTCGACCGTGGTCAGCAGCGCGATTGAGATCACCACAAGGATCGTCGCCACGGCGAGGATCGTAGGCGAGATCTGCTCGCGCAGGCCGGTGAACATCTGCCAGGGCAGCGTCTTTTGCCCCGCGGAGCCTACAAAGAGCACCACGACCACCTCGTCGAAGGAGGTGATGAAGGCG
>JAAUYH010220577.1_pt1 | contig 13456 bp, 7 predicted proteins | sample 7278061 | NCBI WGS metagenome assembly JAAUYH01 (sample SAMN14350203, study PRJNA611818) | marine sediment metagenome | isolation source: surface marine sediment (0.6m) | place: French Polynesia: Moorea | collected 2018-08
AAGCAGTATTTCCGAGCCGTTTTCCACATATTTGGAGCTTACGGCTCATCTACAGCTCGCAATTTGAAAAGCAATGATTGTCTCACGCGCATTGTATAGAGGATGAATATTTTTCATACTGCTTAACTATAACTCGATGCAATATATATATATTCCTTCAGGGTTAAATTTAGAATTTTACGGATTTTCCCAGAACATATTTTATTTAAAGCTGTTAGCATCACAATGCATGTTGTAAAAAGTCATATACGTCGATCATAACAAGGGGCTACGATCAGGTTGAATCCGAGGGGGTCACGGCAGAGTAAACTACGATAGTCTAATCAAGGGATGCTGTTGTCATGGGGCCTGGTAGTGTGAAACTTGTTCTAGATCAGAATTTTTAACATAGAAGGTGAGTAAGAATGGTTTTTCGCACTAAGCAAAACAATGTTGTAGAATTCATGGAAATTATTGCAATTTTACACTTATTTGTTCCTGTAGTTCGAATCAGGATTGGAGGTATAGTATACTTGGAATAAGGAATAATTCATTTTGGTTTTGAAAACCGTCAGAAGGACTAGTTTCAATCACCTCAAAATATTTTATAGCATTTTGAGTTCCCTTTGGCTTTGAATAGAAGCTTGTATTGGTTATTATTAACGTATGATGAATGCAATATTTGTAGAAACAGACGGAGAATCTCCTAATTCGAGGGAAACTTTACTGCTCCAAAGCATATTCCACTAATTCAATTCCTTGATGGTTGTAACCAACTGCAAAGATTCCAGAATCGTTGATGTGAATCAAAATTTAATTCTTCGTGGAATACTTAACTGCATTATCTGCTTATCTTTTAGCATATATACTTCCAGGACTTTCTACGAGACAATTGGAATTGATTACATCCTCTTCACAGTGCAAGAAGGAATACTAATTCCTACAGAATCGTGCAATCCATAAAAATCGCAAAAAATTTTGGGTTAGTGTAACAAGAGCACATATCACTTATAGGAGTTGTAAACCGAAAATGGGATACATTTCAATCGATTTATCCGTTCCTCCTCCTTACATCACTCCAAAGGTTACGAATATGGCAAAAAATTTCGCCGGTGAACTACTGAGATAACCCTCTAGCTACTGTACTAAGCTCATCCCTTTACGACATATCCACTGTAATTAGGTGCTTGAATTTAAAAAAACGCCCTCAAGAGGATACATTTCAAGCAGCGAACTTTAACACGGTATTTCTCAGTTACATGTGCGTACCCTGATTCATTCTGCTGTGACATACTGTTAGTCTTCCAATCACGCTATGTTCGTTGCCGAATCTCTACATTCGTGATGAAAACTCAATAACTGTTTTCAAATTTCCACGTCAAGAAGCTTGTAGAAAACTCATTTCTTGCGTTTGGCTTTTTAAAAATGCACCACATCTGGTGCAAAAATCACAATACGCTGCAATCAAAATGTAAGTACCGAAAGCCATGCCTACTACTTTATTTACTTTTCTCGAGGTCTAGATGGCGAGTTAAGAAAGATGAGCAACAGAGCAGAGTAAAAGGTGGTTCAAGATAGCATGTCACATGCTACGAGTTAGATTTATTTCTCGCATCTTCTACAATCTCTGCCAACGTCCGAGCAACGACAGTTACAGGCGAAACAGCACTTTGTTCTTTCTCCGCGAAATCACGAACATTTGTAGCCACCCTCTTGGAAAGTGCGGCACGCACAGCGGGAGTCAGCGTTTGTGGTTGCAAATTATCCAATCCCTGTGGCGTCGCTGCGCCAAGTCCAAGACGACACACTATTGCGGCGAGGAAGGGCTGGTCTGCAAGCACGGGCGTAATCACGACTGGTGTTCCGGCGTGCAACGCCGCCATTACTGAACCAGCACCACCGTGACACAAAAACAAAGATGCTCGAGGCAATAAATACGAGTATTGAACCGAGTGACGTACTGTGAAAACTCTGCCACGAGCCCATGCAGCTAGGTCTGATTTCTGGTCGAGTAATGATTCATCTATTCGAGCATTCCCCGGGACAATTACAACGCGTTGCACGCCCGCTTCGCGTAAACCAGAGAGAACAGCAAGCGTCAGTTTCTTTGAATTCGCCCTCATTCCCATCGACCCATAAGACACTACAACAGGTGCAGGACCGTTGTTCAGGAACTCGCACAATCCAGGATGTGCTTGCTCCGGGTTGTACGATTTCGGATTGAACGACGGAGCGAGAGAACCGACAACCTTATTGATCGGGTTCCAATCTGGAGGCGCGGGTGATAAACGAGGAGAGCAAGCAACCAGAGCGGGAATTTCAGAACAACCATCAATAATATCACAGACGCGCTGTTCATCGATAGGTGGCAATCCAAGTCGGACACGATGTGTGTTCAGGGGTTCGAGACACTCCGTTACAGCAAAGCTGTTCAAATGAGAATAAGTGGAAAGATTCTCATCGTCTTCTTCTGGGCACTCGTCGTTGAGCAACTTCTCAAACGCGATCGCCGCTTTCAACGGTCTCATGAACAGACTAGGCAGAAAACGTGACCGAAGGCCAGGTTGAAAAGTGAGCAACACCAAAGGCACTTGCAGCTTTTCTGCCACAACATGTGCAAGCATCCAGGTCAGCGTGGTGGAGAGCACGACATCAACGGAAGAGTCCTGCGCCACCTCCAGAACAGCGTCTACGGAGGGAAGAATATAATTTGCACTGTAGTGGCCAAATGTGCGCAAGATCGTTTCGGTATAAGTTTCATTCGGGGTGGCGAGACTCATCGCGTACTTATACGACGTAAACATATCTGGGATGGAGAAGGGCAATATGTGTGCTCGTGGCGCGAGTGACTGGTAATCTGGTTGAACAAACACAACTGGGTTTTCCAAATCCGGCGATTCGGCGAGTGCCAATATCGGCTCGAAATCGCCTCGGGAGCCAGCGGACAATAAAAAAGGTCGAACCATGTTGATGTTGCGTGAGGGTCTCGAGAACCAGCGATTTTATCGCTGCTTGGTAGTGACTTTGGGACTACTTGAGGATAATGAATTAGTTGTTGCTAGAGGGGTTCCGAGCACATTTAAATACTGTTTGTATTACATTGTATCCGGAATGTAACGAAGCAGTGTAGCAGTTTGGCCAGTAGTGATCCGAGGATTGGAGGAAACAGTTCAACCGATGTCCGTTGTCAGCTGTGTCTGTTGAAGATCATCCGAGAATCTTGGAGACACTACCCTAAAAGTCCCGACTAATTATGACGCAGGTAGTTCTTGTTGCAATTTCAGTTGAAAATTCTCTAAACGTGTTTTCATGGGATAGTGTCCTCACTATTTGCACCCGCCGAACCATGTTTGCGTTCGATGCGTTCTCCATTCTATTTCATTTCACGCTGTTGATGGTTCACAAGCTTAAAGAACGTACAGAAAGCAGGCTGACAAAGCACCACAGATGGATTGTAATCATTTCGTTACGTCATGTGATTTTTTCGAAACTCGCGGATTGGTGCAAGGCCACAGGCCGGTTGTTTTTGATGGTAAGATATGCCATCTGAGAATAAGAGCGGAATGGTGTGAATAATTAATTCCGTCTCAACTGAGCCTCATACAGACAAACCCCCAATTTGCTCAAGGGTATTTTGCCCTCGGGATATGCAAGTGGCATGTTTCTGAAAAGAATTCGAAATGAATGAGCCAGGGTATTTAAATGGGAATGTTATGCTTTCTAAACAATAATAGGTACACAGATTCTAGATTTGATATCCAAAAAATCTCAACTACCACAACCACTTCGAGCATCACACGAATAGGACGCCAAAGCTGTTTAGTAATGACCAAGTTTGCGAATTAGTCATTGAGTTTCAAAATCGAAGAACAACGAGCAAAAAAAACGTCTCATGCAGAGCTCGCTGTATCGGCGAATGTTGATTTCCAATTGTCAAAAACTCCTCATGTATCTACAATTTCCAGAATTTTGAAAAGAACTGATGGTACAGAAAAAAATCACGGTAATCAATTCAAAAAACTCGTTGGTTGGGTATGGAAAATGCTTTACCGAAATAATCCTGTTACTGTTAAATTGATTTAGATCATAGCATTTTTGCATTTAAATCGAGACAACTGGGATGGGTTCATTACTTTAAAAATCGGTTGCAATTAAATACTGGATGGTTGCACAAATTTAAAACGAGAATCAAATTTGAAAGTTTAATTCTCACGGTGAATCATCAATCTATCATTGGAAAATGTTTCTGAAAAACTCCCAGAGATTGATCATAAACTTTCCAAATAAATTATTCAAAATACGCCGAATGCTGATGAATTCTAGATTTTTACAAATTGGCTCATACTTTTCCACTGGCCCTGCAAGATTACTGGGAAGAAAGTAGTTAAAGACTGCTTAAAATTTTTGGCCTTTGTAAATGCTATTGGTTCAGAGAAATTTCCAGCTGATGATTATGGGGAATTTCAAAAAAGCAAACGATTCAAACGAACTACAGGAAAGGATCTTGGTTTTGATTATTATTTGAACAGAAAAGGCTGGATGAATACTGAGACATTCTTCTATTGGCTTGCTCGGTTTGAGGTTTATTTAAAAAAACTCGAGGAGTCGGCTTGTCGTTGGATAATGCTTCCGTTTAGAATCAATTCCGAAACTTCAATAGTTGAAGTAGTCTATTTCTCTGCAAATACAACATATTTAATGCGGCCATTAGACGCTGGAATTATTGCTGCTGTAAAGAGATGGCATAGAAAATATCAAGTGAAGAAAGCTTTAAATTTCACTTGCCAAGAAAATAAATCTATATCGAGTGTCTGCTATGACTTGGATTCAAATTATTTCGTCGGAATTGAATCTTTTAATTGTTCACAATTGCTGAACAAATAATAGTCTAAGTGGAATGCGATCAATGGGATAAAATGAATTTCAAAATTCTATTGTAAGGGGCGAGCAAGAAATATTGGACTACGTAAGATCTTTCTACCAGTGCAGCTACAAGTAGTTATAGAGAATTTCATTGAAGCTGCTCATGAGAATTAAGGTACTACTGAAAACCGTTTTTTAGTAGAACTTGTGAATAAAAAAATTATCGCTGTCTTCAAACAAATTGAAGAACCATCGCTTTTATAGGTCGAAGTCCTTTAAGGCTGGTGAAGAAATACAAATATTCACAAGAGAGACTTTTCAACATCTAGTTAAATCGATTGTGATTCTAAATGTATTAAAACGCAATAAGCAGATTATTATCGTGATTGCTTTACCCAGTCAATTGCAGTTAATCAATCAATCGATGGGTGAGTACTGGAAAAATGGAAAATATGCCGCACTTCGTTTTACGGATGTACTCATTGAACAAAATCTTCTTCCGCTGAACTTCTGGAAATTAATTCACTGCAAAATCTGTGAACGGCCCTTCCTGTCAGATAATTGTGGCATGGGTTTAGTTTTCGGGAAAGATAAATTTAGTGACTCTGAAAATGCAAGCAGCGAGAACACTCACAAAAACACTCACCATCGAGTGTCGTGCAAATTGGAGTTGTGTCTGCACTATGAAAGCTTCGAATGCATCCCAATATGGACTTTGATTCCGCATCAGAAGAGGTCCTATCAATTATCTAATTGCAAAAAAGGTCGACGAATTACAATTTCTCCGAGCGACATCCTACTACTTGGGTCGGACAAAAGGTTCTAGCCGCAGGCTCTCCACAAATCATGACTAAAGACATGCAAATTTGAGTCAATTACAATCTTGCATGCGTGGTGACAGTGTTCGAAAAATGCAAATCTCTCTTGTTGGTAGAGCAAAATTTTGAAAACAGTGGGTCTTAATCAAGCTCTGTATGCAATATAATTTGAAGCTGCAAACATTTCATGGGCACTTCTTCATGAAATCGTCCGACTCATTCGTTCGGTCATCTTTTAATTTTTCATGACGAAGCAAACAATAGTTATAAACGACATCTAGCTATTTTAATTCATCTTTCTCGAGACGGCAAACTTTAATGAGACGAGCTATACAGTTAAATTGAGGTTGAAAAAGAAAAGCGATGCAAAAAATTCGTGAAGAAATGGAACGGCTAGTGTAGGTCGAAATTTGTCTCTTTGTTACTTTACTGGTCGAAACAATCATATTGTATAGCAAATTTATTTTCACAAATCAGATACGTGATTTAAATCTATGTTTATCAATGTTTGTCCTTGAATTTCAATGCTGCGTTCAGGCCCTTACTGTTCCAATTTTAGATTGTTCCTCGTTCTAAGATGCAAGAGCTAGCGGAACATTACTTTTCTTCGTATTATTGTCGCAATTTTGATGACGGAGGATTACATCATCGGAGACGTCACGTTCAAACGTTTACGATTTTGGTACAGTCAGCAAATATTCAGAAATTATTCAAGCAATGGCGTGAGTACAGTGCATAGCTCGATGAAATCGCGCCTTCAATTTATAGCCTGATGAAACTTTTCACTGCCGAATTCATTATATCTTGATTCAAATTTTTGTCGACGCCTATGATATTTTGCCTAATTAATATTCTTTATGCGTACACTACTCACTAAGGTTAATTTTTCATGAAGCGAAGTCTTTGTCGCATTTTTGGTGACTGTTTTGTTTTCAAACTATAGAGATCTCTTTTTAGTTACTTTTATTCATAACATCTGACTAAATAATTGAAGACGGTTACATGCACATTTATTGTCCTGCATTGTTGGGTCTGCAATTCCCATACATGAAGAAAAAATCAAATGTTGAAAGGTTACACAACGATTAGTTAATGTATCCCATATTGACGGTGGTCAGTATTTGATGCATGTCAAATTCGCAAGGGTATATAGGTGCACTCAAGGCTTTTGTGGGGCTTACCCTTTAAATAAAATACCTTGCCCTTTTATTGAAAAAATGTTTCGGCTGAAGCTATTCTAAAATTAGGGCAGATTCTTCCAAAAATGTATAGAATGACGTATACGACAATTGATATTCGAAATCATTTTTTGTTTTTAGGAATACAGTTTCTATAAGTTTTGATGAACAGCAGTACAGTCAGCAGTAAAGAAAAAAGCGAAGAGAACCAAACGAGAAGCTAAATGGTGCTGCTATCTGAAAACAAAACTCATTATTATCGAAAACTACATGAATTCCTAACTATAATTGTCCGTGAATACAAAACAAATCATTGCCGAGCTCATGACATCGCGGCTGTTCGCAAACATATCTCTAACAATAAGGGATGGGTACATTCATCCACGCACCTCGCTGATACGCATTTATGGAAGGTTGTCCCAGTGGGAGCATATCCTAATTCTAAAAGAGTAGTTCCTTCACTTCACTATACCTGACGATGATAAGACAGAGAACGATATAATCCAAAAATATGGATTTTTCTTCAGCGAGGAAATTCAGGCAGATCGTTTCTTGATGAGAAATGTTTGAACTTCCTTAATTGCACGCTCAATACTCCTTATATGGTCCCTAGGGCAAATGTATGGGCGAATTTAAACAAATTTCTACCACATTTGGCTCCTCTACTTCGAAGGATGGTCTGTCTCATAGAATATCTGAAAAGCAGGATTCGTACCCAGTTGAATATTTTCAAAGACAAATCAGCTCAATGAAGAGTACCTTTTGCGTTGAGAACTGCTACATTTCTATGGAAAAATATACGGAATGTTAATTAACTTGTGCTCAAAAGGAATTCAGAAATTGCAACCTCCATCTGGTTAGATATCGAGCACAGGCTGCCCTCGATATTTACATTTGCATTTTCTGGTCCAGTGCTGAACATAATGTAGCACGCATAGCACGTTCTGAATGAGAATAGAATAATAATATCCGAAAAGAAACCATGGCTCTCATTGAATGGTAGAGACTCACATAAGACAAAACGTAATTTCTTAGTATATCAGCGAACTGCCACAAATTTGACGGGTGCGTTATCGTTGGTTCAATTTCTGGGGTAATGCTGCCGGATAGAAAGTCGATTACGCAATCCATGAACAAAAGAGGTAATTCGAAATGTATGCAACGTATTTGGCCAGCGCCACTGGTTTCAGCGACAATAGCTTAGATTTTATGTGAAACTTTAGTGATAAAGGTACTTTAGCACCAGATTCCGTACTATCTGTGGTATATATAGTTTAAAATTCAATAGTTTGTACGAAATACTTAGACAAAATTATGTTTGATTTCAGTTATTTGTTGTTGTAGATGTAACATCTGTGGTTCTGGTGACAAAAGAAAGTTACATTAACGTTTTCGAAGTGAAGGTGTTGATGTTGCAACGTACAGCAGCACTCTGTTACGAGTTTGTAGACCATAGAGCGCTTACTCGTGAAAATCAAAGGTGCAAATCGTGGGTACAGTACTTAAATCGAAAGAAAAAAGAATGATTTTAATGCATTTTTGACTTCTTAAGACCTATTTTTTCTGATATTCGGTTATAATTGTTTGCACTCTGTAAAATCTCCGAGAATTGAGCTTAATAGTATGTAGCTTTCAACAAGTAAAATTGTTCGGTTCAGACTGTATGTTGCTTCAAATCTGTCAGATTGGGTCCGGAAATGCTGAACTGAATACATTTGTTGCCTTTGTCTTCGTAATGGTCACCTCTGCGTGACTAGGAGTGCTTTTAGTCCATTGTATGTGTCCACCATTCTGTTCAAGTCGCAACAAAAAAATAAGGTGGATGGAGCAGAATGCAAACAGACTTCTGCAGAGTATGACCTGATTCAAGGTTCTAGAAGTCACAGAAGGCGAGTAAGCGTCCAAATGGGCTCGAAGAGCAAATAAAAAAGGTAAAGCAGTTGAAGCTCTGATTGGCGATATTTATGGCATGAATGATTTACTTTGGCAGGTAAAAATTACCTCCTTGATGAAGCGGATCATCCAGCTGGGACAGTGCATGGCGAGGTATTCACCAGAATCATCCGTACATAGAAAGGCAGTGTACGAAATAAGAAGCTTACCGAATTTAATGAAGAGATGTTAGTGAATTCCTCCGTTATCAGAAGAACAATATTAGTAGAATAGTACTTAGTTACGGAAAAGTAATCGAAACTCGTGAAGGTCTGAAACTGATACACTTAGTGTGACGATTCTGTTAGTTTGATGATCTTTCTTGATATGATTTCGAAGGACGCAGGTAATTTTAGCTCGAGAAAGCGCCTCTTAGTCGCAATTACTTTAAATTCTACCAGGATCGGATGAAGTTTCCGACAAGGAACTATTCTATGCGAATAGCAACTCGTCGAAACCTGTTTGATATCGCTCTTTGGCAGTTTGCTTCCAATTTAATAGTACATCATGTATGAAACAATTGCGAACGTCCCATGTTTGGCCCAGACAGTAGAACAAAATTCTGATATGAATGAAGCGGAATAATCGAGCGTCCTAGTTCTTCGATGATGCTGTGTCAAGGACTCTTGGGGGTTTTCCACGATCACGATGGATTAATCTTCAACCACGCTTCACCTTGCTTTGAAAAACAATCCGAGTGCATTAATGCTTGAAATTCTTTTGAAAAGGTGAAAGTAGAGAGCGGGATTTTTCCTAAAGAAGCGAAGCTATAAATCTTCTACAAAACAGAACGATGTTAGCTGTCGTGATTTCGGTAAAATGTTAACGTAGCACTTAAATAGATAGAAATATGGGCAACAAGCCTTTACGAAGTGCAAAGACTCTTTTGCATGGTTAGAAAGAAAAACTTACTCATTCGAATGCTCGCAATGAGAAGATACTATAACCCATCTATGTAGATAGAATGGAAGGCAAGAAGCTGATTTGTATTATCTGACTCATATTTTTAGCATGTGAAGGTAAAACTTCGCTCGGGCGTTCCAAAAAACTTGCCGTTCGAGCGATCAAGAACCTTTCAGGGAATGGAAAGAAAACTAAAAGCATACTTCCTTATTTGATTTAAAACGGGTATAAATCTGATACAAGCAGCCCTGACCAATTGAAAGAATTTGTTCGATTATGACACACTAGATCATATCGATATCTCTGAAGGTCAATGAAGGAATCAGCTTTGAGAAATCAAAAATCGATACATGCATTTAGGAATTGCTTGCCGCACGACTACAAAAGCAGCTGCGATTACTTAAGATGCTGAACGAGGAATCTAATTTAATATCGTGCTAAACTCCAGCTTCCGATGCAACTGCTCTGCGATGTTTTGGGCCGTTAAAGGTTTTTAGTACGACTAATCCAAGTACGAATGGTCTACACTATTATGAGAATCGAGCAAGTGGTAGGGATTGATTGTCGCAGCTCTACCGCATTATATGTATTTGGTAGGCATAAATTTCGACAGCTTGGAAATTTTATCGGGAGATAGAGGGGATCAAATACTGCTTATTTACGATAACTTAGGGGGTATTGCATCAAACGCGCCTGCCTTTCGAAGTTCTAGGCCTGTATTTGGTATGAAGTGCGACGGCTATTCAAAGTTTTGGACTAATGACATTAATCAAGTGCCACTACCCTACAGTACTATGTGCGGAAGCGGAGTCTAAGTAAAGTACCTCTACACAATCACATATATGTGTTTGGGAATCAAATAAGAATTGTATACAACAGTACAGGTGTGTTCTGAACATCAAACCGCTATTGTACATCATTATTGGAGGAAGTGAACATCCAAATCAAGATCGCAATAATTCAATAGCAGCAAAGAATATTTAAAGCCAGCAACACCAGAACCATGTTAAGGTAAGATCAACGTATTGCGTTTACATTGCACCAATATTGTTGAATGTAGCGACTCCATGTTTTGTAACACAGAATAGTCTTGCATCATTCTCCATAACACAATAGGTATGGGCATTACAGCACATGCTGCAATTAATTTGAGACTTGTGGCACACTTCGTTGTGTCCAAACGGGTGTATTAACTTCGAGAGAAGGAGTCTGCCAATTGAAACACGATCCTGGGAAGTCTACACTAGAATAATCCGAGCAGTGTCTGTTTATTTCGAAGTCAAATCATTCACGGAGCCGTAATAAGCACTCTGGATGCAAAGGAGTCAAGATCAATGTTGCAACACACAGAGCATATGGTTTGAGTTTTCAGTAGACCCAAGTGTGCTGACTGAGACATATCGGTATTCTTATAGATGGAGGCAGCGTCTCTTACTGCAACAATAAAATACCTCCATCCCTTTTATATCGAAAATAGTACCGAAAACCTTGAATTCGGAAGAGAATAGATATTTCCTTGTCTCTGTTACAGTCGCTTGAAGAACTGTCAAGGATTAAATTACGAGTAGTATTTTTTTATCGGAGCGAGCTATTCCGCGTAGTTATCGGAACTAGCTTACATCAAAATGCGATGAATTCTAATATGATAGTTCGTTGAAAAGATCTTTATGAGACGGCGTGAGTATTGATTTGATGAAAATTGGACAGTCAAATTCATCTGCACTCACCAGGGAAGCACGCAGCTTCGCATCTACAGCTTTTTCAATGCACTACGTATATGCTAAATGCAAAAACAATGTCATTGTAGCGCAAAATAAGCCTTTACCCAGAAAACAACACAAAAATCACCAACTGGTACCAACTCAGCCAAACAACGGTTTGGAGAACGGTTCTTGCTTTGCGCCGTCTTGATGGAGAAATTGAGTAGACTTTTCCTTGCATAAGAAATGATAGCCAAAACAGTGCCTAATACAGAGTGATGTGAGTAATCACAAACCGCGTTCAGATCAGCAAACAGCGCTTTCCAGCTCAGTTCTTCAGAAGAGCGAATAACCAGCCATTAAATTCTAAATGGCATCCTTGGGAATAGCTTTTGTAGAACCAATGCTTGTGCTCAAACTATGGATAGCCTCGGAGCATCCGTTCGGCACATCTTTCAATGCTTATTCAAAGAAAGAAAGATGGTAGGAGCCCAAGGCAAAGCAAACTTCTCAAGCTCAACTTGATTGGAAGGATGTCTCATTTTCACTGTCGAGCTCACTAATCTAAAAAGAATCCTATTCCTGGTGTTAGAAAATCTTCGAATTTTCATAGAACCGTTAGAAAACCAAGTAATGACCGAGTTTCTAAATGCGTAGTGTTTCAGTTTCCCAATATCTGTTTCCGTCTAAAACTACTTGTCCAAACATTTCCAATTCGCTAAATCACCTTCCGTTGTTTTTAATTCAATGTCCACGTCGGCTGAACTTGCTATAATTGGCTTTCTCATGCCGTGATTCTCCACATACTTATAATCAACTCAATACTTCCTGAGCCGTCACTAATATGCACCTAAGCTAATAGAACATTTCTTCGAAAGCAAGCCTGTAATATGAGCAATGCTCCAAGATAGAGAACAAATCTTCCAAACTGTGGATGCTGAAGACGGATTCGTGCGCGGTTTTCACGAATGTTTCGGAACGTTAGGGATTGAAATGCATCCACTCATGTTATACCATCGCTTTTTGAAAGCAGCAGTGCTCTTTAATTATACCAGATATCCTGTGATATTTCTTACAGGACGTAGTCATTTGCAATTCAACTTGCTTTTACAGTTACTTGGACATTTATTCGAGCTTTTCAAAGATGAGACATGTAATCAGGATAGCAATATCCTTCTAGTAGCGTTATTGTGATACCGACAGATAAGTTATCACTGTTATTTGAATTAGAGAAATCGCGATCTGCAGCAAGTGCACGCTGAGGATATTTAATATTGATTACTTCCTGCTGTTAGAAGTTTCGCTCAGCTAGACACCTAATCCAACTCGGAACGACATATCTTACGTCTTTTAGTAGATTTTTGCTCGTGAGTTGCCTGCTCCTCTACTTTGGATGCTACTTCTCAAGGAAGCTGAATATTGACCTCGGACGCTAGTTTGAGCAGGAAATATGATAGTATCCTTGTGGTAGACACGCTTGTGTGACTCTTCTTGGTGAAAATGACAGCTACAGAGCATGCAGTTTTGCATTACATCAAGACAAAGAATTTTCTAGCGAGATTGACAGGCAAAAATGACGATCTTCCTATCACTTTGTTGGAACAGACGGACTGCTATTAGTATAATGATATGTCGGATATTTCGTCTTTCTGGGAAGTAATTCTGTCTCTGAACGATATTCATACAGCAAAAATTTTCGAGCAACTTTTGAACTAGAGTAGCTGGTGTACTCTCATTATTTCTGAAGCACTTCGCATGCTTATTTATTTCAGTACTGAGAGACAAGAGTAAAATAGCGGTCGCTATTGTGCTGTTCTCTTATGCTTTCATATTTTTCTGTTTATGAGGGAAAGAAATTGAACTTTTTTACGCGTTTTCGCCGTCGTAGCGCAATCCTCTCTGGATATCATCCCTCTTTAAGTTTGGATTATTCTGAGAAACTTGCGAAACATTTGGTGTGAAGGAGCCAAGTGTAGTAAGGTATTTCGTAAGTCGAGCCACTCCAAGTGAAAAGATTACGTCGGAAAATGGATAGTTCATAGCGGAGATATATAAGGAGTTGTATGAATGAACAAAACGGCAC
>JAAUYH010112368.1_pt1 | contig 13455 bp, 6 predicted proteins | sample 7278061 | NCBI WGS metagenome assembly JAAUYH01 (sample SAMN14350203, study PRJNA611818) | marine sediment metagenome | isolation source: surface marine sediment (0.6m) | place: French Polynesia: Moorea | collected 2018-08
CAAACTGATTCTAAATCAGCAGCAACTCATGTTGCAACCATGCGTTTTCTTGTCTATTGACATTGCTCTGTTGATTTGTCGCAAACGCTAATTTCCCGCCGAAAATCAGCCTCTCATCCCACGGACGAATCAAGAGTCAAAACACTAAACGTTACGCAGCAGTCAACTGGAAACCGAGTTTACAAGAACTGTGGGATTACAATCGTTGCCCCCGCTTGTCGCTTTATTGGGTGAGAGGTGGAGCTCGCCATGAATGCAACACTACAAACTGATTCTAAATGGGCAACGACTCATGTTACAACCATGCATTTTCTTGTCTATTGACATTGCTCTATTCATCTCTAGCAAACGCCAATTTTCGGCCGAGAATCCACCTCCTACCCCACCGACGAATCAAGAATCAACACACTAAACGTTACACACTCGTCAAGTGGAAAGCGAGTGTGCAAGATAAACGTTGGCCACTGCTCATCATTTTCTTAGATGAGTGGGTGTAACTCGTTGTAAATGCAACACTTGCAAGCGTTTCTACACCGGCGACAATCCAAGTTGTACGACCTATTCTATCTGGTCTATTGACAACGTTCTTTTCTAATTCTCGGGCAAAAATCACTCTCTTATCTCAGATTTCAGAACTCAGATTCGCCGAAACAACCGAACTAGTTTAACAACAAACGAACACACGATGCACTTGTACAGAAACCTTTTGGTGGCTAGTTCGAAGGACCCACCATCCCTAATTGGCAGAGGCCGTCACTCCATAATCGGAGGAAGAGAAGGTTCTTGTTATCTACCAAGAAACTATGGTAGACGCACAGGCAGGGGCTGCGGCACGGCATGCACGCGGGCAGTAAATTGGTAGTAATCAGACAATGAACCTCCATAACGCGACGTGTGGGGTGCGAGCTACGGCCCTGCGCGGGGAGTGGGGGAATTGCAAATACGTCATAGACCGTCATCCCGAAAGGCACAGGAAGACGTTGGGGTGGCCAGGTAACAAAAATGGGGTGTGCGAATTCATTGGGTGCGTGCAACGAGGCGCGCCAATGAGACGCACGAATGCGGCGCGTGCAGCTGTACGGCGCGGTCGTTGCGCGGTGTTTGCGCTGGCGCGGCGTGCGGGTATCTCCCGCGCGCACGAGTGGAAACAGCCCGCGTATTAGACACGCGCGCGGGTGCCGCGCGCCCAGTGCGCGCTGGCGCCGTGTAGATGAGGTGCTGGAAAACAAACAATGTCACGGCGCGCCGATTCGCATGGGCCGCAGCGCCGCGCTGTGTGTGGCGCGTCCGCGCGATACCTCGCACACAGCTGGATGTATCATCGCGCGTAGGCGCGGTGCGCCCCGCAGTCCCACGCGCACTCGTTGTGCGGGCGTTGTGAGGGCGTTGTGAGGGCGGACTGCTCGGCGAGTAAGTGGGCTGTGCCAGCGCACAGTGACGGGTGCACATGGCGGCGCGCGATTGGCTGCTATGCGGGTGCAAGCAACGCAGCAGCGGCAATGCCTTGCTGCCGGTGCGTAGTGTACGGGGCGGGTCCACGTGGGTGGGAAAGGCGGGAAGGTCGAACTAGGCCGATTGAATTTAATGAGGTGGTGGTGGTACAGTTATTGCATGTCGCCGAGCAGTTGGGCAAAGGCGAACATGGCGTGCTCGGCGTGGCGTGTAGGCGCGGGCCGGCGGTGGTGCTTGGGCGCGGTGTGTGCGTCGTGTGGGAGGACGACGCCGCGGCGCGCGCGGTCGGCAGCGGCCGAGCGCATGGCGGCGTGGTAGCGCGGGTCGCGGCGCATGCGGCGGCGCAGCAGGTGTTGCACGCGGTCGGCGTGGGCGAGGTCCTGCCGGAGGCGCGCGTCGTTGTCAGCTGGCGCAGGCGGGAGCGTGGGGCGGCGGGTGGTGGTGCGGCGGCGCGCCTGCTCGTCGGGCGCGGCGAAGAGGTAGGACCAGCCGCACTCGGTGCCGCAGAAGCGGTTGCCGTCGTCGTCCTGCAGCATGGCGCCGGGCAGCACGCCGCTGCGGCCGCAGTTGTAGCACGCTTGTGTGTAGCTGTTTCGTGGTCGTTTCATTATGTCGGTGTGCTGGGTGGTGTTGTGCTGAGATGGATTTAGGCGGGGAAGTATCCAGTAATAAATGCAACGCTTGACATGTCGTCACACTTACACCGCACGTCACGCGGCGTCACGCCCCGTTGCCGCCGTTTTGGCCGCCTGACTCTACGTTGTTGTTCAAACAGCGATCAGTTTTTAAATCGTTCGTGCGCGCTACTGCGTTCAAATTTCGTACCACAACCCCTGCGCGCGCCCCCGCTTCCTCCCTGCGTCGGCGCTTTCCGTTGATTGCGTCTGCGGTTCTAACTCGGGGCGCCGCACGAACGGCCTCCGCCGCCTCGACCGGAGGGCAGTGCCGTACCTAACGACATGTCGTAAATGCGACGGATTGCTGCAGGAATTCGACAGCTGTGCGTGTAGCAGGGCGGTGCGAACGTGGCACGGGTATTGCCCCACTGTGAGCAGGCGCGGGTTTATTCGTGCTGCATGGGCTCGTGCTATAGCGCCAAGTGCTACCGAGGAATGCAGGGAAAGGTGCTGCGAAATGCAGCGGATAAGTTGCAACCCGTGCAGGCTTGTACGTTGACGTGTAAGCCACAGGCCGCGCCAAATTTCAGCTCCTCGAGTCGCAGGTATCAGGCTGCTGTCATCACGCCGCCCGGGTGCGTGGGCCCGCCCGTTTCGGCGTGGACGCTGCCTTCCGCACTCGCGCACCGCTAGCGCGCGATGCCGCGGGTACGGCACGCGCCGCTCGGCCCCGCATTGCGTCGCCCCATGATGTCACGCGCCCCGCACGCCACTGTACCCCCAACGTACTTGAACGACCACACCGTGCCGTACCACCACTCGCACGTGCCTCGCCGCGCCGCTCGCCCGTTTTATTTCGTACCGTACTGCACCTTTCAAACCTCCGTCACACGCAGCAGCGCCCGCCTGCGTACCGACCCCGCTTAGATGGCGACTGCGTACAGGACCATGCTTCGGCGCGCCCGTTGTAGCCGCAGTCCTTCCCCTCCTCCAACACAGTAAACCCAGCCACCGTCTGAGCGGTTTGCTGAATTGATCTCTCTATTGTCCGCTGTCGATCTACCCTAGGCGTTTCAAATCGCACGAGTCCGCCTAGCTGGCTGACTTGCTGCGGAACGCCGTTCGTTGGATGTGTTTAAATCTTCGCACCCCCCGTTTAGCCCATCACTAGTGCTATTTTTGAACTTCCGTCCTGCTTGCCGTTTCAATCTTTGACCAGCACTTGGCTGTGAATTCATTCTGGAGCTGCACGATACAAAAAATTAATTCGCTTTCAGTTTCTCTGTACCACTGGTACAGTTTTATGTAACTGTACGTTCCTGCGATGCTTCCTCGACGTGTTAGCCCAATCACTAAACTTAGTTTGGGTTAACTGTTTGCGAATGCGCCATCATTTCTTTCATTGTTACGTCTGACACTGCCTGTGCACTCACTGTTTCGTTTTGTGCAATCTTGCTACTGTAATTTGTTTTAATTTTTGTTCTCGCTTTTCTAGTGCAACTTTATGGAGTACCTTGACATTGCTCATTGCTCATTGCTCACTCGCTATTGTGCCTTGCTGACTGCATATTTTTCTACAGCGCCTCATGATTTGTGATTTGACTCTACGAAAAACTGTCACGTTCCTATGTGTCCAGTCGTGAGAATGATTAAACGGGTTGTTTTTCTTTCTTCGTGCATGATTGCCTGTGAATTTCGCATGGTTGTGCATGCCATTGAATTACTGTCACAATCTTCGGTTGGATATGGGACTGGACGTTAGAAAGATAGGCATCAGGAACCTTAAAATTTTCCTATCACCTACACCTCATTTCTAGTCGTACGGGAAGCGAGGATAAACATTCATCAGCTATTATGGTTCATTTCATGGGGTAAATGGATGGAATATCACCAGCGTCGGTGGCATGCAACGAAGCCCCTCATAGAATTGGGTGTAGGCAAGGTTGCGCAACATTCTCAACCTTGTGCACCGTTAGCTCCAAATTTATGTCAACAGAATCGAAAGCAAAGCAACACGGAATTATGTAATGTGCAAGAGGAGTATCGACTGTATAAATTGAATGGCTCTTCAATTTATTCCGTGTAATTTCTGCAACCAAATACTCAGAGGTTTTCGGCTATTTAAGAACGGTTACATGAGAGCGCACTAGAACAAAATCTCTTCAGTGCGAGTTGTACTCCGAAATCACTATTAAGCGACGAGGTAATAACTTAAGCGCGATTTGATAAGTACTTGTTACCTTGTGGGCTTGCAACATTTTCTAATAAGGGAATCTTGATTTATCGAATGGATTCGTTACGAAATAAATAGGAATCCCGAAGAGCCCAATGAATTTCTGATCTGAATGCTCTATTTCTACTACATACGTTCGAGGAATGTTGTGATATTTGCGGAAAATAGTGCTAGCACTAGAAAAACAGCAGCATTGACGATACTCATCGTAAATATATTGCGTTGATTTGGGTCTGCGAAATGTTAGAAGCGAAGGAAAATATTGAGTAGGAAGCTGAAAGAGATTTAACATGAAACGAAGGAATCGTGGTTACATGTAAAGCATAGTTTATGCTACTAATTTCACTGAATATTCGAGACACAAATTCGAAACATTTAAGGCACATGGTGGAACAAAACACTGAGTACACTCTTTCATTTCTTGAATCACAGAAAATCGATCCTTCGAAATGTCATACATTGACCATACAAAACCTGACACTCCTTTGACCTAGTTGAAACTATTGGTGCCGTTCTAAAAATAACCATTGGTTAAGTGTGGGCACATCCTTCAGTGAGTTGATGTCAATCAGTTTATGCACTGTGTTATTGAGGCTCAGTGGAAGCAAAAAAAATGAAACTAACTGGCTAGGATGAAGGAAAACTGACGCTGGCATGCTTCATTTCGCAGCGTACCGTGTACACTAATGGAAAGTTTACATCATCAGCAGGAGTAGAGGACAACAGATAGAATATTCGCTCTAGCTGAAGACTTTTGTACTTTGGAGGCACAGTATTGAGATAACTGATGAGCTGTATTTCAGATGCAGTTAATTGTGCAACAACCAAGTTCCTCATTTGAAGCACGTTTTTTTACTTCGTAGTAGTTTGCTGGTCATCCATTCTTTATCTAGCTGACTAAGAAGTCGCGGTAACCTCTTCCTTTTAGACCACAAGGGTACAGTACACACTTCATTGCGCACGAATAAACTAGTAAGGAACATAAGTCGAAACCTAATCTGGAAGAGATGTTCAAGCACTAGATCAGTAGATAAAAAGACTCAGAAAGGCATTCCTTTATACTATCTCCATCCCGAAAAAGATTGCCTCATTCTTAAGTACGGGTAATATGTACCGCTAACTGTATATTTTCTTATTTTCTCTATATTATTTTGTGTCAACCTTGACAGGTCTGCATCAACGCTAATCAGCAATGTGACATTCTTTTCGCAGTGGAACTTGTAATTTGGATAATTAAAAGCTAATTATTAGTCTTCTCGGATGCTACTGGTCGATGAAATCTAGTGCAGATATTGCTAATCGCGTTGTGTTGCAAAGCATGTCTGAAATTACTCTGAGAAAAGAAAAATCAGTTTTTTCGATGATATTAAAACACTGAACTGCTGAAGAAGCAATAGAAATGGAAAATACGTAAATATAATCGAGTAGTGTTTGGACGCTCCATTTTCCCCTGACTCTATTATTGTAGTGATGATTTATTCGAAGACAGAATTTGTTTGTGCCAGCCAAAAGGAGCATCATAGTAGCCACATGAAGGTGGAATAAATCGGAAATTACTTGTTCGGAATTTTCAGGGATAAATTGGAAACTTGTTTTCGTCGAGTCATTCAGACCATTTACCACGTTTCACGGAAATAGTTTCGAAAGAACATTTCGGATTTATTTGAACTTCGAAATCCTATGCCTGGCCTTTCAGAGGTTGTTAGCCAATTTATATCTAGTGCGGGTAAGCTGTTAGACTTCGAATTATTCGCGAACAGTGTTCAAAGAATTGTATAGGGAAGGAAGAAATGTTATTTTATGCACAAGAATTGAGTTGCTTCGATGACGGAACTGGACTAAATTAATTAAAAACAAGCAGAAACCGTGGTTATTGAAAGTTAGGGGAATGTTTGGATAATCAACTCTTGATTCCTGCATCGATCATTTACGGCGAAAATTTTTCGAAGTATAAATCCGGCTGTCCAATAGAAAAATAAGCCTGTATCAAACTATTATGAAGGAGCAGGCATTTTAATGCAAGAGGCATTATCTTGGAAAGTGGTTCAAATGATAACTTAAAAAAATGATTTCCTTGGTTTTTCATCCTCTGAATAGAGGAAAAAATATTTTGTTTGGGAGTCCTTCTAAACCTGTTTTTGGAAAAGCCAAGGATAACATCAGTAGAAGCATAGTCATCATAAAGCTTTTTGCACTGTAGAAGTGAGAGTATTTTGCTAAATCCGCTGTTTTGTCTCCACTACTTTGGGATTGAGACAATTGAAAAGAAACAATAATGTATATCAGACAAAAAGCAGTCAAATTCACAATATGACCCTGAACAACGATGTACTCAGTTATTAATTTATTAGACAATCATGCTTTTTTATACCATAATACTGCTATCAGAAAACCAAGTTCTCTTTCAGAACAATGCTCAATTAGTGGGTTAGATTTACCAAATCACATTCTCGTCATTGATAGAAGTGAATTGGTAATGTGTTTTCTTCAATGCGAACAAGAAAACCGAATGTGTTCCTTGGCGGTGGAGAGATGCGTATCTTACTCTAAACAATGTTATTTAATTGGGAATTCAAGACAGTTTCTTAGGTTCGAAGCTCTAAATCAATGAACTGCATTGGTTATTATCTTTAAGCTCACCATACTGTGCACAACAATTTAATATGACTGAGAAGAAAAACTGATCTGCTGTAGAAAAATGTGCAACGTTGCCAATCTACGGTTTTAATCAGAAAGTAGAAGCGATGAACCTTTCATTCATGAAAATGATCGTAACATGGTTTAACAGTCTGAACACATGTATAGCGGACTATTTTTGCAACACCTTTGCATTGAGTTCTAAGGTTAAATTTCCAAGTTTCGGAGTCTAAACTATCTGAGAGTTTATTCTGATTCACATTATTTCAATGATTTCATACAGACGTACAGCACACGCCAAAAGTGTATTCTAACAAATATAATTATTTCCCTCATACTGTTCCGAGCAATAGAAGCCCACATCAATAGACCATTGTTTAGCGATGCAAACGGTAGATCAGTAGCAGCGCATTTCTTCGAGGCAATAAACGTCTAGCTGGACCTGCGGATCGCAACACTGCACGGTACTACGTGTTAGTATTTGAAGTCGGCATTGAAACAATCGGTTCATGTACAAGAGTGGTGCACAGGCTGTAATCAGCTGGGTCGCTGCAGGGCACATGAAACAGTGAGACATATATGACAGGCTCATAGACATCGATAGGAGCATCGCGAAAGCCACCAGGTTCTGCAATCGTCGCGAGCGTTTGAAAGTCAACGCAGTAAAAAAAATTCAAACCATTGGCGAGCAGCCTGAAGCATACCTGCTGATCATCGGAAACTTGACAAGGAGAATCCTCGTTGTGAAGACTAGTGAGAATAACGCGTGCTTGATTCCATACCCATCTGTAGGCGGGCTGAATTGATTTTCTACCCGCAACATACTCCTTCAGGTTCTTCAGAAGCTATCGTGATCGTTAGAATATGTGGCATAGAGCGGACTACGATAGACGTAATGTGACTCGTTGAGTGGGAACCTACATTGATGAATTGCTGGGGAGTTTCAGGCAGACCAGTGACATTTTGAGCAATGGCTTCATCGTAGACAGGAATCATGATTTCGTGAAAATAACCATGGATCACTTCTGAAGGAGTCAGTACGTAAACATAAACGAGATATGCGGAGAGAGAAAGCGGTACCAATTCGGGAGGGGTTAAAAGTCAGAGAAGGTTGCTGATGTTGTTGAGATTCATCAGTTGGATCCGGCACCGAAGAGGGAGTCGGAGTTGTTGTCGGGATAGAGCTCTCCGCATGCTTTTTCGATTTGCGTAATAGCCATTGAACGTTCGGTGTCCAAATAGCAGCAGTACCTCCGCTTCTGTTCAGGGGATTCTCAATTCGGACATGTTTCCCAGGACTCGCAGTCGTCCTTTGCAGCAACACAACCACGACAAGAGAAAATATGAGATTTGCACCATGCATCGATAGTTGAATGAATAGTGGGCTATTGTGCAATGTTTGTTAGAAGGAGATGTGTATTTAAGGTGAGTAAATTGGTGTTACTACTAAAAGCAGCGAAGGATGGTCGGTCGGTAAGAATGAACACGAGGGTGTAGTACTACTGGCACGAAATTCCACCAAATGCAACATAAAAGCATAGAAAAACGGCCACGATTTGTGTGCCTATCGGCGAATGGCGACAAAATCTGTGCATAAACACAATCACCAACAGTAATCCGAAGGGTAAATCGAAGAATTGCACGGCACTAGGTACAGTTTACTTAGGAGTACTCAATTTTATGAGGAGAGGGACTTGTTAATCATCGATTTTTTCTTGGTCTCAGCAAACATTGCATGATCTTACTGATTCATCAAAGCGTGATCCTTCAGAAAGTGGGAAACTGAAATAGTTTGGCAAAAAAATTTACTCTAGGAGGTTTGTCTCTACCACTGCCTTCAGAAGTGTCATTACTTTTTTTGCGGCAGTTATGTTCTTGATTTCGTCACCATTCGCCGATGTGCACACTAACTGAGGCCGTTTTTCTGTGTAATTTTGCTGCATTTAATAGAATTGCTCGCCAACTACACTATGCTATCGTGTTCATACTTACCGATCGAGTATCCTTTCGCTGCTTTCAGTACTAATACTACTTTTATAGGCTTAAGTAGCCTATCTCCTTCTAACAAACACTTCGCAGCAACTCAATTCCCAACCCAACGATGCATCGTGCAATTTTCATCTTTTCGCTTTTTGTGACTGTTTTCCTGTTGATTTCGACTGCGAGTCCTGGAAAGCATGTCCGAATCGCGAATGCCCAAAGGAGAAGCAAAAATGCCACTGCTGTTTCGATACCGAACGTTCAACGGCCATCAAGCAGATCGAAAAATCATGGAGGGCCTCCCTCGTCTGCAACTCCATCACCAACCGGTATGGCTTCCATTTCCCCTTTAATTCGTTTGTGCTTGTATACTGACTCCTTCGAAAGAGGCCCCAGCTCACTTCCAAGAAATAATGATTCCTATTTACCTTGACGCCATTGCTAAAATGTCACTGGCCTGCATCAAACTCCTCAACAATTCATCAATGTAGGTTCTCACTCAACTATTCAAACCACGTCTATTTCCGTCCACTCTATGTCACGTATTCTAACGAACTCGACAGCTTTTGAAGAAATTGAAGTAGTACGTTGCGGAAGAGAAAACAATTCAACCGACCTACATGTGGCTATGGAATCAAGCACGCGTCATTCTCACTCATCTTCACGACGAGAATTCGCCAGCTCAAGTTTCCGATGATGAGCAAGTGTGCTTCAGGTTACTCGCAAGTGGCGTCAAATTTTTCTACTGCGTCGATCACCGAACGCTCGCGACGATCGCTGAACCCGGTGGTGCTCGTGCTATTCCTATCGATGTTGACGAGCCAGTGGTATATGTTTCGCTATTTCATGTGCCATGCAATCACCCGGCTGATTACAACCTGTGCACCACTCTTGTACGTCAACCGATTGTTTCTCCACCATCTTCAAATACTAACACGTTGCGCTGTACAGTGTTGCGATCCGCAGGTCCAACAAGACGTTTACTGCCTCGAAGAAATGCGCTGCTACTGATCTACCCTTGGTATTGCGAAACAGCGGTCTGTTGGAGGAAATAGTTTCAATTGGTGGAACACACCTCTGGCTTGTAGTGTTCGTTTCAGCGAAATCATTGAGGTAACAAGAAGCAGAAAAAAGTTCCAATTATTTAGTCTCCGAATCGTATGAACCGTATAGTATTTATGGTTTAGTACACAGTCATTCAGTAACTTGTTGAAGAAACAGAAGTATACGAGAATGGAATGGTATTGCAAAAACAATTCACGATACTCGAGAATGAAATTTCATCACTTCTGCTTTCTGATTACAATGGTCGATTGGCAACGCTGCACATCTTTCTATAACACTTCGATTTTTCTTCCCAGTCAAATTAATGGCTGTGCTCAGTTAGGCGAGCTTAAAGATAGTATCCAATGCAGTTCATTAATTCAGAGCAATCGTGCGACGGAAACTACACTTAATAGATAACAACCTGCAAAGTAGGATACGCATCCTTCCACCGCCCAGGAGAATATTCGATTTTGTTGTTCGCATTAAAGATAGTACATTTGTAATTCGCATCCATCGATGACATGATTGTGATCTGAGTAAATCAAGCACCCGAATTGCTCATTGCCGTGATGCGAACTCTAGTCGAAAAACTAGGTTTGGCTTACTGGAAAACTGAGGAAACTAGGTTTTTGGTAAAAGTATTGAAGAACAGACGAATTTGATAACCTAATGAGCGGTTCTTCGCAGAAGAAAGGTAGATGCTGTGCTTGGAGGTTCCAGGTCTTAATTAAGTAAGAGAATACAATATTGCTCAATCTTGTTTCTTATAATTGATCAAAATCGCGAAGTAATCATGCCGTAACGAAGAGGATTAGAATTGGAAAATCAAAAAAATTAAGAATATCAAAATATCTGCACCTCAAAAGTTGTCGGAGATAGGTCTTCTATTTGACAGCCCGTTTTACCTCTCGAAAAATATCAGTCACAGTTGATTGCAGTAGGAATAAAGAATTGTGTATCTAAATACTTCCTTGATTTTTTGAATTTCTACGATTTCTGCTTCTCTTCATGATACAGTCAGTAGTCTACAATCCTCAAAACTACTCCCTTTTATCCTATCTAAAATATCTTTCGATTTCGTTCGGATTTTTTGCAACAGCATTCACAACACTACATCTGCGCTGAAATCAACTGGCTAGGAGCGTCTGAAAAGGCTAGTATTCATTTTCGACGATGCAATCAATGAGAGAGCGTCCTTTTGACATTATTGTCCTGTAGTTGAGCAAATGGAACAAGTAACTCAAGCAAGTGTCAAATTTTTAAATTTTTCTGGTAGACAATTCCAGCCATGTGTTTGCAGGATCCAGCAGGTGAAAAGTCGTCCTTTAATTTACTGATTTACTAATTAGTAGTACGTACAGTATCAGGCTATAGAGCCGTATTCCCACTAATGAATCCGATTGGCAGTACGCTAATTGTAATCATAATTGTTGTGTTCTTACTGTTGGTGCTTGATCATCTATTCAAGGGTTAGTAACTTGTTCCTTTTACAATGCTTCAGTCTGATGTAAGTCTCAGAAGTATCCTTTCTGCGGCCAATTACTCGAAAGAACAATTCGATTTGATATGATTGGAGTAGATTTTCCAACTTGAATGACTGCATGTTGCCAATTGCAAATTGCAATAACACTTGCTAATTGCAGTAGAATAATGTATTGCTAATGAGTTTTCAATTGCTTCAGCCTACGCAATCAATATAAAAATGTATTGTTTCTACCCTAGAACAGAGCCTTATTAAATTGAAGGAATTATTGTGAATTTGATTCTACGGGCAAGAGCTCGAAATCAAACAACGAAGCGCAGAAAAGAGCTTCGGGCTTTTCTCTCCTAGTTGTTTTGTAGTCAATAGAAATTTTTAATGCCAGGTAACACTTGGGGGTTCGCTCAGTGTGATACCATAAATTCTACAGGCCGAAGGCGAGTTGGAACGTCAATGCATTTTTATGCAATTAGATAGGCTAACAATTTGTTGGAAAGTTACAATACTTTGAGATCTACAACATTGGTGGGTGCAGTCTCGCAGTGGAGGTTTCTGTGGTAGGCAAGAATTAAGAATTTGTACCAATAAATGGGGGTAAGGTGTGATTTTTGAGCGCTACTTAGAATGTTTGGTCCCGTTTTAAAATTTAGAAAAGGTTTTTTTCCGTCTGGAAAATGACAATCATTCATTCTCCTAGTCCTGATTGTTTCCCTGTCCGGATTTATTTCGTGACGTAAATGAAATGAGCATAGTCAAGATGAACGATTGGTGCTTTCCTACGAGGCGTCCTGAATGCATTGTAACAGAGTAAGTGCACTCAGTAATTGACCACTTCCATGAATCTGAAAAAAATGTCTGCCACATGTTTTATCAGAAAGACAATGTCTGCAGCATGCTTAAACGCTCCCAATTGTTTCATTCTGCGTTAAACTAATAGCCATTCTATATCGCTGATCCATTTTTCTGCCCCACTTATTGAATATGATTTGGTATGTGCCGATTTTAAGTCATCATCAGATTCCTCTAGTTTTTCCAATAATTCCGTGCAACTAGTTGAGTACCTGAACGGTATGAAGGTTCAAACCCAACTGGTTGTGTTGCGCATATTCTGAGCCTTGGCATCCAGCGTTACCCCACTTCATCACTCCTGTGCAAATCATACCTACAAAAAGTTATTAGACATTGCTCTCATAACCGGGGATTTTTGCTAGTTGGCATGAAAAGTCCAACCAGACAAAGACCTGTCTGTTCTCCTAATTGATAATTTCTTCGATTTCAGATTGTTCAAAGACGCAACGTCAAGAACGTTTTTAGACCAGCCATCGACTACGGCAATGTGCCTTGAGGAGATAGAAAGATAACCGATCCCGAAATAGTCTCGGGTCTGACTGTTGATTACTGGAGACACATTTTTTCCACGTATTACCTGAATAAATTGAGTCATCGAAGGCCATTAACTGTAAAACTCTGGAAGAATAACCATGAATAACACAATTGGTTGCTGATTCTTGATTTTGTGAATCATGTTGTCAGCGTAGACAATACAGCGCATTACGACAGCCTGACAACAACAAATTCAGATGTTGTGCTTCTCTTTACAGCAGTTTATTAACGCCATGAATTATGGGGACATTTGCGATTTAGTTCGGAAGAGCGAGTCGCCTTGAGACTTTGCATTCGTGAGTGTGGAATGCAGTGTATCCGAGAGCCCCACACAGATGGGTTAGAACAGTACAGCACTGCAAATATAGGCAGTGCCAGCGCTTATCGCGAGATGCAGCGCAACTTTTCGAGTGTACGGGAATGCTCAACCGTACGTTTGGATGTTGTACACATCGTCGAAAAAACGGAGCCCCAGATGTGCTCAGGGCAGATGATGCATCCAATGAAAAGGCATAGTGGAAACATGGATCAGATTTACGAAACATGAAAAAACGATAAATTTCAGCCGGTTTGACCCTGTATGTCCGACACCTGTTACCACCATATGTTCCTGAAACAATGCGAAC
>JAAUYH010037607.1_pt1 | contig 13452 bp, 8 predicted proteins | sample 7278061 | NCBI WGS metagenome assembly JAAUYH01 (sample SAMN14350203, study PRJNA611818) | marine sediment metagenome | isolation source: surface marine sediment (0.6m) | place: French Polynesia: Moorea | collected 2018-08
ACCAGGGCAACGGCAGCGAGGGCGAGCCAGCGCCGGCGCAGTAAGGGGATGGGATGGTTCATTGTCATTCTCCGAAGCTACATCTCGAGGGGGCTGCGATAGACCTGTTCCTCGCTACCCGGCGGAGGCCCGGCCACCATTGCGTCGGTCGCCACATCGCCGAACAGAATCGTCTTCACACCGCTCACCACTTCCTGCATCTCGGGGGTGATCAGCCCGAAGGACTGGTTGAGCTGCTCCATGAGCGTGGCGCGACCGATTTCCTGCTGCGTGCGTGCGATCAGCAAGGAGGCTTCGGACATGTCGAGGTAGATGTCCGAGGCCACCACGGCCAGCGAATCGGAATTGCGCGGACCGGCGTGCGAGACGAGCTGGTAATACTGGGCGAAGCGCTGGCTCAGGCGCAGGCCCGAGCGGCCTCGCAGCTTCGGCTGGGGTGCCGTGCTGCCGTCGGCGCGGTTGCCGAGCAGCGTTTCCTGCAGCTCCCAGGGCGTCAGTTTCTGCCCGAGCTCGCTGCGCAGGCGTCGCTCGAGGCTGCCCTGCGTGTTGTTGACCGCCCGCTCCATGTCGGGCAGCAGCTCACCCATGATCGTGAGCATCTCGAGGTAGGTGGCGCCGAGCTGGCGGGCGATCTGTTCGCAGCCGGGGTCGTTTTCCGCGCCGTCGCACTTGCTGTCCTGGAACAGCTTCTGCTGCTGGTCCATGCGGGCGATGACGTTCTGCAGCCCGGTTTCCATCTCCTGCGCCACCGCACCCGTCTGGCGGATGTCCTCGAGCACCGTCGTGGGAAAAAGTCGGATGGCCGGTCCGTCGGCGGCGTCGCCACGGGCCGGGATCGCCAGGAGCAGGCCCAGCAGCAACATGACGATCAACATCGTCAGGGGCTTGAGCCCCGGCTGCGATGGCCGGTGTCCGGCGGGTGAGTGCCAGCGTTGGTTCATTGCGTGTTCTCCTTCCAGGCTCGCCGCTGCCGGGTTCGCGGACGCCCCGACTCGTGCATTCACGCTACGCCCGGGTTGCTGAACTGTTCCTGAACGGTGCCCACGCCGCGTTACGTCGTATGGTCTCGGCCCCGGGTCGCTGCTAGCATTGGCAGCCATGACGTCTTGGTTTTTCAGTCACCTGGGGTTTTTCAGGCACCTGGGTCTTTCCGGTCTGGCGCCCTTCGCGGCCGCCGCGCTGCTGGCGGCGACGGCGGCGAAGGCCGACGTCTACGTGCTTCCGCCTGCCGACATCGATCTCATCGGCGCGGTGAAGACGGTGCAATCGCGCCACGAGGACACGCTGCTGGACATCGGCCGCCGGCACGGCGTGGGCTACGAGGAAATCGTCCGCGCGAACCCGGGCATCGACCCCTGGCTGCCCGGCGAGGGCACAGACGTGATTCTGCCCACGCGCTTCGTACTGCCCGATGCGCCGCGCGAAGGGGTCGTGCTGAACGTCGCCGAGATGCGGCTGTACTACTTCCCGGAGGCGAAACCCGGCGAAGACGCCGTCGTCGTCACCCATCCCATCAGCATCGGGCGCCAGGACTGGTCGACGCCGCTGGGCAGAACCCGGGTGGTGGCAAAGGCCGAGAATCCGGCCTGGTACCCGCCGAAGTCCGTTCGGGCCGAGGCCGAGGAAGACGGTCGCACCCTGCCCGCCGTGGTGCCGCCGGGGCCAGACAACCCGCTCGGCGCCCACGCGCTGCGGCTGGGCATTCCGGGCTATCTCATTCACGGCACGAACAAGCCCGCCGGTGTGGGAATGCGTGTCACGCACGGCTGCGTGCGCATGTTCCCGGAAGACATCGCTCAGCTCTACGACGACATCCCGGTGGGCACGCCGGTGCACATCGTCAACCAGCCCTACAAGATGGGCTGGCTGGCCGACACCCTGTTCCTGGAAGCGCATCCGCCTCTGCCGGAAGATGCCGCGCGCATCGACCGCGGGTTCACGCCCGTGATGCAGCTTTACGTCGAGCGCACCCAGGCGAGAGAAACGCAGGTCGACTGGGAACTCATGGAAACGGTCTACCGCGACGCGCTGGGATACCCGGCGCCGCTAAGCGTCGACAGCGGTATGCGAGTGGCCGAGGCCAGCCGCATGAACCTCGTGTCCTGGTGCTCGGCCGGCACCGCCTCCGCCACCTGCCGCAACACGGTCGTCTCGAACAAGTAGCGGCCGCCGGCCCGGCGTTTTCCAGCCACGAAAAAAGCCGCGAACCTGTCGGTCCGCGGCTTCGTTCGTTCAGGAACGTCGCTGGCGTTACTTGCTCATCGACTTCTTGAACATGCGGTCGATCTTCTCGCTGTTGGCCTGGCAGCAAGCCTGCGCCGAATCCGCACTGCGCTTGGCGGCGTCGGCAGAGGCCTGAGCGTTCGAGGCCGAACGGCTGGCCGCTTCAGCGGCGCGCGTGGCCGCATCGGCCGCGCTCTTGGCCGCCGCGGCGTCACGCTGTGCCGCCTGGGCAATGCGCTCGGCCTCGGCCACGCGGTCCTGAAGATCCGTGCTGGCACAACCGGACAGCACGCCGAATGCAACCGCGACGGTCAGCACGGTCGCGGTACGTTTCACTATTTGGCTCATTTCAGTCTCCTTGAGGACTTGGGGCTTCACAGAAAAATTCTCTCGCAAACCGCGGCACTCGGCCCCGCGGGCAGGACGGACGCAATTCTAACCTAAATCACTGTACATATTGCAATTGTCGCAAAGCGGCGACGAGGTCGTCGCTTCGCGCCATCGGCCCGTTCGGTCCGCGGTGCCCCACTCGCCGGAAACGGCCCGGCCAAATCGGCCGGACGGGACCGACAGGGAATTGGACTAACGAACTACGTATAACTCCTGATTTTGATGTTGCGCCGCAACACCCATCATTCCACACGCCCCGGAGCGGGGCAAATCCAACGATCTGTGACAGGAGTAAATCGTCATGAGAAAACACGCCATCGTCACGGCCGCCACGGCTGCCGCGCTGCTTCTGGGTGCGCTTCCGGTCCAGGCAAATGAAGCCGGCGACTGGCTGTTGCGCGTCGGTGCCGGCTACGTGAATCCCAAGTCGGGCAACGGCGATATCGCCGCCGTCGAAGGCGGTGCGGCACTGGTCTTCAACGGCACGTATTTCTTCTCGCCAAACCTGGCGCTGGAAGTGCTCGCGGCCACGCCGTTCTCACACGACATCGAAGCCGACGGCAGCAATCCGCTGGGCATCTCGGGAGGCACCAAGCTCGGTGAAACCAAACATCTGCCGCCCACGGTCAGCATGCAGTATCACTTCATGCCCGGGAGAGCGTTTCGTCCGTACGCCGGTATCGGCCTGAACTACACGCTGTTCTTCGACGAGGACACGACCGGCCCGATCGACGGCACGGATCTCGATCTCGACGGCTCCTTCGGCATTGCCCTGCAGCTGGGCGCCGATGTCGATATCAACGAAAACTGGTACCTCAACTTCGACCTGCGCTGGATCGACATCGATACCGACGCCGAGCTTGATGGCGCCGCGCTGGAGACGGTGGAGATCGACCCGACTGTCACCTCCGTGACTCTCGGCTATCGCTTCTAGTCGAACTCCCGGTTCGGACCGGGACCAAAACACGCGGCGGGCGCGGCGAATCAGTCGCGCCTGACCGCGTAGACGAACCAGGCGATGAAGGCGGCAAAGGCCGCCGCGCCGACGATCATGGCGACCGGGTCGGTGCCCAGCCAGGCGGTGCCGACCCCCTCCGGCTTGCGGCTGGTCACGAAGGCGACGCCGGCGATGCCGACGCCCAGCAGGCCCTCACCACCGACGAAGCCGCTGCCGAGCAGCACGCCGCGCTCGCGCCGGTCTGCGGCCCGGCTCTCGCCACCGGCGGACCGCTCCAGCCACAAGCGGATGAGACCGCCGACGAAGATCGGCGTCATCGTGCTCACGGGCAGATAGACGCCGACGGCGAACGGCAGCGACGGGATCTTCAAGAGCTCGCACACGATCGCGATGCCCGCACCGATCGCCACCAGGGTCCAGGGCAGCTCGCGATCGAGCACGCCATCGATCACCAGCTTCATCAGCGTCGCCTGTGGCGCCGGCAGCTCGTCGGTGCCGAAGCCGAAGGTCTCGGCCAGCAGCAACACCGCAAGACACACGAAGGTCGCCGACGTGAGCACACCGATCAGCTCCGCGGTCTGCTGGTAACGTGGCGTGGCGCCGAGCAGAAAGCCCGTCTTGAGATCCTGTGAGGTATCGCCGGAAATGGACGCGGCGATGGCCACGACGCAGCCCACCGTGAGCGTCGCCGCCTTGCCGGCCAGGTCGGTCCAGCCGAAGACCAGGAACACGCCCGCCGTACCGAGCAGCGCCGCGATGGTCATGCCGCTGGTCGGGTTGCTGGTGACACCCACCATGCCGATGATGCGCGACGCGACGGTGACGAAGAAGAAAGCGAATACGACGACGCACACGGCCGCCATCAGACGGACTGCAACACCGCCCACGGACCCGAACACCTGGGGCACCAGCGTCATGACCAGCGCGAGACTGACCAGGCCCGCGCCCACGAACTTAAGCGGCAGGTCGCGCGCCGTTCGCGGAACGACCCGCTCGGCCAGGCCGCCGACCCGCGTTTCCAGCTCTTTCGCGCCGATGCGGAACGATTCGATCATCACCGGCACACTGCGCACGAGCGTGATGATCCCCGCCGTGGCCACGGCTCCCGCACCGATGTAACGCACGTAGCGGGTCCAGATCTCGCTCGCCGACAGGTCGCGAACCAGGCGCACGGTTTCAGGATACAGCGGCGCTGTCCACTGCTCGCCCAGGGTTGCGATCACCGGGATGATCACCAGCCAGGACAGCAGCCCGCCGCCCACCATGACCGCAGCGATGCGCGGCCCGAGGATGTAGCCGACCCCGAACAGCGCCGCCGACAGATCGATGCCGAGTTCGCCCTTCTTGAGCAACGGCACGCGCACGTGCGCGTCGGCGGGAATCACGCGCAGCCACGAGGTCAGGAACTTGAAAAACGCGCCGGCCGCCAGGCCATAGAACACGTAACGCGCGCGGCCGCCACCCGCCTCGCTGGCCACCAGCACCTCGGCACAGGCCGTGCCTTCGGGATAGGGCAACCGGCCGTGCTCGCGCTCGATCAGGAACCGGCGCAGCGGGATCATGAACAGTATGCCCAGAAGGCCCCCGCACATGGCCAGCAACGTCATCTGCAAAAGCTCGGGCGCGACGCCCCACATGAACAGCGCCGGCAGCGTGAAGATGACGCCGCTCGCGAGCGAACTCGACGCCGAGCCGGTAGTCTGGCTCAGGTTGGCTTCGAGCAGCGTGCCCGGCCGGCCGGCGGCCGCCAGCGCACGGAACACGGCAACGGTCATCACCGCGACGGGAATGGACGTACTGATGGTCAGACCCGCGCGCAGGCCGAGATAGGCGTTGGCGGCGCCGAAGATGATGCCGAACAGCACGCCCAGACCCAGGGCTTTCAGGGTGAATTCGGCGGACGAGTCGGAGGCGGGAACGTAGGGGTGGTAGCTCTGGCCTTCCTTCAGCGGAAGGTAGGCCTGCGGGTCGAGGCCGGTGTTCTTCGGCACAACGCTCTCCCAGTCAAGGAGGGGACGGTTCGGTCGGACCGGGCGAGTATAGCCGCCGGCACCGACCCGCGCCGTGCCACCGCGCCGCCGGATGTTCGACGGGCGCTGATCGACGGTCGTGGCGTTAGCGGCAACGTTATGTCAAGCCGCTACACCTGCGCGCCTCTCCGCAGGGCGAAAACGCCCGAAATACCGATGCGGCCGGATTGAACAAAACACGGGCGCACGCTATTGTCTGGCCGCCTTTAATTACAACAAATCCTGTTGCAATGCAGGACCATAAAGCTTGGGGGTCCCGGCCAGCGCTGGCTCAACTCGTTCGCTCTCGACGCCACGGAGCCCGGTCGGGTTTTCCGTCGTTCACCGTCGAAAGCACCGCGGCATGCGATGTCGCGGTACGCCGGCCTGCGCGACCGGGGATTGCTCAGGGATTTGCAGCTCGAAAGCGATTTTGAGCCACAGCCACACTTGGAGGAGTGATCTAGCGATGCGAAGACTAGGCATAATTTTATCGGCGACCATCGGCCTGGCGCTTGCCGGCCCGATTGCCGCCAAACAGAAACTGTCGGTACCGGCCGCCGACATTCCGGCAAAAGCCGACACGTCCGTATACATCGTCCAGCTGGCGGGCGACCCCGTCGCCAGTTATCGCGGCAACGTCGCCGGACTGGCCGCCACGCGTCCGGCGCGCGGGCAGAAGATCGCCGTCGAGAGCGACGCCGTCCGCCAGTACGCCGCTTTCCTCGAGCGGAAGCACGACGTCTTTGCACGCCAGTTCGGTGCGACGAAGATCTACAGCTATCGCTACAGCTTCAACGGTTTCGCGGCGCGCATGACGGCGCAGCAGGCCGAGCGGCTGCGCGGCACCACCGGCGTGCTCCGCGTGGTGCAGGACGAGCTGCGTGAGATCGAGACCAACACCAGCTATGAGTACCTCGAGCTGACCGGTCGCGGCGGCCCGTGGAATCGCCTGCGCACGGGCGAGAACGTGGTTGTCGGCATCATCGACACCGGCATCAACCCGGAGCATCCCAGCTTCGCCGACGTGCGCACGCCGATCGCCGGCGATCTCGGCGCACCGGTACCCTACGGCGACGCGCCGGAGGGCTGGTCCGGCTCGGGCAAGCCGTCCGAGACCTGCCAGTTCGGCAACAGCGACTTCAATCCCGACGATGCCGACTTCGAGTGCAACAACAAGTTGCTCAGCGCCCGGTACTACGTTGACGGCTTCGGCGCCGACAACCTCGTCCCCGACGAATTCCTGTCCGCTCGCGACGCCTCCGATCACGGCAGCCACGTCGCCGGCACCGCCGCCGGCAACTACGGCGTCGAGGCCGACCTCGGCGGCAACCCGCAGGGCATCATCAGCGGCATGGCGCCGCGCGCGCGCATCGCCGCCTACAAGATCTGCTGGCTGTCGCCCGGCGCCAGCAACTTCGCCTGCGCCACCTCTGACGCGATGGCCGCGATCGACCAGGCCGTTGCCGACGGCGTCGACGTGCTGAACTACTCCATCGGCGGCTCCGGCACGCTCTTCGGCGGCCTCGACGACGTTGCGTTCCTGTTCGCCGCCGACGCCGGCGTGTTCGTTGCCACGTCCAACGGCAACTCCGGCCCCGGCGCCGAGACGGTGGGCACCCCCGCGGGTGTGCCGTGGATCACCGCCGTAGGTGCGGCCCAGGACAGCGGCGTGTTCGGCACCGGCGTGGATGTGACCGCACCCGCGTCAGCCGCCGGCCGTTACTTCGCACTGGAAGGCGCCGGCGACGTGTCGCTGGCCGCCGCCGGCGACATCGCGGGCGATATCGTTCCCACCGAGCCGCTCAACGGTTGCGATCCGCTGACCAACGCGGCCGACCTCGACGGCAAGATCGCGCTCACGATCCGTGGCGCCTGCGCCTTCTCCGACAAGTACAACAATGCGGCCGCCGCGGGCGCCCGGGCGATCGTCGTCTACAACGACGGTGCCGATCCGACACGTATCGATCCGCTCGTGATGTCGGCCCCCGGCACCTCCATCCCCGGCGTGATGGTTTCCAACCCCGACGGCGCGCTCCTCGAAGCCACCGCCGCCGCCGGCGACACGGTCACCGGCTCCGTCGGTCCGTCGATCTCCATCTCGCTGGACAACCGCATCGCCGGCTTCTCGTCGCGCGGTCCCAACGGCGGCGCGCCGGACATCATCAAGCCCGACGTGTCGGCGCCGGGTGTGTCCATCCTCGCGGCCGGCAGCCCCTTCGACGCCGGCGGCGACGACGACGGCAACCTGTTCCTGCTGCTCAACGGCACGTCGATGTCCAGCCCCCACGTGGCCGGCATCTTCGCACTGCTGAAGCAGGCGCATCCGGACTGGTCGGCGGCGCAGGCCAAGTCGGCGCTGATGACCACCGCGCGCTCGAACCTCAAGAAGACCTTCGGCGAGGAAGACGCCGATCCCTTCGACATCGGTTCCGGCATGATCGTGCCGCGCGAGGCCTTCGATCCCGGTCTCACCTACAACGCCGGTCTCAACGACTACCTCGCGTTCACCTGCGACAACAACGTGCAGCTCGTGAGCGACGCCGACTGCGATGCGCTCGTTGCCGACGGCTTCCCCACCGATGCCAGCGACCTCAACTACCCGTCCATCGGCGTGGCCGGCCTGGTCGGCGAGCAGACCGTGACGCGCACCGTCACCAACGCGGGCCGCGGACCGGCGCGCTACTCGGTCAGCGTCAACGAGCCCGACGGCATCGCCGTGGACGTGGAGCCCAGCACGATCTTCCTGCGCGCCGGCGACAGCGCCACCTACACCGTGCGCTTCATCGTGCGCAATGGCGCCACGCTGGGCGAGTGGGCCTTCGGTGACCTCACCTGGAACAGCTTCAACGGACGCGACCAGGTGCGCAGCCCGATCGCCGTGCGTCCGCTCGAGTTCGTCGCCCCCGATGCCGTTACCGGCAGCGGCGCCAGCGGCTCGCTGAGCTTCGACGTGGGCTTCGGCTACGGCGGCGACTACACCGCCGGCACCCACGGCCTGGACGAGGCGCAGACCGTCGAGGGCAACGTCGTCGACGACCCGGCGAACGACATCAACACGGCCCTGGCCACCGGCGTCGGCGTGACGTTCCACGAGGTGGAGATCGGTGCCGACTACACCGGTGACGTCGCCTTCGCGCGCTTCGCCCTGTTCGACGACTTCACCGACGGCCAGGACGACCTCGACCTGTACGTATTCGATCCGAACGGCTCGTTCGTCGGCTCGAGCGGCGGCGGTTCGTCCGCCGAGCGCGTCGACCTGCTCTTCCCGGCGCCGGGCGTCTACATCGTCGCCGTGCACGGCTTCACCACCGACGGTCCCGACTCGAACTACACGCTGTTCAGCTGGGACTTCGGCCTCGTTGACGATCGCGGCAACGCCGTGGTCGACGCGCCGGACAGCGCGTCGATCGGCGACGCCACCATCAACGTGAGCTGGTCCGGCCTGAACGCCGGGTCGAAGTACCTCGGTGCCGTGTCCCACACCGGTCCCGACGGTCTGCTCGGTCTCACGCTGATCGACGTCAGCGCCGAGTAACGCCGAGAGGCCACAACCAGGCGGGCCGCCCGGGATCACCCGGGCGGCCCTTTTTTTCCTTCATTTCCTGGGCGCATCGTCGGCCGACGGGGCGCGCGCAAGACGCTCTCAGGGCGAATCCACGACCTCGAAGCCCAGGCGCCAGTCGCTGTAGGTCAGATCCAGGCGCACCGGGTTACCGGCCTGCACCGGCCGGTGCTCCGGCAGGAACCAGGCCACCTGGCGCCAGTGTATCGAGGCTTCCTCGCGCCCTCGTCCGGGCCCCGTCGACAGGTGCTCAGCGTCATCGAGTTCCAGCGTGAACCAGAACACGACCGCATGCGCGACACCGTCCTGCACAGGCGTGAAGTCGACGCGAACGCGGTGCGGGTCCGAGTCGGGCGCCGACGGCGGCGGCGGGTCGAAGGGAATGCGCACGACATCCACCGGATCGGTCAGCGCGACGTGCGCCGTCGTGTCGAGATCGACCTGCACGACGTGGCTGCGGTCGCGCATGCGGTCGAATGCCGACAGGTCGAAGCCGCACACCTGTGCCAGCGGCAAGCCACCGGCCAGATCGGGCAGGCTCGCCAGCATCGCATGCACGCGGCCCGCGCTCGGGATGACGGCGACGTCGTCGCTCGCGAGGGTCGTCAACGCGTGCCGCAGGCTGGGCAAAACCCCCTCCCCCACCAGCTTGCTGTCCACGATCTCGTGCACGATGACATTGACGGGCTCGTCGAGATCTTCGCCGACAACCAGGTCCGTGGACCGCTTCGGCACCACGCGAACCGTGTCGTCCAGCCCGTTCGCCGCCACGACGCGGCCCGCCGCTGCCGCCGCCGCCGCATTGGCCTCGCAGGCCACCACGCTGTCTGCGCCGGCCCGCGCCGCCATCATGGCCAGCAGGCCCGAACCGGTGCCGATGTCCAGCACGCGCGAACCCGGTCCCACGGCACGCTCGATGGCGCGCTGGTACGCCGTATTGCGCGGCGTGTCCGCCAGCATCAGGAAGTGCCAGAGCGGCACGGTGGCCTGGTCCATCGCCTCGAGATTGGCGCGTGCCACCCGGTAGTCGGGGCGGATGGCCAGCGCCTGTTCGTAGCACCGGCGCGCCTCGTCGGGCTGGCCCGCGGCAGTGAGCGCGTTACCCAGGTTGTTCCAGGTGTGGGGGCGCCGGTCGTCGAGGCGCAGGCAGCGGCGATAGGAAGCGATCGCCTCGGCAGAGCGGCCCAGGGCCTGCAGCGCGTCGCCGAGATTGCCGTGGGCCTCGGCGTCGTTTTCGTCCAGGGACAGGGCCGTGTTGAAGCAGCGTATCGCGTCGTCGGCACGGCCTTCGCGCATCAGCACGTAGCCGAGATTGTTGTGCCCCTGGACGAAGCCCGGATCGACGGTCACGGCCTTGCGCATCCACTCCAGGGCTTCGGGCAGGCGACCCTTGCGGTACAACACCGTGCCGAGCGCCAGGCACACCTCGCGGTCGCGTGGCGCCAGTTCGGCCGCCGCGCGAAAGCCCCGTTCGGCCTGGTCGAGGTCTCCGGCGCGAAGATGCGCGGCGGCCTGGTTGGCGATGCGTGCGTAGTCCATGGTCAAGCTTGCGTTGGTGAGACCACCGCCGACGATAGCCGATCGGGCCGACACAAGCGACGGTCGGCAACGATTCCACGCGCCATTGGATCGGCGGAAAGAACGACCCGGTCGTCAGCGTTCGCCTGTCCAGGCGCCGAAGTGGGCCGATTCGACTTCACGAAAACCGTCGCCGTCGCGCACCAGCAGCAGCGCGGCGACGCCGTCGCGATCGGCACGTTGCAGCGTCGCCTCGGGCCCGAGCACCATGTAGGCGGTCGCCAGCGCATCGGCGTTCATGGCGGTGGCGGCGAGCACCGTGACGGAAGCCAGTGCATGGCGGACGGGTCGGCCGGTGGCGGGATCGATCTCGTGCGAATACCGCCGGCCGTCGATCTCGTAGTAGTTGCGATAATCGCCCGAGGTGGCCACCGCGCCGGATGAGAGGCGCACCACGCGCTGCACCGCGCGTCCGCCCGGGCGCGGTTGCTCGATGGCCACGCCCCAGGGTCGATCGTTCGCGTTGTGCCCCCGGACGCGCAGTTCGCCGCCCACGTCCACCAGGTAGTCGACCACACCGGCGCCCTCGAGCAACGCCGCCACTTCGTCGACCGCGTAGCCTTTTGCGATTGCCGACAGGTCCACGGCGAGGTCGGGCAAGGCCTTGCGCAGGGCGGGCGGGTCGAGGCGCACGGACAGGTGCCGCCAGCCGACCCGCGCTTGCGCGGCCGCGATGGCGGCGTCGTCCGGCAAGGCGCCGGCCGTCAGCGTGGGACCGAAGCCCCACAGATCCACCAGCGGCCCGACCGTCGGATCAAAGGCCCCGTCGGTTGCGGCGCTCAGATCCAGCGCCGCCTGTACGACATGTGCGGTCTCGGACGAGACGGCGAACCAGTCATCGGAGCGGCCGGTATTGAACCGCGACAGCTCGGACTCGGGCAGGTAGGTGGACATCGCGGCATTGATCCGTTCGAGCGTCGCCAGTACCTCACCGGCGAGCCCCTCGACGTCGGTGTCCGGCGGAACGTCCACGACTTTCACCGAGTAGCGCGTGCCCATGATGGGACCGGAAAACTCGTCAAGGCGGGGGGCAGTGCGCTCGCAGCCGGCGCCGGCAACGACCGCCAGGCTGACGACCAGCCAGCATACCCGCCGGAGCGGCAGCGACCAGGGCCGGCTCACCGGCATCGTCAGTCGGCGCTGGACGCCGGCTTGCGTGCCACGTCGTTTTCTTCCAGCGCCTGCGCCTGCAGCGCCGACGGTATGGTCTTGAAGCGCGTGACCGCGCCCAGGAATCCCACCACGAAGGCCGTGGTGACCACCGCGGTGAACCGAAGGGCGTTGTCGATGCCCCTAAGGTCGTCGGTGGCGTAGAGCATCATCACCAGGCCCAGAGCCGCCCACGCGGCGAAGCGCAGCAACGCGCGCCACACCATCTCGCGGCGCGGCTGGTCGTCGGAGACGAAGGTATCCATCTCGAAGGCGACGTAGCCGCACATCATCGCCGGCAACAGGCCCCAGCGCATCGAGTCGACGAAGCTGCGCAGGAAATCGAAGTCGCCGCCGTTGGCCGCGTCGAGACCCAGCACGAGGCCGGCAAACGCCGTACCGAACAGGAACCCGGCGAGACTCATGAGCACATAGAACCCGTAGTAGCGCTCCGGCTGCTCGGGCATGATGCGATAGGAGGTGGCGCGCGCGGCGAACACCAGCGCGATCGGCACCACGAAGATGAGTATGCCCCACAGGATCCAGCGCAGCGTGTCGAACTGGAAATGCGCCAGGCCGCCCTCGCCGCCGACGATCTGGTTCCAGATGAAGACCGACAGCTCGCGGCCGACCACGACCCCCGCCGCCAGCGCCGCCGCGTAGGTAACGAGGTATTTGTACGTGTGCTTCAGTCGCGCCTGCCGCGGCGAACCGCCCAGCCGTTCGACCTTCTGCCACAGCTCACGTTCGGTGGGGCTGTCGACGATGATCAGGCAGGCGAGGAAGCGGCACAACAGGCCGTTCAGCCGGTCGAGTTGCTGCAGCAGCTCGATGGTCCGCGCCGAGCTCGCCGGGCCGCGCTTCCACACGGCCATCTTCTCGGACGCATCGTTGAACATGATGCAGATGTCGCCCCACATCAGCGAGGGCTCGGCGAAGAACCGCGCGTAGCTGTCCTGCGTTGCGTAGCTGTTGATCTTGTCGAACAGCACGCAGCTTCGCGCCCACCGGTACTCCAGCGTGGAGCTGCCGCGATCGAAATCGGCGACATCCAGGCTGTCGGTCAGCAGTCGACCGACGATCTGCTCGCGCGCCTGCGCGTCGATGGCCGACAGGCGCGACACCCTCAGAACGTTGTACACCTTGACCGCCGTGCGCGGGATCGCGCTGGCGTCGTAGATCGTGTCGCGCAGGATGAGCAGCGGATTGAACTTGTGTTCCCAGCCCAGGAGGAACAGGGCGCCCGCTGCCAGGATCAGCGGCAGAAACAGGCTGCCGTCGAGGGCCCACACCGGCCGCGAGCCGTTGTTCTCGCGAAATGGCGCCGCCAGCGCATCCACCAGCGGTCGCAACGGCGCCCAGTAGGTGACCAGCAGGTAGAACAGCACCGCGATCAACAGGCACCACGTGCCGATGCCCAGCCGGTACACGCTGCGGCGGACGAAGTACTGCGGCAGCGTCGGCTCGTCGCCCAGCTGGATGGACCGTCGGTGCGCCGACAGCAGCGCCAGCGCCCCGGCGGCCAGGGTGCCGCCAAGGCGAAGTACCAGGTCGAACGCGGCTTCGAAGGTCATACGCGT
>JAAUYH010132482.1_pt1 | contig 13450 bp, 6 predicted proteins | sample 7278061 | NCBI WGS metagenome assembly JAAUYH01 (sample SAMN14350203, study PRJNA611818) | marine sediment metagenome | isolation source: surface marine sediment (0.6m) | place: French Polynesia: Moorea | collected 2018-08
CCCTCTGCGATCGATGGACACCAACGAGATCTGCTTGATGTTGTGCGTGTGCGGGTACTTGATGACCTCACCGTCCTCCCCCGGCATGAGCACGGTGTCGATCCACGACGTGGGCGTGCCCTGGAAGTGCTTGTTGGGCAGCGAGGGGAACGGGGGGAAGCTCGAGTGCGTGTTGCACGCCAGGATGTTGGGCAGCGACAGCACCGACGCCACGGTGTACTGGATCGCGCGCGACTTGGAGTTGCGCGACTCCGCGTACTGTGACGCGATGATGACCAGCCCCACCATCATGCTGATCACGCACACGAGCCACGCGATCACCGCCACCAGCCGCTTCTCCTTCGTGCTGCCCAGCGACCTGATGTACACGCCGATGTTCCACGTCCCCGAGCGCCGCGTGCCGAACGACCCCTCCTGCGTCGCCTCCTCCTCCTCCCCGTCTTCGCTGTCCCCGTGTTCGTCCGAATACACCGCGTTCCGTAACGCAGTTCGGTGTGCGCGCAGACCATCCGGCGTAATCTGATCCGACCGTCGCGTCTCGTAGTTCGGGCCCGCGTTAAACATAAACGGCCCTCTCGTAGACCAATCGCTCGAGGTCGGCGCGTCTTCGAAGCGGAACCGTCGCGCGCCTCCTGCCGCATCATCCTCTGCTTGCCACTCTTCTTTGATTCTCTTAATGTCATCGAACCCCTCCGATATCGCAAATAACAGACCTAGATTGTCATTCTCCGGTGTGGTTCGCAAGACTTCACTCATCACCGTCATGCGTCTTGCAGGCTTATTCGCCGCCCTCGACCTCGGCCCTGACCCCGACATTACAGACTTCCCCCAATTGCTCCCGTGCCCACTGCTTGATTATCCTACCCGTTTTACCTCATGACACCACCACCATGTAAACATAAATCAGGATTATACCGTAGCCAAGCAATGGCACACTGCAGCACATCCCAGCCACTTGCTCGTCGGTTAAGTGGCGTGTTCCGATACTCCGTTCTGCAACAAACAAATGAAATGAAATGAGTCGATTAGACTTTACTAGTAAGATAAAATAGACAACGAGCGCGAGCTTGATATGTATCTACAACACAGTTCCTCCAAATCTCCACCGCACTCTGTACCGCGAGTGATATAAGCTCTTTCCCATGCTCAGAACTTGTAGTTTTGCGATGTTTCCATGGCCCACGCGAATTTGACGAGCAGCGTTTTCGCGAATATTCTCTCAATCGGCACGTTGTGCTGCTTGCACCACGCGACCGTGATGCGCGGGTCCAGGTAGTTAATTTTCGACGTGCCCAGTGCTATTGTCTTCAGCTCCTCCTTCACCGTCATGTCCGCATCGAGTTTCTCCAGCCTCGCATTCGCCGACTTCAGCGCGGTGGCGACCTGCTCCTTGTTCCTCTTGATTACTTTCTCCTCTTTTGGCAGCTCCGCCACCCGCTTCCTCTCCACCGCTTTCTGCTCATCAGTCATGTCCGGCGTGATTTCCGCTTTCACCGCCACCTTCTGCGTGAGTTCAACTTTCTCCGGTGCATCTTTCTTGCGCAACTTCCCTTGCGCTTTCTTCAATTCCGCAATCCACTCCTCGAGCTCATCCCTCTTCTTCTGCAACTTGTCCATCTGCGCCTGATGCGCTTTCGGCAACGCACGCTGATGGTTACATAGGATGGCCACTTCTTTGTTCTGTTGGTTATAATACACGATTTTCTCGTTGAGCGACGCATCCGCCGGTGTGTTCTCCAACAGCCCCGACAACGTGATGGAGGCATTGTAAGTACGGAAAACTTTCGCACTCAATCCCGGCATAATGCCTTTGAGATATTCATTCAATCCCGTCACAGTCAAGCGATGGAAGATGAGGTCTTTCGGATTCTTGTTATGACAGAACATTCTCAGGTTCCGATACACCTTTTCCTCAACAGTGACCTCATTAAGATACCTGATACTGTCCTTACCCAGAAAGTCGAACTCGATGGTGTTGTTTTCCAAAAACTTGAGATGCTCAACTCGCAATGAACAGCAACCCACGGTATCCGCTTCATCTTCACCCTTTTCGTTACCAACTCGAAGCGCCAACTTGTCAATGAGATACATAACCACAGACCGTTGTCTCACTTCCTTTTTCTTAATGTCCCATCCCTCGCGATAGTCCTTCCGCACCGCCTCGATGTACTTTTTCAGTTCACGCGCCTTCTCGAACTTCGCATGGTCCGACATTCCTTTGAATACCGAACCAGCACCCAAAAACACATACTTCCTTCCATTCGTGATAGTATCCTTCCATCCCGCCAACCACGTCACGTCATGCTTATGAATGACCTCACCCCACTGATGACCGGGTAGTGGCTCCGGGACGGGCGCATCCTCCCCAATATTGATCGTGATATCTTCCGGCATGATTCGCTTTTTCACCTGCCCCATTTTCGGGTGTTCCCCGCGGCCCAAGAACAAAGCGGGCGGCTCAACCCGAAAATTGGCGACTTTTTCCTCACGTCCATCGATGAGCGCGGTTTCGTACCTGGCAATCTTTTCCTTCTCCGCTTCCTTGACCGCCTTCTTCTCCGCGGCAGACATCGCCTGTTTTTCCGCCTTGCGCTGCTCAAGCAAGGCATGAATACGGGAAAAATCGCAGAGGTCGAACCTCTTCACCACCCTGTGCGCCGGGGTGCCCGACATGGAGGCGCGAAAGTCCGCGAAGAAGTTCTTGTTGAAGAGGTCCTTCTTCACGTAGTCCGTTTGCAGCTTGGCGGCGTAGAACGTGGCCACCTCCTCCGCGACGGGGTCCAGCTTGACGGGCTCACCGTCGTACACGAGCGGCACGCCGTGCGGTTCGTAGGGCGGCGGGAACACGACGCCGTGATGGACCAGCGTGGCCCACTTCTTCCCGCCCTTGTCCTTGCTGCCGGTCTCCCACCACTTGGCCTTGTCGTCCGAGTCTTTGGGGTCCTTCCCTTTCGCGTTGAAACGAACGACGTCGCTTCCATTCGCGGGGTCCACTTTCGCCTCCTTCTCCAGCTTCAGCCGGCCCTTCGACGGGCGCGCCAAGTTGAGCGGCTGGTCGTCCTCGCTCAGCCATGCGTCGCCGTTCTCCACGTGCGCCTCCTCCTTCACCTCTCGACGGCGACGCGACAGCCTGCTCTTCGAGCCGCGGGGCGGCGTCTCCCGCTGCGCCTGCATCTCGTCGTCGCTGCTGTGCACGACGCGGCGCGTGTGCGTGGCGAGGCGGCGCGATCGCTTCGCGGGCGAGCCGTCGCCGTCGACGGGCGCGACCTGGCGCGGGGACGAGTTGTCGCTGTGCTCGGCCGCGTCGGCGAGCGCGCGCGACGAGGAGAGGCGCGAGCGCTTGCGCGCGGAGCCGACGACCAGGGGCACGGCGTCGAAGTCGTCGTCGTCGTCGTACCGCGCGTCGTGCAGCGAGCCCATGGCGGCGCGGGTTAGTGGCCTGCGCGTGTGTGGCACGGCGCGTGGGTGGTAGCGTGCGTGCGGCGGCAAGGAGCGCGAAGGACGGCGGTCATTACTCGAGTGTGCCCATCGCACTTGGTAAACTGAGCGTCGACCAGCAGAGAAACAAGTGCAATTGTGCGCATATTTTCGCCGCTGTAAGCACGCCCCTGAATTACGCTAATTTTCGACGCCCCAACCCCCGCGGTCGCGCCCCCGGAAATTGTGCCGTTGCCCACACCAACTGTTCACCCAATTGCGCGCCATTCCTCTGTCACAGCCTTGCGGAAACGGTGGCGGTACCGCCGCGCGTGGCGCGCCGGACGCGGTGTGACGGTGCGGCGGCAGAGGAGCCCGCGCAACGTAGGGCAAAGCCGCGCACAAGCTATAGTGTCACAGATGTTCTGCGGTGGCCAGGCGGTGCGACGAGTAGGGCATACGGTAGGCAGCGTCGAGATATCGCAATTTAGTGCACCTGCGGCAACCAAGTCAGCATTAGAACCTACAACCAACACATGGGCCCTGAAAAGGAAGGGATGCCGGCGCCACCGATGGATTCCAACATGGGAAGGAGGTTCGAGTCAGCATATTTATATTGCGCCAGTGACAGGGAATCTAGTCGATACTGTACTGTCGCCAACTAAACTGACCCAGCGTCGTAACGCGGCCAGTTCAAAATTCGAAACAGCTCGAACCCTCAAGACAATTTACTCAGTCGGGCAAGACACCAACGCGAAATCACAGGGTACTGTGGCAACGAACGCACCGTACGCGCCACACCTAGTGGCCGTACTTCTTGGGGAACGGCGCGTTCGGATCGAAGTGGCACTTCTGCGCGAACGCCCAGCCGACGCCGAACTTGTCGACCACCCGTCCCACGCGGTGGCCGTAGAACATGTCCTTGGGCTCGTGCGTGACGACGGCGCCCCCATCACGCATCGCCTGCACGGCCTTGTCGACGGTGGTCTCATCGGGCAAGTTGACGTACATGTAGGAGGCGGTGGCACGCTTGGGCGGCGTCTCCAGCGAGACGGGCACCGCCATGTGTTCCTTCGGGGTGTGCTCCTCGACCGCGACCGAGAATCCGTACGTCGATATCAGCGTGCCGTGCATCACCGTGCCGTCCTCGTTCTTGTAGCACGCCTGCTCCTTCGCGCACAGCGTCGACTTGTACCACTCCATGGCCTCGATGCCCTTCCCATCCGGCACCACCACGCTCAGCATCCACACGGGCTGCACACACTCTTCTCCCGCCTTCTCGTTCTCCTTGCTCGCCATGCTTGATTGATTCGATGTGGTTGTGTTCGGTGGCTTTGGTGCTTGTTTTGTCGTCAGGAGGTGACGATCGATGCCTGAAATAGGCGCGAGGAGATGGCAAAATTATGCGCAAAATGAACGTGGCATCGTCCAATCGACTTGCAAGTGTTGGAGGTAGCCTGCGAGGTCCAACTTACCTTTCTCGTGTACTGTGATAGTGCCGCTTCCTGGCCATGTTTGCGACTGCGTTTTGTGCATGGTTGTAAGTTCATTGATTCGTTATCACATCAATCTCAACTTGAACGTAACACTCATAAAAGAGGTAACATCTTGGTCGGAACTGCCTACACGAATACGTAGAGTTAGCATTCTTTCTTGCTTCTATACATCGTGATAACGATGAAGGAGACACCCTACGGACTGGGTTGTGTTCTTTTCCATGTAAGCAGGCACAAGGTGTAATAACATCAAAGAACGAGGATTGCCATTGTGAGAAGCCTATCTGGTGATATGCGACACCGTATCCTTCGCATTCACAACGCGACAGAGTAAAACACCACAAATATCACAACCTTCCATTCTTCCTCCTAATTGCAGATTGAACACCCGACATTTCCATTGTCAAACTGGTCGAATGAACGCACCTCCCCATTTTCACATGATTCTAATACCAGCGAGCCCAATTCTTCTTCTGCTCTCCTGATACCACCGAGCTCGACCTTGCCGCAAGGAATCGATTAGATGGATCATCTGCACACGTCGAATACTCGAAGTATCAACTCTGCATTTACGCCGACGATTGAAAAGGGTCGAAATGTGATGGAGTGGGCGTGGAGAGAATCCGGTGGCAATGCCGGAATAAACGAAATCAGAAAAGCAGCCGTCCGAGTTCGAACAGATGAGCATCGTTGGCATGATTCGACCAAGTGCGCTAGTTTGCGAGAATAATGGTGACAACTCTTGTTGAGTGTTAACACTTGATAGTCGAGTCAGATGCACAAATGTCGCGCCTGGCCACAAAGTTCTCAACTTGGCAACTTTGCAATATCATCGCCAGACATTCGGGTGAGATTTGCTTGGAATGGGAACAGTCCACACTTCTCATCGCTTTGATGACACGCAATTAGGTTGCGTAGAAGTGAAACCAACGGCGGGTGGAGATGGATGATGAAAAGGGCAGGAAACCAGAAAGTAACAATCCTTTCTGGCTGCGTCGGTCTGCATCGACTGCAGTGCCACAGAATAAATCCCACCAACATCCATTGCTCTCCAGCCAGCATCAAGTCCCGCCTTCGCTCGCGAGCACCGAAGATGGTTAGATACAGTACGTTAGAAAACGAAAGCAACGTATCATATAAAACAGGACGACCTACAGCTACCTGCAGCCCCTGCGTAGCATCCAGAACCCGGCTGTGGCACGGAGTGAGGCGGGACGACGACGATGCCTGCGCGGCGGCGCCCGAATCGGGGCCGAAAGTCGAGCACGGTATCGACCGATTCGAGTCGGCGAACCAGGGGGGCGCGGCCACGTCGCGGGGGCACGCCGAAATTCGTGAGCTCCGTGTTCTCACGCTATCGGAATGTGAAGGGGTGGACGCCCAACCCGGTGACGGCGGGGATATTCCTGGTGGTGGTGCGCGTGCTGGGGGCGGTGGGCAGCCCGATGGCGGACTGCGACGAGGCGTTCAACTACTGGGAGCCGCTGCACTACCTGCTGCACGGGTGGGGCTTGCAGACGTGGGAGTACTCGCCGAAGTTCGCGCTGCGCTCGTACGCGTTCCTGCTACCCTACGCGGGGGTGGCGCGCGCCGCGGCGACGCGCGGCCTCGACAAGGTCGCGGCGTTCTTCGCCGTGCGCGTCGTGCAGGCGGTGTGCGCGGCGGCCGCCGAGCTCGCGCTGTACGACTCGGTGGTGTGGCGCTTCGGGAGTGAGCGCGCCTGCGTGTTCCTGTTCCTGCTCGTCGGCGCGCCGGGGATCTTTCGCGCAGCGTCGGAGCTGCTGCCGTCGTCATTCGCGATGATTGCGCTCACTGCGGCGTGGTCTCGTTGGCTGGTGGGCGAGTTCTTCGCCGCTGTCTTCTTCGTCGCGCTGGCCGCGCTCTTCGGCTGGGTATACGTCGCGGCCGCCGCGGTTCCGATGGCGTTGCACATCTTGTTCAGGCGGGGATTCGGGAAGTTCTTGCTGTACTCGCTGGCCTCCGCTATCCCCATTGTCTTCCCGATGGTGCTAATCGACTCGCACTACTACGGCCACACGGTGCTGGTTCCTTTGTGCCACTTAGTGTACAATGTGTTCCCCGAGAAGGGCGCTGGACCTGAACTCTTCGGTGTGGAGCCATGGACGTTCTACGCGCTGAATTTAGTGCTGAATGTTCCGTTTGCAGTACCTTTGATTGTGTTGCTCCCTGTTCAGTTGGTATTGCAAGCGTTGGGCACGCGGATATTAGGACAAGCTCGTGATGCCTGGTCCAGAGTCATTTTTCTCACTGGGCCGTTGGTCATGGGTGCGCTGTTAATCGCTGTGCCACACAAGGAGGAACGCTTCTTCGCACCCTTGTATCCGATGCTGTGTTTGCTCAGCGCTGTGCTGCTTGTCGATTGGACTGATTGGCTCACGCGAATCGGATGTCCGAAGAAGGTGCGCCTGATTACTTTTCGCTTGCTAACCTCGGCAATTGTGATGGTGAGCCTGGTATTCGGAGCTTCTCGGATGTACATGCAATACCATGCGTTTGGAGCCCCCTTGCAGGTGTACAAGGCCCTTGCACGCAACGAGTTAATGTCGCTTCCTGCGAGTGGCCCTGAGGTGAACGTTTGCATTGGGAAAGAGTGGCATCGATTCCCGAGTCATTTCTTTATTCCGAATCGTCGCATTAGAGTTCGCTTTGTTCCCGATGGCTTTCATGGATTGTTGCCCAAATACTACGACGAGAAGGGCGAGATGGGTTCTCGAGTTCACCAAGCTGGAATGAACAAGTTCAACAAAGAAGATCCCGAACAATGGTTCCATGAAAATGCGGTGGATGCGTGCCACTTTATTGTGGACTTGGACTTGTCTCATCGTTCTGGCAACCAAGCTAACTATCGGTCCAACATCACGATTCCTTCTTCTAGGAGCAAAACAATGATCTCGCATGAATTCTTAGATGTAGAACGTTCCCCTGCGGGTCTGCGTGCGTTCTACATTCCAAGGTATACGAAGCAACTCGTGTACGGTCGCTATGTTGTTCTTCGAAACAGAGGGTTGAGTTTGTGAACATGTTTACGAGAAGTTATAAATTCGTTACACCGTTCCAAATAAGAATAATTGCAAGTCACTCGCCTTTCGACAAACCACCACTACTATCAAGTGAATTGTTGAGAGTTACTGACGGGCCCGAGAGAACCACATGCGCCGCGCCCGTCTTCTGTGTCTCTTCGCGGAGTGCGGCGGCTGACCGGAGTGGTGTGTCGTCGCTTTCCATTTGTTTCATTTTCAACTGCCGTAATTCGCGGCGTAGTCGTGCCTCGCGCTTGTTCTTGCTCGGCCCTTTCCCGTGGAACTTGTGGCACATTAGTCGGAACGCCTCCTTCGGTGTCAACTCGCGCCCGGTCTCGTCGGTGTAATTCAGTCGTATAGGGCGTTCGCTCTTGTCTTCGATGTCGCTCACGTAAAGCCGTTTGTCGCGTGCGCGTCCGTGTTGTTCAGTTTTTCGTGAAAGCTCGCCCATAGACCGAAACCGCGCTAGCGCTGCCGCCACACCCGCATCGCCGAACCTGTCCCTCTTTTCCGTAGTCGCTTTCGTAATGCCTTCCACCATATTCTTCGTGGGTGCTTGTGCAGCGATTGGTACAAAAAAAGTAGGGCCGGAAGAATTTGGTTAGCGTTCGTACGGGTCACGAAATGGAAACCGCGAGAACCATTTCGGATGAACTTTTTCAATATCCAAGCCTCCAATTGGTTGTCCCTGGTTGCAATTACTACTAACAACGGTAACAGGGTGAGATGTGGACAACCGTGAAACCTCCCGACAACACTACACGTTGTGCATTGTGTAATGCTGCGATGGATCTCGACTCTGCAAATTTTCGATATCACCGCCAGAAATATGGGTGGGAGTTGCTTGAAGTAGGAACGATTCAGACTTCCTATCGCTTCGATGTTACACAATTAGTTTGCGCGGGCGTGAAACCAACGGCGGGTAGAGGTAGGCGACGAAAAGGGCAGGAAGCCAGAGTTCAACAATGCTTTCTTGTTGTGCCAGAATGTGTCGACTGCAGTGCCACAGATGAAGTATCGCCAACTGCCATTGCTCTCCAGCCAGCACAAGCGACGTATCATATAAAACAAGACGATCTACGTCAACCTACTCCCCGTGCGTGGCATCTAGAACCTGGCTGTGGCAGAAGACAAGTGAAGCGGAACGACGACGATGCCTGCTCGCCGCCGCCCGAATCAGGGGCGATAATTGAACACGGCCTCGACTGATTCGAGTCGGCGAAGCAGGGGTGCGAGGGATATTCCTGGCGCTGGACCGCGTGCTGGAACGGTGGGCAGCCCGATGCCGGAATGCGACGAGGTGTTCAACTACTGGGAGCCGCTGCACTACCTGCAGCACGGGTAGGGCTTGCAGAGACGTGGGAGTACTCGCCGCGATTCGTGCTGCGCTCGAAAGCACTTCTGCTGCCGTACGTGGGGGTGGCGGGAGCCGCGACGGCGCATATACTGATCAATGTTGTGGTGTTCTTCGCAGTCCGCGTCGTGCAGGCAGTGTCTGGTATCGATTCCCGAGTCATTTCTTTATTCCGAATCGTCGCATTAGAGTCCGCTTTATTCCCGATGGCTTCCATGTATTGTTGCCCAAATACTACGACGAGAAGGCCGAAATGGGTTCTCGAGTTCACCAAGCTGGAATGAACATGTTTAGCAAAGAAGATCCCGAACAATGGTTCCATGAAAATGCAGTGGATGGGTGTCACTTTATTGTGGACTTGGACTGATCTCATCGTTCAGACACCAGGGCAACTATCGGTCCAACATCACGATTCCTTTGTCAAGAAGCAAAACAGTGATCTCGCATGAATTCTTAGATGTAGAACGTTCTCCTGCGGGTCTGCATGCGATCTACATTCCAAGGTAAACGAAGCAACTCGTGTACGGTCGCTACGTCGTTCTTCGAAACCAGGGATTGAGTTCGTGAATGTGTTTACTGGGGAGAAGTAATAGATTCGCCACGCCGGTTCAAATAAGAATAATAATTGCAAGTCACTCGCCTTTCGACAAACCACCACTACTATCCAGTGAATTGTTGAGAGTTACTGACGGGCCGGAGAGAACCACATGCGCAGCACCCGTCTTCTGCGTTTCTTCGCGGAGTGCGGCGGCCGACCGGAGTGGTGTGTCATCGGTTTCCATTTGTTTCATTTTCAACTGCCGTAATTCGCGACGCAGACGTGCCTCGCGCTTGTTCTTGCTCGGCCCTTTCCTGTGGAACTTGTGGCACATTAGTCGGAACGCCTCCTTCGACGTCAACTCGCGTCCAGTCTCGTCGGTGTTATTCAGTCGTATAGGGCGTTGGCTCTTGTCTTCGATGTCGCTCACGTGAAGCCGCTTGTCTCGCGCGCGTCAGTGTTGTTCAGTTTTCGCGACAGCTCGCCCATAGACCGAAGCCGCGCCAGCGCTGCGGCAACACTCGCATCGCCGAACCTGTCCCTCTTTTCCGTAGTCGCTTTCGTAATGCCTTCCACCATGTTCTTCGACGGTGCTTGTGCAGCGATAGGTAACGAAAAAATGAGGCCGGGGATAATTGCGCCAGCGTGCGTCGGGCCAGAAAATGGAAAGCGCTAGAACCGATTTACACAGCCTTCCAATTGGCTGTCCCCGGTTGCACTGACAACTGACAACTGGAACAGAGCAATAATCTAGAAATGTCAACAGCGATGCTCTGAACTGAAACCCCGGACAACACCACACGTTGTCCATCGTGTAATAAAAGGATGGATCTAAATTTGATAATTGGGTTGTGACAGCCACAATCATTTCTCTGCTTTGCGCTTCCGCGCACATTCGACTTAACTTTCTTTTGTCACTCGTACTATTCCCCGCGTTTACCGTGGAACACCTGCACCGTACAGCACCTCGGTGTTGAGGTACAAACATTGGAAAACGGATTGGATATATTGGACTTTCATCACTATGGAATTGAACCAACAGACAGTTCGTCACCGATCAACGAAAGTCAGAGGCGACTGTCTCGCTTCAATCCCCATCACGGTGCGGGTGTATTAAAGTGCAGGATGGAGAATGATCCTGGAAGAGCACAAATGGATACGCTTCCCATAGTCTACCAAGCAGGGCTACTGGATACCTTATCTACTGATGCATTTGCCACGATTGTGAAGCAAACGAGCCGTGGGCTGGAACACAGTATGGGCATGTTGGCATTACGTTTTCATAGGTCGATGCCTCACAATTGCGCTAAGCGTCCGCACGTTCGTTTCTTGAAGCTGTTGTTCTCGGAAGACATCCATTTTCGAGCTTCTGCTCCAACATTGATTTAAGAAATCGAAATATCTCGCTCAAATCCAGGTACTTATATGAATACAAGCACGAAGGTGTTATTTGCTGGGCCGGGAATCTTTGAGAGCGAAGCAAAAGAAATTAGGCAGGCGAGAGCCATATTATTTGCGTGCGGTCCGTACGTACGCAAAGTAAGTGTAGGAAGTCTTTCTAGCAACGAAGCAAAAGCGAAGAATTTTATAGAAGAATTCACTTGCCACGTTTTCCATTGTTGTCGTAATGTTATAGAAGTCGAATTCTGGGTGTATCAGGAATCTACGAAAATTGGAAATATCAGCGGATTATGTGGGTGAAGGAATGGTAACACGGATGAAATGATTGCGAATGTGTTTTCACCGTCGCGTTTTCCGGAACTCGAACTCTTGTCCGTCGCATGTTTCAAAGTGAATGAGCGCAATGTGAGCCTGATTGCTTCGTCCACAGGGAATTTGAAGTCAGCATCGTTTCGGCGGTTAAAGTTAGATTCGGGAGTGAGCTTGTTTAAGTTTACCACTGATTCGAACAAGAATTTGAAAGACATCACAATCAATATCTCCGATTTTCGTTTAGCAGCGTTCAACGCAGAAACTGCGTAGAATTCGATGAGTGAGCTCCTGAAAGTATTTCGCAAGTGTAGAAAGTTGGAGGTTGAGATACCGTGCTCGGATGACGGAGAGGTGACGGAGGAGGATATGAAATGCATTTGTAAGGTTTTGCCTTGTCGTGATGTGGATGTTTATGTGGGGATTGGGGACGGCATTTGTCGATACCCGAACTGATTTGCTAATTATGTCTTGCTGTGGAAAGACAAAAGTAGCGAGGGAAGTGGAGAGAGCACCATCTACTGCACCATAGCAATATTGTGCAGGGGAGAGCTCTAACCATTTCAATTGTTCTTGCTATTCGGATTTTCGAACAGTTCGGTAGTGTGATTATCTTGTACCCGCTGCCTGTTTGTTGAATGACTACACACCTCCATCTACTGATTCATCTTTACGGGACTTTTCGTGCAGCCAGTGTTATGGGTCGACACAACTTGCTACTTCTGTCATCGTTGTCGCCATATTCGGCTTGTGTCGAGGGCAAAAACGCACTAGCCACGAGTAGCACCTCAATGTATCTCTTTCGTTCGCAATGGCTTCAGATTCTCGTTCTACGAGCTGCCGCGGTTTCTAACATCCACAGGTCTGCGATGGACCAGAAGTGCACCGATATGGATACGAACACCGTGCGTGGTGTGTTGTGTGGCGTCGAAGGCTGAAAGCATCTATCGCGAGTGACTAAGCCAGGTATCGAAAGCAAGGGTAAAGCGACAAGGTGGTACTTTGCGAGCTCGCCCAACGCACGAATGTCTGCTGGTAAATTACCTGGATACACAACGGATGTCAAAGCTAGAAACTCTTGGGTGTGTCTGTGTGCAAACTTCAATATGCTCGTGACGCTTAGTAGACTATCTCGGATCGAACAGGATGTCGTTCCAGATATCGGTCTCGATGGTGCCGTAAGAAATGGGATTAACCGTACGGATAGTTCCTGGTTCAAGAGTTCACCCAAAGCTTCAATTTGCTAAGTTCTGCGCTACTGAAAAGAGTTAGGAGTGGGGGCAAGAGTAGTCCAATCCAGAACGTGTTATAAACAAAGTCCCATGAATGTGTCGACCAGAGGTGCCGAAAAAATAGCTGGGTTTAATTTACTCATCTCTATCATTCGAGATCACCGCATAGGTTGCGCTCTCATTTTTGCATTTCCGTGTAGACAAGACTGTTTCGGGCTTAATGCAGGTGGAATGTAAAGACAGACGATGCCTAAATCGTGTGGACTGACAATAGAACGATAACTCAAAAATCTCAACAGTCAAGACCTAAAGTGAAACCTTTCGGACAACACTACACGTTATGCATTGTGTGAGAATAGAATGAATCAGAACTAGTGGCGCAGGAGTCGCGGATACATTGCCTGTATTGAATTAATAAAAAATTGAAACTAAAATTACTTAAATGATCGATAATTCGTAAGTTAAGGAACACTACGTGAATATATTAAAATAAGACCACTAAGATTACAGACTGCGGCGAATTACAGTAGAATATATTTTTCATGCACTACGAATTAAAGCAAACCATAAATAGATAGCAGGCACACTTGATATGTAATTATGCTTATTCCTACAACTGAAATTATATTCAAGCACTAAACGAGACCTCTTTACGAGTTACC
>JAAUYH010245470.1_pt1 | contig 13448 bp, 15 predicted proteins | sample 7278061 | NCBI WGS metagenome assembly JAAUYH01 (sample SAMN14350203, study PRJNA611818) | marine sediment metagenome | isolation source: surface marine sediment (0.6m) | place: French Polynesia: Moorea | collected 2018-08
CAGACAATTCTCAGCAATTTCCCCCTAAAATCTCCTGCGCCTAAGCCCTTTATAGGCGCCTACCCAGACTCTTCTCATCTGCAAGGAGTTTCATACTAGTGTGGTGGATTCAAAACCTAGATTAACGGTATGTTCAACACCTCCGATTACATTGACCTGCTGCAGCAACTAGAGCAATTTTTTCTCGCCAGCACTGAAAAGCAACCGATCGCCAACCCGCTTGACCCAGAAGCGTTAAGGCGACAGTTATCCCTTGAATTGACAGCAGAAGGCGAATCGCTGGCGCAGCTCCGCAGTCATATTGCCGACTATCTCAACTATGCGGTAAAAACAGCCCATCCAGCCTACTTCAATCAGCTCTGGGGAGGCTTTAATCCGGCGTGTTTCATGGGGGATATGTTGACCAGCGCCACAAATACATCCATGTATACCTACGAAGTGGCTCCGGTTGCAACGCTGATCGAAAAGACCCTAATGGCTAAGTTAGGAGAGTTGATTGGGTTCGCTGAACCAGACGGTCAATTTACCACTGGCGGCAGCAACGGCAACTTTATGGCCCTGGCGATGGCTCGCCACCGAGCATTTCCCACCCTCAAGCATCAGGGCATGGCCAACAGCAGTCATTTAATCGCCCTGGTGTCAGCGGACGCCCACTATTCCTTCGCTAAAGCGGCCCATCTGTTAGGTATTGGAACAGACCAATTATGGCGAGTTCCGGTGGATAGACAAGGCAGAATGGACATTTCGGCTCTGGAATCTCTAATCGCCAAAGCAAGGGCTCAGGGGGCTCAGCCGTTCTTTGTGGCGGGAACCGCTGGAACAACAGTGCGCGGAGCCTATGACCCGCTGGAAGCGATCGCCGCGGTGTCTCAGCGAGAAGGCCTTTGGTTTCATGTGGATGGCGCTTGGGGGGCGAGCGTGCTTCTGAGCCCTACCCATCGGCCTTTAATGCAAGGGGTGGAACAGGCGGATTCGGTCGTTTGGGACGCCCATAAGATGATGGGAATGACCTTGATGTGCTCCATCTTGTTGGTTAAACAACGGGGCATGATGTTGAACACATTTTCCTCAGAGGGAACTGATTATCTGTTTCACACCGTTGATGCGGAACCCACCGATTTGGGGCCTGGAACGATGCACTGTGGTCGACGAGTAGACGCCGTCAAGCTGTGGTTGGCCTGGAAGCATTTGGGCGATCGCGGTTGGGCGGCCCAAATTGACCACTATTTTGAGCTGGCCGCCTATGCAGAAGCATTAATTAACGCCCATGATTCGCTGGAATTGGTTGCGCCGCGTCAATCCCTCAATCTCTGCTTTCAGTACAAGCCGAAGCATGCCTCTCAGGATCCCAATGAGCTGACCCTGCAGATTCGACAGGCGCTCTGGGCTAAAGGGATCGCTATGGTGAACTACGCAAACGTCAACGGCAAGGTGGTTTTTCGTTTGGTGCTCTGCAATAACCAGACCAAGAAGGAGGATATCGCAGAATTTTTTGACGCGTTGGTTGCGATCGCTCACCAAATGGAGTTGACGGACATATGACCAGCCCCCCTGAGCTGAAAACCTTGTTTCAAAACTTTCTTCACCACAAGAACACAACCGACAATCTGGACTCACTGGGCCCCTGGCTGCAGCGCCAGGTCACCGCCTATTCCTTTCCAGACGCCAATCAAATCCCATTTCGCTCAGCCGCCTACACTCGCAACCGCGTCGCCCAAGAGAATTCTGGCCATGACCAAGGGTTTGAAGCCTTGATCATGCGTTGGGATGAACAGGTGCAAACCTCAATTCATGGCCACCCTGAATTCTCTTTCTACTACGTCATTAGTGGATGTTTCAACATGGATTTGTTTGCTCACGCTTCTACAGGGAGACTGCGCTTAACTGAATCTAAACGCTTTGTCCCTGGGGAAGCCATGTGGTTTCTCGGACAGGCGGGACAGTATGACAACTTTATTCACCGCGTGACGTGTCTCGAAACCGGACACACGTTTCATATTTATTCGGAAGATGCTCGGAAGGGGTTAGCCTTTGGAGGTTCAATTGAGTATTCGTGTAGCTTTACACCAAAATGATGTCAAGGAAAGCAGAATAGATCGTCCAAAAACCTTGTTGGGAAATGGCTGATCGTGTAACACTTCAAACCCAACTGTGTATTACGTAGAAAGGAGTGTATCAAGGGAGGCAGGGGAAAACCTCCCTATTTTCAATCCAGCTTTGAAACGCCCGCTTCGGAAGTCCCAAACCTCTGCAATCAAATCCTTATAGGTATTTAGAAAAAGGTGACGAAAATTCAGTAAATGTGATCAAAAAAATACCTACAAGACGACACACAGACTTGTCTTCAGCTAGTTCCGAAATTGAACTTTTAAGCAATATAAATACGCTCTGAACCGCTCTCAGATTTAGCTCTGAAAATCAAATCATTCTTACTCTCTTAGGCTATGGAAAAAGAGTCTATCGAGAGTCAAATTTTTCAGTTAGCGGCACTTTAAAATAAAAATGAAGTAGGAGAATTCCACACCGCTAATCTGCATGAATTCATAACAGAGAATGGAGAGCAGCTCATGAGAAATAGCTGCTGCTTAGAGAAGGCTAATACAAGCCGCCCTGAGAGCCGCTGACCCTGAACGAATCCGACAACTGTCTTCGGGGAGATAGACAGAATAACTGACCAGAAAATCTATCAAATAGACTTGAAGCTAATTAAACCAAACCGTATTCAGTCAGGGGTGAATAAGCTATTGAGTCGCTAAATTCCTTCTGTCAGTGACCCCATGAGGAAGCTGTAATCATTGAGGGAAGGATATTTGGAGATCACTGACAGAACTGAACCGACGATTTTCATGATTATGCTTGGCTGGTTAGACTCACCAATAGAGTCAGCCCTTGCCGACCAACAATTTTAATGGATTCGCCTGGAAACGCCTTAAGTTGACAAGCAGTATCACAGAACTTAGCAGGCCAGTAAGTCGCCTGAAAGTAAACTCTTCCAGAATGATCATGAGCAATAGTTCGCTCAACTTTACCAGTGCCTTTGAAGGGTGCAGGTTCTGATTTCCCTAATAATGCTTTGAGACTCATTTTGTAGAACTCCCTTAGATGCAGTTGATTGTTTCCTGATGGCATGAAAAGAGCTTTGCTGAGGCCTATTTATATTAAAATCATCTCCTAGAGATCATTCATTTTATGCCCCAAGCTCATTTTATGCTTGATGTAATGTATAAGAATGACGATAATTTCACTGCACATGTTTATCAGTGATTTAACTCACATAATTTGCAGTGATTTACTCACATAATTTGTGAGATATCTCACATCCTTTAAGGAACACTCAAACTAATCGACAATTAACTCAAAGTTTCCAAACCATTTGGAGTTATTAACTTCAAGTGCAAAATTGCCAAGTGCAAAATTGGCGTATCCGTTAAAAATGTTATTGCCCCATCCACGTCATCTACCCATCCACTCGAACTTAACCTTCACACTCATCTCAGCTTCATAGGAATTCCGAGCAAAATTCAAACAATCGAGATAGGCTTGATTGCTAACTGCTCAGAAACACCCGACAATTCCTTTGAAGCTTAAAAATCCCTTATGCTAACTTCAATTTCTTCGTCTCTCAAGTGCAGCAATCGGTCCTTGGCAGAGTGTTACCATCAAATTCGCCAACTCACAGAACGGCTCTGCCACCCCTTGGAAACCGAAGACTATGGGGTTCAAACAATGCCGGATGTAAGCCCGCCCAAGTGGCATTTAGGGCATACCGCCTGGTTCTTCGAAACCTTTTTGTTGCTTCCCAATCTGAGGGACTACGAGCTTTTTCATCCTAAATTTGGTTACCTCTTCAACTCCTACTATGAGGCGGTAGGAGACAGACACCCCCGACCGCAACGGGGGTTATTATCTCGTCCCACAGTGGAAGAAGTTTATCGATATCGGGCCTATGTCGATCAAGCCATGCAACGGCTATTGAGAGTACAAGCGGAAAATTCCGACCTGGAGTCTCTGCTTATCTTGGGATTGCATCACGAACAGCAACATCAGGAACTGTTACTGACGGACCTAAAACATATTCTGGCGACAAATCCCTTACGACCTGCCTACCGGTCTGATGCGCCCTCTCCACCGATTAATCCCCAGGCCAGTCAAGAGCGATGGTTAGATTACCCGGGGGGGCTGTATTCACTGGGTCACGCTGGAGAAGACTTCGCTTTTGATAATGAAACGCCTCAACACCCTGTCTATCTTCAAGATTACTGGCTGGCCGCCCGCTTGGTCACCAACGGAGAGTATTTAGAGTTTATGGAAGCTGGGGGGTACCACAAGCCAGAATATTGGCTTTCCGAGGGGTGGGCGACCCGGCAGAAGGCCCAGTGGCAGGCGCCCCTCTATTGGGAAAAAATAGAGGGTGACTGGTGGGTCATGACCCTAGCGGGGATGCGCCGTCTCAATTTAAATGAGCCGGTTTGTCATATCAGCGGGTTTGAAGCGGATGCATTCGCTCGGTGGGCGGGGAAGCGACTTCCCACCGAGGCCGAATGGGAAGTCGCAGCCGCTCAAGTTCCGTTGAAAGGAAATTTTCTTGAGAGCGATTATCTTCACCCAGCCCCAACTTCAGGCGTCACCCGCCCCGATCAGCTCTATGGAGATGTCTGGGAATGGACGCAAAGCGCCTATTTACCCTACCCCGGATTCAAACCGGCAGAGGGCGCCATCGGAGAATACAACGGCAAGTTTATGTGCAACCAGATGGTCTTACGGGGAGGATCTTGCGTGACATCGTCTAATCACATTCGTCCCACTTACCGCAACTTCTTTCCTCTAGACGCCCGTTGGCAGTTTAGTGGAATCCGGTTAGCGATGTAGGCGAACGCAAGCACGCTCCATCCTGATCTCAGGCTAAAACGTGACCACACTCCGGATAGATTCGCCCTTATGCATCAAATCAAAGGCGTCGTTAATCTTCTCCAGCGGCATGACATGGGTGATTAAATCATCGATGTTAATCTTGCCGTTCATATACCAGTCCACAATCTTGGGAACATCAGTGCGTCCCTTGGCGCCGCCGAAAGCGGTCCCTTTCCACACCCGACCTGTCACCAGTTGAAAAGGTCGGGTGGAAATCTCTTCTCCAGCGCCTGCAACACCGATAATGACGCTTACCCCCCACCCTTTATGGCAACACTCTAACGCTTGGCGCATGATATTAACGTTGCCGATACATTCAAAGGAATAATCAGCGCCTCCCTTCGTTAGGTCCACTAGATAAGCCGTTAGATCCCCCTCGACTTCCTTGGGATTCACAAAGTGGGTCATGCCAAATTGCTCGGCTAAGTCTCGCTTGGAAGGGTTAATATCAACCCCCACAATCATATCAGCGCCAACCATTCGACAAGCCTGGATAACATTGAGGCCGATTCCCCCCAAGCCAAAAACAACCACATTTGATCCCGGCTCTACCTTGGCGGTATTGATCACTGCGCCAATACCGGTTGTGACGCCGCAACCGATGTAGCAAATCTTCTCGAAGGGAGCATCTTGACGGATTTTGGCCAGTGAAATCTCTGGCACAACAGTGTAATTTGCAAAGGCGGAAACACCCATATAGTGATACAACTTTTCCTTACCTAAGCTGAAACGACTGGACCCATCTGGCATCAGGCCTTTGCCTTGAGTGCCGCGGATGGCTTGACAGAGGTTAGTTTTACCACTGAGACAGTATTCACATTGACGACATTCTGGAACATAGAGGGGAATCACATGATCGCCAGGTTTGAGACTCTGGACCTCCGGCCCGACCTCTACAACAACCCCTGCGCCTTCGTGCCCCAAGATAGCGGGAAATAAACCTTCAGGGTCAGCCCCAGAAAGGGTGTAAGCATCCGTGTGGCAGATGCCAGCCGCCTTGATTTCCACCAGGACTTCCCCTGCCTTGGGGCCTTCAAGCTGAATCGTTTCAATGCTCAAAGGTTTTCCAGCCTCAAAAGCGACGGCCGCCTTGACGTCCATAACGTTCCTCCCGCTACTCCGATTTCTCCTATGATGCGTAGATTATCGGTTAACCCAACACATTAAGCGTGAACTTTCCTGAAGTATTAAGAATGCTCAGTAGATCGCACGCTTAAGGCGGGAATTTATTGTTTGGGTGGTCATTTGTAATTCATCATTCGTTATTTGCCTAATGACTCACCAAGGCTATTTCAGCCTTTCGAAAGTCGATGACTTCTACATTACAAGCCCATATCCGCTTACCCTTTCTCCCAAGTTGGTAAAGAGAGGCTACTGCTTTTCTCCCTTCTCCCAAATTTGGGAGAGGGGAGAAGGCAAAGTAAGCAAGGTAAATGCAAGAAGTCCTATGCGGACATGAAATTATCTCTCACCAAACCAATGACCAATGACCAATGACTAATGGCCAATAACCGATCAGGAGGCAAGTTTAACAAAAAACTTAAGCACTTTTGTCCTGAGCGACGGAAAGGGTTTTGGATAAATGTTACGAGAGTTGATTCCTTCTATGTGTTTAAGGATAAGCTATGACCCCAAGAATCCCTATCGATATCTGGCTAGAGTTTGCCCGTTGGGCGCCGGAGGCTAATCCCTACAAGCCTTTAAGTTCAGATAATCAAAGGTATCATGACTGGTATACGGGTGCTCTACAAGGACTAACTGGATTAGGACAGACGGAATTTGGAATTGAGGGGCAGCGAGGATTCAGGGCGGTGAAAAAATGGCTGCAGCAAGTTACGAAGCCTGCTGTAAAGGTTCCTTCAAACTCGCCAAGGGCTGAAGAATTTCTAGCCTTAGGGTGTCGCGGTTTTGGGGAATCAGATAGTGCTGTTGCAGTGCTTGCCAATGCCGCCAAGCTTGATAACGATTGTCTGCCAGTTGGTTAACCAAGGTTGGAAGTTGTTTTGGGAAACCTGGGGCCGCTTTAGTGAGAAAGTCAGCCAGGACGACACTATCTTGTATAGTCCCCAAGGTTTCCTGAATATCTGCGAGGACTTTAATGTGGTGCAAGATCGCTGGAGAATAGTAATCCGCCGCCAATCTAAGTTGATAGCGCACCCGTTTGACTTGTTTACGCAGACTATGGAGCCTCTCGTTTTCCTCGGCCATACAAGTCTCTAGTTTATCCAGGGTTAAACGACTATCTACCTGAGGACCGTTTACCTCCAAAGTTGTACCCACTAACCACCCGGGGTGAAGCCAGAGCTGACTCACCAGCGGTAAAAGCAGATCCGGCAATATCTGGACGCTTGGGTATATTGCAATCGGGCGATAACTCGGATGAGCTAGCCACTGATTAAGGGATTCTTTCAGCTTGTTGTATTGCTTTCCCCCCAAGACTTTTTTGACTTGTTTAAAGATCCGCCCTCGTTTCTTCGATAGACGTTTGATCGCGATGTCTAGCGCTTTCTGCTCTTTCTTCGGCAGTAGGGGCCTGTAGTGGTGTTTCAGCGCATCTTCAATCACATCCAAATCCCGCAGAGAGCCCAAACGACAAGACATCGCTGAGACTTTAGCTTCACTCGCTGCTTTAGGGAGCTGGATCCCGGGAGAAAAAACGCGCATAGCGGTGCGCAGCCGACGCATTCCCACCCTCATTTGGTGCAAATCTTCAGGGTCTCGATCTTTCAGAACCAGCTTTTCATACTTGGTCGCTTGTCGATAATATTTTCGAATCGACTCCCGGGCCAAGGAACCCAGGTTCTGGCTGAAGTTAACGGTCATTTTCCTTTGCGCAGAGACTATTTGTTGCGATCGAATTCTTCCAGAACAAAATGAGGAAATTTCAGCATGCATTTAAGTTAGAAAATTCCAATGGGAAAGGAAGACAGAAGTCAAATATAGAGGTTAGAAACCAGAAACCCGTCAGGAACTGAATTCGGTATCCTGCCCCTAAGAATCTGATCCATAGGACATCTCCTACCTTAAGCGGATAGCTGCCATTTCCTTACATAAGAAAATCTTTCTCAGATCCGGGTTGATTAAGCAAGCACTCAGATAGCAAGGCTAACTCCATCATGACAAGAATGATGCTTACCTGAATGTAGAATTTAATCTAAATTTAATCTGATAGAATCCTCTTTTCTTTCCTTCAATTCAACTTAGTACGAGATTACTATTTTAGAAGATCATCTGTTGAGCCCAATGAGTTAATGAGTTCCCTTACTCGCCGTTTGTCAGTGACGGAGTTAAGCCAGCGTATTCTAGAGATGGCTAAGACGGGGGTTTATCGAGAGTCCGTTTTCGAAGCCTTTCGCTCCACCGCCACTAAAAAAGAAATTCGGGCTGCGATCGCCCACGCCAAGCAATTTGGTTTGCACTCAGCGCCTGATTTAAGGGACCCGGAGTTGGGCACCTACTACCAAGTTGATTTAGTCAGGTACGAATCGTTTCAGCAGGCGATTGACGCCTCTATCACCTTTGATCAGGGAGAAGACCTGGCCAAACGGATTATGGAAGCCGCCCAAACGATTCGAATTATGCTGATGGTGTCTGGGGGATTAACCCTAGGCCTGACGGGGCTGGGGGCGATTTGCTTATTGATGGGCAGGACCCATATGGGCTCCAGTGCTTGGTTGGGCGCCGTTTGTGTCGCCTTGGTTTGGTTCCTACAGAAAAACCTGGCGAAGCGGTGGTGAGGACGTTGGAGGGAGATTTCTAGGTCAGTAGGCAGGGGAAGATGGGGAGGATGAGGGAGATGGGGAAGATGGGGAGGGAATGAAATCTAACACCCAAAATCCCTGGCTCTCACCCTGAATAGGGTTTAGTTGTAAAAAATTGTGCGGTTTCTTTGCCGGATGCTGGCATTAATGCTTTTATTAGTGCTTTGTTCACTATGTCTGCGATCGCGGATTGACATCCTGGATTGAATTATGCGTTCCCTGTTAGCGATTACCGTTTCGGCTCCCCTATTGGTTTGTGTTTGGATCAGCAATCTCCCTGCTGTTATCGCGAATGATATGCCAGTTAGAGTTGCGCACATCCCAGCGGAGGGTCAAGATTCCGCCGAGGAGTCAGAGGAAGACCTTGCAGCCGAACAGTATACACAAGCGATGCGGATTGGCTATGCAGCGACCGAACAGAAAGATTACCAAACTGCGCTGATTAATTTTCGCCGAGCGTTGGAGGCTCGACCGGGCGATCGCTACGCCACAGAGGCCATTCGCAATGTTGAATTCTACATTCGGCGGATCCGGGCGGAACAAGCCCGCAGACGAGAAATGCGAAGGCTACAAGACCAATTAGACACGGCGGTGACTCGACGAGACTGGATCTGCGCCGCCTCCATTGTGGATCGTCTGATTACGATGGTGCCCGCAAATTCCATTGACCGCGGCAAATTAGTGGCTTATCGAGGTCAACTCTCTGGTTTACTCGACGCCAGAACGGATGCAGACAGTTGGTCGACTGTTTGCCCGGACTCGCCGCCAAATTTATAGAGAGCTTGCGCGCTTTTAGCAGAATATATTTCCAACAATCTTTTTTCTTCCCGACTTTTTCTCAGTCTCTGTCTATTGCGAGAGCAGAATCGCGATAAAGCCATTGACTTTGATAAATTGCGAGAACAGAATCGCGACAAGAGCCAAAATATCTCGAGTTGAATTGTGTCCTTGTAGGGTTAGAATGTCAAGCGCCATGAACTTTCCTTAAGATAAAAAAACTCCGTTTGTCCGTCCCTCAGCGGGATGGGAGCCAGGAGAGGAGAGCAGAAAAGAGGATTTCTCTTGACTTGAATGTGACCAATGTCACAATTCAGGTCAGTTTTGATCACATTAAATTCCCATTCTAGTCACTTTGAAAGACTGATAAAATCACTCTCCTGATCGATTTGCATCACCCATTTATCGCTATAAATAGAACACCATAGATAGTGTCAGTCAGAAACTGACGCATTGAATAATTAATAATTCAATCCTCTGGAACAGGTAGTTCATCACCTTGTTCTTGTACACTCCACTAACCAGCGAATTTCCCCTGGCTGATCTAGCCAGGGGCTTTTTTTGAAAAGAACTCTCAAGCTTAACCCAATAGAAAACCAGCCGAGATTCCAAACCCCATATTCCGACCGACTAAATGGGGTATTGCGCACTTTAATTCATCTAGAGAGTGAAGAAAACTGTTTCGAAGGGTATCGCTCCTTACGTAGCGGTCAAACTTTCAGAAGCGGGCAAAAAAAGTAAGTCTCCCTGTAAGTCGTCGTTGGCCGGGTCTAACGGCTGAAATGAGATAACAGCCTTCTCAAGGAGTTTAGAGGACTGTCTGATAGAAACCCTTGAATGGTGATCCGAACGAAATTCAGTCAGTTGTGTTGAGAGCGCCGTGACTTTCTCTTCAAGCGCTTGAAGTTGATGCTGAAGAGATTGAACCGTTGTGCTTTGTGTGGATTTTGTCGGTAGCCCAAAGGCTTGAGTTAGGGCTTCCAATATCAGAGATGTTTTGCTCCTTCCCGTTATCTTTACCTGAGTTTCGAGCGCCTCAGTTATTTCATCTGGAATTCTGAAGGAAATTGTTTTATTCGCCATAGCTTTGTGTGGATAGCAGATTCAACTTCAATCCCTACTTCATATCAATCCATATTCAATCAACGAGATAACGGGAAGCGATACCTTATTCAGATGCTCCAAGAGATCTTCAGATAATAAATCACATCCCATCTACTCATCCATTCACACCTTCTTACTGGAATTTTATTTTGACAAACTGCCTAATTGGAGCTAAGTCTGATGACTCATTTCGTTCAAGTTCACCATAGCTTGACGACTGCGGGTATTTTTCGCAAGGGGTTTACGTCCGCCCCCAGCCAAGCGCACACGACCGACTGGACGTTCAATCAAACCTTGGTCTAATTCCCGCCGCCCTCGTCGGATCGTATTCATATCCATACCGGTAATTTGTGACAGGCGTTTCATCCCGCCATGTCCAAGCTTCCTTGCTTCTAAGGCGACGCACCACCGCCTTTGTTGCTCATCTAAACGGCTGAGGAACAAATTTAGCTGGGCATGCAATACTTTGTTGGGATGATCGCCAATTTGCTGGCAATCAGGGCATTGACACTGATGAATTTTGGGGCCAGCCCCCTTAGAAACAATCTTCTGCATTTGAGCTTTTAGGAAGTGGACAAGTCGATAAAGTCAAATAGTTGTTGAAGCGCCCTGTATGGCAACAGTCAGATGGCAAGACATGAGAGAAGTCAGATAACAAGGCCAAGGGATGGAATCAAAGATTCGGTTTCCTCAATGATTGGTTTGGCTCAGAAAAGGAGCGATCTATCTACACTAGTTCGTCGCAATAGCCAATTGCTCACGATTCAAGTAGACGCGCAGGAGTTTCATCGCCTCTTTCTCAGAAGAAAGTCGATATTGGGCTAAAAATAGGTAAGGCCGCGTTCTATCTTCAGACAGGGGCGCGGGGGCCCAAACCCTCAACAATACTCCTGTTTCGGTGTGGCTAATTCGGTATTTCATGGTTATGCGTAGAATTCGCTGCCTTAGCTACATCTCAACTTGGTAATGGTGGCGGAGTTGTCTCTAGAGAGCGCAGCGGTTTTGAGGAACGGCGGGTCATGTCTATGTCATGCTGATGTCTATATTGATATTCTTCCGATTCTCAATGAACGCTGTGTGAATCCTTAATGAGAAGAATCTTATGTTAAGGATGGTGTGTAATTCAGCCAGAAAAGTCCGATTGATAAGGCGCAAAGAATGAAGAAGTCAGCAGGGTGAAGGATTCCAGCCTCTGGCTTCTAGGTTATCCTTCAGGAATAATTTCCCACTTTAAGTTGAAAGCCCTAAGGAAGTACAGTTGGCGATGGGATGCGACTAAAAGTACATGATTTAGATTTGGAACTTAAAGAGTAATTGCTCAAGGGGGGAAAATGGGTGATCTGACCAATAAACACAATCTAATCAGTCTTGCAGAGGGAATTGTTGAAACCTGTAAAACCCATGATATTGGACAATTCAACGGTAATAGCGTACGCCTGCGGGTGATGGAAGATGTCACGGCGAATTGGCATTCTCACAACAATAGTGATGAGCTGTTCTATGTCATATCTGGCGAGGTTCATATTGATAGTGAGATTGGAACCCAATCACTTAACGCAAATGAGCTGTACATTGTGCCGGCCAAAATGCGCTACCGAGCTAGAGTAGAGGGACGGGCCGCTTTACTCGTTATCGATAGCATCAAATGAAGCTAAGCAAACTAAAACGGGGTGTTGTTTTACCACCAACCAGTTTAGTGTTGGTGTCGATGGGGTCGATTCAACTGAGTACTGCGATCGCGAAAAGCTCGTTTGACGCCGTAGGTCCCATGGCCATGCTCTTCCTGCGGATGAGCTTGGCTGCAGTCATGCTATTTATCCTGTGGCGACCCCGGCCGACTGAAGAGATTCGGGCCCACTATCGGCTGATCATTCTATTTGGGCTGGCGCTAGCCGCGATGAATGCATGCTTCTATTACTCCTTGGTGTATATTCCATTGGGCGTCGCCGTCACCCTTGAGTTTGTGGGTCCGCTAGGCGTCGCGCTATTCAACTCTCGACGACGAATGGACTTGCTCTGGGTATTGCTGGCCAGCGTCGGCATTATTCTCCTATCGCCCTTTGAGGGGTCCGCTTTAGATCCTGTAGGGGTCGCATTAGCGCTATTGGCCGGCGGTTTCTGGGCCGCCTATATTCTACTGACCGCTCGGACTGGGCGTGTTTTCCAAGGCAGCGAAGGATTAACCCTAGGACTTGCAACAGCCTCAGTCATTCTTCTCCCTTGGGGCCTGGGGTCTGCTGGTTGGGCATTGATCCAACCCAATATTTTGTTTGTTGGATTTTGGGTCGCTCTGTTCTCAGCGGTCACCTACTCACTTGAGTTGGAAGCCCTGAAGCGCTTGCCGGTTAACATATTTGGGGTACTGATGAGTTTGGAGCCTGCGATCGCAACCCTACTCGGATTCATTATTTTGGGCGAAGTCCTTGCCCTGCGAGAGATGACAGCCGTCTTACTGGTCACCATCGCCGCTATCGGCGCTTCAAGGTTTAATAAGCATCATTGTTAGGCATGTTAGTCAATAGAGGGAGATGGGGAGGATGGGGGAGATGGGGGGCAGGGGAGGAAATGTAGAGACGCAACATGTTGCGTCTTGGGGAGATGAGGGAGATGGGGGAGATGGGGAAGATGGGTTGAAGGTGTAGAGACGCAAAATTTTGCGTCTCAGGGATAGTGGGGAAGGGAATAAGGAGGAGATAGGGAGAATGGGGAAGATGGGGGGTAGAGAAGAGACGTGAGTTCGCAATTCGGAATTCAACAGCATGTCATTAATTTTGCGCACCTACTTAATACTACAACGAGACTTCTAGGGACTGGCCAAGCCTCCTTAGCCTACGCCTGCGATGGGATAAGTAAGCAGAATGATTGCGTTGTTGTCGGTAATTCAATACCGAGATC
>JAAUYH010014952.1_pt1 | contig 13447 bp, 12 predicted proteins | sample 7278061 | NCBI WGS metagenome assembly JAAUYH01 (sample SAMN14350203, study PRJNA611818) | marine sediment metagenome | isolation source: surface marine sediment (0.6m) | place: French Polynesia: Moorea | collected 2018-08
CAATGGAGTTAAACCATTCAAAATAAATCAAATAAAAGCACCTGTACTTCGAATTAAACGCTTTTCTATTAATATTGGCTTCCTCTTTATGAAATCTGATCCTCTCTTTCAAATTATTCGAAACTTCTGTATATAAAACCGTTTTTGATTTGTTTGTCAAGATATAAACATAGTAGTTATGAGTTCCTAAGGTTTTTAGCATAAAATAGATTCTTCACTGCAATTTACTGCGTTTAGAATGACATTTCTATTCACTTGTCATTCTGAGTGAAACGAAGAATCTCACACGATGAAAAAAGATTATTCACTTCATTTCATTTCGTTCAGAATGACAATGCTATTCTCGTGTCATACTGAGTGAAACGAAGAATCTCACACAATGAATGAGATTCTTCACTACATTTCATTGCGTTCAGAATGACATTACAGTTCTTTTTGCCATACCAGCATTCAGAATGTATCCAAGATAGAATAAAAAAATAGATCCTTATTAGTTCAGAACGGCACTACCCTTTAAAAGTAGGCCCCAGGTTGATCTCATTTTGAGAGGGGTTGGATTTCACTTCTTTTTCTTTTTCACTTTTTTGGCTTGAAGAAGCTGTTTTCCGTGTCCTTTTTGTAGCATAAGACTCAGAAAATTCTACGGTAGCACGCTTTCCTTTGACCTTCAAAGTGACTTCTCTACCCATAATAAGCGTTCTATTGTCTTTAACATGCCCGGCAGGAAAATTAAATGCCACCGGAAAATCATAATCTGCGACTGCATCCAAGACCACCTGTTCAACTGCTTTACCAAAATCAGTATCATTTTCACGAATATCGGTAATACCTCCCACGATCAATCCGTAACAATTCTTAAAATAACCGTTTCGCTTCAGGTTTTGCAGCATCCTGTCTATATGATAAACATATTCACCCACATCTTCAATAAACAATATTTTGCCATCAGTTTTTAGAGACGACTTAGAACCCAATAAGCTATAAAGAATCGACAGGTTTCCACCAACCAATTGTCCTTTACCTTCCCCCTTTTTATTAAAATCAGATTTTGAAGTTTTGTACTCTACTTTCTCACCAAACAGGGCCTTTTTCAACGATTTGATCGCTTTTTGTTGCTCTTTATTGTCAAGATCAAGTGTTGACGGCATCATGGCATGAATCGTTTCCCGACCTAGGTTGTGTATTTCATTATGAATCACCGTGATATCAGAAAATCCAATGATCCATTTCGGGTCTTTTTCAAATCTTGTAAAGTTCACTTTGTCGATCATTCGCACTGTACCATATCCGCCTCGAGCACACCAGATTGCTCTTACAGAAGGATCATCAAGTGCCTCCTGAAAATCCAAGGCACGCTGCGCATCGGTTCCCGCAAAATGATTGTTTTGCTGATGTAGATGCCTTCCAAGTTTTACCTGTAATCCCCAACTCTGCAATAATTCAATAGCATTATCTAAAATACTTTCGTCTTTTATAATTCCAGCCGTTGCCAGTATCATCACGGTATCACCTTTCTGTAAATATGGAGGTTGCATAAGGGGTGAATTGATATAGTTAGCTCGTTTCTGTTGTGAAAAACTCACTCCAGAAATTAGCATTGTAGTCACAATGAACACGCAAATATTTAATCGAGTCAGCAACATTGTTTGGCATATTGTAAAAATACATATTTCTGTAATAACGATTTTTTATAATGAAAAGTATTGAAATACGAACTCCTATGCACGGTACTTAAGGCTTTTTCTTACTTTTGCCGGTACAAATTTTAACAATGACCGACCCTAAAAGATATACGATTACTGCTGCATTGCCTTATACCAATGGCCCCATTCATATTGGTCATTTGGCGGGAGTGTATATACCAGCTGATATTTATGCGCGTTATTTACGGTTAACCGGAAATGATGTACTTTACATTTGCGGCAGTGATGAACATGGTGTGGCCATACCAATGCGTGCTAAAAAGGAAGGTGTTTCACCCCGGGAAATTATAGATAAATACCACAACATCATCAAGACTTCATTTGAAGAATTTGGAATTTCATTTGACAATTATTCGCGTACTTCAGCGAAGGTTCATCACGAAACGGCTTCTGAATTCTTTAAAAAAATGTATGATAAAGGCCAGTTTATCGAAGAAGTAACAGCACAATTATATGATGCCGAAGCTGAACAGTTTTTGGCCGATCGTTTTGTTGTGGGTACCTGTCCAAAATGTGGTTTTGAAGAAGCCTATGGCGATCAATGTGAAAACTGTGGTAGTTCTTTAAATGCTACCGACTTGATCAACCCAAAATCCACTATTACCGGTAGTATTCCCATCTTAAAAGAGACCCGGCATTGGTTTTTACCCCTTAATCAATATGAGGACTTTTTAAAAGAATGGATACTGGATGGTCATAAAAATGACTGGAAACCGAATGTTTATGGCCAATGTAAGTCATGGATTGACGACGGACTAAAACCCAGGGCCGTAACGCGTGATCTCGATTGGGGAATTGATGTGCCTGTAGAAGGTGCTGAAGGTAAAAAATTGTACGTGTGGTTCGATGCACCCATTGGCTATATCTCTTCCACCAAAGAATGGGCTGAACGCGAAGGAAAAGACTGGGAACCCTATTGGAAAGATAAAAACACAAAACTCCTTCATTTTATAGGTAAAGATAATATTGTGTTCCACTGTATCATATTTCCAAGCATGTTGAAAGCAGATGGAGATTATGTCTTACCAGATAATGTACCTGCCAATGAGTTTTTAAACCTGGAAGGGAATAAATTGTCAACATCAAAGAATTGGGCGGTGTGGTTACATGAATATTTGGAGGAATTTCCCGATAAACAGGATGTGTTACGTTATGTTTTAACCGCCAATGCTCCGGAAACCAAAGACAATGACTTTACCTGGAAAGATTTTCAGGCACGAAATAATAATGAGCTTGTCGCCATTTTCGGGAATTTCATTAATCGTGTAGTAGTACTTACCAATAAGTATTATGAGGGTGTTGTTCCGCGTCCAGGGGTATTTACTGATGTTGATAACGAAACCTTAGAGCAATTAAGAAGTTATCCTCGTATTATTTCGAGTTCACTGGAACGCTATCGCTTTCGTGAAGCTTTGAATGAATTGATGAATCTGGCGCGTTTGGGTAATAAATATTTGGCAGACGAAGAGCCTTGGAAAGTCATCAAAGAAAATGAAGCACGCGTTCAAACCATTATGTTTGTGGCATTACAGATCGCAACAGCTCTATCAGTTTTATGCGAACCATTCTTGCCATTCACCTCTAAAAAATTGAAATCGATACTTCGTCATTCTGAACTTGATTCAGAATCCACTTGGCATAGGGTTTCGAATAAAGAATTTTTGTTGCCATCGGAGCACCATATTGGTACCTCTGAACTGTTGTTCTCAAAAATTGAGGATTCAGAGATTCAAAAGCAGTTAGACAAGTTAGAAGCATCTAAAAAAGCGAATGAAGCCACCGCCAAAACGGTTGATCCACAAAAAGAAACCATTGAATTCGATGATTTCACCAAGCTCGATATTCGCATTGGTACTATTTTAGAAGCTGAAAAAGTTCCGAAGACCAAAAAATTACTGCAACTAAAAGTAGATGTAGGTATTGATATTCGAACGATCGTTTCAGGCATTGCAGAAAGTTTCTCTCCTGAAGAAATTATAGGGCAACAGGTGACTGTTTTATGCAATTTGGCTCCTAGAAAAATACGCGGTGTTGAAAGCCAGGGCATGATTTTAATGACAGATGCTGTTGATGGCAAATTGGCCTTTGTAGAGCCTGAGAGGGCGGTTTCAAATGGGAAACAAATAAGCTGATTAATTCAAAGCATATTGCTTAAGAGATCAGCATTTTCGCAAAAAAAAGAGGCTATCTTAAAATTTCTTGATGATTTTCCAATGCCGAACTGTACGGGAGGAATATCTGTTTTTTTAAGATCAGTCTCTCTCTTTAGAGTACAAAAGTACTACGGAAATCTTTAGTAAATCTAAAGAAATTAGAAGCTAGAATAAAAAGCTCTTCTCTTCAAAAAATCTTTAGATTTCCAATGCACCTTGCACAAAAATCAGAAACAATGAGACTACTAATTTTGGCTATTGTTGTATTGACCTTGACTTCCTGCGGAACGTCGAAACTGGTACAGCAATCAAAGAAAAGTATCAAAGGGACCTGGGATTTAAATTCCATTTCCTACAGCGAATCAGGCGTTTTTAACGTCACACTTTTGAAAGATAGTTCAAAAGAGTGCTTCGAGGGAAGCAGCTGGCAATTCATACCCAATAACAATACCGGAACCTATTCTTTAAATGGTGGAGGATGTAGTAGTGATCTACGTAACTTTATTTTTACCATTGAAGACGTCGACGGATCCACTGGTTATCAAGGCTTCTTACTAAAACCTGTGAATGCCAAGAAAAAATCGGAAACCAATGAGGGCTTTCGATTGCAATTAACGCAGCTCTCTGAGGCCACTATGCAATTACAACAAACCGTTAGTTTAGAAGGGAAACCTTTTACAATCACTATGAATTTCACAAAAAAATAACTTTATGAAAACTACCATACATAAATCTTATACCGTTATAATAACTTTACTGGTCACGTTCAGTCTGATCAATTGCAAAGCCATTCAGAATGCCAATAAATCGCAAAAAGGAGCCGTCATCGGTGCTGCCGGCGGCGCAGTGATTGGTGCTATCATCGGTAACAATGTAGGTAAAGGGGGTAACGGAGAGCTAGGTGCAGTGATCGGTGGCGTAGTGGGTGGTGCCGCTGGAGCCATTATTGGCCGTAAAATGGACAAACAGGCACAAAGAATTGAAAATGAAGTTCCCGGTGCTGAAGTCGAGCGTATTGATGAGGCCATCGTAGTGACTTTTGATGAAAACAAAGGTGGTGGTATTTATTTTGACACCAATAAGTACAATATCAATAGTACTTCTAAAGAAACATTGAATAAGCTCGCTGGTGTTTTTAACGAATACCCAGACACTAAAATCCTTGTTGTCGGGCATACCGACAGTACAGGTGACGATGCTTATAACATGACTCTTTCTAAGAATAGAGCCTATGCCGTAAACAACTACTTTAAAAATACCAATGGTATTCAAAGTTCTCGATTGAACGTAAATTGGTTTGGTGAGAGCAAGCCGATGGCAAATAATGGAACGGCGAGCGGTCGTGCTAAGAATCGTAGGGTTAATATTGTGATCGTAGCCAATAATAAAATGAAAGCCGACGCTCGAAGACAAACCGGAAATTAAATACGAAAAGGAGTATAATGATGGAGTGGCCGATAGGCCGCTCTTTTTATTTGTGGTTTTATCTTTAGGAGAGCCGTAATGTGCACTCTGGAAGACTGATTTGAATGTTAAATTAAATTTAAAATTTCATTTACTAGACGACTGGTCAATTTTTTATTTATATTTGCCTTAAATTTTGAAAATGTCAAAGACGCTAAAACACGAAATTAAAGCTGATGCCCTTATTGAAAGCGGTATGATGTTGCTATGGAGCAAAGGCTATAATGCGACAAGCGTGAATGACATTGTACAGGCTGCAGGTGTTCCTAAAGGATCATTTTATTTTTATTTTAACAGCAAGGAAGACTTCGCCGTAAAAGCTATTGATAAGTATTTCGAAATTCAGCTTCAACCACTGAAAGAAATTTTACAAAATAATGAAGTTAGCCCAAAACAGCGATTAATTGACTTTCATGAATACAGGGCACGGGTGCTAAAAGAAGAAATGAATTATTCTATGGGCTGTATGGCCTGCAACCTTGGTAATGAAATGGCCGAGCATAATGATAATATTCGTGCTACGATTGTAAAAAAGGAAAAAATAATCGTTGACATGATCGCGTCTGTAATTGACGAAGCACAAAAGCTCGGAGAAATTCAAAATAAGACGGAGGCATCAGATTTGGCTGCTTTCATTGAAGATGCAGGTAAAGGAGCTATGGTAAGTATGAAGGAAATGAAAAGCGCCTACCCAATTAATAATTTTATGCGTATGGTAAAAGAACTACTTTTAAAATAATTTTTTTTACTTCTTTAATAGTCGACCGGTCAATTAATTTATAATTAATGAAACCTGTCCTATAAGTGAAGTACAAAATGTCAATAGTAAAACAGATACTAATTTCTTAACACTCACGTATGAATGCTCTTAAAAAAGTAGGCGATGCCACTAACAATTTTGCAAAAAACTGGGCCAATTTTGTAATTCGTTTTAAATGGCCCATTTTGATCTTAACCATTTTATTGGCCCTAGGACTGGGTTCGCAAGGTAAAATGGAATTCGATGGAGACTACCACGTTTTCTTTAGCGAATCAAATCCTGAACTAGAAGCCTTCGATGCCTTACAAGACAAGTACACCAAAGATGACAATGTTATCATTGTGCTTGCTCCTAAAAATGGTGATGTTTTTACTCGTGAAAACTTGATTGCCATCGAAGAATTAACAGCAGAGGCCTGGAATACACCATATTCTTCGAGGGTAGATGCAGTGACCAACTTTCAATACACAAGTGCAGAAGGCGATGATCTGTATGTTGATGATTTGAGTTACGAATCTGCCAATAAAACGGACGATGAGATTCAAGAAATTCGTCGTAGAGCGCTACAGGAGCCGCTACTAGTTCACAGAATCATCAATGAAAAAGGAACTGTCACTGCCGTAAATGTCACATTACGACTGCCTGGGGAGGACAGCGCCAGCGAGATACCCGAAGTCACTCTGGCTGCGAGAAAAATGATTTCCGACTTTAAAGAAAAACATCCGCAGTTTGATGTATATACTACCGGATTGGTTCCTTTAAACACTGCTTTCTTTGAATCCTCTCAAAAAGATCTGGCCCTTATCGGAATCATGTTAATCATCGTCGTAGTGGTGACCCTGCTACTGACACGTAATATTTTTGCAACCATTGCAACCTTATTTGTAGTGTTATTCTCGATCATTAGTGCAGTTGGTTTTGTAGGAATCAATGGTATAAAATTGACTCCTCCATCAGCAGTATTTCCAACGATGATTTTAACGCTTGCCGTTGCTGATAGCATTCATATCTTGATTACGATGCTTCAGAAATCACGCAAGGACGGTTTAAGTAAAAAAGACGCTTTGGTAGAAAGCATGCGTTTGAATTTTATGCCTGTTTTTATAACCAGTTTGACTACAATTATTGGATTTTTAAGTATGAATTTCGGGGATGTTCCTCCATTTTGGGATTTAGGTAATATCACCGCTTTTGGTGTGGCTATGGCCTTCCTATATTCCACAACTACATTACCGGCCTTAATGTCAATATTTCCATTAAAGCAAAGAAAAGCAAGCAAACTTGAGGAAAAAAGAGCCAACCTGTATACAAATCTTGGGCTGTACGTTGCTCGCCAACCCATGCGCTTGACAATAATTTCATTGGCTATCATTGTTGGATTAACCTATTTGGCCACCAAAAATGTGTTCAATGATGAATTTGTTGAATACTTTGACCAATCCGTTCAATTTAGACAAGACAGTGATTTTGTAAACGATAACCTCACCGGATTCTACAACGTCGAATTTTCAGTTGGAAGTGGTGAAAGCGGTGGAATCAATAATCCCGAATATTTGCAAAAGTTAAATGAATTCGAAAACTGGTTGAATAAGCAGCCAGAGGTGGTTCATGTGAATGCATTTAGTGAAGTAGCAAGGCGCGTGAATCGATCAATGCATGGCGATGATCAGTCGTACTATAAGGTGCCACAGAATCGAGAAGAAGCAGCTCAATACCTTTTATTATACGAGCTCTCGTTACCTTTCGGTTTAGACCTCAATAACCAAATCAACGTTGATAAATCAGAAACACGGATCACGGCCACCATAAATAACCTGTCAAGCGCAGAAATGATCGCTTTCTCGGAAAGATCTGAGCAATGGCTCAAAGATAATACACCCGCACCAATGCACGCCATAGGTGTTAGCCCTACACTTATGTTTTCTAAGCTTGGCTTTCGACAGGCAGAAAGTATGTTTAATGGAAATATTATTGCCTTAGTACTCATTTCCCTGGTTTTAATGATAGCATTACGCAATTTCAAACTTGGGTTGTTAAGTATTATACCAAATGTGACTCCCGTTCTTGTTGGTTTTGGTATTTGGTGGTTGTATAAAGGAGTTATAAATACTGGAATGGTCATTGTCTTTGGTATGACCCTAGGTATTATCGTGGATGACACAGTGCACTTCATGAGCAAATTTTTAAGGGCGCGCAGAGAGCTGGGAAAAAATGCTAAAGACGCGGTAGTGTATGCCTTTGAAACCGTAGGCCGGGCATTAGTAACAACTACAATAGTATTACTCGCCGGTTTTGTAGTACTTGGCACGTCATCATTTGCTTTAAATAGCTATATGGCGAGAATAACGACTATCATCATTTTAGCGGCGTTAATTATTGATTTCGTATTGCTGCCATCGTTATTGATCCTGGTCAGTAAAAAAAGTGAAGTGGTTGATTCCATTCCTCAAGGTGAACCACAAATTCAACTCGATAAATAAATAATAACAGATTAATATTTTGAATATGAAAACCATGAAATTATTAGGAGCTGCGATCGCTCTATTTGTAACGAGCTTTGCTCTAGCACAAACAGCAGAAGAACGAGGGCTGCAAATTGCAAAAGCAGCTGAACAAGCCGATCTTGGATTTGGAAGCTCTACTGTAGAGCTAAAAATGACCTTAAAAAATAAAAATGGTCAAACCAGTGAGCGCTTTTTGATTACCAAGACCCTGGAATTAACTGAAGATGGTGACAAGTCATTGATTGTTTTTAATAGTCCGAAAGACGTTAAAGGAACAGCGACACTTACCTTTACCCACAAAGTGGGTTCAGATGATCAGTGGTTATACCTTCCATCAATTGCCCGTGTAAAGCGTATCTCATCGAATAATAAATCAGGCCCTTTTGTGGGTAGTGAGTTTGCTTATGAAGACCTCTCATCACAGGAAGTGGAGAAATATGCGTACAAATTTTTGAAAGAAGAGGGGGGCTTATTATATGTAGAGCAAGATCCTGTAGATCCTAAATCGGGGTATATGAGACGAATTGTGGCATATAATAAAGATAAGGGATATCGCATTGAAAAGACAGAGTTTTACGATCGAAAAAATGCGTTGTTGAAAACCCTTACCTATAGTGATTATAGACTTTATAAAAATAAATTCTGGCGGGCCAGTACTTTTAACATGGTCAACCACCAGAGCAAGAAAGAGACCTTACTAGAGTTTCGTGATTATAACTTTGATGCCAACTTATCGGATGGCGATTTTACACAGGTCGCACTGAAAAGGGCAGGCAATTAATTTCCAAAAATGTGTGGGCAATAGCTTCCTTTCCATTCTTAGTTTTGTGAATTAAATAAAGTTATTTGGTTAGCGGTTCGGAACTAATGTCCTTTATTATCTTAGACATGAATAAAATTGTGCTACTGATTGTACTCTGTTTTATACATCATATTTCGGTATCTCAGGAAGCTAAAAAAACGGTGAACCATGAGTTTGAAACTGAAATAGAAGGAGAATATCGCTATTTTTATGAGGACGCTTTATTCTCTGATCAACAAGATCACTATCCTTCGATTGCGTTGAAACCTGAATATTCTTTATCATGGAATAAGGATTATGAAAGCATCAACTTCAAGGGCTTTCTTCGATTTGACCGTGATGATGAACGAACACATTGGGACATTCGAGAATTATACTATCAAAAAGCAAAAAACAACTGGGAGCTTAGTATCGGATTGAAAAAAGTTTTCTGGGGAGTCATTGAAAGTAATCATCTTGTTGATATTATCAATCAGACTGATGCCGTTGAAAGTTTTGATGGAGAGCAAAAATTAGGACAGCCTATGGTGCAGTTTTCTTTAATAACAGAAAAACTGGGTACGTTCGATTTCTTTTATCTTCCCTATCACAGAAAGCGCACCTTTGCGGGAAGTGAAGGTCGTTTACGATTTGCCACAGTTGTCGATATGGATGCTATTAGCTATGAAAGCAGCGCGGAGGAATGGCGCCAGGATATCGCAATACGATGGAAACACTATTTTGGCGCTTTTGATATTGGACTTTCTCATTTCTATGGCACCGGTCGCGAACCCTTATTTCAATTTAATCCGTCAGGAACGATTGATGCTTTTTATCCCATAATTCATCAAACCGGTCTCGATTTACAGATCACGCATAATGCTTTTTTGTGGAAGTTGGAGTCTATTTATAGAAATGCAGATGCTCAAGATTTTTTTGCACTTGCCGCCGGTCTTGAATATACCTTTAGCAATATTGATGGTAACGGACTAGATATTGGAATCTTGGGAGAATATCTCTTCGATGAACGTGATGAGCTTGCCTTGACTACTTTGCAGAATGATCTATTCTTTGGAAGCAGAATTGCTTTTAATGACACTCAAGACACCTCTATTTTGGTGGGTGGTATTGCCGATCTTGATTCAAGCAGCAAGCTATTCAGTCTCGAGGCCTCCAGGCGTTTTGGAAGTAGCTGGACAGCCGCAGTAGAAGCTCGAATATTCAGCAATATTGCTGACGGGGATTTGATCTTAAGTAATTTTAGAAATGACAGTTTTTTAAGAATTGCTATCAGTAAATATTTTTAATTCATCTAAATTCGAACCTTGTGATTCCTGAACATATTCAAAATAGAAAAGGTGCCAGAAGTTTTAAAGACTTAAATCCGGAAGTCATTGAATACCTAAATGCAGGAAAAATTCAAACCGCCAACCTGATGGAGTGGCTAGCAACCGATCAGCTAATATTGCTAAAAAACGTACTTTCCGAGATGAACAAGATGGATTGGTTTGAAGAATTTGAAAGCCCTGTTCTGATGCAGAAAAAGCGATCGGCCAATAGTGACGTAAAAATAATTGGTCAGACTTTTGGCATCCTTTCAAGAGAATCTGTGCTTTATGAGAAGTTGCGCTCACATACTTCTGATGTTGTGAGGTCTTGGTCTTGCTGGGGAGAGAGTTTACACTATGATACTATTAATTCATTAATGACTACAATGAGATCCTATGCGGCAGATGCTCATTTTGGAGTGCGCGAAGTCGTCATATTTGCCAGCAAAGAACGGATGAATGAAGATCTGCAAACCTCGATAAACATCTTGTCTTCTTGGACCTCCAGTACAGATGAGAATGTTCGTCGGTTTGCAGCTGAAGCATTGCGGCCCATCGGCGTTTGGGTAAAAAAAATTGCCACATTTCAAGAAGATCCAAAAAAAGGATTATCTCTTATTGAGCCCCTAAAATCAGATCCTTCTAAATATGTTCGTGATTCAGTAGGTAATTGGTTAAATGATGCCAGTAAATCACAACCTGACTGGGTAATTTCCGTTTGCAAAAAGTGGGAACAGGAATCTCCCACAAAAGAAACTGCTTATATTATTAAAAAGGCTATGCGCACAATCAACAAAAAGTAAAAAGCGGTCGAATGACCGCTCTTATTTTAAAATAATTTTAATGTTTTTCCCTCGTCCTCCGGTTTTATAGTGATCAATAATTTTTGCAATCCCAGTTTACTTTTGAGGAAGACTTTAGTGCCGACGCTCCATTTTTCTTTTCGCACTGCTTGAGGCATCATAGGAAAGCCATAACCAAATTTTGAACCATTTGCCTTAGGGCCTCGCACCACAAAATGATTTCTGTTTAACGAATTATTTTTAATTTTAAATGTAATCCATTTGACGGGCTCACTAGTTTTCTGTGGGTCATGTTTTCGGATCTTCTTGGTATCCCCTTTTATCTTTTTTGGCATACCAATTAGTTCCGCTCGCGCCTCTTTACTTAGGGTACTTTCCAATAATTCTGAAGCATTTACAACTGCTTTGCCATCGCCCCAAATATTTAAATAAACCTCTTCAGCCCTTAAAGCACCGGCATCTATAGTTCCATTTTCAGCACCAATACCTGCTTTCACGACCGAACCCAGCGCAATAATCTTTCCATTCAAAGCTATCAATGCTATAGATTCTTTGTCAATATTCTTGATCACCACTGTTTCATGAACTCCGACTTGCACCCTTTTTATTTTTGGCATACCAATCTTGATACTAATGGTTCTAGAAGGCCTGATCCATTCTTTCTGCGCAAGCTTTAAAGTTCCATCTACGACCTCGGTATCAATTAAATCAAATAAATTACTGTCTGCTGTGATAGTCATTTCCTCTTTTGATGATTGATCAATCTCTACCTTGGCATATAATCCCATTTCCAGGTCTGTTAATCCCTTTACGGGAAAAGTTCTAGTTTCAATCTGCCTATTTCCTTTTACTTGTGCCATCCCGATCATCCCGATAAGGAAAAGCATGAATGTTATTTTTTTCATTGTATTATTTTTTTGTGATTTCTACTTTGGTTTCATCATTAAATACGCCTTTATAGATAATCGTCTCGGGTTCATATTTAAATACTAAAACTCGGTTGTCTTTTCCTTTCAGCTCATAATCCTCATTTTGATTAACAAATTTGAATTGAATTTGATATATAGCTGTTTTCTGCGAAAAGGTTCCTTCGTAAATGCCGTCTCCGTCTTCATCGGTCAGCGGTACTGTTTCAGTCCATTGGTTGGGTGTAAAACTTCCTCGTATGCCTACGTCTGAAACATTTTCTATTCCTTTCATATCGACTTGAAACGTTACTGTTTTTAGGTGTGTCTCTTGTACGCAGCTCGATAAGAACAGTGCCGCTAGTAGTAATTTGATACATGTTTTCATTTTAAATACGCTTATAATTTTGACTATTTCTGATAAATCTCTTTTGTGAATTCTTGTATTGAACTTCTTTTGTTATCGACAACTCATTCTCATTGAATAAGTAAATTAGATACATTGTAGCTTCCTGATCATTGTCTTTACCTTCAAAGGATGTTATAACTTTCATTTTGCCCTCTGGAGTTCTCATTTTCTTCAGAACTTTCTCGTTTCCGAAATAACTTCCATTCTTCCTTATTCTCTTTATGAGTGTGGAGTTTTCTTTTGGTTCATCAGGATATTGAACGGTATAGGTAATTTTATTTTTTTCTATTCGCACCTGCATCGTTGTTCTTATGCTAACCGCTTTTCCATCACTGTAGTTTTTGTATGTTAAAGTTCCTTCCCATGCCGAGTTCTCTAATATTTGAAAGTCTTCTGATGAGATCGTTGCTTGTGCGCTTAAAGCGATCAAGTAAAAATTAAATAGGAGTGTCATTGTGGTTTTCATAGTTATAATTTTTTAGAAATTAAATAATCGATTCCGAAGCGGCCGGAGCCCAGATATAGGTTATAGATCGCGATCCATAGAAAACCCATTGCCGGGAGCATTCCCCAGGTGCCTTGTCCCCATTTTTGTAAAAAGATGGCGACCAACATGGTACACATAATTAAAAAGGAA
>JAAUYH010184792.1_pt1 | contig 13446 bp, 8 predicted proteins | sample 7278061 | NCBI WGS metagenome assembly JAAUYH01 (sample SAMN14350203, study PRJNA611818) | marine sediment metagenome | isolation source: surface marine sediment (0.6m) | place: French Polynesia: Moorea | collected 2018-08
GGTTTCTTCATAGATTAGACCCGAGATACGCTTCACGCCACCACGACGTGCCAGTCGTCGAATAGCGGGCTTGGTGATACCCTGGATGTTGTCGCGAAGCACCTTGCGATGACGCTTCGCACCCCCCTTTCCCAATCCTTTTCCTCCTTTTCCACGGCCTGACATTGTGTGTTCTCGTTGGTTTGTTGCTGTCGCTCGTTGATTCCTGTGTGCTGAATTTGGGAGGTTTGTGTAACGAAGTAGGGATGGTATTTATTGTCAACGTAGATGGCGCGTAGTGGAAGTGTTCGCGGGAACCACGAACAGTGATGTTTCATTGGTTCATTCAATTAACGGTCCTCATTTATTGGTTTATTATCATTCCCTAATTCTTTTGAACACTTTTCATTGGTCTATAATTGATTACTGGGATGCGATGCTTTTTGGAAACAAGAATGCGATAGACGTCTAGTTTTGGCGCCGAGTGTATCCATTTAAATTTATGTCATCGTCCACCTCCGCATCTCAAACAGAAGTGACCAACTCAACACCTTAGACCACGCCCAAACAGTACCTACAATGGCTCGTACCAAGCAGACAGCTCGCAAGTCGACCGGAGGAAAGGCGCCTCGCAAACAGCTCGCGACAAAAGCCGCCCGCAAGTCAGCGCCCGCCTCTGGCGGCGTGAAGAAGCCCCATCGCTATCGCCCCGGTACCGTCGCGTTGCGTGAAATCCGCAAGTTTCAAAAGTCGACTGAGTTGCTCATTCGCAAGCTACCATTCCAGCGTCTGGTCCGTGAAATCGCACAAGACTTCAAGAGCGACCTGCGATTCCAAAGCTCGGCGGTGATGGCGCTTCAGGAGGCGTCGGAGGCATACCTTGTTGGACTGTTTGAAGACACGAACTTGTGCGCAATTCACGCGAAACGAGTCACTATCATGCCGAAAGATATTCAACTGGCCCGTCGTATTCGTGGTGAGCGAGCGTAAGTGTTAGAATTGTGTATCGTAAACTATTGTAGTTGTTTGATTTCTTGTTACTGTTGTTGCAAAAGCGTTAGCGCTACCTCTAGATGGAAAGTTGCGAAGTACGGTCTCCTTCTGAGAGGTACACCGCAGATTGGTAGTGCAAGTCGTTGTGCACGGAGGTATTGAAACAGGTGTCCACGTGAGAGTTCCATTAGAGTCAGCGATTTGCTTGAGTGCACGCAACTTATTTCATTTGGTGGCATCTCATTACCTACTGGTGGAGGTGAGGGTTGTATTACGGTAATACGACGTAGAGGTCAACTCAAAATGGCGTATAGAAGTGGTGAGTTGTACTGCGGATATAGTGTCCATCACTGGCTCAGTGGTTGCGTGGTGGTCTGGGTGATACCAGAAATCAGTGGGTCGCAAAATAGCACAGGAGGTGGTGCAGGAGAAACGAAGTTCCGTAAAATGAGATACTGACGAGTTGTCGGTCGGATTGTAGCTCTATTTCCCGTGTTTGACGATAGACAGCGAACAAAGAGTAGGACAATTGATTTTGCGCTCATATTAAACTTGCAATGTAGCGATACGAACTATGGTGGTACGGAACATCGCGAGAGGTGTTTTCGTTTTCACTTTTGCGCATTCCGTACTCTATGAGTTTGATTGGTAAGGAATGAGCAGCTGCACAGTCTGAGATTGAATGAGATGTGTGAGATCATTTCATGCAATGCAACGCATTATGATACAAGTCAACAACCCTACCCTTAGGCCCTGCGAGAATCCCGAAGTGGTCCGTGATGAACTATAGGACATCCATTAGCGTATCCAGAGTTTCATACTATACTATGGCGCTAGTCTTCTTCATGAGTTCGCACTCTCCTTGATAATTCGCTACAAAGTTCGGCCAGTTTATTCACACATTTTCAGCAGCCAAGTTCAAAATAGTTTATTTCGAGTTAGTTTCACGGTCCAGCTGCGAAACGGTGTTGAAACGGGGATGCGTATCGCCCTGTGATTGCAAGATTGTTTTATGAGCACACGTTACAAGTACTTGATTGCGAATTGGACGTACTCATCACCCACCTCTTCCACCGATATCACCACGAAGTACAACGCCCACCGCGTCTCACGCAGACGGAACTGGTCACTATCCTTGTTTGGACATTGCGTCGACTCCAGCATATTCTCAATCTCCGTGCATTGCCGGTTGTAATAGTTCATGTACGCGCTCTCCCCAAACGGTCCGCATTCCACGACCTTGATCTGTATCTTCGCCGTTGTGTATCTGAAACATGTGTTGATGGTTCGAACGTGCGGAAGCTGGCCAACCAATATGTCCAACACGATTTGCCCTCCTGGTAGCGTTTGGTCGTAATACCTCGACCTGTCGTATTCCAGTTCGTCTTCGTGAATGTAGAACTTGTACTTCATCGGGAGCGGTATTGGGTCCATAGGATCCACGTACGTCTCGTACGGCAAGTTTGATTGGCTTAGCGATGCGCTAGGTAGGGAAGCTTCAATTGATTCACTTGGTGTTATCGAAGAACTTGCTGTGGAACTAGCTGATGGCGTCGCAAGACTCGAAATGCTCACGCTTGGCGAGGCCGTTGAACTGCTTGAAGGTTCAAGGTAATACGACGGAACACTTGAGGCACTTGCAGATTCGCTTGGTGCCGATGTGCTACTGTTAGACGGCTCATAGTAGTATGACGGAATACTTGAGGCGCTTGCTGATTCACTCGGAGCAGAGCTAGATAACATCGACGTCGATGGAGTGCTCGACATACTCATGCTTGTTGATGGTGTGACACTAATCGATGGAGTATTCGACGAAGCAGCGCTCGGAGGTGCCATGTACGATGTAGATGCACTCGGTGTCATGGAAACTGTTGGCGTCTCAGAAACCGATGGCGTAACCGTGACAGACGCAGAAACCGAAGCCGATGCGCTTGCCGTCGGTGCCGAGCTAGCTGCAGCAGAGCTCGATGCGCTGGCAGAATACTGAGCACTTTCCGAAGGTTCAGCCTCAGCCTCAGCCTCATTTGACGACGCCGGGATAGCTTCTTCTGACGGCTCGATGGAGGGAATGAGAATCGTGTTATCGAGTTGCAATGTATGGTCGCTGGTGTTAAACCTGAAGCCACGATAGTCGGTGCCAATAGAAATGCTACACTTATTCTCGCTTTCGCGCTTCAGAGAGAAGTCCGTCGCATTGCCTAGGTTTGGCAATAGAACCATGCAGAATTTCTCGGCGCTTTGGTAACGACTCGTGATGTTGAGGCGCGAACTTCCCGTGTCATCGATGTCCTCGAGTGAGTAATCGACATTATCGCCAAGGGTGGACAAGTGCACGTGTAGGAAAGTAGACGGACCGCCCATAAGGTCGATCATGCAAGGATTCTGCGAACACTTGCAAGGCGTGTCAACATTGCACTTCATCGAAAGGTTCGTGAACGTCACACCAGGCGCGAGAATCAGGTACGAAGAGAAATTGTGGTGATTGGAATTGTCCTCCATCTTGAAGTTGTCGCCGACGAGCGCATAATTGAAGCCGGAATGATTTCGAACCACCACCGTCGAGCGAACCGCATGCGCGAGATTGACCAGACGATACGGACGCTTCCAAATGTAAATGCCACAGAAGCCAAGGTTTGGCTCGCCCCAAATTTTCGTTGTTGACGTGATTCCCAAATCTGTACAGTTGTCTCCACGAACCCATCCGAAATCTGTTGGCGCGCCCGTTTCTTTGTCCGTGTACCAGAACTGTCTGAGCATTTGCGTACCGTTCACGTAATCATATTCCCAATGCAATGGTTCCCACTGAGCCGACCAAGCTCGAGCCCATTGAACATTGTAGGCGTACGTAAGGTCCGCTGCTGATAGAACAGTAGAGCCATCATCGACGACCTTCAGCATTCGCACAGATGGTGCCTTCAGTCCTTGGGCCTGCCCATCGACATGCACGAGACTGTGCACTTGGGAAGTGGCATATTCACGCCACGGCAGCTCGTCTAACCAAGTTCGACCCAATGCACTCATAGTAATCACACCTCTGTCGGGATTATCGTGACCGAGGAACACCGCATCTGGACGAGCATCAAAGTGGAAATAAAGCGCATTAGCACTCCAATCCGACCTGGCCACGAGAATTCCTCGTCGCGGATGGTACATCGAAAGTTTGAAGTACTGCTTCACCTCGTCAGGTATCCCAGATGGTGATTCGTAGTCTATCGTATGTTCACCACCCATAATCGCCATCTGCATCATCGTTTGGTGCCAAAAAATCCTGCAGTTCGTCGATGTGAACAGTAAGCCCATTCGCTGTGCCCACATCATCTTCGTTAGCGTCGAATTCGGGTAAGTATAGAGGAACATGGCGTAGTTCGCGGGATACAAGTGACCACCACCCGAGGAATGCCCGATGAACTGGCCACACCGATATGGCTCATGCATTTGAGCACCGTTGTAAATGAAGTTTCGGAACTTGGGTGTATCGATGTGATTATAGCCACGTTTCGCGAGCGCTATGAACCCGAGGGAGCCCTCACGGAACGCAAGCGAGTACATGTACCCATCTTCGAACGAACTTCCTTCCGGGTATATCGAATGGTCCATGAATGCTTGGTAAAGCGCAATCGTCTTCTCGTGAATGTCGACGTTGAAACCAACGCCTATACTACTGGTCATGTCGTCAAAATCGGTTTCTCCTTCAATCACACAATTGGCGAGGTACAGGTTCGCGTGATAAGTAGCCCAGTTCGAAAAGATACGATGCGGATGCAGCTTGGCATTCGGCGAGTACATGTTCGAGAAATCAGTGATTCCCCAATGCTGACGTCCCATGACCATGAGGCCGATGGCAGAACGGACCCAACGACGTTGCTCAGCATTCATCTTGTCGTGTAAAACATCGTAAGACAATGCCATGCCGAGACCGCCGGTGAGCCAATCGTTCTGAACACCCCATCCACGATTCAAGCTCCACAGGTCGCTGTAGTACAAACCTGGTTCATAAACACATGTGTCACACCCGAATGTGGCATAGTGCGACAACAAAACTTTCGCGTAGTTAACAATCACATTGATTGCCATATCCATTCGCTGATCTTCAGGTAGATAACCCGTCGGATTTTCAACGCCCTTGCTGCGTTCCAAAATTATGTAGACTTCATTAACAAACGCGTGTAGTGCGCACATGAACATTCCACCTTCATGGTACTCGCCCATGTACTCAACTTCAACTGCCAGTTCAGCGAGTCTCGCCTTGTTCATTCCTTCTCTGCCCGTGTACGCACTTGTGTCTAAGTTCGCCCACTTCTGCAACAAGGGATTACCGGGTCCCTTGTGTTGTGTGAAATCAAGAAACGCCTTAGCCCAGGTACCCGGAACAGAACGCTGCGAAGCAAAATTAACAACAATACCCATCCATGTCATCTCATCAAACACCATTCGAGGGTGGGCTCCTGCAGACATGTTGCCAACTGTGAAATTTCTGGGTGCACCAAATAAATCCTCATGGGCAGGATTTTCTTCAGAGTGAACCGTTGTGCGAATATCGTCGAGATGGAGCTCCAACTGGATACGGTCCTTGTGGAATGGATGCCCAGGCAGCACTTTCCTCATATTGAACAAATCGTCGAGCAGTCCATCTGAAACCACCACGGTGACGAGCCCCAGCGACACGATGAACCTCGCGAGGCCGCGTGTTCGCACCATGGTTGAGGCATCAACCGTACTTCGTGTTTTTCTGAACGGTCAGTGACAGAGTGTGTGAGGAGCTTGTAACCGTGGGTCCCAAATGTCAGTTGGTAGGGAAGTAGCGATGCGATTCATGCTGCTCCCATCTTTATACAGTAAACTTCCTAAAGCGGTGGCTGCCAGCTAGACGGGTACCTCTTCTCAATCGGTATGGTACCCCTTTACAGAACGCGAACAGGATCCGGGTTGGTTAATAGTAGTGGCAGAAGCACAGCACTTTAGAACGAAGGAGTAAATGAGCATAGTACTGAGGACTCAGTTGGGTAACAAACAAGCATCGAGCATAGGTACGAAATTCGAATAGCAAGTGGAGTTTGTGGATTCGTAACGAAGTTGTGGCCATAAGTATTCTTCTTCGTTCATGATACGAAGTAATACTCATGCACACCCACAGCAAGCACAATTTCAATAGCCTCTCATTTCACAGCCAGATTCTTGCATCGATAACGAATGAACGTGCAGGGCATTGTGATGGGTTGGCGGCACTGACCGTGAGAAAGTGATTCTACAGCTGCTATGTGGTTGTGCAGTTTGAATCGCATATAAATGAACTATGTGGGTTGTGGACCCAAAGGTCCAAATAATTCTTTGCTCAAAGAGAGAAAAAGGATCCACAAGGAAAACGCCTTTGCTTTGTGGTCCGGACCTGAAGTCCGAGCATACAATATTGTATATTTCTTGTTATTTGGCATAAATATGTATTCCTGTATGAATTGAATTCTAAATAACCTTTCCTAATCTTGGCGAAGGAATGAGCCGATTCTCTTAAAACGGTATTGTAGTTCACTATGCTTCCCACCGTGCCAAAAGTTTTGAACGGTTATACGAATACATTCATTATGTGTACTGCCTCAATTTTACTGTTCTGTACTTCAAGACACTTCAGCACTTGAGATAGAATTAGACTACTTTTGACTATGATATTCCTTTCTACAGGGTGTTTTTAAAAAAGTACTAAAAGATTAAGATCATAACTCGACGAACCACGACATTCGCTATTCAAAATTCTTGCATCATGTAGAATAATCTATCAAAATCGTATGCGCCAAGTTTCAAAACTAAAGCATCATTGGCTTCAGGGATATCATGAAATTAGTGAATTTCATCGATTTTTGACTAATTTCGGAAATTATATACCGATTGGGAGAAGACTGAAAACTGTTGATCTTATCGCTCGATTTCTATAAATTTGATAAACGTATCCTCAACTTTTCGCGCAAAAGGTTTGTCCCATAATATAAATTCACTAGGATGCAGTCGAAAAAACATAAAAAGTTCGGTTTATAGAGAATTTTGTAACTCCGGAACATGTTCTTTCATCAACAAATCCAATCCATATCTCATGATTTTAAACTCAAAAACTAACAAAGCCATCGACTGCATCTGACTTGATTCTGTATTCATGGAGTAACCGATAGATCAGTGGCCTAACAAAAATAGGTCAGAAATCAGTGAATTCACTACTTTCATAGTATCTCTAAAACAAATCATGACTTAGTTTTGAAACTTGACGTACGAAATTTTGATGGATTATTATACATGGCACTAGAGTTTTTTATCACAAATCTTATGATTCGTCTAGTTATGACCCTATTATTTTAATACTTTTCAGAACATATTTATCTTCAGAATTAATTTTTTATTTGAATTTCAACAGCTTATTTCAATAATGCTCATCAGAAATTAAATTTAGCCCAAAACTATTGCAAATCATTTCAAATTTGCTTTCACCAGCAATAATTCGTGAATGCTGATTTCACATATTTTAGACAGATCTTCGAAAGTGTTTGAACCTTTCTTTTTGGAGCTTTGCCCAACGTCCGAAGAATTTCGCAAATGGAATAACATGATGCTAAAAGCAATAAGGCACTTTTATTCGAAATGGAACTGATCAAAAGAGTGCAAGGAACATAACTAAAGTTTCATACGAACAGATCACGATTCAATCCGGTCCGATATTTAGGTAATTTTCTTTATCTAGGATCCATTTACAACCATCGTAAATTAAACGCTAAATTTGAAAAATTTGGGGCTCTTTCTTGATGAGCAAAATATCTAATTAGTATTGTTTTGGGAGCTTGTCGTCCCCGGATTTTTAAAAGCACAATAAGCTGATCTTTACTCCTCGTGAAAAGCAGCGACCGGTCCCTACTACATGTCTCGCCCGCTTCCTTGTGTTCCATCAAGCTCGCATTGGGTATGTACCTGTTATCTGAAAGAAAATTTTAATTTCTCGAATGATACATTTCATTGAACCTACTTTACACAAAAAGTCACTTAACTTGTTCTCATCGTGATCAGCATCATCTATTCCGCCCTTGCTTCTTCAATTGCGACGAATCCGATCTCCCATTTGTACTCATAGTTCAGATAGGTGCGTTTATTTATCTCGGTCTCCGATCTAATGTCTTTTGGAGCTTTAAAATCGACGAAACGAACACTATTGAAAGACTCCACACTACCTCCTATATCAACGAGAGGACTTATAGGGAAAAAATATATCTATCACAATATCACCTTTGTAAGGCATTATTCGAGCCAGATTTTCTCCTTCATTCCCTATTCTTCTATCGCCTGTTTCATTTTCAGATATAAAATTTTAACCAACAATGCCCCTTGCAACACATTGTTATTCTTAATGGCTTCATCAACTTCCTTTTCGGCAAACTCAGGCGCATTGGATGACTCTTTCTCCATGATCTCGGGACACAAGACTATTTTGAACCCTAGGCTACGAATTCGTACAACAGTGTTTGTGTCCGCTCGAAAAACGTAGTTTGGGTTGTAGTAATGCAACGTGCTATCGCATCTGTGTTCATTAAAGTACCTAACCGCTGTTCAATACGCGCCGTATTGATTTCTTAATTTATTAATACGCAACAATTGGGAATTCATCTAGTGAACTAGTTTTATACTCCTGCATTGTGTATTACCTTCATATAATCCTGTTGTAGATTGATTTTAACGCAATTATATGAGGAATTAAATTTTATGCTACGAACAGGTGCTTTGATTTTATGCGCCTGTGTTCTACAATAATCTTATGTCCTTGACCTGTACATAGATTTTACGCAACTATGCCGTGCTCTTGTTCTACGTATCAGTATTGTGCTGTACTGTTATGTTTAACCTTTATGCAATGAATTGTAATTGATCGTATCATGCAAGTAATTTGATTTTGAATATAGAAGGCTGTATTGTAACCGTCCAATGTTCATTTCGTGGAATATAACTTTGAAAGACATATAAGTTGAACTTAAAAAAGAAATGAACTATCAATTGAACAATCGAAAAATCACTGAGCTACATCAACAGAACCTTACCTACTATAGTTGCTATCAACCTTCTCAAAACATCTCTTCGAAGGAAGAAACAGTGCACATCAAGGTCGAAGCTCTCGAAGGAAACTTCGACTATACCCGCCGAAGTCGCAATGCGCGAGTATCTCTGGTACCCAAAGAACCAACTATACTTGGACTGGAACCTCAAACTCTCGGAAATATTGCTGCTCAACAACAGGATTGGAACAAAGCCAATGTTATTGCGAAAGGCAGTATGGCCCTGCGGTTAAGTCAAGCTGATCGAATCGGTCAATTGGATATTGTGAAGACCCAACTAAGACTGCGCAACAACTTGAAAAAATCAACAATAATAAAAAACTTCGAAGGATTAATGGCGCAAGTAAATTTCTGGAGCAGCATGACTGTATTTTCAGGAAGAAGATCTTGAATGCTTACACAGACTCAGGAGCTACTTATGAATTCTTCCACTGCTTCTCATCATTTACTACTTATGGAGAAATCAAAGAAGAAGACGTTTAAGGTGCAAACTCTAATTCAGATTTTTCGGAAAGGTACCGTTAAATCTCCCATCGGGAATGGAATCAATGTTGAATCTTATCATGCTCCCAAATTCTGATCAAACATCATTCTTGTTGGACTATTGCAAAAAGAACTTTTAAATCGTCTTCAGTGAATAAGTCTGCAGATACCCGGCTTGCTTCTTCATGATGTAAGGCAGGATGAACATCGTCCCCGAGGTGAAGCTCAACAATGAAGTACGCTACCTAATTTTATCTGCTCCGAGCTCAAGGTTGCATCAAGCCGACGCTGAAAAGAAGAATAAACCAGTCGATGAATGGCAGCGTAAGCTGAGACATCTCAGCTCTAATTGTTTCAACAACTTATTTGAACTGAAAACAAATATTCCCAATCTTGATTGAGCACTTATCAACCAACAGCAATGTATTCCATTTATGGTCGAGAAAGCTAAATGGTCTCACATATCATCTTGGTATCGAGAGACTACTCGACCTCTTGAACTCATTCATCTTGATATTCTCGCAATCATTTATGCATCAATCGAAGGTGATCGGTACAATCTTGCCAGAGTGGATTAATTCACAGCCCCATCTTTTGTATCGAGACTTTGAAGAGTTCAGAGATCTCGCTGATCTTCAATGAAGTAAAAAATTGTTCGGAAGTTGAATTAAGAATGAACAGCATCTGTATCTCTAATATTAAGCTCGATCGTGCCGGCAAAAATACTCGACATAGATACTCAATACAGTCTGAAAAATTCAACGGATGTTTGGGAAGTTGATTTTATGATGAAGAGATAGATGTCTTAACACCTTCCCTAAATGAAGAATGGTAGAAATGATATCGAGAAATGCATGATTCATCTGCTGAAATAGCTTGAAGTGCCTCATACTGGCAACTAATCGGTATTTAATTGTACTTCATGGTAAGAACAAGACCAGATTCGGCATTCGCAGCTGAGAACGCATCACTGAATTCTAAATCTACAACCGGATGCAAGTTAATTGATAGGAAGGAAACTCTTCGTTTTGTTTAACGCTCAAAAGCTTCGATTTGTTGTACAATCGCTCAATAGTTCACGAAATCAAATATTGCGAGAATTAGACGGAAAGACTCCGTAAAAACTAGAAAATTTAGTATTTCAACTGTTTTATTGGTTTCATGAGAGCCATTATCTGGAGACCGAAGACAAAGAAATGGGTAGAAGCATATTATGCGCAGTTAAGAATGCAATATTCTTTACCCGGCTGCCGAAGTATCCCTTTACTCATCCAGGTTTCGTGGATTCGAGCTAAATGATCATGTCAAATTCGCCAACATTCAAATGAGAAATCTTTTTGCAATAGACAAAAGATACAAAAATTATATTAATATCGTTTCATAAATTGAGTTCCACGCAATGTCTACCTTTTAGGTAGCTTTGTTGAGTAATTTCGTTCGGGGGAGAGCTTCTAAATTTAAATATACAAATTTTGAGGAACAGCAAAAATCTGTTTGAAGGTCGCTCCTTTAGGATTGTGTGAATTCTACTGAAATTATAGTTGATATATCATCCAGGGGCGGTTTCGGACGGAAAATTACCGGTCCCTGCCTTGGATTTTATCATAAATAGCCTCCAATTAATATGAACAGAAATTAAATATTACACAATGTGTCAGAGCCATCCGATGACCTCGCGAGAATTGATCGAATCTTACCGAAAAAAGCCAAACGAAATTATTTCTCCCATAAAAATTCCAGAAATATGATACCTAACAGGGCGTTGTGCTAGGCGGATCCTATTGAACTTCTTCGAATATAGCGAAAGCTTTATCACAAGTTTCACAGGCATACCGTGCCGAAATACTTTCGAATAGCGATTTGATTTTTTCAAGCAATAAAATTCAAGCGCTATAGTACATTTTGCGAATGTGTGATCTACTTTGGGTTTTAAACCCGTCAACATCAAACACGGTAAACTTACGGGTTATCATACAACAAACAGTTCGTGCACCATTAACCGCAGAGTGGATGGTCGTCACTACGCGATAAAGCACGAAAAAGGAGCGCTGAGTTGATCCAGCATAATAGGTAAATATCAAAAATAGAACGACACAGTGCATTAATCTTGTACCATGATTTCGTGCAACGATTAAGTGGAAAATTTCCAAGAATACATGCGATCCAATCGTGTCACCATAGAAACCTGACAATGAAGCGATAAATACGCTTTTCTGTACGTCATTGGCAAGTTGAAGATGGCAGTCGGTATTTATTAGCTGTTCATAGCAAATGAGGAATCATATTTCTGGACGGCCATTGCCGAATAGTGAGGTCGAACTCATCAATGCTGATCGAGACATAATCTTGTATCGAATCATGAAATCGATATTAATTTTCTCCGCAATATCCACCGAAGGTCCAAGTTACTAGATTGCAGAAAGATGATTTTCGTTTCAAATTATATTCGTGTCACACTTGTGAAGAATATCAGCAAAAATTTGTTGATTATGATGTACTAGAAGAAACTTTTGTTTACTAGAATATTTATCTCTTTGTACTTACTTTTGTGAATTAGGTGGTGAATAATTTGTTTTCTACGAGCAGAAGTCAGAAGAACTTGTTTAATCCAACTCAAGAGATTTGAATAATATTTTTTCGTAGTAGACATCACAGCAGATGAATTGGAAAGGCACAATGATCTTTATCTCTAAACTACGAATGCTTAATAGGTACTAAGATTTCAGGAGAAGCATCGCACTGTATCGAGGAAAAGAGAGATTGAAAAGGTGTTTCCTGAAACGAGCGATCACGAAAGTGATACAAAGGTGTCACATAGAACCGTAGTACCTTTATTTAGTAATGCAAACACGATTATGCAACTGTTGTTGCATCTCAGTTATGACTTGAAAATTATCGAAGATGTTCAAAAGATGCTCAAATGAAACAGAGTTGTTTTATTTATCTCTTTTCCAAAGAGCACAGAATAATCTGTTCTAGACAAAGTGCACAAGTCATGCATTTCTTGGCAAGGTCTTCCAAAGAGAGTTATCCGACTGAATGAATAATTCCCAAGTCTGCCACAGAAGCTTCAGGTCGAAAGTGTCGGGCCAACTCTTGGGCGGCAGAGTATGCCGGTAAGAGAATGCCGCACCTGTAAGTACGCCGGCAATATCGTTAAATGCCTGAAGTCGAGTAGCGACTTGAGCAGAACTCTTTGTATATTTCAACAAACGTCAGCCTGTGAATCTCCGCCGTTTCAATGCATCAGAGAGGAAAGGAAACCGCTGTCACCAGACTGACTTTCAGAAGAAAACGTCGACACAGATTTTTGCTAGTCCGGTATGTTTTGTTGACAAAGCCTTACATTGTGTTCGGTAGGGAAGAACTGTCAATGTTAGAAGGACCAAGAGAACACTTAACAGTCGAAAATAATGGAGCTATTGTTCTAAGTTCGCCTCTTAATTGTGAACGGAGTGAATTGTCGTTTCATGCTATCGAGAGTCATAAACACAGATGCTCTCCTAAATTCACGAGGTCTTCTGTTCAGAATGGGGCGGCTGGTAAGTGCGCAAACAATTGTCATCAAACGGATCACATGAAATTCTCATACACTATTCAAAATTTCGTTTAAAAATGTGAACGTCGTCTAGTACTACTGTTTAGCCGTTTATAACGGCTACTGGCCGTTTTCTACGACGGCTGAACTTAAGTACGACAATTTGTTGACATTGCTCTACCCATTTGCGTAACCTCCCCCGACGCAAGCGTTGGAAATATGTTGACTCTTGGTTTCGACGTAAGACCTGTTCTACGAATAACCGCCTTGAAGGAAATCAGACTGGAGAACCAAGCATTGTTGAGCCTGGTCATGACAGGCAGAGGAATGTTGTCATTCATTCTAAGGCTTCTGAATCCAATTGTTTCATGAACA
>JAAUYH010026229.1_pt1 | contig 13443 bp, 6 predicted proteins | sample 7278061 | NCBI WGS metagenome assembly JAAUYH01 (sample SAMN14350203, study PRJNA611818) | marine sediment metagenome | isolation source: surface marine sediment (0.6m) | place: French Polynesia: Moorea | collected 2018-08
GGCGACTCTAGCGCCACACAAACAACTCAAACACTCGCCCTAGTATGGGACGTCAGCTCCAAAGTGGGAGCTAGAAATATAATAATCCGGCAACGCCGTCAAACGACCACGCTTGGGAGTTGTAGCGCACTTACGCAACAAGTATCCTGCTGACCCTACGTGGGAAGTCACCCAAATAGACCACAGACGGTTGTCGTAGAACAACGTATACCGTTGGGGCTGTAGTTTGGGGCCGTTAACTCCTTGGTTTTACTATAGTAGTGCCCAAAATACTTATAGTAGTCTGCTTCAAACAACACTACCTAAAAAGGGATATAGAAAATACTACAGTACTAAATAAAAACTAAACCTGTCAAACACTAAATGGTATCTCCCAACAGGGGCAGCCAGTTAGCCAATGGCAGGACCCCCTTGGGGATGAAGTCTCGTTGCACTACAACAATGCTATCTAGTAGATTGTTATGCTCATCTAGTATCGTTGACCACGTAGAATTTGAAACTGGGATTTTGAAAATTCAAAATAATTTAGCAGAATCACTGACAGATGTTGAACTAAATGCTATAGAGTGCTTTAGACCGGAAGATCCAGATAACTAATCACGAGCTGGTTTTAGAGCTGAGTCACTTATCTGGCAGAGCGCGCCTTAAAAAGCGAAAATGGCGTGAAACATGTAAGACTGGTTACATGACCCTGAGTTTCGTACTACCAACTTCTAATGCTCGTGAATGATTGATTTCAACAGCCGGTTATTTTCTGGGTGATCAGAGTCAGTCTATCCACCTTGCCAACTTGAGTAACAATGGATTCTTTTTGATAATTCACATTTATTAAGCATAAAAGATATTAACGCAGTGATAGACAAATAGTATTGGTGCAAGTATTGTACTTTCAGTATAGTATTGAGTCAACTGTAGACAGTAATTGATTGCTAACTCGCATCATTTATTCCCACGCATTTTTTGCTAGGACTTTGTACTATCAACAGTAGACAATTAGTTATTCGGAACCTCTGCAGATGGAACTGATGTAATTCGTACGCACCATTTCAGAACTACTTGTTTACTTAACTTATACACTGTGTCCAGAGCTCCGATCCAATGTATTGGGATAGCAATATATTGATGCAACCTCTTCCAATACAATATTGCAGGACTCGACACGTACTGCAATAATATTGCGGTTTTCCACATACAGTCCGACCTGTTAATACGGCACATCGTGAGACCGAGAGGCTCATGACTTGTAAATTAAAACCTGGTTAGTACTACTGAATTTCGGATGTTTTCTCAGGAATATCGCGAAGCGACTATTTCACAGGTCGAACTGTATTGCAATAGTAATGTATTAATAAAACTTCTGCTTCAACCGAAGACGGTTAAAGGTTATTCCAAACACTACAATTATACATGTATGGAAATGTATGGCCAATTCTATTGGCTACATTCTTTTCGTCGTGGCAATCCAACCAATGGAGTCCGCCATACAATTCCATACATCTGTAATTGTAGTGTTTGGAATGGCCCTAAGTACACAGAGTATCTAAAAAGAACCTTATGTCCAGATAAGTACCATGATGCTGTCGGGTCCTGATCTAGAACTAATAATTGGTTATTTATTATCTGGTACTCGTGAATATCTTTGATTAATACAATGAAACTCGAATTTAGTCGTAACCCGCTATGAAGTTACCAATAAAAGATTTATTGCAATTGATATTGTTTTTTTCCTAGAATATTGCAGTACCTATTGCAGATTCAGTCCGTAGAAATCAACATATAGTAATTAGAATACGAATTGCAATTTGCTGCAATATTATTGATCGTACCTCTGTCCGTGTCATTAAAATGACCAATAGCAAGTACCCTGAAAAAGATATTTTGGCGGTCCGAATAGAATAGTGATAGAAAAGATTATAAAACAAACCATGAAAATGTGATAGGAACGAAGTTCTTGGCTTAGGATCCCGAACCGATAGATGGTTTACCACAACTTTTTGCGTGGTCCTGCAAAGGATGAAAAATCGGTAATTTAATATCTGAGGAGCAAGACCATGCATTGGAAAAAAGAGTAATCTGCAGTTGGAACCGTTTCAGTCCCTGAATGTTTGGCAGTACACGCGACTCTGATGGCCGAAATCCTGAGTGGAAATGCGGGACGAAAGGCAACCATGCGAAGCGATCTGTTGCGGGTGGTAATGAATTATCTACCGTAAACCGAAAATGAGCACAATGTGCAAACCATTCATACACTTCTAGTTTAATAATGTGCACTAATAAAAGCTACATAAACTGATTCTCAAACTAGTTAGAGACGGGTACCCATAACCTTCATTGGTAGCCTTACAATTGATGCGAAGTTAAAAACAACGCGAACACGGACAGTTAATACTATAAAAATCAGAGTACAATGTTAGATCAGCTGCTCGCACTTCTATCTTCTAGGTAGATCGAATAGTCCACGTCACACCGTATGGGTCAACAGACACATACGTAGAGCCTCTCTCACTGTAGCGACCGTTTGCACTCAGTGCTCTTGCAATTCTCCTACGATCCGATGTGCTCGAAAGCGTCAACCGTACATTCCCTCCTGAAGATCTTGTTGTGCTCTTGTCGACCTTGAATCGAAAGCCAAACGACGACTCGAGGACCACGTAACGCTTCCCAGACGGTGTGATGTTGCGAGCGTACAAACGCGACTTGTAAAAGTTGACAGCAGATGCATGCAAATTTTGCGGTATGAGGAGAGTACCAGTAGCGCCGTGCATGGTAGCAGTGATGTTGACGTTGAACATTGTTCCGTAATGTAGATTTTCGGAGGAACTGTGTGCAGCAAGTCGGAGAGTAACTCGATTTGATTGTGAGTCTGTCGGAGAGGATATCGGCGCTCTTCTTATATGACTTCTGGCCTTCTACGTTCTTCTTACGCGGCTGAATTTCTGAAAGGAAGGCCAATATGGAACTCTGTTTTTCGTCTGCTTTATCGAAATCTCCTTGATCTCTATCGCGAATGTGTCAAATTGTCACCGCTCAGATCATTGTACACAATGCACGAGAGTGTGTGCCTATGAACGCCTTCTCAACTGGCTAACTCTGGTGGGAGATCACCGAATAGTGGTTTATAGCACCAAGTAATAAGTAATATAAAAAACTATTAAGTATTTGTTTTGTTAGTAATAAATGATCAATGGGCACTACTTTGATTGGTCGGAAATAATATCTAAACAGCAGAGCAGAGGTATGGTGTCGAAGTTCGCACTTGATCAACTGCAACTTGTATATATCTCGAATCCTTCCTCCCCATCCTCATTCGTCTGCGTTTTTTCAAGCGAACGTGTTCAAAAAGGAAGGTGTCGAAGGTTCGCCAACCTTTCCTTATCCACACTCCGTAGTTTCCACAGTTTCAACTTCAATTTCTGTGAACGCGTACTCGGAAAGAGAGCATACAACGGTGAACCCATACAAAAAACGAAAAACGATTCGACGCACAAGCGAGGAGCACAATAGTTAAATAGCTGCAGAAGAGTTAGAAACAAACATGGGCAGCTTTGCCACGAATGCACAATGAAGACGATGTGAATGAGACGAGGGCTTCATCGAGGTAGCGCGCCCCGTATCTTATTGTTTGTTGCACAATGTTCTTACAGAAATGCGCTTCCTCACCCTTGACCCTGCCTCATGAATATCCTACAAACAAACAAACTTTCAATGATTGTGACTTCTATCTAAACTGTTTTTCTAGTGTGTATTTTGCAGCATACGTCCAAACATGTAATAACTTCCCTGGCACCTTCTCACTTCTTATTAGAACAAGAACAGATGAAAGCACAGTGAGGCTGGTGAACTGTAAAAACTAAAGGATTGATACCCAAAAAAACTCATCGACCCTCCAAGTCGATATCTGAATGTTTGGGCTTTGCCGATTGGAACTCGGCTGTTATTCTCTTATACCACATAAATAGTTCAAGTTCCAACTTGGATTCGACAATGGTATTTCTACTTAAACTTCAACGAAAAACACTTGGATAAGAAAAGAGACAAACGATTATTACGCATGCGGTAGTCGGGCCACACACATACTAGCGAAAGTAGATTAGAAGCGACAAATTCCGCCGTCTTGATACTAGTGTCGTGGTGAAATTCGACAACATCATCGAGTGGTGGAGACGCTACGCAATAGTTCTTCGCATGCTCCAAAATCGCCTCGTTCAGTTTCGGGAAATAGAGAAACCATTCTTTCGTTCTGCATCACTACGGCTGGGAGAATTATCTTTTCAACGGCGACACCGACATGTCTACTTTTCTTACTGCGGCAATTTTTCGATGATACGCATATAATTTTTATTGGATCTCGCGCATTGCCGAGTCAATTTGAGTGGGGAACATACCACTGGTAGATTCAGAGGTGGTTGTGCAATCATGAAAGTGAAAATTGGTTGTTGTCAGCAATGCATTGGGAATAAGGATGGGAGTTCAATCAGTGCACACTTCCCGTTATACTCGTAGATTGGCGAGTGTAACGGACTTGGAATCTTCTCAATTTATTGAAGAAAAGAACTATTGTCTCAAGTTGAACTCTTTCTCGAATAAAACTTGTCCAAGTTTCAGTTCGTAGTAAACAACTCAACTCTGTACTTGAGCTTTCATTGTAAAACGGTAAAGAAACACTGTCGCATTTGAAAAGGAACACTATTCCACTTTGTTTCGGGTGTTACGGAATCGACGGTATGACTGTGGATGGAATCAATCGTCCCGTCGATTCCGTAATACCCTACTTGCCATACGCCGCCTTCGTTCAATCATTCGCCGGGTGTTAAGCCAACGAATCTTAAAATATGTTGCCCAAGAGCGGGAAGATTTGAATTGCTCCACGTTTGAGCCGAAAGCAATCTCATTCCCTTGGACTTGTCGTATACTGCACTGCGTTCTGCGGCGCGGGTACGCAACTCCCGTACATCCGTACAGTGCAGTACCTCATCCGCAGCACACAGTGCAACTCGGTGTATACTCAGAGGTTGTGCACACAGCACAGTGCCGTACACACACAGCATTTAGTTGGCAATGAAGCACCAACCCACACATGGGCGCGTCATTCTTTTCAGAATTGACATAACAACAATGCACACGGTTGGTGCATGGGGCAATCAATATTGAGAATGACGTTAAAAATAGAGAAAAAGGCGCCTGGCAGGCGCTCGATGCACTGTAGAGGGCCTCATCATACCCTCCACACTGTAAGACCTGTTACACCTCGTTTCCCAGATCTCTCTATATCAGTCAGTGCCCCGTCGCCCGACTTCGCATCGCTCCACCCCACCGACCACCATGCAGAGCTATCGAACTTCGGATAGCAGCACGGGTTCCGTGGTTCGACTGCCGTCCCAAAAGAACGTGGGACCCTCGCACAAGCCGACCCGTCATACGATGAGACGCAGTCGGCTCAGCGCGGTGTTTCGCGCGCCGCCCTCCCACCTCTCGCTACCGAGCGTTTCGTTCATGAAGCGCGGTATGCGCGCCCTAGCTTGGGGCACGCCGCCCACCATGCGGCAGGCCACGAAGCTTGTCATCGTGCGAGTCAAGGGCGATGGCCGTTGCTTGTATCGCAGCATCGCTCGGTCTCTTGCGGACGAAGAGTCACGTCAGCTATCGCCGCATTTAGAGACCAAGGATGCCGACGCGCTGCGCCATCTCGCCTGGCGTACGATGTGTGTGGAACGCGCGCAAGAGTTCATGCGCCGCAACATTGTGGAGGGGTCGTTGCGAACTTACTGTGCGCAGATGCGCTCGCCGTCATTTTTCGCAGGCGAAGCGGAAATCTTGGCCTTGTCCGACGCTCTAAAAATACCAATCTCCGTATTTTTGGACAGCGGCCGTGGCTCGTTGAGGTCGATCGCCACCTACGGCGAAAAGTACAAGAAGAAGACCGGGAAGACTATTCGTGTGCTCTACAACGGCACGAACCACTATAACGCCGTGTTGTCAAGGTAGTGCTGTACTGACATCCTGTACACTACAATCGCTGCCCGGGCGTTGTTCTTCCGGTGCCCTTTTACTCTCCTCTTCTCGTTCCACAACCTATGGGTCTGATGACGTAGCTATTACACATCCGAGCCAAGTAAAAGTTTTTTAATCTGCAAGGTGCAAATCATCTATTCCCATTTCGTTTTTCTTCTTCGTCGTCGTTGTCGTCGTACTACTTGGGTTCGCCGGTTTAGTCACTCCATTCGATTTTGAGGCGCCGGTAACGTTGGCTTCCACGTCACGTGCGATTACATCCGGATTCGGGTCCAACTCATTTGGTGTTACCGAGGGTGACGTGGGCACAGTATTCCCTTGGGACGTTTGCGAAGTTTCGCCAATAGTTTTTTCTTGCTTGGCAGTGGTGTCAATGACGGATGCAGCCGCGGCGACGTTCGTAACTGCTTCCTTGTTTGACGACTCGGGCTTGGTATCACCTTCGCCACCAGTCCCACGCCAGAAGAACAAAATTTTTCTTAGAAACCCAGCTTTCCCGCTGCCCAAACGAACACCACTGACGCCCACGCCGATGTTCTGTGCATAATTCTCGTACCTTACCATTAGCGCTTGTCGCCTCTCGCTGAAAGTACTCGGGAAGAAGTCAGGCCAGTTTCGCTGTATGAACGAAAACACCAAAACATGACCCACAGGAGTGAGTGGTGCGATGAGAATAATAGTGAAGGGCACCAGCGTGAGCATGTCTCTTCCAGTACGTCGTAAAGTGCGTACCTCTCTCGGCGTTGGCGTATAACCCCAAACCACACGCCGTATAAGTTTTGACGCATAAACCAAATCCCCCACAAACAAACGAAATCCACGCGCGTAGAACTCCAACCCCGCACGAGTTTTCCTCCATCCCACCGCGAACAGTTGTTTCGCTTGGAGCCAGTCAAGTGCTTGACTCGTGTACAACGCACCATCTAAGCCAAGTCGAGTCTTCAAATACTGAATATCGCTCGCTACCTCGCCGAGTGCATCATCCCTCACCAAAAGAGGTTCACCATTATCAATATACACCGCCCACTCCAATAAGCGTTCATCCAACTCCCCAAATTCAGCAATAAGTAATCGTTGCTCGGCAAGGAGGCTCGTGCGCGCGACTTCATCTGCCAGACTACCGAAAATTTTTTCCATCTCCAACTGCAGCACACGAACTGCCAAAGTCCTCCTCACCGACGTGACGCTATCGTCCATCGCACGAATCTCCTTCGCCCTTATTAATTTGCCCAACTGGTCCTCCCTCCTCAGGACACTCTCCCGTTTCTTGCTTTCTTCTCTCAGCGCACGCTCCAACGCACTCACAACTTCGCGCAATCGAAACATTTCCTCCTCATCTGCCACTGGCGGAAAAAGAGAGTTGTCCTGTGCATCTGTCGCCACCGTACGACCGTTCAACCTCATCCATACGTTCCCCGCGCGATCCAACGCTCCGCTCAGTAACGCTCGCAGTCCTTTGAAATCAATCGTCCCATCATCACGCACGAATTCCGCAACGGTTGAACCGACACCACTACGCACGTTCTTCGCACGGCGCGCGAGTTCCACACCACCCCGTCGCACCCCACGTCGAATTTTCTCCGCAACTTCAGGTGATTCAGACGTGACGTTTGTCTCATCGCTTGCACTCGGAGTAGGTTCCGCAACAGCATCGCGCGCTTCCGCTACCGCCTCAACCGCGTTAACGCTGTCTAATATACTTCTCGCTCTCGACGCAATCTCCTCCAAGCGCGCGATATCTGTGTTGAGTCGTTCGTCGCCCAATTTCTTTAGGTGTTTCAACTCCAATTCAAGACTCTCGCACAGTTTCTGGACTGTCTCCGCATCCGCCGTTTCCGTCAATGACCCGAGTTGATTCTCAGCCTCTTCCGCACGCAACACCGCAGAACGGGCACCCGCACGCACTTCCAACTCACGCACGCGTACAACGCTTAGTTTGGCGCTTTTCTGAGGCGGCGTCGCAGCAGTTGCGGTGCCAGTTTTTCCGGGTATCGGATCGACCGCCGCCGCACAGCACGAGGTGCGAACGCGAAAAGATGTCGGTGCACTGAACGAAAAACATAGCGGTGGGCGTCGTCTCGTTACGGCACCCATGTCGCTATCGCACGCGGCACGTCGCGGACGGCCACGAGATGACGAATGCGGCGTTCACTAAGGTCCCCAGGGAAAAATTCCAATCTATACACGTGTAAGTGCGATCTCGCCACATTTATCGCCCATACAGCAATCGAACCCTTCAATTCATTGTCACCGCACAATGTTTACCATCGCGTTCGTTCCTCTCTCAGGAGCATTGCCGCAGCGCCGCACCCATCTCGGGTTGTCGTCGAGATGCCACATTCCGAAAATGGTGGCGGGTGCGGGTTCTGGCGCCGCACCCGCTGCCTCGAATGATGCCATCCGTGAGGCGCTGACGCGACTCGAGAATTCGACAGACTCGTTTCATCGGCGTATCGCGGTTTTGGGCTCCACTGGGTCGATTGGCACCCAAACCCTCGACCTGGTCGAGCGTGCGCCGGACAAGCTTTCTGTCTCTGCGTTGTCTGCGAATTCGGATGTCGCGCAACTTGCCGATCAATGCGCACGATTCAAGCCACGCTACGCGGCGATTGCGGATGCCAGCAAATACGATGAATTGAAGGCTGCCTTGTCGCAGGTGGCACCGGAGACCGAGGCGCTCGCAGGATCGGAAGGAGTATGTACGGTGGCGGCGGCCAGTGATGCAGAAACCGTGGTGACTGGGATTGTGGGATGCGCTGGCTTGCTGCCTACCGTTGCGGCGATAAAAGCGGGAAAGGACATCGCGCTGGCGAACAAAGAAACACTCATCGCTGGTGGCCCCGTCATGGTCCCGCTAGTACGCGAATATGGCGTCGGAATGACGGCGGCGGATTCCGAACACTCCGCCATCTTCCAGTGCCTCCAAGGAACGCCCAACAACGCGTTGCGGCGAATTGTTCTCACCGCAAGTGGTGGTGCCTTTCGTGATTGGAAACGCGAAGATTTGAAGAAAGTCACACTTGCAGACGCGCTTAAACATCCAAACTGGGATATGGGTGCGAAGAGTACGTGCTTACTGAAGCTACGCCTGCCCGTTATTTTCCGTACTGACAAGGTTGAATGCGGTTATTGCTTTGTCCACGATGATTTCTCAGTCACAATTGATTCTGGTATGTTTATTCGCTTCCCATCATTGCTTTTCGGTTTCACTAACACCCAATTGCACCGTATTGAAACACCGTAGCAAGTCTGTACAACAAAGGTATGTCATTTATCGCAACTCTCAAATCACCATCACTCTAACGGGCACAAATTCAGCTGCGGAGGTAATCGAGGCACACTATTTGTTCGGCGTTCCCTACGACAACATCGAGGCGGTGATACACCGGCAATCGATCATCCACTCGATGGTGGAGTTTGAAGATAGTAGCATGTTGGCCCAACTCGGTTATCCCGACATGCGACTCCCGCTGCTCTACTCCATCACATGGCCGCACCGAGTGGATGTGGAGTTGGAGAAATTCGACGTGTTGAAGTATCCTCAACTCACTTTTGAACCTATCGACTTCGAGAAGTACCCGAACATGGCGCTCGCGTACACGGCGGGACGAAAGGCAGGAACAATGACAGCGGTGTTGAACGCGGCAAATGAGGCAGCAGTCGAGATGTTCCGCCAGGGAAAAATCCATTTCCTTGACATCCCCAAGTTGAACGAGGCGATGATGGAGGAACATGCGAAGAACGACTGGCTAGCGGCGCCGCAACTAGACGACATTGTTGAATTTGACCGTGTCACTCGCATCAAGGCAGCGGAATATGTCGACTCTGGCCGACTTTCGCCAGTACGTGTGTAGGTCGACTACCGCGTGTGCCATAATAGTTCGTTTCTCGTCCTGCTGGTTGTTCTGTGGTAAAGTTGAATAGCCTCATTGTCGAACCAAAGTTGGAACTTGAACAATTCGTGTGGTATAAGAGTAAGGCAGTCGAATTCCAATCGACAAGGTACAAATATTCAGATATCCACTCGGCGTCGATGAGTTCTTCGGATATCGGATTGTTTGATGAATCCTTTCCTTTCTGCAGTTTACAACACTCATTGTGCTTTCATCTGTTCGAAAAAAGTGGGGAGATGCTCTGAAGGAGTTCGTCCCATGAACTGATACAGGTACATGTATAGCTGGTAGTCGCATACTGTAAATCACAGCCAATGAAAATCAGTTTACAAATACTGTATACAAATACAGTCATGAAAGACTTATTTGTTTATACGATATTCCTACCATGGGTTTCAGGGTGCGGAAGCGACTAGCACACCAAAATATAGACAAACTTCAATTCGAACATTGTGCAGCAAGCAATATGATACGGAGCGCTATCTCGATAAAGCACTCGTCTCATTCTAAATTTTCTTCGTTGCGCATTCATGACAGAGCTCTCCTTGTTCGTTTCAGTACTTTATCCAGCTATCGATGTAGCGTGCTCTTCGTTTCTGTGTCGAATCGTTATTTGTCTGTTGTATGGTCTTTACAAGTGATTCTTCATAAAAATTGCTCAATTTACGGTGTGTAAAATTAGTTTGTGATTTGCAGATCAGAAAAAGTTCCTACTGTTCAACTTTGGGCTGGCAAACCATTTACTCTATCCTTTTTGAAAACGTCCTCTCAGCAGAGAGTAGACTAATGGCGATAGAAAGCAAGTACACGAGGTACTGAGGTTTTAGTTAGATTAACTAGCAACTTCGACAAAAATACATCTCTTCTGCTGTTTACTAATTGCTTCTGACCAATTCAAGCATGCCGTAGAGTCAGTCTATATGGCTATTAGCTTTTTTATATTTTGTATTGTTCGTTGACACACTTTGAAGATTTCAAGTGTACAATACAGCTTTTCATTTATGGTACTGTTCAGTACAAATCGCCAGCTTCCCATTGAATTTTACTCTGCATTGGATACAAACAAAAAGATTAGGGTGAGCTATTTACAGGATTGCTCAGTGTGATTTCTGAATTACGTTCTGCTCTAGTAAATCGAAAATAAAATGAATCATCTCCATTTTCCTGACGAAAAAATCCCTGCTACATACTACACTGAAAAATTATTTGTTTGATTGGTATACATTCTACAATAGTTAGATAACGAGTGCGACATAAGGTCTCCGTGATGAATATGCTTTTGCTTACGACATGGCACATCCCAATGATTCAGTTGTACTCTAGCGAAGATTTGGTGACAGTGAAACCTTGGTGGTAAGTAGCTTCGATGAAGTGGTTTTTTCATTTTCCGTTCTGTCCTCTATTTTGTCGTTTCGATAACTTTCGGTCTGCTCCAAGTTGCTTGTCGCTCAACTAAATCATTTAGCAAAATAAAAAATGTTAAATCTTAATGGAATTACAATTTATAAACTAGTACGCTTATTAGTACCGCAGACACAAATATTTTTCTTGTTAATTTGGATTCTAGTTTTTCGTTAGTTATATATTTTAGATGAGAAAGATACTCAACTAAAGTCTATTGGTTAGTCATGTTTCGAGCAATCAGCGTAATGAAGGTGCTGATTTGAAACTACGAAATTCTGAATATGTTCAACTCCTTCATTGTTAGTCTAGTGATCGAGCGATATAAGTATATTATGGCATTCAACAATCGTTAATTGCTAGGGATTCAACTTACTGATACCAAATGAGTTTTATCATCCCTCCATCGTTTGTCGTTCCATATTCCATGCATGGCAGATCAGAATAGAGGTTACTGCTACAGAATGTAGGACAACTCGATTGAAAATGGAAAAATGAATTTTTGAAAATTTTGAAATCCAAATGGACGTCTAGCAAAATCGCTTTAACAGACTAAATTCAATATTTATTTGCAATCTAGACCTTACGGATTTAGCTCGGTTGTCTCTCGAAATTCGTGTAGCCAATTAATAACATCAATAAGTTTTTTGTCCAACATTCCGCAACATTACAAAGAAGAACTAGGGAAACAAAAAGATGATCAGATACTACTGACTATCAAGCCTCTAGCTCGAGCATTACTTTGTGCTCCTGCGTCAACGGCCGACATTGAGCGTTTATTTTCAAATCCAAAATACATTGATGACTCTCTATTGTTCGAATGATTTTTACGATGACATTTTTCATGGTCCCAAGCGCACCACCGAATTCACGAGCCGTAGTATAGCTTCTTGTAGTTATCCAACTAGATATTTCTGAATCTGTTTTCGTGAGCTAGTAAATCAACGATGTAAATTTTGATTATTGGAAGGGGGACGCACACTAGAGCAGTGCGCAAATATCTCGCAGAAATCGAGCTCATCAAAGATTGGACACTTTCCGAAGAAACTGACAAGGTTTTTGCAGCGATAGAGAACTTTGGGTTCAAAATTGTGTGAACTAATTGTTCAATTACGCGTGTCATCTGGTAATTTGGATGACAAGACTCACTTCTTGATGGATGATTCTCGATTCCAAATCGAATCACTTTGGAAAAACGGGTTGTAACACAATGCCTATTTCTAAGGTTAACGTACCTCCACTATCTATTATTCGATAGACACTGCTCCCAATTTAGTGATGCGAATGCTTTGAGTTTATCCTTCATGCTCGTTACTGGGATTCGAAATTCCTAATCAACAAGGAAAGAATAGGGTCTATCTGCTTATTTCGAATCATTTATATCCTTTGGCATAGTATTCGAAAGGTTGCAGTTCTGCCTCGTATATTCCTAGTTAAATCGAGAACGAGAATTACATAATCCGTCTGGAAACTGCCGGCTCTCGGAGAACTCTTGCTTGTTACTGTGATGCTCTACATTCAATGAGTGGTACATTCCATTCGTGGCCCATAACGAAACCCTGATTTGATGGGTTGTGGTCTTGGTATAAACCCGATTCTCCACGTGCCTGCACTCTGTGCACTTTCCCACCTATTACAATCTGTTGAGATTATCAGTACCGTCAGCATATGAATATGCTGTAGGTTGACCACGTAATCCGCACATGTCGTCATAAAAAATGTAAATGAGTGCATGAAGGCGGGTGAACTGGAAAATGAGTGGACCAACTGGAACACCCTAGATCAAATTCGTACATGAGCACCAGCAGCACTTGTTCTGTTGAGTTTATCCATATCTTCGGACGCAACATGAGGTATTTCGGCCAATCAGGCTCTTGTATACACGAATTCTCATTTTTCGAAACCGAACTACTAGTATTACTTTCAAGTACAATCCATGCATGAAAACGACATAGTACTTCGTTTTATTTACAACTAGCCATCTAATGCCTTCCTTTTCGGAGATATACTTACACTCTCTAACGCCTTGTGTATCAAGATCTGAGCTTTTGCAATTTGATACATTCGCGCCAAAGTCGATGAGGTTTCGATGGAACAGGGAGAGGAACCAGTTCCATATTGGCACCCCTTCTAACAA
>JAAUYH010020397.1_pt1 | contig 13441 bp, 7 predicted proteins | sample 7278061 | NCBI WGS metagenome assembly JAAUYH01 (sample SAMN14350203, study PRJNA611818) | marine sediment metagenome | isolation source: surface marine sediment (0.6m) | place: French Polynesia: Moorea | collected 2018-08
TTTTAGACGACAAGTAAGTAGAACCTTGGAGAATGGAAATCAAAACTCAATCTATAGCAAATGAAAAGCGTAAAAAACAAAACCAAGAAGTGCCGAAAAATTTAAATAATTAACAACGCCTTACTACAATTGAAATGATTACAGCATATACAAAAATCCCTGATCGATCCGTGCAAAAATCGTATGATTCGAAGCTCATTCAGTGTTGAAAACATGAAATAACATGCTAATAGCTGAGCAAAAAAAAACAAAACGGAACAAAGAATTACTACGAAATTATGTTATTCGAGCAAGAAATAAGTAAATGCATCTGTTAGAGAACCGTCGAAATAGAATTGTAAAAAATACAAGGAACTACACACTTTTAAGTAAACATTATTGATATTTTCACAAAAAATTGATTTGATTATATAATTGGAGTTCCGCTTGACCAAGATTGATATGAAATTATTTCTTTGGACACATGAAAGATCTCCAAATTCCGATAACATTATTCATTTTGATAAAGCGGCTGTCAATAGTAGGATTACATTAGCGCTACACTTTTCATAGTTTCAGCAAATAATTTCATGCCACGACAAAAATAGAAATGTCAAGGCTCTCACTCAAAAAGCTTATCAACTTCACTATAAGAAAGTATGGTCCTGTAAAATCCAATCTCTTTAGCAAATCAGTAGAAGCACCTTTCATCAAATGGGCCCAAAATCGTACCTATGATGTTCTTAGATCCCATTCTTCACATGTAATCCAATCGTAGAATGAATCACTCACCCAAGTTGTGATCTATGTCTCTCTGCATAGTCCATATTCCATTACCTTGTCATCGTATTACACCTTCTTGTACTGCAAATGTACATCATTGATGATTACCGTGAAAAGAGAAAAGAACACTGGAGAAATTCCGAAGTCCCGAAAATATGTTTGATATGAATTAGGAAACCTCGTTAATGAGTTCGTACTAACCGAAAATAATCTTCTATTAAGCGATGAATTTTTACAAGCAGCATTATACTTTCTACCTGTGTCAAGCTTCACAGTGAAGTGTTGGTTGTTTCTCTGTTCAACTATCTTAGCCAATTCTGCGCCAATACAGCTCAAGTTCCATTTATGGAGGACAGAAGCTCAGGGACAGCAATGCCTAAAGGTTTTGAGATTGCGCCAATGACTATCCCAACTCAACTGAGACGAAATTCGGCACAGCAAAGAGCGATCTTGAAGGAAGTCGAATTTATTAAAACTGTTTACAGCAGCATTTTCAGGTGTGAAATTATTGCGAACGGAAGCGGTGGAGGGAACAGACTGAAGCTTCGATAGGGCATGAGCGGTGCCGGCAGAACGTCAAGCGCTTAACTACGAAGGTGGCCCAACTAGAACTGGAAAGATTTGTTTCCTTTCATGATACTGAGCTAACCTCGGGCACTTGAACAGCCGTACAAGTTTTAATAGAACAGTATTCGCATGTTCAAAAAAATCAAAAATTAATGAAACTTTGGACATGGTGTGCAATATAAAACCATATATGGAATGTAACTTGAAGCATGAAATAGATTGAAGTTGGAGAAAATAAAAATATAAGGAATAGGAGAATTGGCCGGTCGAATATATATTTCGAATACTAATCCATCTCGAATGAATAATTTAATCACGAGAATATTTTCGGAGCACTGTTTACTAATTCAATACTACTTTCCCGAGTTTAATATCGCCTCAACATCAAATAGATTCCAAAATTCATGATTTACATGTAGAAATAGCTGATGCTTGAATTTTTTGCTACGAATGGCTTTGCGCCGACTAGATACAGCGTGCTTGGCCTTTAAAATATCCTCTCGCAAATTTTAGAAGCTGGCAGCAAGAATCTAGTATCGATATGGGTACTATTATTCTGGATTAACTTTCTTCTCTTCAAAAGCCTTTCTACAAGAGACAGAGCTGTGTCATAGTCGCCAGAAGTACGCTTAAAATTATAATAGCAGACTTCCCATCATCTGTCAGTTCACATTCTGAGTTATTTTATATCTTAACGATACCAATTTCGAATGCTACAGAACAAATAATTTTGGCTGTAGAAGAGAAACGTGATGCAGTATTTGGATATTACGAAATAGTCCCATCGAAAAGCGCCCTTACATCGGCGCTGATTAGATGTTCACGTTGTAGAGCTTTCTTCAGGCGATCCAATCTAATAAACAAACAGTTTAAATTTTCTGGTTCTTTGTCTTCACGTAGATTCGGCCTTAAGCCGACCAGCCCAACTACATTTAAATCACTTAAAAATTTCTTGCTTTCGGAGTAACGGTGCAGCATAGATGCAGTTGACGACCAACGTGTTGGATTGTTATGTTTGGATCTAAGTGGAGTGCAAAGTCGTAACTGAGCAGCTGGAATAGGGTAACGTAACCTACGCAAGAGTGAATTCAATTTCTTAATCACTGATTGTAAACTCTGAATGATTTTTTTCACACCAAGGTTGAAACGGTGGCTTGCGCAACTTAGCAATGGCTTCCCAACTTGGCTAATTTTTCTTGCATGCACAGTTATCAGCAAAGATCGTGATTAAATTAAAAAATGACTTACTATACAAATTTAGAACAAAATCGAGGTATTCTCTGTAGCTTTCTACTGCTTGGCTTAATTTATTTTCTAAAATTGAGAATACAAGAAGAGCAACACTGTATCCAATATTCGACGAGGATGAAAAAGATAAAGAAGTAGAAACGTAATGGGTGACAGTTTCACTCCATCCATCTATTACTATAGCAAACTCGTCTGATAAAATGTTATCTTTTTTAACTCGTGTAGTGATTTTCCCAATTCACTTTGACAATATAGGCTTTGAGATCGATTCATATTTGACGTGCTGACGATAAAGAGGATTAGCGATTATTGAAAATGAAAGAAGTTCAGCACAAACGGGATCGACTTATCCAAAAACCTAGAGTGCTTTCTTACTAAAAATAGCAAACGAAGTGTACAGAATGGTGAAGCGGTTGATTTGGTTTCAGTTCTTTGGCGTTCAAGGTCTCTCGGATATTTTTTTCGGGCATATGACACAAGATGACGCTAACCAGTTCCCTTTTGGACCCTCACCTTACCACATTTGCTTTTCCACTGATCATCTGACCCTTCTACTTTCGAGTAAAACTTATCTTGAACAGTTTGTCCCGATGAAATTTCCATTCCAGTAGCTTTTGCATCTGCCTCTTGCATCATCCTATCGACAATTTATCGGAAATAAATTTACTGAACTTGAACAATATTGCAGCAATTTCGTTACTTCGAATGATTGAATCAATTTTAATACTATTGAATATATTTGAATGAGACCAATAAATAAGAATACATGGATCGCTACATAAATAAATTATTCAAGTTTCTGCATCTGCCAAGCAATTAGTTTTTGTATTTAGTCCGGATATATTTTTCCTAGTATATTTGTTTTACATGTATGTATAAAATTGCAGTGACGGGATGTCTAGGCTACTTGAAGTACTGACATGATTATGGTTGAGAATCAGAGAATACGAGCGAAGCGAAATTTGTTACAGAATTTCACAATGATATTTATATAATGTCAGTTTTTGCATTCAGATTTCGCGGCGACTCAACCCAGTCAAGTCTTGAATTCCTCAGTACGTTGTCAGGACATGAAAATTCTCCATCTGCTAGATTTTCACTTGGTACTTCATCTGAACAAGGAGGCAAAATCTCTCGCTGGACCACATAGGCCGGTTAGCGACTCGCAGACCCAAGAATTTTGCCAAACATCCAAGATATAGGTTTCTCGCATCAACTCATAGTTCAACAGAGTAGGCGAGGATTGCTGACTATCTTATTTTCCTGACTTCATGCACTTCATATTTCTTGGGATCATATGCGACTACGAGGGCAAGGAATGTAAGAGGGAACTAGAGCGGATCACATTGAATATTTCATTAGCGGAATTCATTCTGGGTCTTCAGTAGAAGTGCGTACTCCCTAGCCAGATAGCGAGTACCAGACGGATATAAATAAACCGAATGAGAGCAAAACTAACGTTGACTGCGAGTTGTAAGGGCATGACGAGCTAGGAAAATGATGCTTTTACATGGAAACTACAGTTTCTACATGATTTCACTTTTGCCCGATTCGTTTTAATTGCGTTACTCTCGAGTTGCATATCGCCCGCATCAAGGTGCCTTCCTTATCGTCCGGATATTACCAGCAATATGTCATACTACTGTACTTTAAAATTACACTGACTTGTTGTGAGTTCCAAAGATACTCATAAAAGCGGTTTACCGTGCGATGTCCCAACTAGCAGACCTAAATTGCCATTATTGCTCGCTAGCGTCGGCCTGTACTATACTACTCTACAGCGTGACTGTCGAATTCCTTATAATCCAGTGCCCGCATTTACGATCGATGAAGCCAGATTGTGAAGTGCTATTGAGATATTTCAGTTATGATCGAAACGGCCTTTTCGATTTTGTCCCAGTTTCGTTCTCGTCGTATCTCGTCGGCAGTATGTGACAGAAGCGGCCGGTGGATTACAAGCACTCCATTCATTTATCACACTCTCATGCTATGAATCGTTTTCGAGGAAATTTATGTTCTGAAACAATACCCATTGCTTATCTAAAAAGAATGCTGTACTCGTTCGGAGTCGAAGTTCGTATTCCCAGTGTTGTGCAGTGGTGAAGCAGTATTCAACCCGATTGACGCTGAATCACAGGATATTGACTTTGGTACTAAATTTCGATTCCACGCTGTGGTCAGATCTAACATCACATCTATCTCCAGAATAGGAGATTCTAATCAACTGAAGGAGGAATCAGTTGAGAACAAGAGATCCGAGAGAAGCAAACTTCTCATCAATAGGTTCTAGTATCGTCTAAGAAACTGTCAGGTGGTGCAAAAACGTTAGGAATACTCGACTCGGATGAAGTTTTGGAATATTGACTCGACATTTCTAAGTTTCAATGCGAAACTTTTCGACGTAGGGGAAGTAATTTAGAATATCCAATGATGCAAGCTAGCATTCTGTTAGGCTTGTAACATTGCACGGTTGACGGTAATGTCTGAGACATTTACGTCCCGAGGAGAAGATCCGGTAGGAAGATGACAAGGTCCAAGAATTCAAACTAACTGACTCGACAGAAGACCATACCGTGCACTATTCCTAAGGTGGTGAGGAACTTGATCGGTGCAGATATTTTCACGCTGTATTACCTTATCGTGCAGCATTGCAAAACAGGACTCAACTCTAGCACTCATTGCAGTTACTGTACATTATCTGAGATCGAGACCACACAGTGATGCTGGATGTAGAATTGGAAAACCGTATGATAGAAAGAAAGCAAGTTAGGTGACGAATCAATGATTCGAGAGTGGACTACATGAAATATAGCATCGAGGAACAACAGTGAATTAGGTGCAGAATTTCTGCATTTCATCGAAATAACCAATGTGAACAGGAAAAGTGACGTTACGTATTAGGAAACATGTAACTTAGTTCTCAGCGTAGAATCGCACAATCAAGCACAGTAGACACCTTCTCGAACATTACGACTCAGCCACAGCAGTACAGTAAGTCCCCTGCACAATTTCGCGGCAGGAAGAATGTGAGCTACGAATCTTTTATGGTGAGAACGACGTCGAGGCGGTTGGTAGATAGTCTACTGTACAGTACACTACGTTACTGAGCTTAGCAAATGAGACTAAGCGTTAAGTGTGTTTTTTTGTAGAAGCGGAAGGCCATAACACTTGCTACATTGCTCTATTATAATAAGTTAATTTCTAAAATATTAGTAACAGTGAATTTGGAAACGACATGTCTAAAATTCGAATATTTTTTACGGTTTCATACCAATTTCTGAAACAGCTAGGCTATCATGACTGTGCAGCACAGCAGAATATTGTACGGTACAGCGATGCGGAATCAGATGAAAACGTATGTTTCAAAAAAGTTATTGTTTTTGCAGTGATGGTTTACTGTTCTCATGGAAAATGCTACGTGGATATGATTTGTATGAAAGAAATTGAAGCGAAAATAAATCGACAAGAGTCGAGAATTTGCTAAGAAAACAGACCAACGTGACAAGTAAACGAGGAATTCCCAAAGGGATGGAAAAAGGAGATCAATACTGTACAGCAATGAACAAAGTGTCATTCCTCGAGTTGTGTCTGGCTGGTCACCCTCTCAAAGTATGGCCCCAATATGTGGAAACAGAAGGCGAGCACTCAAGCCAAGCATCACCCGCCACAGCAGCAAGTTAATGCGCGTCCGAATTGTGTAGGCACTCATTCGCGCCAACAATAGCACGCGATACCGTGCCGCACCACCGCACTGTACACGGGGAGAGTACCTCAAGAGGCGAGAGTGTAAAAGAGTGTACGAAAGCGGCGCGTGTGAATGGATTTGGATGCGATTATCACGCGCTATTTCGAAAACTCCCACGTCCGTGACTGGTTGCTATCCAACTCCGAGGTTCGTCAAGTGACTGCTGCGGCGCTGCGAAATGCATTCGTGTACAGCATCGGGTTCGGGCGCAGAGCGATGCAAAACGCGACGCTAGATGTCGAGGATATGTTAATAGTGTGTTCGACGCCCTCACATTTTATCTGTGGCATTATTTGGGGTGTACGTTATCTCGTCTTTCTCTCACGTCTTCACCGATCGATACGGTTCTAACCCTCACCTTGTTCAGCTTGGTCAACCACATGTATTTAGTAAGACGCCGTTAATGACCAACGCCGTACCAATCTGTCGTCGTTTCGCTGTGGATTTATCTCGCAGTACTTGCCTCGAATTCTTGGAGTTTGTTCACTTTAATGACGGGAGGACCGTCGTCTTTTGTCGTCAATTCTTGTTAACCGCCGACTACACTTTGCCTGTGATTGCGCGTGCCGCGTTGTATTCACCAAAGAGTGGCTCGAAGCGTGGACTCGGCACGGTGTTGATGAAAGCTGCGATACGGGAAACTGCCAATTGTCCTAGTTGTCTACAGTCTTCCGAAAATTGCAGCTGTTCTCGCACCCTATCCCACCAATCTACAACTGAGTTGCGTCTTAACCACTCAACTTGGACCCAATACGCGTCCTCCTTCGTGCACAAGTCGCGAAAAGGAATGTGTCAAATGGCACTGTTCGCTTCCGTACCACAAGTAGGAGACGTCGAACTTTACAATGCTTACGTGCACTCGTTGACTGTGGTTCGATTCGGTGAGTCTCGATATATGAGCGAAATGCAGCGAAAAGCGGTGCACGGCTTGAACGTCGACGTGCTTATGCCACGCCTTAACGGAAGAATCAACATGCATGCGATAGCAAACGACTGGGAACGCGCACACGAGAATTTCGTGAAAAGAAAGAAACGATATCTCGGTAGCGACGAGCCCTACATTCAACACCCCACCACACAAGTGGTGATTCAAGATCCGCCCGACTTCCCCCCGCTACCCCCTCAACCGAAATCACTCGACTTGTTTATTCCGTCGCATCTACCGCAGAATGACGCCCCACTACTCGCCCAATTCGCCGAAGCGGCGAAGGAACATCAACCACCACTTCACATTGCAAATACAACATCTTCGAACGAAACTGAACCGAGTCTCGATGACGTTGCTGCAATATCCGCAATCGTGGACTCGACAATTGATGCTTCTAACGATGGTCGCGCCCGCGTCACTCCACCATTGATTTCGCCTGGATTTATCGACTCAATTGTAACTGGCACTGCGCCGAACACGTCCGCCCCTCCGCCGACCAGGAGACATGGGGGATTCGCGGCTACAACGCTAACATCGCCCCCAGTACCTCGAACTACGTCTATGGGAGTACCATTATCAGGACGGGGAATCTCGGCGACGTCGAATTTGCCCGCATTGAAGCGTACTAAGCTGAATCACAACGAGTTGGACGGGGTGGATAATTTCCGACCTGCACCCAATCGAGCACCTACCACTACACGACTGAATGCACCCGACAGCACCCCACAATTGGATGAAGAGACAACGAAACCGCATTGTTGCACGCGATGCAACGCGCGATTCAAGGCTCGAGGCGACCTGGCACGGCATGTGCTAACAGTACACGAGGGTAAAAAGGTGTATACATGCACGGAGTGTGGCAAAACGTTCGGACACAGCGGGCATCTTAACCGACACAAGGAAAGTGTGCACCAGAAACGACGGCGGCACAAATGCACACAATGCGGTGATAGTTTCTTCCAGGCGTCGCACCTACAATCCCACGTGCAGCATGTACACGACCGGCGCAAACCCTGGGCCTGCCATCTGTGCGCGTTACGATTGGCAACCGAGAACGGGCTGCGAAATCATCTGCGAAACTTGCACAACGCGAAGGCCGACCACAAATGCCCCCTACCTGCGTGCGAAGAGGCGTTCCTACTCGAAACGGACCTGAACCGACACCTACGGCGTGGGCATTCGGTGCCGAAAAACCAACTCGCGCGAACACGGGCAAGGGCAACGTCGTAAATACTAATAACACGGAAACACGTCTGTACGCTCCCATTTCTAACTTGACCATCCGGCATAGAAACGTGAAATTAAACAACCGAAATGATGGTACATTATGGACTAACCGCGAAGAGTGTGTAACGATATGGCGAGCCCGCGAAACTCAATTGCTTCCGTGTGTTTTATGTCGGAGGAACAGCAGTAATACTACCTTCTGCAAACTTTCCACAGATACTGCCCAGGGCGGAATTTGACATACGTCATCTATTGGCGTGGTTCTCAGTGCCCGCAATTAATTTTCACTGCCAGCATTGAGAATGCCATAGCATGAGCTCCGTTGAAGCCCTCATAGAGCGACGGTGCTATGACTACGCGACTGAATGAGTGAAACAGGTTCATTTTGCGTAGACGGTTCGATTACGGTATCAGACATTTCACACTTCACCCGAAAAAATATCAACTCATTCTCTGCTGTACTGCGGCGCTATGAGGCGGCAAGGTACGGAACGCGTGGGGAAGCTGAAGTAAATGAATGAGCATAGAACAGTTTAGTACGCTAGGAGTACGAGTTTCGCGCTACTGTTTCAACGTAGTTACAAGCGCACGGCCACACGGGCTTCATCGCAGCACGGCCGCCTTGTCGAAAAGGGAGTCGACCACATTGCCCATGTTGACCAGTGTGTCGAACGAGCTCTGGTACGTTTTCGATATTGGCAGGTCATCGAACACCACCAGACAGCCTTCGCCCTGATCCAAGATTCCGTTGAGCTTCTTGTCGAGAATCATCTGGCTGAGTTTGCTTTCTACATCCTCCACGTCGAGGCGAATGAGTTTCGCCACATGTTTGATTTCTACGCGAGAAAAGGGCTCTATGAGTCTCAGCAAATTCTGCTCCTTCAGCGTGTTGTATAGTGCGTCGAGGTGTGCGTGCACAATCGGGTCTTCCGCCAGCTGTGGCTTAAACTCGGCCAGCGTTTTCTCGAAATTCTCCAGCGAGCGGTCCGAGTGCGCCTTGGCTACCGCCTTCATCGCCTCCACGTCTGGCCCCGGGTACTTGAGCGCAATCTGCCCGGTGACAATTGTGTTGACATCCTCCGCTCGCCCCGCCATGATCTTGCACAGTAGCATGTACTTCAGGTTGGTCACGGCACGAGGATCCTCGAGGTTCTGGAACCCTTCGAAGCCCTCATAGAAATAGGAATACGCCGTCTTATAATCCTTTTCCTCCGCCGCGATGATGCCGGCCTGCATGTCTATCTCCGACTGCAGCGCGGGCGGCACGTAAATGGCGTTGGCGGTGGTTCTCGCCGACGTGAGCGCGGCGCGCGCCTTCGGGATGTTGCGGAGCGCGTGATGAATCCGTGACTCAATCAATTGAATCTCGAGCAGATGCGCTTTGTCATCCAGCCGCTTCACCTCGCGAAGCAGATTGTTCACGACTTCGAGCGACTCCGAATACTGCTTCGATTGCAGGAACAACGACGCGAGTCGACCCTCGATACGCTGGCGGAGAAACGTGCGCTTCTCACTGCGACACCACTCGATTGTGTCGTTGTACAGCGTGCGCTGAACGTCGATGCTGACCGAACCCCCGCGCGCAACCGTATCGAGCAGCCCGCGAACGATCTTCGCCGTCTTCGCCTTCGGTATCGTGGTGTAGAACGGTCGCACTTCCTTCGATAACTCCACCACCTCCTCGGCGCGTCCCTCCTTCACGAGAAGCTTCGCCAGCGCCAGTATCGCAGCTTCCTTGCTCGTTTTCGCGTCGTCGGCCGTGCTGACCGCCGCAAGGATCGAGCGATACTCCGATTCCGCGTGTGCGGCATCGCTGCTAGCGTTAGCCTTTTCTAATCGTGACGATAAGGTCTCCTCCGTTGCCGGAGTCATCTCCGTGTCTTTCGGTGGGGTAGGCATGGTGCGATTCGTTTCGCGACTTGAAGTTGAGGATAATCGATGCGCGTTGGTGACAATAGTGTATAGGTGGAAGTCAACACTGCCTCCAGCAGATAAAGGTCTTACAGTAGCACTAACGCTTACAGCTTCACTTCATGCATGCCAAGACCCATACACGTGTCCTCGGTGCCACGAGGTGTAAAGCAACGCACTATTACAATTATTTAAACGCTTCACTTTTAGGGCAGGCAGACACCTTGACGAGTGGGGATTCGGGGGCTTTGCCTATATGCAGTCGATTGGAAACAATAACCAGAGATGGAACAGGGTACAGTATGAACAGCCGAGGTTTTCCCCAGAATTTTCATGGACAACTTGAGCTTGAGGTGAAGCGAAAGACCTACGACGGAATTTGTATAACAAATGCGGACGAATTAGATCGAGCACAACGCCAACCAATGAAATGGAAAATCGTGTGAGCCAATGAGAAGCATGCATGGGAGTGCCACGCATACGCAATGTAGCGAGACACAGGAGGCGGTAGGTCTCATCAATGCTCTGGCAGCCAGTCGTGCAGAGGTAGGGTTCTGCTCTGTTCTTACACGCGCTCGCGCACGTTATCACCCGACCTATTGCATAAGCTAGTATTATGCTCAGAGCTGCTGCTCGCACCTGTACGCTTTGCCATGGCTGACGACCAAGAAACAATTGGGGCGCGCAGAGATGAAAGCACAACCGAACTAACTGAGGAGGAGATTCTACGCACACGCACACGTGCAACGGCCACTGCTATTGCGATACCCGACGAGGATTCCAGCTCCGACGAAGACGACGAGTATGAACGCTCGCTTTACGCCGCTTCGCCCGGTGCTGGGTCTACCGTGGCTAGACCCGAATCATGGCGGCCCTTCCCACCGCCTATGCTTGGCTCCTCTTACGAGTCCAGACAAATACCAGCATTGAGACCGAAGGAGTCGCCCACCAAACCGGCGTATGGTGCCGCAGCCATCGCGGCTGCCGCCGACGTGCTGCGGCGTGAGCAGGCACCCTCTGAGGACACGTCCCCTGGGCGTCAACCACCTGTGTTGCCGACAACGAGAACGGTTAGTAGCGCACCGTGGCGTGTGAAACTTTCGAAAGCCGCTGTCCAATTTCGTGCATTAGGACGGGCGCCACGTGAGCTATGGCTTGTTTTCGCACTCAAGTTACTGTCATCGTATTCCTACTTCTCATTGTCTCTTATCCTCACGACGTTTCTGACGAATGAGTTTGGGTTGTCTGATTACGCGGCTGGGTGGGCGTATGGTACGTATGGTGTGATGTCGACGTTCTTTGGCGTTGTGTGTGGCTGGTTCATCGATTACCTTGGGGTGAGACTCGCCTTGCTCCTTGGTGCTATCGTGGGTGCAGCCGCGCGTCTCATCATCACGTTCACCGCGTCGAGACATGTCGCGATGATCATGCTGTACACGTTGCTGCCGTTCGCGGAATGCCTCGGCATTCCCATCATGACCATTGCCATCAAGCGGTACACGAATGCGCGGAATCGAACCTTCGCGTTCTCCCTGTTCTACAGCATGATGAACGTCGCGGCGTTGGTCGCCGGGCCCGCCGTCGACATCAGCCGTTCCTTGTTCCGAAATGGTGTTGATTGGGATTTGCGCCCGTTTGGGGTAGACACCGTGCTTCGATTGACTGGATTAAGAGTTGTGGTGTTGTCGTCGGCCATCGCCACCGCTGCCATGTGCCTAGTGGTATTTGTTGGGATTCGTGAAGTCGAAGTCGATGAAAGTGGCACTGTACAGGACTTCGCACCGAATCGCACGTCCCCGTTGCAACAGACTTTCGAGGTGTTGAAGGAACCCGCGTTCTGGCGGTTGACCGTGTTCACCTTTTTGTTGGTAGGTGTTCGTCTGGTGTTTCGGCATCTCGACGCCACAATGCCCAAATACCTTGTGCGTCAATTCGGTGAGAATGCACCCTACGGACTCATCTACTCTATCAACCCGTTCCTCATTATCATTTTGGTCCCCTTCGTTGGCCTTGCCACGAGGGGTGTGCCCTCCTTCTCGATGATTTTGTATGGATCGTTTGTTGCTGCCGCGTCCCCGTTTTGGATATGTATCACCCCCGCGTATTGGACGGTCGTTTTGTTCATGGTGACGTTGTCTATCGGAGAAGCGGTGTATTCGCCGCGTGTTTATGAATATACCATGGAAGTGTCGGGGCGTGGCAATGAAGGGCTCTATTCGTCGTTGTCTTCTGCGCCGTTGTTCTCCGTGAAGCTGTTGGTTGGTGGTATGTCGGGCTGGTTGCTGACAACGTTTATGAGCGCAAATGGACCGCATCATGGAGCGACTATGTGGGCTATCGTTGGGCTGACGTCGATTCTATCACCCATACTCATGTTCTTGCTGAGAGACTACATTTCTCATCACGATGATGTAGAGCGTGCGCAGAAACCGGAGAGACGAAGGGCAAACAGTCGTGCCAGCATTGCTGGCACACCGTTGCTACAAGAGGAAACGCCTCTTGTGACCGGTGCGAAACCTCCGATATGGAAGGCCACGGTTCCTCTGCCCATCGATGACGAGGTTGAGTTCGATGATGATTCCGAGCCAATACCGCTGAATTCGGCTTCCCCGCATTCGCTGCCGAGATTGGGCACCTCGCCGAGATTGCCGCCTGTCATGCCGCGTGCGCCCAAGTAACATGACCGTATGGGCGGCTGTTTTCGTAGGCCGTTTTTGGGTACTCTCAGTAAACGAGGATGCCAAGATTCTTTAGGCGTTTTGTATTGTGTGTCGTATGTGTATTGCTCGTTTTTGTAAAGTTTTGTTTTCAAGGGTGTACCCGGACCTTTCGAGCACCATAAAACCTCTAGAGCAAAAACCAGTAACACGAACATGTTCACTTGACAAACAGCAAAGTTATGAAACCCTCATTGGAGATCTGATTACAAAACTTAAGCGTGTAAACATCAGAGATAGGGAAGTAAATTTTAAGCTAGGAATTGAAATATGAAAAACTGAGAAGTTTGAATAACTCCGATGTAACCCTTCAAACATTTTGAATTGGATAAAAAA
>JAAUYH010256138.1_pt1 | contig 13441 bp, 10 predicted proteins | sample 7278061 | NCBI WGS metagenome assembly JAAUYH01 (sample SAMN14350203, study PRJNA611818) | marine sediment metagenome | isolation source: surface marine sediment (0.6m) | place: French Polynesia: Moorea | collected 2018-08
AGAAGTCCATAACGATAGCTTAATCATATTTCATGCGTTGTCATAATTAGGTAGAATAATATGATAAGTAGACATTAATGAGCTGTAACAGCACAGCAGGCTCAGCATAATTGTCACATGTACTGCAGTTAACATGGAAGCCGCCCTACAAAACGGTTTCCTCAAAAGGAACGCTGACAATATCTGGTTTGTTCTAGGGGCCTACTTTTTTGCGTTCTATCCGTGGGCGTTAATGGCCAGAGTCGATTTTATTTCGGGAAAATTGCGCACTTGTCGCCTCACGCGACAACTCGCACGTATCTATGTCGCATCTTTTATATTTCCTATCATTTACGTTACGGTATACGCAGAAGCGCAGCGTCAGGCTAATGATTACAAAGAATTCGGAGCAGCAGTAGCCGCATTGATGTTTAATGTGTTCGAATTGTTGCGAGCAATAATGGAAATCGTGCAACTAAATGCATTTGTAGCATGGTGCAAGGATGCCGTCAAATGCGTTGGCGTATTGACGGACCGGGGATCAGATGGCTTTGAACGACAGGGGTGTACAAATATCAATTTTTTGTGTGAAGAGGATGAAGTGGAAGAGAAAATCAAAGTGAACGATATGATCGTTGACAATGAGCTAGGTGAGACAGAAGTGGTGGTCTTTCACTCGTGGAAAAAATATGGCATGCGTTGAAAAAAGGATCGATCGCGCCCAGTAAGTGGCTAAGTACTAACCGAGTTATGCTAACCGCAGTGCGATGGTGTAGTGCATATTTGTGTGGAATGGGTGGAGATTGGAGCATCGGTTACTCTAAGTCCAAATATGATGCCGAAATGATCAAGAAATTCTTTTCGGAGGACTTTTCCAGGATGCGTCGTATCCTTCAGTGCGTGGAATGGAACATTGACCAAGAAAAAGGGGGTTATAAGTTTTTGCGGATTCCTAGTTCCGGATGGGATAATCTCACTGGAGAAATGAATACTGCGTATGGCACTATTTCTGACCTCTACAATGTTGCCGATACAGATACTGTTGGGTTGTATTCGATCGAATTCGATGAAATCGTAAATTCCTATCCGGCTAGTGACAGGAAATATAATGTTGAAAGTCGAGAAAATGTTCAAGTGGGATTTGCACATTCGGTGGTGCTCGCGAAATACTTCGGAGTTGACAAGCTTAAAGCCATAAGAAAACACTATGACAGATATCGGGTTCCGTTAGGCCACATGCTAGGAAGAGCGTTCACACTTCTACAAAAGCAGACGCGGTGTCCTGTTGCCGACAACGACCCGATTTGGACAATTTTGCTTTCTACTTCAGACAAGATTCCGCTATTTCCATATCGAATGCAGACGGTTGCACTGTGGGACGAGGCAACGAACTGGCGCGTTTTACAAGCCTCAGCTCATCTAGATATCATGAATTTATTCGACAGTCATGACATTTCGGGACCTACGTACAAGAAACGGCTGGTGGATGATGCTCCACATGGAGCGAATATTTTTGAGTCCTGTGCTGAATGGAGCAAGCAACGTACTTCAATTGAAGGTTCTCTAGGAGTAGTAATTGAGACGGTTCGATCATTCCTTGCTGAGTGGGCTGCCCTTGAATGGGTTGCCGACAGTATAAAAGAATCGGCCTCGGAACCTGAAATACCAAAAGATCATTTCGAGTTTCACCTCGATGATATGAGTCTTAAATTAGACGAATGGGATGAAAAGTTCATTACCGAGCCACAGCGCCAACTAATTTGGATATGCCAGCGTGAGTTACAACGAAATATTGCAAAAACCATGAAGCAAGATGAAAATTTGCCAGGAAATGCAGCACTCATTATGTTATTCTTGTTAGGCTTTCCTCTCTTAAAAATCAGGGAAGTGCAGTATGCTGAAGTCAGTGCAGAAGAACATCTCGATAAAGTGCAGGCAGTGAAGACCAAATCCTTCGCAGACGCCCATGACAGCATAAATATGTCACCAAATCTTTGGCGTGTGTGGTCCTATCTGGCACCACAAGACATCTCGTTAGTGTTGGGAGTTGATATGAAGAGGCATAAAGTTTCATTGAGATTACAGAACGATAGCAATCACGCACAATTTATATGGCAAAACTGGGTGGACTCTGCTATGGGGTATTTGAAAGGATGTGAAGAGAGAGACAATGGTGATTGGGGGCACGCCAGGAAAATTGTGAAATCCGACATGCGTAAACCAGTAGTCGAACTATGTCCACTGCTTGTAAAGGAAGGTGGAATGGAACCGCACGTGGAAAGGACGACCAAAGCTCGAGTGTGGATGGGATGGCTACCGTTTGATCTTGAAATATGTAAGTTTGAGTGGGATGAATGGTTTGCTGCGTGCGACGTCAATATAAATAGAGAAATTGAGCGCAAAGAAGGTTTGCGATCATTTTTTCAAATTCTAGATTTTCAGAGCGTGATGAAACTAATGATTTCCGAAGAAAATAAGGCAGTCGAGGCATTGAAGGAAAACGGTGAGATATTGAGAGCAATGCAAGAACAATAGTCAGCTATGAGATGACCGAACTGTAACGAGCTACTCAAGTGTAAAAGTGAAAATAAAATAGTACGAGTAGACTGATTTGGTGCTTCGAACTGTATCAATTTCTGTTTTGAGAGTAGGAAATAGGTATTTACATTTTTATACAATAGAGCTTCAACTCAAAATTATTTCATGCCATATTTACACTATTGAATTGCAATATCCGTTGGTGAAATTGTGTCCATTACGTGTAAACAAGTATTCACTAGGTCTAAAAGTCGGAAGGGCAAACACCGCTCGAATATGAATGGGGTGGTCAGCGTTAAATGCTCGGATATGGAAGTTTAAATGGGAGCAATGTCTTTCCGCATGGGGTGGCAAGGAGAAGAAGCGACACGAATCAAGACGTTACCAAACGGAAGATATCGGAAGAGAAGAAAACCTTGGTGGGGTTGACGTAGTGAACTGAAGATTAAAAGCGACACGTCAGAAACACACAGGAATGAAGTGTCTAAATAGTGCTGCGAGAGAAATATTCGGCGGCTAAGCTGTCAGAGCGAAAGGGATTAGGTGGCTAGGAGCATATTGGACTGTGAGCCGTCTCTGGATGACCTGGCGTAATTCAAGGAAGAGCGTGCGAGTATTTTTTACAAAATAATGGACGCAGTGATAAAGGACCAATACCGATTTGCGAAAATTATAACAAGGCAGCGATTCAAAGTAAAGACACTACCCGAGCGCACAATAGGTAATCGTGATTTTTTTGTTTTTTATCCTACAAGCACTAACACAGACGACAGTGGTCTGAGAAACAGAATTTATCAAACTTCAAAAAAATAGTGAGTGGCACTATTGCTCGTATTTTCCTTTTATTGAAAACATCTGGGGCAAACACTACCTAACTGAAGCTAATCTTCTCCTAACGAAGTCCAATACCGTAATACAGTCACCAGTCTAGCCTATCTCACACCGCTTTCACTAGAAAATGAGCAAACACTATGATGTAGTTAACACTGTACTCTACGCTTCCATTATAAAAGTGCAGACATTAAAACTAAATAAATTATTCGCAATAAAAAGAAACAAGAAATCTTCTCGATGTTCCCGCCTAGAGATCAATAAAATGCGCCATATTTTTTCTGCAGAGCCTGTACACTGATGCTTTTCATGAGACAGTGCATCTATGTGCTGTGTTTCTGTATTTTTTTCTCCAAGAAATTTCTGCAATCAATCTGTATAGCCACACATCTTATCTTTCTTGTCCTACACTAGGATGTGCACTACTTGAAGGCCTTCGCTCTCTGCTGTCGTGCGACATGCTCTTCAACCGAACTAACGATATCAAGAAGGGTTAGCTTCGCAACGTCTTTCCTAGAAAAGGATGTATCAAAACGGTTGCTATGCGACCATTTCCTTAGATTGGGGCCTACAGGCGATGTGGTAAAGTGGGCGAAACGTAGTTTGCTAGCCCCCAAACCCGAACCACGGCACAACACCGAGATCTGACATGATTTTTCATTCTAACCGTTGCAAGCCAACGAACAGTGGCACTCAAAGGTGTTTCTAGTCGAATAGCAAGGAGGTCGAATGAATCTATCGGAATCCAGTGTTCTACTGCTTGAGCCCTGTGCTGTAGAATTCAACTGTATCCATAGTCGCCGGCAACAGGACGCTTTTCATTCTACTTGATCAATAATTTGAAAAAATTCTAGCCAGTCAATGTAAGTTGCCTAAATGATTGAATCAGTCAATCGACTCAATTCCGATGTTGGATGGCAGCGATTCTAAACTGACAATGACTCCACTTACATGATCAAAACAATTATTCAATAGACATGAATAGAGTTAGAATAACAAACGTCTCAAGTAATCTGTTGACTTTTTGGAAAGTCGACTATGACATCTGCAAAATCTTAGGCCCTCCTTGATCGCGGAGTCAATCAGCAATGGCTACTGAACCTTATGCAACAGAAAGTACTTTAGAAACCTCCAACGTATCTTGCAGTATGAAAGGTTAGCATCGAGCCCTCATCTATTTTGAACAGTCAGCATCAACATATGTCTGTTGTGGTAAATATGGGAACCGACCCACAAATCTACTCACTCGAAATCTGTATTGGCAATATGTAGGTCATTCTTGTGGCCTCTATTCTTCCATTCACCCTTTGGACATTTAGGAAATACCATGGACTTCAATTCGGAAAAAAGGAGCAAAAGCTGTCGCACAAGAACTCTTGCTCGACACTACCTCTTAACTGTGATAGCTCCCCTATTATATGTCGCTGCGTGCACGGAAGCTCAGCGTTGGGCTAATGATTACAAGGAATCCAGCGCAGCACTGACAGCATTGATATCCGATCTTTTCTAGTTGTCACAAACAAGTATAGGGATCGTCCAGATCAATGCCTTTCTGGCATGATGTAAGAATGCAATGGAATGGATTCCTGGGTGCTTCTCTACTGTTTATGTTCCGATCCGTAGTAATGAAGATATGCAACCAAAGATTCGTGTGAACAGCATAGTCGCTGGCAACGAGCTAGGTGGGAGAGATGTGAGAGCAATGCCGTCGTGGAAGAAGATTTGGAATAGAGTGAAGAAAGCATCACTGAGGCCTATTATGAGGCTAACGACAGAACGATTCATGCTGAACGCAGTTCGAAAATATGGTGCATATATATGTGAAATGTGTGAACATTGAGACGGGGAGTATTCTGTCTCTCGAGAAGGCGCGGATTTATTAAAGGAATTCTCCTCGAGGGAAATAGATCAAATTTGCGATATCTTCCTGTATGTGGAATGGAACATCGACATGGGAAATTACAGTAATGAGCTCATCAGCATCAATCGACGTTACCCTCACGGACGAGCTAAACTTACCGGAGAGATAAGTACGGCACATGGATCTAGTTTTGATTCGTATGAGATTTGAGGTACATATAATTTTGAGTTTTATTTATTCGAATTGAATGCCCTCATTAGCTTGCACACTCGGAGGTGCTGACGAAACATTTCGGGATTGAAAAACTCAAGATCATAAGACAATGCTTTGATTACTACCGCCTGCCACAAGGTTGTATACGGGAAAAACGATTCAGACTACTGCACAAGCAGATGGACAGCGATATACTGAATGGTGCCATGATTTGGAAGATATTTCGATCTAAAAAGTACAGAATCCCGCTATTTCCATATCGAATGCGGGCGGTGGCATTGTGCGACGAGGCAACCGATTAGCTTGTGTTGCAAGCGTCTGCACACCAAGACATCCAGAATTCATTCGAGTGCTCGAATTATTTAAAAATCGAGTGCAAGGGAAAAAGGCCTGCTCAATACTACACTTGGATACAATGTCTTTGACTACTGTACTGAGTGGATAAAGCAACATATACAATCGAAAAGCCAATTTAGAGGTCCTATAGGAGTAGTAATTCGGAAAGTGCAAAAGTTTCTTGCGGAACAGAGAGAGCCGGTTTGGGAACCAGAAATCCAGACCGACTTTTTTGAGTTTGACCTAGGTTAAATGAGTACCGTGTTTGGGGTCAGCAGTGATCGATAGCTGTTATGTACTCAATCGCCGAATAATTTGGATATGCGTGCGAGAACTGGAAAGAGAAGCCGCGAAACTGAGATATGAGGATGAAACTTTGCCTTAGAATACGCGGCTCATATTGCTGTTCTCGTTATGTTTTGCACTTTCGACTGGCCAACTGGCAGGGATCCAACGAATATAACTGCGAGTAATTGTTGAGAGTTTTAAATATAGATATATTTTATTGGATTTGATTTGAAAGGCAATACGAATTGCAATACAAAACAAGTATTCAATCTGTAATGTTAATTCAAACTTACGTATAATCCGTATCTCTAACATACAATACTCCTTCAACTGATCTGACCTCGGGAACACTGAATTGCAGCAGCTACCAATTGAGCGTCCCACAAACGGTCGTTAAACCGCAAGAACAACAAAACCTCAAACATTTGCGGTGTCAAAGCGCAGCGATTCTGAGACAATACATTCTTGCCGATACTGAAAAGTCTCTCAATCTCGGCGGCGGAACCAAGAATGAACGATGTTTCGATGTATTCCGAACCATTGCTGCAAATCTTTCGAGGTTTGGCAAGGCGAGACGCCATGATACTTTGCGATTCATCTTCTATTTCTTCGTTGCGAGTTTGAGTGCACTTTTTCAAACATTCAACTACTTCACGTTCTCGAGTTGTGAGTGATGTTTCGTTACCATCTTGAATTTTTACGATGGTTGATTCGAATGCTGGTGAGTGCGTTATGCGTTCTTTTCGTGATATGTACTTGGTGCCAAGTCGGCAGCCGTACAATGGTTAACGACGCATGTTCGTCTCTTCTTGGATAGAAACGATTAACGTTTCGACATCTGAGCGGCAGTTAGATAGCGTACGACCTCGCTCTTAGATTGATTTTGTTACGACATCAATTTCAGAGAGCATTAAATAGTACTTCTGCGTCTTGGTTGAAAATTCATCGGTCGCGTTGACCATGAAGTCAGCGTCTGGGTGCTCACAAGCGTCAATTAATTCATTGCGAATTTCCAAGAATCTTTTTAGCATTGCAAACTTGCTAGACCACCTTGTTGAGTTGCCAATTATCGCGTTCAAGTCACACAAATTGCGCAGCACAGCTGCGTTCTTCAATCTCGTCTTAACTTGCTTCATAGTAGTATGCACCGTTGACAATGTGGTTTTGAAATTCCGATTGTTTTCAATCATGTGTCTTACTTTTAAGTCTAATTTGTGAGACATGCATCCCACATGCCGCTTGTTAGTCACATCAGCTACCTTCTTGTTCGTGCTAATATTGTCACCAATAAGTGTTATGAACCATTCATCAAAGTTACATTCGTATATTTCAAATGTATCCTTCAAAAACTTGATGTATGCCGAGGCGTCAAACGTTGTCGTCTCGTTAAGTTCGTCAGTCTCTTCGTTTTTTGAAATTTGTCCCATTGGTGAAATAGCTAGAAGAGCTAACCTTGGCACAGATAGTTCTTGCTGAGATTTGCCATGAGTTACGACATGACTTGTACAGTAAGATGCTATGACACCCGTGAAATGAACACTGTTGCACGTCCAGCCATCGTGCAGTATCGCAACTTTGGTTCACTTGAGCTCAGTAGATAGTCGCCCTTCTACCAACTTAACAAGCTCAATGATGATTGACTTCACCTTCGGCACACCGACAGCACATTCGTACTTGGAAATAGCGCGAAAATTACTTGATTCAGCAATAATGAGGGGAAAGTTACTGAATACCCGCAGTTTGACGTACGAAAAGATAGCCTTGTCGTACTCAGAAAGTGTATCTACATTCAAGAAGGATAGCAATGCACCACGTTTCTTTATGATTTCTTCTGTGCTTGACGAAATAACTGGAGCACACAATTTCTCTTGATCTGCTACAGATTGGTGTCGAGCGTAGCACGATAACAGGTGAAGATATGGATTACTAAAGCCGCTCTTCTCTTTAAACCGTACAATTGGTCGTGTGCAGCCCGGCTTGGGGCATTTATACTTCAAATATTTCGTGCACGATGAGCTGCCTTCTTCGTTGGTAGGCTTGTCAATGATAGGTGACAACGAGTTTCGTAGTTGGTTTGAGGGCAGCCATGGGGGATTTCAATGGCGTGAAGTTCTCACATTATTCTCTTCGCCATCGCCGCAAAAATTGTAGAAATACAGAATAAATTGATGTAGAATGCATCCACGTTCAATACGTATTGCAATCGAGTTACTCGTTACAACGCACTATTTTTATTGCAAATTGCAATAGATTGAAATCTCAATGAACTGCGTAGTACCCCTGCCAAAGGGTGCCCAATACTGAGTCTGCACGAAGAAGTTGAAAGAACCAATAACTAATTCCAAGTCCCAGTACTTGCTGTTCAATTTCAAGAATAGTAGACTTTCAAAGGTCGGAGGTGGCAATCCCTTTCGATTTACAGATCGAATGTGTTCATCAATCGACCATACCCTTTGAACTCAGACTATTGATCGGAGTATAAAGTCACAATTAATGTGACCTCATTACTTTGATACTTCATAAGCTTCGAATTTTTAACTATCATATCAAACAATGATTCATCATTCCCTGGTGTATTCTTGAAATTTTCTATACCCGACCTAGATAGCGAGAGAGATAAACAGACGGCTTTTTCGAGAAGCATCATGTTATTCGTTTAATTTCGTTGAATTCTGATTACCTCACTTTCAACATGAGGATGTTTAGCAATTTTCGGTGCTTCTCTGATGTATTGTTCTTTTAGTTTGCACTCAAAAAGCACTGAATGAATACCAGAATTGTATTTTCTCACTGCATAAATGGGAGTGTCTAATAAGGACAGACATTCCGAACGCTTTGCTTCACTTTTTTGTATCCTCAAAGTACATTCATTGATAAAATTTAGCTGATCGTCGTATTTCTGTGCTTCTTGAAATTCTATACTTCTGTTCAATATACATGATGCACTTTCAGTATCTGCTACAGTAATAAGAGATAAGCGGATCCAACCAAATCTTTCGATCATAGAGTATTTTGATGATCATCGAGTAGAATTATTCAGAATAGATCCAAGAGATTTTATCTTACATAAAATAGCTCAGGCTCTTAGTTTTCTGAAACAATTACTCATTGTGCTATGTACTGAGTCAACTAACAATGACTAAGAGTTATCAGACTCGATCATTTTAGAGATTTCAAGGTTCAATCTATGAATTAAATAGCCAACTATTGGTTTTTCTAGTAGATCTGCTGTCAGTCGATTAACTGCTGCATTGTCGCCAATAATACATAAAGCCTAATCATGCATGTTTAAATCAAATACAGATAAAACATCTTCAAAATGCCGCACATGGGTCACAGCATCAAATGGTATTGCTTCTAAATCATAGGTCTCATTTAAACTTCCAGTTTCATTACTGGCTTGAGCAATTGGGATTACAGGCAAAAGATCAATGGCAACTTCTTCTTTTGTCGTCCAGCAAACCTCTATTCATTGCTTTATACTTACGCATGTACGCTGAGTAGATACCCCTGTAATGCACACCCGCATCAGTCCATCTATCAAGGAGGAGTGCACCTTTAGTTTTCTCCATTTCAGTTTTAATGCGAAGCTCTCTCGTTCGATGAGTTTCATCAGTGTACTTTTAAATTCATCCTTACCAATTACAGCTCTGTATTTAGAGAACTTGCACGGTGCCTTGTTTTGTAAATGTGGTATAAGGTATTGTTTAGCACTATTATGCGTAAATATGCGTACATTGCCATTCGTCAGTATGTTTCCCCGATAATAGCTCTTGCTTGAGTTTTCTGACCCGAAAGTGTAGATTGTGCGCGAATATCTGCTAGAGTGTCATTGCAGACCAGCAATAAATGTTCTTCGTCTCCATTAGAAACACATGTTTTGATTTGTCTGTATGAGTTTGTGTAGCCGGTTTCTTTTTCAAACATTACACTAACATTATCTTTCCAATGCTCTCCTTTAGGGTTTGCGAAAACCAAGTGCACAACATTTCGGCCAGTAGAATCATTGGTTCTAGATGAAATATTTTTCTTCACTTCCGGGCACCGCTTTATGAGCAACTCCACAATTGCTTTTTTGATACTTTACTTGACGATGATGTCATTTTCAAATCCTTGCTGTTTCACAAAACCGAATTGACGTTCCTCTCCGAAAGCTCAAATATTCATAAAAAATCAAGTTTTGACGTAGATTCAAATTATTTTGCTTTGCTACTTAATTTGAAACATAACTCATGATGCAATCACTATCGCAGTCGCAATTATAAATTAACTTATAAATATGAGATTGATTGCTATTATTTGCCATTTTTCACAGTTGCAATAGGTTTTTCACAAACCGAGGGTACAAACCTTGTTGATGAGGCCCTGCGAATATGGACTTTTTACATGAGTGAGGAGGAGTGCAACGCACTGTTGAGAGACTTATGTGAGATGATAGGAATACAGAAGCAATCTGAACTCAAGCGGCTCGCGCAACAGAAAATTCAAATACTATTCGTCATTTGAGTAGCTTCAAACAATGCCTAGCTTGCTATAGTTCGATCAATGCCAGTTAAAAAGGCCTATGATGATACCCAATGTCGCCATAGCGTTCAACTCTTGGTTTATCAGTAGTTCTATACCTTGTATCATTTAGATCCCAGCATGTAATTTCTCTACACTTCGAAACCACAGAACATTCACATTTTATATCCTTTCCTGTAATTTTCGTCTGTAGTATCTTCGAAAGCAGTACCAATACTACACGGAATAATGCAATTCAACTGCAAAGCGAGGATTTCAGGTGGAATCCTGAACCAGGCACTAAACTGGCCTGAACTAACTTAGTTTACCTGAGCGAAAAGATCTCAGTAGTAGAGATAACGAAAAGTAGTGAGATGACGGAAGTGAAGCATGAGGCATAGAGAGTACGTTTATGTCATTGGTTTTAATCTATTAATTCGGTCTTGTTCCAACAATTGCGAAATATTCTGTTCTCCAATCTATGACAAATGTTGTATGTCCAATTTAAAGCCATGTTCACCGTCCGATGTATATTTTATGACATGCCATCTTCACTAAGATCCACTCCTCTAATGCAGAGACGCCGGTGATATCTCCGCTTAATACATGCGATAACACAGGCGTCCAGAAGTTGGATGATGGCAGTAGTACTCGGCGGAAAAAACTTGATTCGTAAATATGAATAGAATGGCCGGTTTTCCGATTGTCCTTGACAAGACACGTTGTACAATAGGAGATGTGCTGCACTTTTTGTATTATTCGCAATAGTATAGTCCAGGCGGTGAAGCACAGCAGAACGATGAATTGGTTCATCCACGCCCTCGGCGGAGCAACGTAGTCAGACCCAAACGAGCTCCCTAGCACCCACCAAAACCTTTGGGCCGCGCTGAGCAACCAATGACCTGCGGTGGAGCGCGTTGTATTCCGTCGGCATCGGCACAAGCCAGGACCATAATACCGTTTTTGCTTTGCTTTCGGTCCCTAAAAGGGCCGAAACTGAAAGTGCGTTAAGAAGCGCGCCTGAAGCACAAACCGAACTCATCAGCATTGTACACATTTTTCTCAATACTGCTGTACCAAGGTATGCAGTATGGGACTTGACGTCTCGCGATTGCAATGTCAGCCCCTTACTCCTTTCCGCGCAACTTGCAGTGTTTTAATTTGTTCCGCTTTTTAAATCCCTCTTAAGACCCGTTACTGAACTGTGTTCCGTAGTTCGTAGAAATAAAAGTAGAGCTGGCTATCATGTTCAATGCAAACAGCCGGCGTGCTCACCTCTTTTTGCCGTATGTCTTGTACCTCACTTATTAATTCTTGTTCAACTTGAATATTTGTTAGTTATTCATCTCGTTTTACTTTCAATACACCAGTTAGAATTCTTTGTTGTAATAGACTCGACCGCGCTACTATTATCTGCATTGTCCGATAATTCGGTCGCTTAGTAAGTTTTAGTTCGCGGCAAGCCCAGCAACACGTATTTCAAATTGTTGTTTCTTCCGCTCTTTCAGCCTGATGGTGGTATTGTTGTCATATTTTGTCCTTCCCCGTCCACAATAGCCACAATCAACTGCAATGGACCATCGGGTGTCACATGTCCCAGCCATCGTTCATCCTTTTTTGCTCTCAATGAAAACTGATATTTCGGCAATTCGGACAGTCACATAATGGTGTACTGCCCTATTTCAGTTTAGTTCAGTGCCTGATTCAGCATTCCATCTGAAACCTTCGTTTTATTGTTGAATTCCATTGTTCTGCTCTGTACACACCATGCGCCTTCAAAATAGGTCGAACTATACTACGAGGCAAGAATGCATCGCAGAATTCATGACCAGGCAGGGGAATGTGATTTTTGCTGTTTATTAAACGACAGCGCCTCCATTCTAATGATCTTCGTATCTCGTATCTTATTGCAATTCTACTTACAGTCCCATTGTCCGGAATAGCTATTTTATTGATTCGTTCCAACGATTTATTTATTTTGATCTTGTACTTATACGAAGCTTTTTAAATAATATCAAATCTACTTCTAATCCGAATGAAAGTAACCTGGCGTAAATATGATACTTTTTCAATTTTTCGGGCATTCTTCTCTCGGGAGATTTTCGATTGATAAATAAAATTGATCCTTTCAATAATTAAATTGAAGTTCAGATGTACGGATTTTTATTAAATTTAACAGGCTACTTGGACTTCAAATTATGGAGTAAAGTTGAGGAAGTACCGTACTACGTTAACCACCGGCCCATGATTCATTGATTTCGCGCTGCATGTCCGTTGGTTAGATTTCCGAAGGTGAACATAATTTGAGGTATTTTATGCGGCATCATTTGAGTGTATATTACCTTCTTTCTTAAAATTAGACTTTCAAGTTATATATGGCGGATGCACCTGAGCCTGTACGTTCTTCAAAAACACATCACCTATCACTTCTTGCTTATCTAACTTGATTTATTTACAGGTCGAAATGATTCCTGAGACAGAAATTGCTGAAACAAAAGAAGCTAAAGTTTCAACAAGATGGAATTGTGCTGGAGAATGTTTGCTATACTCGCTCGTTTTTGGATGTACCGGTTGCTCATGCTAAATATTTTGAATTTTGTAAATCTTTATTCCTGTCTAGATTTTAGAAGTAAAGCAATGTAGAGGTGAGGGTAATAATTGCGTGAACTTCCGGTTTGAGTACATTTTACATTGACGAAATTGGCCAAAAATTAACCTCTGTTTCGGGTTTTCTGTAGAAGTGTTCGGACGGACATGCTTAAGAAATTGGACTTAATGAATGTAGAAAAGGTTTGGCATTCACACACGGTCTTGAATTCACTTAATAGCTCAGTAGAATTTTATATAGACTGAAATAATTCGAAGCTCTAATATGAAGCATGTTCAAATAGG